>JADWZK010004856.1_pt1 | contig 15373 bp, 12 predicted proteins | sample 8957641 | NCBI WGS metagenome assembly JADWZK01 (sample SAMN16576796, study PRJNA672827) | algae metagenome | host: rhodolith | place: South Korea: Udo, Jeju | collected 2014-09-18 | reverse complement strand
CGTTTGCGGCGCGAAATCGGCGCGTGGCGGCAATAGTAGAGGGCGGCTGTTCAGATTATAGCTCTGTTTTATGTGATTTATAATTATAGCCTCAAGTATGGCAGAGGGCTGATGAGCTCATAATTATTTATCTTATTTCCTTTTCTCTGCATAAATGCGATGCAGCATTTACTCGAAAAGCGTTTTTGAAAATGGCTCGCATCCGTGGAACGATCACCGTTCCAGGGATGCAAACCCACTCTAAATTAATGGCTTCCTTCATCGTTGAGATGGAATGACATTTGCGATCGTTTCTGCATACTTCGCGGGCAAAAATAGGAAGGCGAAACTGGCGAGCAATTCGATGCTATTTTGCACAAAGCAAGCTTTGGCGTGCCTAGAAAAATGAACAGGAGCGTTGTCTTCTTGAAATATGAAGCCCTTTTCTGATCTTTCTTGGACAAACGGAAGTAATTTCTCCCGTAAAGTGTGGCATTAGTCCTCGCACTTCTGTCTATCCTCGAGGGAAACCAAATTGCATTTGCGTTAATTAACGAGCCACATGCCAAAATATGTCCTCCAGAATGCCTTTTTGACCATATCTTCTCCTGTCGCCTTGTCTGGTGGTAGAAAACTACAGCGCTGGGCACATTGGAACGGATTTTGCAAATTGATTACGTACTCCGTTTGAGTTCTTGTCGAGGCAAAATTATGGAGACTCACGTTTGTCGCCGAGATCGAAGAAAAATGCTGCAAATCTCAGTATCGAACCGAGAGAAGGCATTGAAGGAGCTTTCCCGAGGCGTTTGTGAGGCAACACTACATCACTTACAGCCCCTGAGAGATGCCATTTCATACGTCAGGATGGACTATGTATCAGACACAAGGATTTGCCGACTAATTAAATCGAATCGAGGCGAGAAAACTGGCGATTCACGTTCCAATGGCCCATCATCAACGGGAAGTGTTTTCATGGTTGTTACTTAGTATGACTGACCAATTTATCTCACAAACAAGTAATTTATGCCAAAATGGGTGTGGAAGAAAAGAACGCCGCACTGAAGACTGCTAAGTTTACAGTTCGGTATGAAATTGTTGAAGAAAAGCGCCATAACGAGGAGCTCAGGAGGCCCTCCTAATGATTTTGTGTAATTGTTTTGGACTTTTCTTGTCATGTAACCAGCTCGAGATGAAACCCTGAAGTCTTTTGTCGAAATGTTGCTGAGAAACAGATGTATCCATATATCGTCGCCACGAACTTGTCTGGTTTGATATGATCACTGCAGGAAGAGTTTCGATCGGGCTTCATTCTGCAGAGTACGTGAGCTCTGTGTCTTTGCCCTGTGGACAACGAGAAAATTCTAAGGGAGTCAGCGCGCGTTGTTTCAAACCGAGCTCTATCGCTTTCTTGTCATGTTTTCGGAGGGATAAACGAGCCCTTGAACACGGAAATCCCGGATATTTCGTATAGAGGAGAAGCTCAGACAAGTCACAGGGACACATTGGACTACGGCGCATTCCGCGTCCTTATCTCGCAAAGGATTTCCGAAGCACTCAAACATTCTTCAAAAGCTCTCATCTTGAATCACACAGAACTTTTGCACTGCAGCGAATAATGGAGCGCTCTCGCCCACTCTGTATGAGACGCACATAGACACGAAACAGGCTTCACAGGAATCGCGAATTACGAAGATGTTTCAAATGGAGATCCTTAGCCGATGTGAATGCTTACTATAAGAGTTACTATTTTTCAAACCGCATCTTTTTTCGATTCTGAACTATATTTCATCGGTTCAATCGATTTCAGGTTGCTACTGTACATTGCAGAAAGCTAGCTGCCCCTCCATATATAGCTTTAAAGATTTCTCGTGGAGACGAAATTTTGTGAAGAACATGGAATCTGATGATCCAGATTCTCGACGCGACATTCCAATTCGATAGGGTGAGACTTAGAACAGTACAGATCAATTTTACGATTTCTTCTCTGTGGAAGTGAACCTTATTCCGCAAATCGAGAAAACATTCTGGAATTTAGTTTGTTCAGTAACGAATAGAAAATCGTAATAGTTTTGATTTAAATTTCTATTTCCTATTGCCTGAAATGCTATGAGCTGTCTCTTCGCAAGAGAGAAACCTAATTCTAAAACTTTAGAGGCGATTCATAGAGTTCGAAAGAGCAGGGTTTGGGAAACGCTCAGTATCGTACAAACAGCTACAGGATGCAGTTTTCGTTCTTAAGAGGCATCCTTTCGTTATCATTTCCTGTTCACCTATTCCTTGCGAGAGTCGCGTAGCTTCCGCATCTCAAAAAGCAGATGTTTTGCCTTTCGTTTCTGGACGAAGGATGATCTCTTTCGTGTGGACCTGAGCACACTATTACGACATGCTTCTGCACATTCGCCCACTTCAAATGAAAACTCTAGGAGCAATCGAGGACCGAAAGCAACGTAAACTTGCCTGGCGAGAAAATTAATCGTTTCCCTGCACCCAATGCTGCAGTTTGTCAGCCTTCTTTCCATAAAGGCCTTGCACTGTCCTTCGGGATTCACAAGATATTTAATCTATTGCATTGAAGCGTCTAGTTGCACTTTCTGAACGTAAAGAATAGTCAAGAAACTCCGCACGAGATAACAGAGACAACACGCGCGAATTAGGGTCGTGGTCGATATGTACGACGACGTAAATTCGGTGGAGAACATGGTGCATGAAAAAGAAATGATCACGAGTTTTGCCCGGTGGGACAAGTTGAGAGGAAAATGTCTTATCTACAATTACAGTGGTGTACAAAAAGACTTCAGATTAATCAGAATCATCCAGAAATCGCTTGGAGTGCAAAGTATTCGGCTGTATGCGGCCGAACTACTCTGTGACTAATAGTACTCTGCGACTAATGCGTGTAGCTCCTGCAGTGCCCCAAGGCATCTAATACACTGCTGGGGAATTTTGAGAATATCTGTTGTTGGCAGTGATATTCCCTTCACTGCTCAGAGTGCTGTAATTAGATGCGCTCATACTCTTTCCGAGAAGTGAAATTAAATTGTATCGAATTTACAGAACCTTAGCACTTTCATATGAAAATCGAAATTCCGACTCCACATTCTTCAACTCTAAAGGGAATTGTGCACATTGCGGCACTAAATTTTCATTGGAAAACAGAAGTGCAGGTACAGTACTGTTACAATTGTAAATAGACACAAGTGGCTCTCTCTGCATTACGGCCAGGAGAGTCGATCAATATTCTGTTTCCTTAACAGAGCGTATGAATTGATGATACTGAAGTGATTTCTGCGTCCTATTTGAGATGCATATTTTGCATATTGGTGGACGTATAGGAATATGTTGTTCCCGAAGAAGGCTTGCACTGTTTCGAGGGCTTGACCTGCTGCACTATATTCTTTTTTTCGCCAGACTTACTAGTGTGTTCATGCAATAGTGATTATGTCACCATGGATTTCAATATTGCAGAAATGTTGAAGTGATTGTTCGCTGCTCGTCCAGACCTTGCCAGAGCCAGTTACATAATAGGTTTCTGGCGCAAATTAGAAAGTTGATAGCAGGGATTCTTACGTCATCGATATCTTTCTGGTTATATATAATAATATTTTTGAATATTTTGAGGTAACTTTCATGCACACGTTTTCTTTTAGATTCCACGTTCGCAGCCGTAGAGAAGTCCGGAAAAAGTTAGAGCAGCAGGCTTGTAGGATACCCCTCAGCAACATGTTTTGGTTCTGGAGCTGGTCTAGGCTTTCGCGATGCGTTGGTTCACCGGAACGAATCAAAGAGGTACTTCACGACCTCAAGATACTTGAAGTGCAATGCGTTGGAAAGGTCTTCCTCTTGAACACGCACGTTTCTAGCTGCTCTTGCGCAGCTTATCTCTTCACCGCTTTGACGAACCTATCAGCAAGTTATCCGGTACCAGACGATGTTATAGTGTGTAATTGCCCCACTACTCTCGACTCCGTGTTCGTTAGACACAGAGGGTATCGTGTTTCATCGTCAATGTATTCGAAAGAGCCGTAAATAGATTTTTTGTTCTGTACGTTTGCCATAGCGCTCAAGCCCGTGAGGCGCAGGCTGCTGAAAGAGGGAACCATTCGAGATAGAAAAAGGGCAAGAAATGCACAAATATTGTATTATATAGCACTCATATCCGTGATTTCGAATTGTCTCAAAGTGTCCCGAAGACACACATCGGACTCCTTTTTGATTTTGCAGGTCTTGTACCATATGCCACCACCCCCATTACAAGGAAATATGATGCGATGTGCCTTTAACACATTTATTGCAGCCACGAAGAATCCAGTGCGATAATTAATGCGCAAAGATCACTTTGGCTGGCAATGCTCTGAGCACATCCTCTTTATGAAATTGTGCAATGGTTGCGGGATTAAAACGAGAATACCGGCGATAATGATACGTAAATGAAGAATAGCAGGACTTGCAACCAAATATGTGGAACAATCAGATGATCCAGATGAAAATAAACCGTTAGCTCATTTCTAAAACACCTGAGCGAGAACATCGCAAAGCGAAGCTTTTGCGCATATCGTGCTGGTTTTATTATCAGAACTCGCATAAATTTGACTCATGAATAAATTCCAATTACTTTACGTTCTACGTTGCTCGTACGCAGGCTCGACACTAGGTACCTCACTATACTTAATGATATCCATCGTGCAGAAGGAAAAATGGGATTGCCAGCGCCGTTCTTTGTCTTGCCGACGCAAGAGAATCTCCCGAGCACTAGAATCACGATTGGCTCACGCAGAGAATGAATCTATTAGTTCCGAGAGCGAAGCACGAGTTCATATCCGCGTCGCTAAATCTTCGCGCGACACACGTTCTCGTGCTTAAATATCTGGAAAGACGCTCCGAAATCGGCTCATCTTCTGGAAAAACAATTCGCGACGGTCTGCTCCTCTAAAACCGATATTTCGTACAAGTTGCACGCCAACTGCGTAACGATCTTTTCGCTCGTCGCTATCGTCCACGGTTCAAACACTCACAGTGCCACTTAATTCTCGCAAGCAGACATATCGGCCCTTCATGACCTCCCACAAAACTTGTAGCAGCCCCTTGTGATCCCATTTATGCTGCGTGCAGATTTATTCTCGTTCGAGGCGGAGTTCCTATGTTTTCAGATAAATATTTAGTCTCGAAGTGAGCACAGTTATAGAATCCTCGCCTCACGCTTCTTCTCGCAGCGCGCACAATCGAAGTGTCGCCGAGGGGGTTGCGGACCACTATCATGAAATCTTCGTATCTTTTCTCTCGCAACGTAATTGTGGCGAGCACACAGAGAGACGGACGTGGTCGTGGACCCTTGAGGGAGATTTAAGGACCATTTTACCTATACGACATTGTACCAGCATCGGATTATCGCCTGATGCGATATCCACTCTGTGTGCCCACATGGTACGCCGGCATATTATGGACACATTGCCCACGCTCATGTACAATGCAGCACATCGCACCCGAAACAAAACGCCATGCAAGAATCTTCCGTGGATATATGCGAGTGTGCGCAGAGATGTCGCCCTCCGGAAAGTCTTTCCTCTCGCAGGTCATGCCGAAAGCGTTCGAGCGGCATGTTCGAAACAATGGCAATCTTCCCGGATTTATTGGTTAGAAAAATCGAGATTTTAACGGCCTGTTTTGTAGAACAGCAGAGTAGCATGCGATATGATGGCCCGCTGCACTCTACAATGTAGTGGCTGAAACAAAATTTAAAATGAGATTCAAATGTATTCTCTAGGAAAGAAAGAGTACCAACAAAATAAGAATCTTTTAAAACGATCGTCAGGGTGTAAGGATTCAAATTTAAAATTCAATGACTTACAGTGTGTGCAAGACAGCCTATAGTATCAATCTGTAAGTAGGCGTGTCTAATTGGAAGCGATGTTCCATTTCGAAAAAGCTTTTTAAACATACTCCAAACGGTACGAAAATGACATCCGATACCCGCACGATGATGTCCAAAAATCTTTTGTTTCGTGCAATCGGAGATATCTTCTTCCAATTCTGATTTCTATACAACATATGCACTCCACTTACTAAAGCAAGTATATTTCCAATTATATTGTTTTGTTTCTTAGTGAATGCAGTTTAATTTCAATTTAAAATGCAAATATCAATTTCACGATCATAGTGTTGATCAAGTGGTTCATGTAGCTCTTGCTCTTTCAGTCCATGCATTCTTCATTTCTTGATACTATCCATCCTGCAGCACTCGCAGTCCAAGTGTATTTGAATTCGGACCGCCATATTTCATTCAAATATCAGCCGACAGCTGAAAAGAGTATCAATATTGGGAGGTTATATAGTCGAAAAAGTACGCGCCGAACACAACTGCGTGACCGACGGAGGAAATTCAGGCATCCGAAAAGCGTACACGTCCGCTCGCCGCATGTAGCTGCGGCGAAGGAAACCGTCACAGCGAACGCCGCCAACTAGAGTGCGCCCGTCGGATAGCCAAGAAATATGCTCGCGTCCTATAAAAGGGGTGATAACTTTGTGGGGAGACCTCGTATGGACGGACGCGTGTCTCCCGCCGGGAAAAATCGCAAGGTTATCCAGTTCCTCGCTGTTTTCGACCTCCACACGAACTTCCACGAACCATCGCACGTTAAAGTCGTGGGGACCATTTTGCCGATTCGCTGCTACTGGGCTGCGCTGTGCTCCGTCGGACTTGCCGGCTGCTAACGTTGAAAATGCTTGCTATGAGACAAACTTCTTTGTGCTGACGTTTGGAAATGCCCTAAACATAGCCTCAACACACTCCAAATCCATCGATTCAAACGGCGCAACTGTCAGGAATCATAGTTCTCGCCTCCACCAGCCAGCCCGAACTCGTGCTGTCCATTATCGCTGCTGCACGGCCGGTGCGCGCAGCGGGAGGAAGGTTATGTGATTCTTGGCCGGAGATCAGCCACGCTAGAAGAGGTGTAGTCTATTCTTCTCGAGCGCCTTCGCGCCTGAGAAAATCTCATCGACACCTCCTCGCTGTCGGGCTTGGCTTCTTTGCATCGCCCGATGGGTCCCCGGCGATGGCCTCCTGTGCGGTGGGCGTACTTCGCGCCTGGAAATATGTACGCTGTCCTGGAAAAGGCATCGACCGAGCAGGCGTCGCACTGTGAGCGCCTCGCGCCCATGGGCGTCCAGACTGATGACTGGATGCCAGTTTTTGAACGAGCAGGTTCTCTGTTTTGTTCGTCACGTGAGGGATTCTGTTTTTGTAGTGTTTCTTTACTTCTTGTATTCCATTTTGAAACTCCTTTCCACAGGAGTCTTGTGGAAAGGCACCGGACTGTACTATTCGCGTCCGACGCGAATAGTACAGTCCGATGCCTACCGTACTTCAGTACAATCGCCTATCCCAGGACGTCGAAAAGTCGTTGTATCCCCAAATTATCTTTCCGTCGGCCATTTTGTCAGCTACACGGCCCACGAGACATATGTTCACTCAATTTCATTCAAGTCCTTTCAAAATCAGACATGTAAAAGCCTAAATGCCGTCGCTGCCGCGAAGCGTATAGCACACTTCTGGTCGCCTCTTGATTCTCACACATTGAATAACCTCCAGCTCCGGATTGAATCGGGTATCTCGGTATTCGCCCCGACGCGGCGCCTGTACGCTGCCGTCACTCGCGCACTCGGACAGGACAGCGGCCGAACCATTACTAACGCAACAGTTACTGTCTTCGCCTTGTTTGTCTAGCCGCCCTGCCAGTCGTCGCTCTTACCCCCTAAACAATTCCAGAGGTCTCGATGCCCTTGACCTAGTGCTAGTTCTCAATCAAGCAAGCCCTTTCCTACTGATCCATTTCTTCGTCTTTACGCCGATTCCCCCGACTAACGTTTCCGCTTTGCTTTTCATCATAAATTTAGTATATTGGAACGTAGACCGGTGCAGTAGCTCAAGGATCGGTAAACTGAGCTCGATCTTGTTGCTTTCGTTTAAATCTACACTTGGTTTCCTGCGGAATAGAAGGAAGTGTCCAACAAGAGTTCGCTAGAAACAAATTCGCATTAGGTAAAAAGTGAAAATAGCTATGTACAAATTCTCGGAGTACGATAATTTGTACAAAGCTATACACAAATCTATACACATTTTGTTTTGCGACGGTAATGAAACGATTAGCTGGACATGAACTTTTTCAAAATGGGCACGAAATAAGGAGACCTAAGTGGAATACGAGAGCAGCATACCAATACAAAATTTAATAGAATTGAGTTAATACAAAGGGAAAAATTGGCAATGAAAATAACTTGTGCGAGTGCTGGTCGAGAAACATCGCGGAGGTAGGTAACGCGTCCAGACCGGACAAGATGCAGACAAATGCTATCGCATTAGTAGCTGTGCGGCTGGTGGCGCACCAGAATGCGGACAAAAAGCCGGCCCAGAGACAACGCGTCACGGCAGATACCAAATTAACTGGGGGCAAACCTTCGTGTCAGCTGCAATGGTAGGGGGAGGAAATGGACGACGGCAGACAGCGCGGCGACGGCAAGAAAAGTTCTAACGGTTAATCTCGCGTTTTTGAAGTACTTATCGCGCGCAGACTCAATCGGAAACGTATTCGTAATGAGTTCTCCCTCGATACATTTGCGGGCGATTTGTGCTATTTATCTCAGAAAAAGGACCTTGAGACATTCGTCAAGAGTGCATGCGGGAACAGAACTCTTTATAGCGGGGTGAGGTCAAGTCTGCGTGCGAAGAGAGTAATAACTGCGAAAAGCAGTCCGCGGTTATGAACTGCCGGCCTATGAGAGGACGGCCGTTTATAACCGCAGACCGTGATGAGAGCAATGAGATATGAATCCTCGAATCTCATTGTGAATAATTAAATATAAAGAAAACAATCCCCGCCAAAAGATTCGATGTAAGTTACCTACATCATATACCTCACCCTCACATATGCTTACGTGAAATTATAATACTACAGCCCACAGTGAGCATTTCGGTCTATATAATAATTCATTGGCAGCATTGTTAGTGTATAATGAGCAAACATGACCAAAACGCATTGCGATTAGTAAGATTTGTGGAATTAGTTTTCATAACACGTGCAGTTGTTAAATCGTACGGGCCGCTCTCTACCTAGATGGCAAGAGACATTCCCTAATGAGAGATAAGGGTCACTCAAGCGAACCCTATAGAAGGCGAGGTAAAGGAAGCAAAACACAAAAAGCTAAGAGACTCAAGCATCAAGTAAGAAGTAACCTTCTAGGTGACGACTGTGCGACTATCCATCTTCACGATTCCTGTAATTCTGTGGAAACCGTGCAGCCAAATTGTCTCTAACCATGACGAAAAGTGTTGCTCCGACAAAAGAAGAAGACCTGCGCACAGACATGAATCTGAAAGCTAAGAATATATGATATGGGTATATGCGATTGCATCGAGTTTTGCGGCGCCGATTGCTTGCTTTATTTTTTTATTCTTGCGCTGAGTTTCGAGGATTCATAGCCCATTTTCGTCATTGCAAGATCTCCACTAGCACGGACACATAATATCTGAGGGAGGTACTGGAGGTCTTGAAAATGAGGTACTGAAATTCGGCAAAGTGTCACATAACTGGGGCAGTGCACTACACTTAGTAGTGAACGTAGTGTTTAGGAAAAAACTCGTACGGAAGACGAAGTTTTGCTTCCCTTCAACTATTCAGAATTAGTGACTGTCAAAAAACATGAGAAATATTTGAAACGAAAGATTGTTTCTTTATTGTTCGGGTGCTCATCACAAAAATCCATGTAGTGGTTCTCAATGATTTTCTTAAAATCAGGGAGCAGTTGCTGCACCTCTCACATAATGTCTGCATCCGCGGCTAAACCGTGCGCACGAATGACCCCCTGTTGTTATCAATGAGGCCATTTACTTCTTCCGCACATTTCGAGGTCAGTTCCATATAATACTGCCTTCCGTGGGTTTTCAGTTACCCAGAGGAGGGGGCCCAGTCGCGATTTTCAACACTGCGGAGCTTCTCCGCCTGTCGCTCCGGGCGCAAAAATATCTCCAATTTTTGGATATTAAAAGAGTCCAAAGACTGGCACAAATGTGTAGCGTTTGGGGGCAGGAAGCACAGCTTTGTATCAATGGCGATCAGCGGTTTGTCGAAGGCAAGTTGGTGACTCTCACAGCTGTCCAGAAAAGCACGGTGCAGTCCAGAAGAATCGTTTGCTATGGCTCGCGCATCCCGGAGCCACTTATCAAAGAGTTGACGGTCAATCCAGGCACGCGGTTTGGTTCGGCAGCACGCACAGTGAACGTTGTTTTGGAGATGCACCATCGTGTAATTTCGATCCATAGTTTGAAGCACGAGAGAAATTACCTCCCTACCTGACACTGCGTCAGCATAACGCATTTTCTCATGAATGCATGCGAATGATGGTCACCTATTTTGAATGGAAATGTGTCCCATCCATGTATTCAACTTTGCATAGTGACCATTGAGGATGTTGATAAGTGATGAGATTCTCGGTGAATACTTAATGAGAATCAGAACGGCGCAGGAAACCGGACTGCTTCTGGAAGACTACATCGAAACAATTCATGAAAAAAATTAATCCACGGATCTATGATAGGAGAAATGACTGGTCGATATGTGTTTTCGTCCAGCATGACCCCGAAAACGGCTCCTCTGCGTTGCTTAAATATGTAACGAACGTGAGGCAGCAGAGCTCTGCCCATTTTGACTCCGACGACTGAAACCCGCTCTAAATTGGCCTTCACCAGCAAGCGCACGTGTTAAAACCAGGGAGGGCGCTTGCGACTTCGCGCTCAGAAGGCCTTACTTGTAGAAGCTTTACAGCAGTGCCCTGTATCCTCCTCGAAAAGACAAATAAAGCCTTGTCGTCAGGGAAAGCTAATTCTTCGAGATACGAATACCGCATATCCCTCCAACGGAGGTCTTCTTCCTATTGGCGGAAAAAGACAGCTCACCGTTTTTGAAACAAATCTCCAGAAATTTGAGAACAGCGCGATATGCGACTTTTTGCCGACCCAGAGGAAGCAACTTCCACTTCTCATCTCAATTATTACATTTTCGCAGTACATTTTTTGCCAAAACTTGGGTCCTTCGGCACTTGCCTGCTTTATTGTGATCAGTCGGAGGGTCCAGCTCTTGGTGAGTGATTAGGTGAGCTGAAGCGGAGCGTAAACGTGATTGGGACAATGGAAATCTTTGAATTGTTTGTGCCCGTGCCGACCAGAGTGCACGAACCTTTCCGGCATTTATTTACTATGCGAATGACGCATTTTTCACACAAACAGACACCTGTTTTCTTCTGATCTTTTAATATGCGTAGGTCATGGAAGGAATAAATCATTTTTGTCTCCAAATGTTTTTCGATTTCGGCAGCATTTGTCCAAATTGTGATTCACTCTGCTTTAAACCGCAGTAGAAATACTCTTCTCTTCCTTTTCAATATGACTGTTACAGTCCGGGACACTAATTCACACCTTAGTGCGATATTTTGGCGCTTCTGTATTGAAAAGGAAACGGAGGGTATCACTGGTAAAATTCACGAGCATCATGTCTCTAAGAAAAGGCTGATGTAAGCACGAAACGAGTAATGTCCAATAAAGACGCGCATAAGTTAAGACTCGGTATGTTCGATAGAAATAAAATGCCAATCATGAATGAGCAGAGCCAAAACATTGCGCGTTATATGATACATATTCCAGGCACAATCAGGAATGCAAATGCGGCGTTTAGCAATTCACTTACTGTATTCGTGTACGGAACGGTTCGTCGTTATTGTCACACTATCAAAACATGAATTTCGCAAGCTGTTGGCAATCGCTGCAGTTTTGCCGCAAGGCCACTGGGCGCCTATGAGTTGAAAACTGCAGAATGAGGGTGGCATTGCACTGAATATGCTTGCAAGGTACAGTAGCCACATTTCCTTTTTTCACAACCAAGAATGCGTTTATATTCCGAGAATTTGGTCCAAGGTTGGAGCAGTGGTTAGCAATTTCGTGTACCGGAAACCACGTTCGAGAGGCTCACAGTGGGTGTGAAATCTTTACACGCCCTCCAGCCTTTGATCCGATGAAGTAAAAAGAGTTGGCGACGGAGAATGCAAAATTATTCGGGCAGTGGATTCCTACAATAATAAAATGGTTGAATAAACATGAATGTGATTCCCCTTTGTCTGTTTAAAACGTCGAATTCCTGACCTATTCTTGACAATGACTTTCGGATAGAGCTAAATAGCTCCCTGTACACAAATCAGAACCATGCTTCGTATCTGTTTGTAACGAGCACACAAATATCACTTTCACTTTCGGAAATATTAGATAAGTACTTTTTTGTTCATTTCTTCAAAAGTGGTTCCGAGAGATTCGTTTATATTCAAGGAGACTATACGGGAGATGTTTTAGCTGCGAAGTATTGCGGATGACGCGATCAGCCAATGAGTGCCCATAAAAGTAATTTGTGAAGTCTATGCCTCGACCGCTACGCAACGTTCATCACAGAGCACTGCCCACGGAGATCAAAGCGCTACATGTCCACTGATTCTATGCCATTAGCAGAGAGTGTGCTCGAAAGTCGCTTCTCTGAGTCGGAGAAGAAGCGTTGCGAGACGCGGACATCACCAGAATTGCAGTGAAGATGACGCGCAAGAACCACGTTACACAAAAGAAATGATTCTCTGCTTTGAGCTTGGGTACATCTTCACTGAACAACTGGAGAATCTAGTTCGGAAAATGTTGCGGGCATTGCGCGTCTTTTAGACGAAACGATATGACTTTCATTGCTCCATAAACACTGTCTGTGCTGAAAAAGCGTATTTTCGACCCTTTTACAGCCAGGTAACGGAATCTTCATGCATTCAATTTCAACACACCAAATGCGGAAGGTGTTTTTTAATGATCTTCACGACCGCGATTTAGGTTCGCCGCAAGATGTCAGTGCAAAACTTTCTGCGGCGAATGGGAAGAAAGGGATGTTCCGGGGTGATCTCCACTGCGATGACCATTGATGGCGAAATTTGCGTGCGGATACGGCGTAAAGATGAAGCTCTAGCTGACTGCATTTAAGAATTATATCCACCGTGAGATAGAGCGGAGTGCAACTGGCGGCTGTACCTTTGGACCCCGGATACAGATTTGATGCGATCGTTTTTGTGATATTAGCTTCTTGATGCGGATATGTTGCACGGTCTGTGACATTTGTGGTAATAGTGCGACACGTTTCCCGAAGTGCAATCTCGCTAGGACCGTGGAGAAAGTGTACCATCATCTTCCTCATACATTGGCGCTGAAGACGACACGAACAGAACCAGAAATCCGTTTTTCTTGATTGAGCACAATGCACACTGAGGGATAGCGGAATGAGCAGCAATCGCGGTTGCCACGCAATAGTGTTCCGGGAGGGTAGACTGCTGATATGCGCAGTAACCTTGATGGCAACTATACCAGCGCTTAACTGCGATCGCAGCACGCACTTGCACTTGTACGGTTCAAATGTCATAACGGGGCGCTTATTATGAAATGGGTGTCAGTTGATTGCACATGCACTTCAACAGGACTATTAGGACTGGCGTTTTGTCGAATGAACCTTACCACATCAAAATTAGGCCTGTAGTGCAGACAAAGCTCAACCGGCAACGTTGCAGAGGTGCCACAGTGAACCTCCTTGAATGAGAGAAGTAACGCCAACACGCATTGTAATAGCGCCCTCGTGGATGGAGGAAGTGCCATATTGCATCTTCGCTGGCGAGAAATCTTTTCACTAATCTGAAATCTGTGCAACGAGACCGCTCTCTGCGAGCTCAAAACCCGTTCTGATTGAAGGGCTTGGTTCCGAGTCCTGATAAATGTGCGACAAATATCTCTCCAACAGAACATAAATTTGCGCATGTTTTTTCACATAAACCTCCGACTGCAGGTTTGCTTTGACTTTTTTTGGCGAGATGAGCTTGTTCGAACGAAGAGGTTGTTCGAGCACAGAGACTATGGCGTTGCACTTTGTTTGACGTTTTGCTCTTGCTTGCCGGCGGTCGAGAGCAGCGAACTGGCTATCAGAAGCACATTGGAAAAGACGAAATCTTAAACTTCTTTGCGGTGGTGTACAGTTCATCATTCGCCTGAGTACATGCGTTTTTAATGGGACATACCTAGCTTGCTGACAATTTCACGAAAAGCGCTTACACGTTTAATTGCACGAATTTTCGCGAAGTGATCGGGTGTCTGGAAGAAGCATATACCGGTGGGCTGATGATTAAGACATCATGCAGTACGGCAACACTGCTTATAGAAAGATGGCTCGAGAATGGTGACATCAGGCTGTGCTTTCGGCTACAGCCCTCTGACAGTCTGTCGCGAAGGCTCTTCATTCAGTCAGAGAACGTATCCTAGGCGTTCCAGATTACCTCTGTATTGTCAGTACATTGATTTTTGTACGCTGCTGGAATAGTGAGATCAATTGTTATGTTCTTTCGTCCCATTCCTGCCACCGGACAGTGCCCAGTATGTCTCTGTGGTTGAACACCTGCTCTGACCTAAAGTGGAGTGGATATTTGATGAGGGCCAGCAGAGCCGCGAATTCAGACATAACCCCGGGACGTCGGGTCGGCGATCACCAAGGATAGTCTCATTCTGGGCCTTTAGCTGGGGTGCGCATTCAAAAGTTCCGCGTATGCTGCGCCTGGGAGTAGGAAAGCAATATAAATACATCATGTGAAATATAGATGTTGCATATAGATGCTATTTCATCTGGAATGTCGTCGGAGCAGGCTCTAGAGTGTAAATTTTCACTGACGCTGGAAGGCAATGAGGTACGCTTGTGGAAGATACAGTGGTCCGTAGTATCCTGAAGAAGCGTATTGTTCACGGAATGCAGAGTATGGTAAAATAAAGATCTTTAAGTGCGAATCCTGCTACATTTGTTTGCGCATATCAAAGAAATTCCTCTGCTTTTAAGTCCACCAAATTCCTGGAGTGCGAGCGGATATTCATCGACAGAGTCTGGCTCAAAAAGTAAGAATATTAAAGTAAAGTTTTGAAGCTCAAGTGTGCAGTGGTGCATTGCCAAGCACCGCGGCGATTTACGACAAAGAGAACGTCAGATTCAGCGATGACACGTTCAGGCGCGATCAACGTGGATCGCTTCAGCGTTTTGCGACATACGTCGGGGTTGGCTGGAAGAGTGCCCCTTGTCTTCCCTCGACACGTCGTCCGGCCCGACGCGTTCGCACAAGTGCTGAGAATGCCCATCCAACGTATTGTTCTACGCAAACTTGTCCTGGTACTCCGCCTCTATTTTCTAGCAGATGGTGCAGTGCACGCCTGCGCCGTCTAACGTTTCGTGTGCGAGCAATCGGATAAGAAGGCATAATCTAGCACATGGCTGACTTGACGCCTTAGGCAGTATTAGGCGCT
>JADWZK010075470.1_pt1 | contig 15428 bp, 11 predicted proteins | sample 8957641 | NCBI WGS metagenome assembly JADWZK01 (sample SAMN16576796, study PRJNA672827) | algae metagenome | host: rhodolith | place: South Korea: Udo, Jeju | collected 2014-09-18 | reverse complement strand
GGTGGGGTTGCGGCGCGCTTGCGCGCGCTACCCAAGAGCGCACAAAGTAGCGGTACTCACGGGGGAAGTCAAGGGGAAGCGATCGGGGAGTTTGAGAACAGGATCGCTGCGTGAGTAAACGAACGAGAGAGTTTCCGGAGTTTGCGGATATTTCATCATAACTTCCGCTGGGACCTGCTTCCAAGCTTCCAAGCCCCCATTTGTGCTATGCCGCGCAACTTGTGCCTCATAAATCGCCCCCGTATCTGCTCACAGAACCAGTCTTTAAAAAGTTATACTTTTGCGCCCGTGTAAGCTTTGTCCAGGGTGGCTTTATGTAACTGGCCCGTCAAGAGCTATCATATGCCTCGAAGGATTTTTCAGTGCCCTCACCATACTGGCACAGTGCCCTCACCATACTGGCACAGTACCCTCCCCACTGCATACAGTCTCTAGTGATACTAAATCGAGTTCCAAACGCCACTTTTTTCCACTACCAGTCTCGTACCGCGTTCTCGTGTCTGCCGACGCACACCTTCATCTCTCTTCTTTGGGACGACCCTACAGCACTACGCGTTGGGCAAGCAACTCCTGTACTGTACCTTCCTTCCTTCGATTCCGCCCGTATGCTTTTTAGTGACTACCCCATGCGAAGATAAAGAAATTCTTGAAATAGTCGAGGTTCGGTGCCGCCGAAAGGTCGCTTGATTTCAATGCGCTGCACTCATAATTTGTTCATGACTTCCAATTCTGCCGGCTTCCCAAATTAGTCCGTGAGCCATGTTTGTGTGCAGGCTGCGCGGAATGGTTTGCAGTGTAGCTAAAAAAAAGCCCAGATATGTATGTGCCGCGGTTATTGAGCACACAGAGTGCAAACATCCTACTTTTCACGCGCTATTCAATCATTTAAAGCTTTCAGGATATCCTCGTATTTCTTATTTTCTCTTGTTTACCAATACCATATTCTAGACATGCACATGCGCTCGATGGGAATACACTACAGAAATTCTTCCCTCCCTCGCTCAAATCTCCGTAAGGTATATAGCACTGAACGTACGCACAATTAGGAGCAAAGAGTACGACATATTTCATGCCTGAGACAGCAAGTGTACGGGGCGGCGGATCTCACACCTAGCGACAGTCTACCGGCAGAGCTATCCCGCAAACGCTCACCCTTCCAAATTCGCTCGTGAGGTTCGACCTGACAACTAGTGTACACTGTAGAGGATTTTCGGTAGGTACAGTATCTGTTTAAGGGGATGTTAGGCTTTACAAACCGACTCCCGCCTGCAACTCGTAACCCGCGATAGGAAAAAAGCAGGTTGTTCTGCAGGGCCAATTCCGCCAGGCTTCTGGAACCGACTGGGCCCAATCCTGGCGGGCCGTATGAGAATGAAGCAGGAATTGCTTCACTTTTGCGCAGAGTATATGATATGATACAGTAGGTAAATTATGCCATTGAATTGTTTTGCCGACACGTGCCCTTTCCGGCTTGTGGCTCCACTTATGAAACTTGATCCTCAGCACGGGCTCCGGATCAAATGACACAAAACTGCTGACAACATCTGAGGTTCTCTGAATTCAGCCTGGAAAATGTCTGAAAACGGGATTTGCCGTTGCACAATCGCTCTGTTTCTGCGCTGTAATTCATGATCTGTGCGCAATAGAAATGTGCAATTTAAATAGCATATTGTATAACTTCGAAAATTTTTTGAAGCATGTTTATTAAAATCATACAACTGTCGAAAAAATGAGCAGAATGTTACACACACATTGCATTGACGAGACAGCTCTAACTGTGCACCAGGAATGTATCATATCAGGAGGCCAGGAAGAATGTCCTTCAAAAAAAGCTGGATTTTATAAAATAACGGCTTCTGTCACGGCTCGTCTTGAGGAAGTGGGGATGCTTCGATTGGCCACAATATTATTATTAATTTTCAATATTCGAATAGCATTGGTGACTTTTCTGTTCCACGTCAGTTGTCATAAGTCTTCCAGTTATCGTAGGGACCACACAATGCTTAAGCAGGGAGAGGATATGATGCATCTACCTACGTGGCCCTCAGGAGATATGGGTCTCACTAAACCCTAAATGGTATCAATAACAATCGTAGCCAAATTCGGCAATAGGAAGCATTCGTACCGTTAACCGACATTTGTATGCGCATTAATGGCTAATTCCGTATCCACATCATAGAAAGTTTGCGTACATGCCTGTACGTAATCGTTACCTCTCCATGTGTTGCGTTGTGGTTGGAGTTTCGTCATCCGGCTCCACCCCTTCATGACACTCACAGGTGCTTGAAGTGTCCATGTCTGCTGACCACATTCGTTCCAACCGCCGTCGCTGCCATTCCCACAGCCTGCGCGTCATTACCCAAGGACTTTTACCTTTAACTGCGTGCGCATCCCTAGTTCTCCACGCAACCAATCCTCGACGTCCCGATTCCCGTGCTATCCCACAAGCAACTTGTCCGCAGTAGCTCTCACTCTCCCAATGGCCACCAACGTCGTGTGGCACTCCGGCGCCATCTCCAAGGAGGATCGCTATGAAATGCTCCAGCAGAAGGGTGCCACTATCTGGCTCACCGGGCTCTCCGGCTCCGGCAAGTCCACCATCTCCTGCGCCCTCGAGCAGATGATGTTCAAGAAGGGTTACCTCGTGTATCGCCTCGATGGCGATAACATTCGTCACGGCCTCAATTACAACCTCGGTTTCTCCGCCGAAGACCGCAAAGAGAATATTCGCAGAATATCCGAGGTTGCTAAGCTCATGGGCGATGCAGGTGTTATCGTCCCGAGTGCATTCATCTCTCCATATGTTGCCGATCGCAAGGTCGCCCGTGACATCCACGAGAAGGCCGGCATTCCATTCGTTGAGGTCCACGTTCATGTGCCCCTTGAAGTCGCTGAGAGGCGTGACCCTAAGGGACTGTACAAGAAGGCTCGTGCTGGTCAAATCAAGAACTTCACAGGTATCGATGATCCCTATGAGGCGCCGGAGTCACCCGAGGTGCTCGTCGACACGAACGAACTTTCCGTGAATGAATGCGCGAAGAAGATTTTGGACTATTTGGTGGCCAACAGCATCGTGGAAGACCGCGAGGATAAACCCGGGATGGAGATGGAGAAGAAGACTGTGGGTGTGAAGGGTAGCGGCATGAATGGCAACGCGAAGGTCGTGCCTCCGAAGATTAACGGAACTGCCCCTGTCGTGAACGCAACTGACTAAATTGACGTATGGAGCTTTAAATTGTCTTTCGATTCGCGGGATGCATCGAGATCAGAAAGTTTTCTCCAATCTAGTCGTTTCTTCAATTCCGCTCAATATCAGCAGTGCGAATTTTTTGTGCACTCTACCGGGAACCGATGCACATGCGTCGTTTTTGTGTCTGTTGTATTTTTTGATAGTGGGAGGCCTCGATTTGTTTACACTTGTGTATCTTTCTGCGGTTTGTTGTACGGGGGCGATTTTATGGCTTGCCCTGTTTCGACTTTGGGGGAATTTCCTCCATTCTCTGTAATATTTTCGAATAAAGGCTTAGATGTGCTGAACGTAACCATGTGCCTCCCTGATACCGACTAAATATTTTCCGACTTCAGCTTGGCAGGTACCAGTTACTGCAGAGAGCCACAGCTTCAAGAGCGTCTGATTACAAAACCCTGTGGTCAGGCAATATCAGTTTTAATACTTTACTTTAGAAGAAACTATTTGTCAACCGGAAATCCAACCCCCAGAAACCATCTCCACTTCCCACCTCGACAATCATACAAGACCTACTCCCAGACTCCTATTCACCAGGGCCCCCAAACAAGCGTGGGACCGCGCCATTCGGTTTTCCCCAATATTCAACCGCCTTGACGCCATCAACAAGGATCTCAACATAGTTCGAAACGGTCTCTCTGCCTTCCGAGAGCCCGCAGGTTGCGCGACCGAACTGCGGGATAGCCCGGCGCTCCTCCTGACGACGGAGAGATTCCTCGCGTTCCGCCTTCATCATCTGCGCGTACTCGAGAAAGGCCGTAGTGGAGACGGCGTCAACTTCTACGAACTTTGACTCCTCCACGCTTTCCTTTGTGAGCGGCGGGATATCCGATGCACCAATGGTATCGATCTCGCCCTCCCACGTTTTCGGCAGAATGGTCGCAAACCCGCGCTCCTCGTACGTCTCCACAGGTCGCGGCACATAGTATCTCAATGGTGCATTTTCCGCGGCGCATCCTCGCCCGGCGGCACGCCAGGCACAAGCTTCAATTCCGCCGTCGGTGCGCGAAATGAAGTCGTGGCGCACGTCGACGCGCGCGGCGCGATACTGGAACCGCAGAATAAGCTCGCAGCCGATACTGGGGCACCCAGAAATGCATACATGTTCATGACTCCTTCGCACGACTCAGCGCGATTGCCTCGGTTGACGCTGGTGGTTGGCGCACGGGCTGGTCAATTTCAATCTTCGGATGCGCTCCTCTTGTTTCCCCGGCTGAACAGTAGTGCACAATTGCATCATAGCCAAAATCTCCGGAGATGTCCAAAGACCAGATTTAGAAAGCAGTCAAAATTTTAAAAGAAAAGTAACAATATTTTCATAATTAAAAATATTTCGCTAAATTTGTTTTGACAGTATCGAAAATTTCGAATATCTGCTATCCAGACAAAATTTGTAGAGCACGCTGACTACTGTCGGCGATCAGACGACTCGGCCAGCGTAACCTCCCGTCCTACCGTACAGATATTTCGAAATTTGTTTACCATCTGTTCAAGCGCTTCTCCGCATCCTCTTTCCCAAAGACCGCTCGGAGGGAATTTTTAAAATCTTCGTATATTTTACGATAACTTTTATTAGTCATGTGTAGGATTATGGTCATTTTAATATACGGTAGCGCTGCAAAACTTTTAAATTCTGCAGCGTTACGGTATATTGGTGACTCGTGCATGCCCCGTTTTTAGATTTGTCGTTTACTTCCTCAGAATGACGCGTGCAGAGCTAAATTTGAAAATTACTTTTCGCAAAAGGGCACAATGATCAGACCAATCAGCCGCATTGAAAACAGTTCGGGTATGAATATTTTTGGTAACCGAGCAACAGTCTAAACCTGTAATGTAGTTGAGTCATACTTCCCTTACAAGCCCCTCTCAAAATTCCATGTCCGGAAAGTGGGGTACGTACACCAAAAGACGGGGGGCCGGAACTCAATTGTGAATGGAGAGCTTTGGGTCATGGCAAATACACCACCGACAGATGTTGCTGTCGATTTAATAGCCGGCTTTGAACCAGCCGGAAGGTAATCTCGCTTGTCCTAGACCTCGGGAGAAGAACGTCTCAGCGCAGCACGAAAAAATGGTATTGCACAACCTTTGCGTGACACTGGGGGCTCTCACAGGCGCATGGTGCTGGACGAAGGTGTTTTCCGTCTTGCACCAGCGGAAGAAGTTAAAAGGGGGCACGGTCCGAAAAATCATTCATTTGAGCGCCGCACCGCTGATGATAGTAACATGGCCGCTGTACACTAGTGCATGGCACTCGCGTGCATTCGCCTCCGTCGTGCCAATTTCGTTTGCACTTCGCATGATTCGCTCCTCCCAATCTGACCCTCTCTGCACGTCCGTCTCAAGATCCGGTGACCATGCCGAAAGTCGATTCGGCCCTGGCTCGTACTGCGTAAGCGTCGCAGGGCTCATTCTCATCTTCTGGCGCAGCGACCCGGCCACTTACTTCGCTTGTGGGATGATGGTGTTCGGAGACGCGTTTGCAAATATCTTGGGATCTGCTATTAAGGGACCTCAATGGCCAATCCCAAAAACAAAAAAGTCGGTTGTTGGGTCTCTGAGTTTCGTTTTTGTTGGTGCCTGTGCTACGAAAGGATTACTCAAGTTCGCTGAGGTCACTCGCATGTGCGACGCGAAGGTGTCATGGCAAAAGGTTTTCATCGTCGCGGTTGTCAGTGCTGCTGCGGAACTTGCTCCCTTGCAGGATAATTTCACAGTGCCGATTACTGCTGCAGGTACTGCAAACGTAGTTCCGTGAGCGGAGCATTTCGTTGCCAGCTACTCTATTCAGTCATTTTGTGATACCGAATAACTTCAGGTGCTCCAGCATATCGGAGGGATAATGCCGACCGTGCTTCAGAACCCCAGGCGAAGTAACACCTCTGGCACGAAATGGTCAAAAACTAGGCCAATTTCGCGCGTATTGTCCGGACAGTCTTTGCGCGTAGAAGTTTCTGTGCTGGTGAAACCTTTTTTCATTCGACTACCTGTAGAAATTCTCACGGGGGACAATGCCGCCGCATCGCTGGCACGACATCACATGTTAGTGAGTGCTTACATGACTGACTTCATTTTATAATTAGAATTATTGAAAATATCTTCTGATATTTTAGAAAAACGGCAAATTTGCTTATGATACAAATGACTTAAGACTGAATTCGAGCCACAAATCCGCCTTAAATTTGAGCTATCCAATAGTTCGGCTCTAAACATGCGCGTATGAAACCAACCGACAGTTTAAAAAAAAAACTCGCAGATTGCAGTGTTTTGTGGTGCCACATTAACGGCGGATGTATGACAAAAGCAGAATCGTCGTTGCTCACATGAGCGCCCATTTCCCGGTGGCTTACAGAACCCCCTCAGGTGGCCCCCAAATTGTACAAGTTCGCCACCTCGCCATCTCGGATACGCCCAGGAGACCCTCCAACTCTCGCGGTTAACTACGACCGCCCCTCGTTCCGTACGCTCACTGAGGGTCTTTTCGCCGCGTTTGAGAGCCGCTTTAGGCGTACATTCTCTCTTCGCAGAAGTCTATCAAACGTATTGCGCACATCATCATGGTCACCTTCACCGTCGAATGTGAGTTACCGCTGAGCCCGAATGACATGTGGCGCATAAGATCCTCGACCGGGTTTCGCCGCCACGTCGTCGAGGACGGATTACTGAAGCGACTCGACTCGAGCTGCGAGAAAAAAGGAGATGATGGATGGACTGTCCGTACGCAGCGTTACGTCCCCGTCAAGGTCGATTTTCCGGATTTCCTTCGAGCCGTCATCGGAGACGCAATGTTTGACGTCACAGATGAACAGCGCTTCAATGAGGAGGAAGCCCCATTATGTCAGCAGTTCCGCATCAGACCGACCATGTTTGCCGCACTCAGCACTACCACTGGCACTCTCACGTTGGCCCCAGTGGGAGCGGATGACGCAGACAAGTCCGATTCCGAGGACGAGGACAGGCCGACGTCAATTTCCAAGGATGGGTCTGATATTGACACCATGAGCTCGGACGGGTCGACGGACCCGGCTGATTCCGGGGACTCGGACGACAGCGAGGCCGGTGGTCCTGAACGTTCCGAATTTGCGGCACTCCCACCGGAGGATCGATGTATTCACATTGTGCAAGGTGACACGAAAGTCAACGTGCCCACTGTCGGGTGGTTGGTTGAGCGCCAGATTGTGGCTAACTTGCGCCTCTTCTACAAGCTTTATCCTGCCACTGTCGGACGTTTCCGCCGAAAATTGTACGACCAGTTCGCTGGAGGGGACACCTCAGTCCCGTGTTCTGTTGTTATTGATCGCTTTTTGAAGCATGAGGAGGAGACGGAGAGCGTGAGCGATGGGGAAGGAATGTCGGACATGAATCCTCCCGAGAAACTGCTTGCGCCGGCGTTTGCAGGAGATTTCAACGCGCGTTTGTTTGCGCCTGGTGAACTGATGAATTTTGATCGAAATTCAAGGGCAATAGAAGAAGATTTTGAGTCCTTTTTCGTCTCCGCTTAATCTCTTTATTGTTGAATTAGCTCGAGAAGGCAATCTTTAAACATTTTCCTGATATGTTTATTTTGGTCAGGGTACTTGCGGAGGACTAATAACAGATAAAATACCATTTTCGCAACATTCGGTATAGAACTTTTAACACTTCCGGCCTCTTCGCCTCTGCGAAAAAGCTTTTGCCGTTTTCTCAAACTTGCCAAATCGCTGCGCGAAATGTCATACGCCTGGCTCTGTTTCCCAGCTGCGGCCAGCAGCTAGAAGAGCTGAGGTATGAGCATGCCAGTACGCCATTGGTAGAATGATTTTCCCATTCAGTACGTCAGATTAAATACGAAACCGAAGTAAGAGTTCAAGGGTTTTGTCTTCGGGTGGATAGCTTTTTTTTGTACGCTGTCAAGAATACAATTGTCGCTTGCCCCACACTATACGAGCGGGACGGCATTACAGAGTTCCAGCGCTCCGTCAGCAGGAGCCGACTTGGCGTGCTAATCCACAAGCAAATACAGTTGCAGCGAATCGCGGTTCGTGTACATATGCCATCCCATCTTTTTTTGTCATTGCCGAAATTGTTTATCATCGAACTATCGCTCTGCGTTTGTGGGCTATATCGAGTACTATAAGTTAAGCACGCCAACTTTTCCGGTATTCCCCTTCCAGAAAGCAAGGGGGATACCGAGAAAGTACTGTACTTCGAATAGGGCCGAAAGCGTGTTGTCAACGGTTAATTCCGTATTGAAATTTCGAAGCTTTTGGTTTTAACAAATCGCGTGGCTCTCGACTCTAGCTCGTTGTACTCTACCGAAAAAACTTTCAACCCAACTGAAAATCCAACTTTGGCTTTTTTCCTTCTTCGTGGTTATTCCAAGGCCGAAGAAGATGACCAAAATATATTCAAGGTAGCAAATTTGGATCCAAGCGAAAAGCGGACAGGAACACCGTGCAGCGTGTTGAAGGAAGAGAGACCACACCACCAGGGTGCAGTGGAAGCAGCAAGCGCTGTGAAAAACACGTGAACAATTGTCCCGAGTACCGGGCTTGGTGCTATTTTCGTTTAATCTGATTAGGCAGCGATAGATACTGTTTCCACAAACGCAACTCCAGCGAGATGTCGCGCTCTGAACGGCCTAGATTACATTTAAACTCCAGAGGGTTTGGACAAAATATCTTAAATTAATTAGGATATCAAGGACAACTTATTTCATCGTATCGGAAGTTTTCTTCGCGGTGTCGGCAATGGCCTTGCGAAGCAGGTATCTCGGGATCGCCTCATGCACCCACTGCTGCTGGTAAAAAGTCGAACGCCGTTCCTCCTCCGGATTCCGTCCTGTGCTCCCACCAAGAACTTTGAGGTCCCGAGTCTGACTAAGAACCAAGTGATTGATGAACTCGATAGGATTGGCGCAAAATCCCTCGAAGAAATCTCGACGCCGCTTATGAATAGCAATGCTGTCCAGAGCCTCCAAGTGCTTTTCCTTCAGAACTGCGTACTCTGCAGATGTGGGAAAAGTGAGACCGAAAATGCCGGACTTTTGCGCAGATTCTTGCAGCGCGCGATCCTCAACATTGACCTGAATATCATAACAATCTTGATTGTCCACAACGTTCCCAGACAGGCGCACGTCGTACACGATCTCTAGCGGATCCGGCGGACCCATGTGGGTCTTCACAATTTCATATAGATGCTGCAGCCTTACAACTTGTGGAATCCTTTGTGCTTGGGGCAGGAGAGACTTTAGACCTTGGTCCAGACGAATTGCGGTACGATCGTCGACGCATTGCAGCCGCATTTTCTTCACATACTGCCATATGCCCACAAATATTCCAGCCCTGGTATCCGTCTTCAATCCCAATAAGCTCGACAATGGTTGTGAGAGTTTGTAAAGTTCCGGGGTATGGTTGACATCCAAGTAAACCCGCACCTTGCATTCTTTGTTTCCACGACGGGATATTTCAAATCCGTCTGACGGAAGATCACGCTCGTTCCGTTTCCATTCAATAAGATTGTTCTCAGGATATATCTTGTTATCCAGCTCAATGACTATGCGCTTAAATATGTCTGAACAACGATAATTAGGTCCTTCCTCCCTGCCCTGTGGCGGGTACCCCGGTGCTTGATGCTGCTGTCCCAATGAAGGCATTGCAGCCGGATTTTGGTGAGGCACACCGTGATTCAAAATTGTAGGTTGTCCATGTGCAGGAAGCGCGGTTGGGTTACCTGCCTGAGCCATTCCATTGATCACGTTACCGGGTTGATTCTGGGGCACTTGGCCGCTTGCGGGATTACTCGCAGCTGCAGAATTAGCGTTCGGTTGATTAGAAGGGCCTCCTCTCGCGGCTGCATTAGCATTACTTGGTGGTTGTGAGGGCAGCAATTGGCCTTGAATTCTCAACGACCAGGAGGGGACATCTTCATCAGTAACACCATCTGTCCCCGGCTGCGACCTGTACGTGTTGAACAGATAAAGACGGAAAACGCGCTTGCAAACCGGCGCTTGGGCCTTGAGTGCCTCTCGGATATCCTGCTGCTTGCGCATTATGGCTAAATCCAGGCGCTCTTCCATTTCAACGAGGCGCTTGTAGGACGGAGATTCGCGCGCTAATGCCGTGGCCGCTTTCACGGCGACGCCAACATTGATTGTCGGCGCGGCACCAGCCACACGCCGTTTTCTTCCTGCATCGCCGACGCCGTACGAACCGTGACCATTGCTACCGACACTGGAGGCACGACCACGCTTTCGTCGATCGCTATTTGCACCGAGGAGGTCTGCAGCAGCACGTCCAATATCTCGCTCTCCAAGTCGCAACCCGGAGCCATCAACTCCTCGGCCGTCCATGTTCACGCGGGGAAGATCCTCAACAAAGTGATTCTTTCAGAGATAAATCCCGCGTGGCTCTCTGTATTCTTCTTCGATTCCCACCTGTTTTGGAGGGAGGCCCAATTCGAAAACTTTCCACAGTTTTTTTTGCTACACGTATAGGAGAGAAATTTCATTAGTGCGGATCGTCGACCCAAAAATTGTCCTTGCGCATATTATGCGAAAAAAGTAATTCCCGCGTACCTCTGAATCTTCGTTTCTGGTGCAGAATCAAATATTTAATTTAAAAATCAAGACCCAAGTTCGTTCACAGGAGCACAAAATTACGATAAAAATTTCAAGCGTTGTGGGTAGCTTCCAATCATACACAGAGGTTCACGGCCGTGTTAACCCACCTGTACAACTGGGATAGATCTGCTTCGCTGGGTAGAGTTTCTCCTTCTGCAGAGGAAGGACAAGGCAAAGTGACCCTGTGAACATTGCGCGGCTGCGGTGCGAGATTGTTTGCGGAGGAGCGCTGGAATCAACGCAAACAGTACGGAAAATAGAGTCGGAGGTGGCGGCGGATGCTTTTTCTTCCCATTAGCGCATCTGCTTGTATGCATTGAGCTGCGAACGCGACGATTTCTGTTCGTCGAAGAGCTGTCCGGTATTTCCTGCGGTAGCGTCTTTTCTTTAGGCATTTTCTTGGGATATGGTCATGAATAAGGAAATGCATAGCGATGATGAGTTTGATGCGAACGCGAGCTTCGAAAACCAGGTGATCGGCGGCAACGCGAATGATGAAGATCCCATTACTGAGGAGGATGCATGGACTGTTATTTCTGCGAACTTTCAAGAGAAAGGTCTCGTAAGGCAACAGCTGGACTCGTTTGACATGTTCATGACTACTACCATGCAGGTATGCTCGTTCAATTCTTCATGCTTAGCGATTTCACGCGAGGCGTTGGGACCTTTGTTCTTGAACGTGCTCCCTTGCCTGGCGTAGCATCGATTTTCTTGCAGTGTTCTTACAGTTTTCGTCTATTCTTCGATATGTTGCTTCCGCGGGACGTAGGAGCTCATCGACCAGTCTCCAGATATTGAATTGGTTCGAGAGGACCAGCATTTGCCTGGGCAGGAAGCCCTGGAAGAAAAGCGACAAGTTATTCTGGAGTTTGGGCAGCTGTTGATGGGCCGCCCGACATTCGAAGAAGCGAATGGTGACTCGTCATTGCTCTATCCGAACCAGGCACGTCTCCGAAATCTTACGTACGCCGCGCCACTATATTGCGATGTCAAAAAAACGGAGATTGTAAAGTCGGGAGAGGTTGGCGAACATGAAGATATTACTGAAGACCCTCCGAAACGGGTATTTATTGGCCGTGTGCCCATTATGCTCCGTTCGTCTTTCTGCTTATTAGCAAAATGCGACAGTGAGATGGAGCTCAACAAAGTTGGAGAGTGTCATGTCGATCAAGGCGGCTATTTCGTTATCAATGGTTCTGAAAAGGTGCTGCTGGCGCAAGAGCGAATGTCAGCGAATCACGTTTTCGTTTTTACGAAGTCCATGCCGTCAAAATATTCGCATGTGGCCGAAATCCGTTCCGTCGCAGATGTCAGCAACAGACCTGCGACATCTCTCTCTGTCAAATTGCTAGCTCGAGGTGGTAGCAAAGGTGGAGTGTCGGGTCAGACGATTGTGTGTACCTTACCTTCAATTCGTCAGGACATCCCCATCGGTATTGTATTTCGAGCTCTTGGTTTTCAAAATGACCATGAGGTAATGAGCCACATTTGTTATGATTTTCGTGACGAGGAGCTGATGACAATGTTGATGGCTTCCATTGAAGAAGCGCAGGTTATTCAGGAGCAGAACGTCGCGCTTGATTTTATCGGAAAGCGAGGAGCCACTGTTGCTGTGACTCGTGATCTTCGCATTAAATATGCGAGAGATATTTTGCAACTTGAGTTTTTGCCTCACATAGGAACGGAACATGGCTCGGAATTGAGAAAGGGATACTTCCTTGGGTACATGGTCAATCGAATGCTTCAAGTAGCGTTAAATCGAAGACCTGAAGACGACCGCGATCACTATGGAAACAAGAGGCTTGACCTCGCCGGGCCTCTGATGGCTGGCCTGTTTCGTCAGCTTCTACGGAAGCTCACGCGGGACACGAAGGCCACTTGCAGGCGAATCCTGAACGCTGGAGGTGACATTGACGTGACGTCTGTTATTAAGTCCTCTATTATCACTCATGGGCTGAAGTACGCGCTGGCGACTGGGAACTGGAATGCTTCATCCAGCGCTGCAGTAAAGACTGGCGTGTCACAAGTGCTGAACCGACTTACGTTTGCGTCGTCACTGTCCCATCTCAGGCGACTAAACTCTCCCATCGGACGAGAAGGTAAATTGGCTAAACCGAGACAATTGCACAACACGCATTGGGGAATGATTTGCCCAGCTGAGACTCCGGAAGGCCAAGCCTGTGGTCTTGTCAAGAATTTGGCGTTAATGGCGTACATCTCGGTAGGATCGCTATCGGTTCCAGTGTCTTCGTTCCTGGAGGAGTGGAGTACTTCCAATCTCATGGAAATATCATCAACCCAGGTGCATCAAGCAACAAAGGTATTCCTAAATGGAGCGTGGGTTGGAATCCATCACAAGGCTGAGAACTTAGTGGAGACACTAAGGGATCTCCGTCGTCGTAATGATATTAACTTTGAAGTGTCCATTGTGCTGGACCACATGAATAAGGAGTTGAGGATATACACGGATGCGGGCCGCATCTGCCGTCCATTGTTTCTGGTTGAACAGGACGTTGTTCCAAATGACGGTGGATGGCGCCAGCCTCGTTTGAAGATTCGCAAAAAGCACATTACTGCACTCCGGAAGAGGTCGCGTATTGCTACGGAGAACGGCGAAGAACGCGTGAGTTTCCAGATGCTAGTTACTTTGGGTATTGTGGAGTACGTGGACTGCGAGGAAGAAGAAACGATCATGATTGCTATGCTCATGTCGGATTTAGCGAGGCAGAATCATTCCGCTGTATATACTCATTGCGAAATCCACCCAGCAATGATCTTGGGTGTGTGCGGGTCGATTATTCCCTTCCCTGATCACAATCAGAGTCCGAGGAATACGTACCAGTCGGCTATGGGTAAGCAAGCGATGGGAGTTTATATCACCAACTTCAGTTTGCGCATGGATACGCAAGCACATGTTCTCTACTATCCGCAGAAACCTCTTGTTACAACAAGAGCTATGGAACATCTCAAGTTTCGAGCATTGCCCTCTGGTATCAATGCGTGTGTTGCTATTGCGTGCTATTCCGGGTACAACCAGGAAGATTCTGTCATTATGTCTCAATCGGCAATCGATCGAGGTTTGTTCCGGTCTGTGTACTTCCGAAGCTTCAGAGATGAGGAGAAGCGTCCTCTTGCTGGACTTCAGGAACGATTCGAAGTCCCTCAGCGACATGAGTGTATTAGCATGAAGCCGGGGGCGTACGACAAAATTGAAAGTGACGGCCTCGTGGCGGAGGGAACTCGTATTGCCGGAAACGATATTCTTGTCGGAAAGACGTGTCCTATTGAAGCGCCAGCGACTGGGGAGGATCCGAGTTCTGGAAGTGCAGTTGGAACTCCTTCGATGGCAATGCTCACCGGGGCGAAGACGAAGAAGGATTTGTCACAGGGGGCGAAGTCCACTGAATCTGGTGTTGTGGACAAGGTTCTTGTTGCGACGAACGAAGAAGGGGCACGGTTTGTCAAGGTTCGACTGAGGTCGATTCGACGACCGCAAATCGGTGACAAGTTTTCGTCGCGTCATGGACAGAAAGGTACTGTTGGTATCACGTATAGGCAGGAAGATCTTCCTTTTACGGTGGACGGTATTGTTCCGGATATTATTGTGAATCCTCATGCCATTCCGTCTCGAATGACCATCGGGCAACTGATCGAATGTCTGCTAGGAAAGGTTTCAGCCATTAACGGGACTGAGGGCGACGCAACACCGTTTACAAATGTTACTGTGGAAGATATTGCGTCGAGGTTGCTTAAAAGCGGTTTCCAGCCTCATGGATGGGAGCTGATGCACAACGGCCATACTGGTCGTCCTCTGGAGGCGCAGATTTTCCTGGGCCCTACGTACTATCAGCGATTGAAGCATATGGTGGATGACAAGATTCATTCTCGGGCGACGGGGCCGGTTACGATGCTTACGCACCAGCCGCTGGAAGGTCGTGCTCGTGGAGGCGGTCTCCGATTTGGAGAAATGGAACGTGATTGCATGATTTCGCATGGGGCGGCGCAGTTCTTGAAGGAACGATTGTTGGATGTGAGCGACAAAGAGCGGATCCATGTTTGCGATCTGTGTGGACTGCTCGCGATTGCGGATTTGAGGAAGAATGTGTTCCAGTGTCGTAATTGTAACAACAAGACAGCTATCAGTCAAGTGTTTATTCCATACGCGTGCAAACTTTTGTTCCAGGAATTGATGGCGATGGCCTGTGCTCCTCGCCTCATGGTGCAGAAATTGTAATGTCAATAAATTTATGCTCACTGTAAAAGCCTTGAAAAGAGCGCGCGGTCCAGGAAAAAATTTCCCTTAGAATGCGCTTGCCCCTAAAGTCATGATGAGTACCTTGTTCGGAGTCATGTACCGGATGCCTCTGCAAGTGCCGAGGGTGCCGAGTTAGCTACAGTATACCGTAATACAGTCCAAGGGGTTCCCTCTGATTAATTCTCTTCAATAAACGTGGGGCCCTACAGTGCTTCCGCGGTGTCCAAAAATAAAAAGAATTCGTATATAAATATTTCGAAGAATCTACGAAATTGCTTGATCTCAGGAGTTGCTCGCTAGCCGATCTTCACCTCTACAGTCACAAG
>JADWZK010020619.1_pt1 | contig 15515 bp, 11 predicted proteins | sample 8957641 | NCBI WGS metagenome assembly JADWZK01 (sample SAMN16576796, study PRJNA672827) | algae metagenome | host: rhodolith | place: South Korea: Udo, Jeju | collected 2014-09-18 | reverse complement strand
GTGTCAGGCTGACCGTCTGGAACCCTGGTAACGAGAAAGCGACAGGACTACGTCGTCTCCGGGAAACTACGCCATTGACGCCGTGAAAACCTCTGATCGCCAACTTTGTCGGTTTAGAAGTCCTTCGAATAAACCGAAGATCCTATATGCGACAGTACACCCAATCCACCCCTACAGCCTTCCGGACAATTATAATTCTCTGTTCAAAACCAGAGTTAACTCAATCAAAACTCTAAGTACTGTAGAATCCATCGCGGCAAAGCCTTCAAAACTGTCACTGTCGCTGATGGAATATTGCCTCAGGACTCATGCTAATGTCTACTTCAGTTCACGTTTCGCTTTTCGCAACTCGTGTTTCAGGAGTAGCCCACTGTTCGACACGAACATCACGAGGTTACAGCACAGTGATGTGCGCCACAGCACCACGCACTGAAAGTATTGCATACTATGGTAGTTGCACTCATGTCCGAATCTTCTACACGACTCCAATCACGTTCTTTCTCACTCCACTATGTTATACCTTCACTTGATATTCGAGCAGCCATAGGAATAGCCGCTGCTAGTGTAGAATGGAAGAGACTTAGGCCTTCTAGACGTTGCTAGCCTCATCTTCGGGGTATAAGCAGAATACATACATACATACATACACTATGTCCACAAAACAATTTGTTCCATCACAAATCCACAAACCTACATCCTTGCAGATCTCAAGATCGCATTGTGTGCCAGGTTGCAACCTCTTTACTCCAAGTAAGAGCATGGCTATTGGAAATGCCAGAATGACGATTCCAGATTTGCAGATCGAGATTTCGTGACAACCAAGTCGATAAATGTGCGCACCTTCACTTGATTCTGCAAGAGTCGGAAAGAAAATGGAGCTACCTTTGGCTTCTATCGTAAAGCTCAACAGCGCTGCGCCACATAAACGAAAGCAATTAACATGCAGTGCAAGATATCCCCGAATACTGTTTATTTGATAAGCGAACGGGGGCATGCACAGTACTTCTTAAAACGGGCAACGAAAGTTTACTCTACAGCTACCCCAGCTGGTCTATACTATTTCAATACTAATTTAGTCGAATTCAGTGCAGATAAAATGTGCAATAGAGTCGCGTAGCAACTCATTTAAAAAAGACAACAGCAAATTACTCCGTCACAGGAAATGCAGCCAACAAGCTTCCAAAAAAGTCACAGGGGAAAAGAGGAGTGACAAGGTTGCGCGGCTGCAGTATCCAAAACTGCGGTTGAAAGCAATCGGGCTCATGATCGCCCCAATTCCTGCTTTAAACTAGCGCATTCCATTTCCATTTCAGCGAGGTACACAAGCAATTCGTTGTGCTCTGCTTCCAGGTCCTTAAACGCGCTCCCACTCGCGTTTTTCTGAAATTCGGATAACTCTAGTCTCAGAGCATCTGCTGTTCGTCGCATGTCTTCAAGCTGCTCTTCGGCAGTGTCCGCACGCAACCGTAGACTTTGGTTTGCTCTGTTGAGCTGGGACTTCTCCGATTCAAAGGCGTACAGTTGATCTGACAAATTGGCGTTCTCCGCCAGTTGCCGTTCCGCAGTAGCCAACGACGTTTCCAGATCGGCACATCGCTTCGCGCTGTTCTGCATCGATTCCTCCAACTTTCGAAGCTTCTCTGTATGTTCGTCACGAATTGCTCGCAGGCGAGTGTCCAACTCACTGACTCTCTTTCTCAGAGATAATACCTCCTCCTCCGCTTCGTCCTTGCACCGAACCGCAGCCCGGGAAGCGGCAACAGCTCTTGACAGTTCCGATTTTGCTGTCTGCAACTCCTTAGTGACCTCAGCGATTGTCGCAACAGCTTCCTTGTGCGATGCCATAGAATCGTTCAGATTCTTCTCCACATCTTCGAAGTGACTGGCCGCCTTTTGCAGGTCTGCAGCCTTTGTTTCCAATTCCGAAACCCAAGCACGAAGGTCCGCGGATTCTTGCACGGCAACTTTCAACTTTTCTTCTTTAGATTTCAAGTGTTCCTGTGTTTCAGTCAACAATTTCTGCAGAACGGAGTTTTCTTCAAGCAAGATATTCTTCTCACTAGAAATCTTTTCGTGCTGTGCTTTGAGCGAAGAAAGGGCACTCTTCTCCAACGCAAGTTCGCCAATAAGTTTTTGGCACTCGAAGTTCTTCTCGCCCAATAATCGGGACTTTTGTCGATAGTTTCTCCGCGGTCTCTGCACTTTCTTTCAAGGACGCTGTAACCTTTGCTTTCAACTGAATCATGAAACTTTCACTTTCAAGCAGCTTTGCGGACAAGCTCTTTGCCTGTTCAGCGAGGTCTTGTCGACTTTTCGTCAAATCTGAACGTCAACAGTCAGCTCTGACACGGACGATCGGGCACTATCTCTTTCCATCATAAGAACGTCCATGCCCTTCGCAGATTCTTCAAGTTTGGCGTTGAGCTGCACCAAATCAGCTTCATGCTGCCGTTCAGTTGCCTCTCTGGCCTCTCCCAACGCAGCAATAAGCTTTGACTTATGCTCAACCTCTGCATGAGCAGAACTCAGTTCAGTACGAACAGCACCCAGAACAGCCTTAGATTTTTCAGCAGATGCACTCGCTGAAGCCTCACTTGCTTCGTACATTCGTTTCGTCGCTTCCACAGTCCTATTAGCCAGTTTGATATCCTCTTCAAAGTCCCGTAATCTTGACTCGTAGGCGTCTCGTTGCTTTCGAAGTTTTTGTTTCGCAGCATCCAACTCCGCTTCAAGAGAAGCTACCCTGCTTTCGAGAGTTCTTACCGAACGGGTTTCACTTTCACGAGGTACGGATACGGCCGCAATTTGGGCGTTCAGAGATTCTCGTAGTTGCTTCACCGTCTGTCGATTGGCTTCCAAATCTTCCATCAACAGAGTATTCGAAGCGATTTGTTCATGCAGCGCTGCCTCAGAAACTTTAAGGGCTGCTTCGCTGCAGCATAACTGCGCTGCCATTTCTCCCAACTGCTCACTTTTCTCTCGTAGAGATGTGTCCAAGTGTTTGGCATTGTTGCGCTCCTTCTGCAATAGCGATGCAAGGTCCTCATGCAAGGATTTGAAGTTTTCATTGGCCTTTTCGGTGTCTTTTCCGTGCTGTTCTTTCAAAAGTTCCAGGGCTTGCCGATTATCTTCCAAAAGCTTTGCTTCGGAACGACGCATTTCATTCAGACTCAACTCGAGTTCCTCCTTGGTCCTCAACAATTCATTATGCTTTTCCTCAACCTGCAACATTTTAGCGCAAAGAACATCAATCTCCTGCTGGTACGCCATGGACGCTATCGACTCCTTTTCATCCATTGCACGTTGTTTTTCGAGAATAATTTCTTTCTCTCTTTGCGAATGCGTACTTTTCGCGGCAGAGAGCTGGTCTTCCAATTTTCGAACTTCACATTCAAGATCACGGACCCGAGATTGCATGGCCATTCTATCAGAATGCAAAAATCGCAAGGCAGACTCAGCTGATGCAAGCTCGGAGTAGCTTTGTTTTGCAATGGAAGAAGCCTCGCTCACAGCTTGACGCAGGTCTTCTACGTGCTTTTTCTCATCTGTCACGCTCACTGCGGGAAACTCACTCTGATCATGACTGGTCTGCGTGCTTGCAGTCTTGAACGTCGGACGTAATAAAGAAACACCAAGCTGACGTCCGACCTCCGAATGCGAATCAAAAGATTCAGACATGGAGCTAACGGCATCATAATGTCTTGGTCTTTTTGGTACAATGTTTTCAACGTTTTGTGATGCCTGCAAGGCGACAGCGGCTTCCAAGGCTTGAATAGATTCCTTCAACCTAGCATTCTCATCATTGAGCGAGGAAATGGACTCCGTACGTTCGTTAAGTTCTTTCTGCAGCGAAATGAAATCATCCCGATCCACACTTTCGTTCTGCAAATTTTTGAACGATGTCGTGAGGACAGCACACTTGCGCGAAAGCTCAACGTTGCTGGCTCGAACTTCCTCCAGTTCAGACATGAGTCCTGTATTAACGTGCTGTAAAGCTTCATATTGCCGACCTGTTTCATCTGAAAGACGAATTCTCTCAATCAGCTGCTCGTTCAGCTCACGAGAACTCACCAAGTCGTCTCTTAAAGTTTCCAATTCTTGCAATTTCAATGTATCAACCACCGGTTCTTCCACCAATTTTCCAGTCTCCGAAGCATGGCTGCTTTGAATCGTAGCTTTGGCGGCTGAGAGCTCAGCAGCAACTTATCCCTAGCCTCTTCTAATGTCGCGTTTCTCTCCTCGGCCTCATATAGTTTTCCTGATATCTCGATGCTTTGTTCGGCACGTAATGTGACTTCTTCTCGAAGACTGGAAACTTTCTCTTCGGTTCGTTTACGCATCTCCGTAAGTTCCGCACACCGTTCTTCCAAATCGGACACTCGACGACTAGACGCTCCAATTTCGTCGGCTTGCGCCTGTGCATTAGATTTCATCATCTCAATTGTCTGAGACAGCTGCACTATTTGGTCAAGCGCCTTTTGCTTGTCAATACGTTCTTGGTCGACAAGGTCACTACTTTCCTCTGCGCGACGACGCCAATCTTCTTGTTGTCGACGCGCATTATCCAGGTCATCTAAGAGGGTCTGAGATTCCTCTTTCTGTACTTGCAGCTGCTGCTCTAAATACGTCACCGCTTCTTGGAGCTCTTTACCTCGGTGAATTTCTTCAGCAAGGGCTTTATCATGACCTGAGGCGAAACCGTTCACAGGTGCACCGGGAAGTCCATTCGCATGACCGCTTTCATTTCCACTCGGGACGAGATCCACTGCTTGTCGTTTCAGGCCGCTGGCCTCCTCAACGTTTTTACGTTCATTAGAATCCACACCGCTGCTGTAGTCCGGTGATAAACCTTCTAACGAGGACAGCTTTCCTTCAGCTTCTTTGAGGGCTTTTTCTAGGCTCTCAATCTTGTGGTGTGCTGCAGACAGGTTTTCATCTTGCCCTTTGATTAACTCCTTGTACGAGTTCAACACTTCGTCTTTCGCAGAATCTGCCAGAAGCATTTCCATGGTTCTTGAAGGACCTACATCACCTGCTTGCATATTCGGGTACCCAGATGGAGCGCCGGTTTGAATAGACGTTGCGTTGTTGCCATCATGGGCATCGCTTCTGGCGGGCAACAAATCAATGGCACGTGCCGCCACTTGACCGTAGACATCCCCAATCAGATTGACGACCTCAGAATCATACCATTCGTCATGTCCGAGAGCTCCTTTCGCAGCGAGAAACTCGCCAGCTGCCTCAACAGCAGCAATATTTGATGCCAGTTGCCACAGTCCATCGCCTTTCATGACCTGTGCGAATTGACGAGTTGCCTTGATATCATCAAGTCGAGCTGTAAAAGCTGTTATCCCAATGTGATTACGAATGACATCCGAAATCGTACCTCTTGGGATTACCATTGACGGTCCACGTCCCCCGGAGATAAAGCCACCTTCACCTCCAGCCACTACATCGCCGTCCGCAGCTTCCAGGCATATTCCAAGCACGATGGCTGCGAGTCCTTTGATATGCGCCGACGACAGGTCTTCCGAGTTGGTGCCTTTATCCACCATCTCAATGACCATTGGAAGATGCATGGCCGATGACAAGAATGCGGACACAGCCGATGGACTGTTGTACAGCCAAGAGCATATCAAAGTTAGAAGGCCAATACGGACTGCAGGTGGAGCCTGCTGCCGCTGCGCACTTCCAAGAACGCGCATAATTTGCGGAAAGAGAGAGTTCCCAGCGTTGTGAGCATAAGATGCTAACAATCTCTCGCGAGCGCCGGGTACCCGAATTATTGTCCACGACAGCAACGACGACGAATAATATACAGCGCATTCATCAGAAGATTTAGGGTACAGAGTTAATGCATCTTTCAGAGCCTCTGCCAATATCGCCAGATACTTCGCCGGTATGGATATATCTTCCTCTTCTTCTTCATCGATCTCCAAATCTGCATCCGCTGTTTGAACCAAAGACATTAAACTGGATGAGCCAGTCAAGGCATTCACAAGCGCAGGAGAGGGCAACCCTGTGGACGTGTCCAAAATGAATGAGTCCCGGAGTGATACATAAGCAGCCAGACGAAGAGCCGCAGAGGGGTCATGCAACATTGTGTGAAGCGTGCATATTTGCGGTGTTGCAGTATCAATCCGTGAGGACGGACACAAGGAAGAATAAAACAGGAGACGGAAATCAGGGTGAGCCTTCACTAATACTGACATTGTTCGTAGCGCTGCCATTCTTATGCTGGAAATCTCTCGGTTTGCCGGGATTTCCTCCCCTCCACCGTCAACATACTCCAAAAACGAGAGATTTTGCAACTTGTTGAAGACATCCGTCGAAGATAAATCACTCGTCATTTGCTTTGCTTCGGCTGGGTCACCCTGAAGAAGACCGGAAATATTTGAAAGGCACAGCAATATATTTCGAGTATTTTGTTTCAGAAGAGCTAGTTGAAGGCTTCCAGAGTTCAACCGCGGTGTTGCGCTTTCCGAAGCGAACCCGGCATCACGCATAACTTTCGCAAGCACGGCAACGATTCGACTAACGAAAGACAATTCTCGAAGCGCGGTTCTGGTAGTTCCAGAACAATTAATAATAGATGCAAGAAGTTCCAGTACGTCTTGAACAACAATCGCCGCTTCCAAACTGTCGTCTTCATCATCCGCCACTTCAAGGGACGACACGTTTCCTGTCTTCGGACCGACCACTTGAATCAGGTCAAAGAGCTTGTCAGGGACGCCACTGAAGGCAACAATCTTACTCACCTCAGGAGACTCCGTACAAAGTACAGAGAGCAGCAACACCGTGTTTGAGCGCACAACTTGTTGGGGGTCATCCAGCAAATCACAGATACTATTGACGCCCTGCGACGCGTCAAGGATTGCAGCCTGCAAAGTTTGTCGTGAATTTGCAGCCATGGCTGTGAGAAGTTCCAAAGTAGTACATCGAATGTGGAAATCGTCGTGAGACAGGTGCTCCAAAACGAGCGAGATTCCATCCGGAAGCCCTAGGAACATGTCGATGTTGGTGGCAGCAACATCGCGGGCTGCGCGTTCTCGCTTCGCTTTCTCGACAGCCTTTTCGCGCTCCGCGTTTTCGTCCCTGGAAGCATTTCCTTTCGAGGAATCATTTGCGGGTTCCTCGCTTTCCGCGCTAGCGCATATAGCAATGAGCAAGTCGATTACAGCTCGGAGATTGCCTTCATACTGTTTGTCCTGATCTAGTACAGCGTAAAAAACTTTGAGACCTATTTCACCAATTTCCGCCTGTCGGCGAGGGCTCTCTTTTGCAATCTGGGCAAGCTGAATGATAGCTCCGCGACGGTCCTGAGCCAAAGACGAGCTCTTAATTCGTTCGACAAGACGTTGGACTTCGTCTTGTCTGTCGGCATCTGCGCCTGCGACATACCGAAAAGCGCCCGAAAGGTAATTCATCCTTGCGTCAGCTTAAGGAATTAACATGAGTGCGCGCACTTCGTGCCAATTCGGACGGTCTGAGAGCCCAAGACGCAGTAGTACTCAGTCCGCTGTCGCGGAGCAGTGTAAAGTTAATATGGACGGTGCAGTTGATGATTGCAGGCGTTTCGTAGTGCTGTCGCGGAGCGCTGTAAGTAGGACAGTGCAGTTAATGATTGTTTCCGTCTATAAGAACTTGGGAATATTTCATTGGTTCCACGCGCCACTTTGCATTATTTCATGATAGTGCACTTTCATGTCGATTCAACTCACTCCTGTCCTTCATACTGGTATTGGTGCCGGGATCACTACAGCATAAAAACGGCCAGTGGTATGTCAGTAGTAATGGCCTGCTCTGTAAAAATTCGTGAGCTAAATGCTGAAAGCAGCAAAGAAAGAGCCGCCGTTATAGATGCGGTCAACGAATGCTATCGCGGGAACAAGAATTGGACAAATGAAAGCGCTATTGTTCGAGGGCAGCGAATCAATCCGCAAAAGTTAGCAAATGACCTGAAACATATGACAGTACTGGTTGCAGTCGTCGCAGCAGGTGAACAAACTGAAAGAATAATCGGATGCGTGCAAACAGGAATAGTTTCAAAAACTATTGTCGGCCCCCTCAGCAACCCTGCTGGATATATTGGAATGTTTGCAGTTCACCCCGACAATGGCGGGAAAGGGGTAGGAAACAAGCTCTTAAATGCTGCTGAAGATTTTTGTTTTGCTCGAGGAGCTGCTGAAATGGTCATGGACGTTCTGGATGTCCGCGCGGATATCATGGCGTGGTACAATAGGAAGGGGTACAGGACGCTTCCTTCCATGTCTTTTCCGGCTCGAAATGTCATTCCGGCTGGCGGCGAAGAGCTCTTGATTGACTGCAACTTTGTAAGGATGTCTAAAACAATGACCAGAAGTAATTTGCATGATGAATTACTCGATTCGTAGCGGCTCGCAATCTTTCAGAAAGAGTTCGTACAGTCCTGGGCATTGGGAGTCCTGCCCAGGAAACGCTGTTTCGAGCTTTATAAGCTGTTACTTGTGTTGCTGGCCTAGTGAGATGCACAGCTTTTAGTGGGAAGCAAAGACGAGATCGCTGTGTGATCTGCAGGATACTCAAATGACACGGCTGCTGGACTTTGGGCCTTGGATTCGGAGCTGTGAATAAATTCAAGATGAGTAAAACGCATCTGTGAAGAAGGCAAAAACTTGTTCACTCGAAGACCGGCGGAAGCACGGTTACATCTTCCTGTCCACCACGGCAATGTTGAATGAGTTACCACCGCACTTGCCAAATCATGAATTCTGAACTGAGAGAAGCCAATAAGCACTGGGTACGACCTTCCCTTTTCAAAAAGTTGAATACGAAGCAGGCGATCCTCAACCCCGGCCAGTAGCTCAATCATCGGCATGTATGCAATTGCGAACGAGACCAGTCGTCCATTTCTCGTCTTTTCGAACTTTGAACGGTATATCGGAATCCACAGGCCCTTGTTTGTCTCTCGGAGGACAGTGAAAAGAACATCGGACTGCTGCATGGCACTGCCAAGTGTCAATGATATGGAGCATTCCAACGCGAAAATTCCCCACCAGCCCAAACCCGCAACTGGAGCGCATGCGTCAGCCTTTAACGTGATTTTTGCTCTCCTCGAGCGCTCGTAGACAGGCTTGTGTTCCTCCTTGAGGAGAATCACCGGCCACGTTTCGAAACTGCTCCACAACACATTCGATAGACGAAACATGGCGAATCCCAAGGGTTTATCCCAGGAGTAAATCTCGACTCTAATGTGAACGGACCTGGCGAATTTCTGTGAATTTCTCATGCTGAGGGCGTTGAGAAACCCACGTGAGACGAAGCTCGGACATGCGTCTCTTGAGATTCTTTCCGTGCAAGCAATCGTTTTGAACTCCACTCCAGGGGGTTCTCGAATTTTGATTTTTGCGTGATGATTACTTGATGCAAATAACTCTGGATTCGGGAGGCCAAAGCACTCCACGCTGAGTTCCACGAAATTAAGCCTAAATTTATCGGGTACTTCACCATATCCTTTCTGCTTATTGTGAAAGAACGCAGCAGGTTTTGAATAGAAAGAAATCACCTGTAGATCCAATATTCGTTTGTCAGCGTCAGTATGAGGCCAATACATACCTGTAGGTCGTTTCTGATATCGCTATGTTTCTTTTTTGCGGGATGTTCATACCGATTTGTCGAAGGCATCCGCCATACTGCCTTTCCGTTCCCCGAAAAGTGTGCTGTCGATGTGTTGGGTATTTACGATGTGAGATCAGGCTGCGACACGTTAAAGTGGGAGAGAAAAAAGTCATCTAACCAAGTCCCATGACGCATTTGCGAGAATGAAATAAACCTCCCGAAAATGTGATCTCGCGGATTTTATTCTGTGCGGTACGAAAAAATTATTTAACAAGTGCAACAAAAATGCGCAAGGGATTCAAGTTGATGCAAGGGACTGGAGTCCCGTACTGTAACGTCAACAATAGGTGAACCTTCTCGGATGAAATAAGGCGTTACCACCGCCATATGCATTAGCTGACGAAACAAAATAATATCGATTTACTAAAATATTGCTGGCTCTTGCAATAAGCTGATAAATAAAAGCACGACCTTACGATATTCTATTGCGTGCTACAAAACTTTGGCTTCGTTAAGCTTTTCGATGAGCTCATCCGTATTCTTCAAAATTACTCCACTCTTCCTCTTTGGTGGCTCCAGTACCTCCAGAGTCTCAACCTTCGATGAAACGTCCACGTCAATAGAAGAAAGATCAAGCTCTTCGATTTTCTTCTTTCTCGCTTTCATGATGTTCGGAAGCGTCGCAAAGCGGGGTTCGTTCAATCTCAAATCGCATGTTATTACCGCCGGAAGCTGCAAAGCGAGAGTTTCGAGTCCACCGTCAACTTCCCTCATCACCTCCACTTCACCTGCCGCATCATCGACAGTCACCTCACTTGCAAATGTAGCCTAGATGATTCACGAAAGACAGAAAAACAATACATCAAGAGTGTCAAAGTTAGAAATAACTTTTGCGAATTCGAAAAAAGTGAAGCGCGTTCGTTCTTTGATCAGAACTCTGTAGAAGAGGTCCTATAGAATCATGGGTTTGGCTCGAGGGTTTAGATCGGCACTGTCATAAGACCGTCGTGAATGGAGGATTGGTCTCATCACGCCAAAGAACGAACAGACGACAATGGGTAATCTCAAGCTTACCTGCGGCCAGTCCAGAATACCTGCCAGCATTTGCCCAGTTTGATTATTATCACCATCAATGGCTTGCTTCCCCAAAATGACGAGATCAGGGGATTCGCGATCAACCAATTTTGACAGAATTGACGCAACGCCGAGCGGCTGGATTTCCTCATCGGACAAGACGTGCACTGCACGATCTGCACCCATCGATAGAGCAACTCGGAGCGTGTCAACAGCTTTCTTGGGTCCGATAGACACTGCAATAACTTCTTTCGCCATCTTCTTCTCGCGGAGCCTGATTCGCTTCTTCGACAGCGATCTCGCAAAAAGGATTCATTGACATCTTGACACTCGATGTGTCAACGCCAGTGCCATCTGGCTTGACGCGAACTTTCACGGCATAGTCAACCACTCTCTTGATCCCGACAAGAATGCGGCGCGTGCCCATGTTCGGGGCGCACGCTAAATGCCCCGAGCGCGGAGAGTGGCGGTGAGCGAGTGGAACCGGTTCTTATACCGGCGATAATGCATATCATAACATGAGCATAACACAAAGTTTAACATAGGGTCTGATTTTCTGAAATATATTAAAAATCATGAAATGTTTCATATTTCATGCTACATTATTGGCTGCACTGAAACTGAATGTACGGCATTTTTTTAAATAATTGAACTATTAGAACAATTCGAAGTTGATCCTGAATCCATAACTTGCGTCTCACGCGGGATTCGTTGAGAAAATGTGCCTCATTGGAGCAAATTGCAGAGCCATCGGTTCCGGAGCGATTAAGAAAGGGTGTTTTGGTGGACCAGTACTACTTGAACTGTACAAGGCAAGCCATAGCGGCTCGTAGAAGATTCAGCGTCATGCTGTTTTTCATCTTAACACCTCTGGTTCAACGTTCTGGCATCGAAAAAGTACGACGGAATGTCAAATCTCGAGATAGCAATTGTGTATCAGCTGTGTGCGAATTGAAGCCATACTCTTCGCCAAGCACAGTTCAGTTGCATTGGAATTCAAACAAACAGATCCGTCGAATACCGGTGAGGTCGTCTTCTGCTGAAGACTCTGCTTCTCAACCTCCTGTACAGAAGCAGACTGAGAAGAAAACGGAGAGATATAGAGGAACTGTCGGCGAGTTTGGAAGGTTTGCGAGGATTGTCGCGACTGCTCTTCTGGTCTTTCTGCTGCTCTTCTTTGTGGATATAATTGCGGGCCTAGCTGCTCTTACCGTTGGCAGTTTCTATGCCATTGCCGTGTTATTCGGTGTGCGCGGCGTTGAAACGTGGGGACCGAAAGCTCGCAGTTTTGTCGTTTTCGTCGTACAGAAGGCTTCGCAACAGGTGAAAAGCGCATATAGAGCCGTGCGTCAGGAAGTAAGAAAAAGACTCGAAGACTAGGAGGACTATGGGTCGACCATGCGATAATTTATCATTTCGTTCACTATTGTGCAAAATACTACTTGACATTTGCTCTTCATGCATTGTTCATGGAATCTGGAAACACAAGCAGTGCAGGGCTGCATTGCAAGGTTGGACGGACAAGAAAAAACTTAAGCACAAAGTCTTCGACGTTCCGTAAGAATCACTTGGTTTTTGCTCCCTGTTTTGTATGTGCAATCTGCAAAATGCTCATAGCAGCATCCAAAGCGTTCGCAATCTCCGCTTCGCTAACGTCATTTGCAAAGTCATAAGATCCGATGCGATTCCTCACCAGCGGCATTCGCAACTTTCCATGGCGATGTTCAGTACCATCAACTATACCTTTCCACATTACTTCCTGAGTACAAGCGGCGTCCCATATCGGAAGAGAAAGTGCTCGCATCACGCTCAAAATGCGGTTTGCGACTTCAATGGAAATCCAATTGCGCTTCAATGCAAGAACCACACAGAAAAACCCGTCAATATTCACGGCCTCACCGTGCATAAGCGGCGGTTCGCTCCTCATCTCAAGAATCTTGCTGAACGTATGACCGTAATCGACGCACCGCTCCAAGCGGTATTCCCAAAGATTCGGCCCTAGTTCCTCCAGCATAATCTGAATCGACAGTTCGATAATTCGATCATCAACTCCGTCATTGACCTGAAACCTCTCCTTCATGACCCGCTCCCCGTGCTTCTCGAGTAACCCAAACAGTTCTTCGCTGCGCACAAGCGCAAGTTTCATGATCTCGCCCATGCCGTTTACAATGTTACGCTCGTCCTGCGTTGCTATGAAGCTCTTGTCTAGATATGCTGCACATGGAGGGTAGAACGCACCCATGCGGTTCTTCAGTCCACCGGCGGTCGGGTGATCCCAATCGACCCCGCATTTGACCCCAACACTAGCGTCAACGATGGCAAGAAGGGTTGTAGGAACGCGGACGTATGGCACACCGCGGCGGTACGTGCTAGCCGTGAAGCCGACGATATCGAGAACGCAGCCGCCGCCGATAGCTATGATGGGCTCGCGGCGCAGCAGTCCGAATTCGCACAAAGCGTTGAAAATGGTCTCGACGGCGGCGAACTTCTTGTTCTCCTCCTCGCCCGGCACAACAACAACCGTCAACTGCACATCGTGGTGGCAGAAGTAGGCCGTGATGCGTTCCCCCGTACAGACGATGTACCTCCTGGTCGACAACGCAGAATCGACGCTTCAGCCCATGTGGCATATACCGCGTTGCAAGGGTCGTGTTCGCGGGAGATAGAATATCTGAGTGGAGCTCCACTGTGTACTCCACAGGGAGCTCGTAGTAGTTGGTCCATGCCTTAGCCACGCCGGTCGCGAGCTTTTCATTCGAATGCAGGAAAACATTGCGCGGTGCGGCAGGCACGGGCAGTGCGCCTCTTTCCGTAGGGCTAAGGGGCGAAACTCCTGCTGCTGCTGGGGCCATCATTGATGCGTTTGCAATACGAGAAGTAGTATAGAAAGCTTGTGGAGACAGAAGCCAGTGGCGAAGAACAGACAAACTCTAGTGGATGTAGGAGCTGTGAGGAATGTTCTCCGATATGAATACTCTTCTGAGGTGTTTTAATAGTCGAGACCTGCTCTCTGCAAATGCTTGCTTTTAGGTTGCATGTTGTGTTGGGTTTACGCCTTGCAATCGTGCGATGGAGAAGTCCATCTGGGTTTTCGAAAATTAATGTTTCCGTTACTCGGCGGTCTGCCCGAGCTGCGGAAAGACAGAGACTATGTCCATAGAAATTACAATCTTTTAAAAACCGATTTTTTTCTGTATTTCTGAACCAAGAGGGCAAGGTTTGTTTGCTTTCGAAGTTTCCTTCTTCTGAGATGGAAGAGCTATGATCTCTTTCTAGTGAATGTGTGGAACGGTGCTCAGCGCTGAAATCTTCCGCATTTTCTCCAAGTGTTCTATCCTGAAACCACACAGGGGCAAGAGGATGTGCTTTGCGATTTTCCAGTGGCAGATGCAAATGTCGGGATGCGTAGCGAAATCTGTTGGGAGACGACCACAGATTTGACGACTACAAATGGCCGTATCAGGACGAGTTTCTAATTGCAGAACGCACCGAAAGCTCCCCTATCAGGTGCGAGTTCTGGCGGCATTATCATGTTTTGGGTTGATGGCGAATTATTTCAGTTTAGTGCCAAGTCAGAGCACCGGGCGGACCCATAACTTGAAACAGAAGTGTACCCAGTAACAGTCGATGAATGCGATGCGATTAATGAGTGAGACAGCTTCAGTGAACTGTTGATCCCAAATCGTGAACCTAAGTATTACGTATCCAGTAACTTTGTCAAGAACGAGTCCGGTAGTAGCGGGTCGGCGATTTTGGCCTTCTCTCGAGCAATAGAATATAGGGCCCATCCAATGTATAAAGTTACGTCTGAGAAGGTCTCAATTCCTTTCGGATAATGATTGGAGTTGCGGCTCTTCGCGCATAAGAACGTGAAGTGACGGCTCAAGGAACATTCGCAATTAAGTCATAGGTATTTGCTGTGCTCTCATCTTGAATTTTTCGTCATGGGCGCGAGAAGAGAACTTCGCTTCTCCCACTAAAACTCCCAGCAACCCACCCCCAAAAAGATCTTCGCGTGGGCAACCCAGCAATGACATAGCGGGGAAGGTACGCAATGGTGCGACTTCAAAACACCGCCACGAAAATTAACTCATGGCCAAACGACCTTGGGCCATCTCCTTTTTATAAAATTGAATTTACTAAGTGTCCACGGCCCACGTGATTCAAACGAAGGCAGTACATCCCCGCTCCAAAATCCCATTGCCTGAGAAGTGCCAGCCACTGTCCCATTTCTACATGGAACATCGATCCAACGAATAGTCCCATCCCGATTGACACCATTTTGCAAAGATCGGGAGGGCCAAACTATGGCGAAACGCGGCGCATACCTTTCTCGCTTGTTGCACTGCACTGCCACGCTCCGCAGTATTAGCGACTCTACAGCGGAGGTGTTACACATGCACCCGATTGCATTCCTTATATAACGGCGTCAGCATCATCGCGTTCTAAACAACGGCTACAACGAAACACGCAGTCTCACAGAAGCACAGATAGAAGGAACCAGAAGAACCAAGCCTTCAGCAATCCAAACAATCTCATCAATTCGCCTTCAACGCACCTCCTCCACAATGACTGCTCCTGTTCTGCGTCTCTCTGTCCTCGCCGTGCTGTGGGTCTGCACTCTCTCGCATCCGACCGCGCGCAACTACTACGCACTTCGCTCCCAGGCCCCGCGCCCGCACCAGCGCGGACCCTGGTGCCCACCCCCCCGCACGCAGTCCGCGCAGTCACCTCCGAACGGCTACGGGTACAAGCAGCCATGCGTGGGGCAGCAGACGCTCGCGACGACGACGCCGAGGCCGAAGTACCCCGCGCCGCCGGTAGCGGGTCCCTCTGCGCAAACC
>JADWZK010040862.1_pt1 | contig 15644 bp, 17 predicted proteins | sample 8957641 | NCBI WGS metagenome assembly JADWZK01 (sample SAMN16576796, study PRJNA672827) | algae metagenome | host: rhodolith | place: South Korea: Udo, Jeju | collected 2014-09-18 | reverse complement strand
GGAGCACCACCACAGCGCCTTTCAAGGCCATCGTCACGCGAGGTAATGCTGTTCGCAATAATGTAGTGGTGTCAACCGTTCTTAAAAATGCTCGAGTTTGCGTACAAAACTCTAGAGACATAAGCAGCACATAGAACCCTGCGCCATACGAATGAAGGTCATGGTGTACAGGAAGCCCAATAAGACGAAGCAGAGCGCGGCCCGTAACAGTCGGAATAGCTAAAACCAAACTTTCACAGATCACCAATGTCGCCCAAGCAAGAGTTAACATAATAAATCCTTTCAGTCGTACGTCCTTCACCTCAGCCCTCAACTGCTCATATTCGGAAGCGCCGGCCTCTCCTTCCTCGCTACCAGAATCTGATGTTCCATAATAAGAGTCATCATCATCTTCCTCTTCTTCATTAGCACGTTCGGGCATTCGTAGAATTGGTGCTCCATCTTCGTCAACTTCCACATCATCCTCATCTTCACCATCTTCATCCACGCCCCTGTCCTCCTCTTCCCTTTTCGCCACAAGGTGTACGATTCCCAATGCACTGCCAACTTCATCAATCCAGAATTTTAGCGCTTTCTGCAAAAATACTCCCGGTCTGGTGTGATGCACCAAGCTGATGAGCGGCACCACAAGCAAATTACCGAATGGCACGTCGATCAATGAATGCGAGAAGTCATCAAATCTAAGTGGGAATACCTGAGGCATCAGCCAAAGACAGAGCTGACTAGGTACAAATACAATGGCCACAACCAGCGGAACGTATATGAATACGCTCAAGCACATACGACGCGCGTGACGAGAAAGAGGCTTTTCAACAAGCTCGCGGAATGGATGGAAATCGGGGTCGTCCGGATTTCTCAGGAACCACAGCAGCTCAGGTCGCAGGACTTCCCTCAGCAGAGAGACGAAGAGAGAGATGTGAACCATGAAGATAATGCCGAGAAACCAATGGCCTGCAGTACATAGCCATGGCACCATGTGACAGAAAGATATCCGCGATTCCAATGTCCCACCGACGAGATCCAGAGTGCAGATGTCCAGCCACCATCCACATCCAAGAGGAAAAATCCCAAACTCAAACAGAATCAGGACCAGAATCTTCACTAATGTGGCCACATAACGCAGCATACCTGCAATGTACCGGGTCATTGGAGAGTCAAACCTAGGATAGCGACTGCGCAGTAAGGAGTTGATAATGACATAGCCGATTGCACCGAGTGACAGGACCCCGTAGCCAAGAAGCACAACAAGGAAGTTATCAGCGTACGAAACAAGTGGCTCTTCATTACCTTTGAGTTGCAGAGAAGCAAACGACTTGTGAAGCTCCGAAACCACTAAAGTGGCGTATTCAACAGCGTTTGCCACAAAACTCTGGTTTGTTGAATAGACAAATCCAAGGCCAGATCCCTTAACCGCGTCGAGAATAACGGATCCGGCATTGCTATATAAGAGCTTTGTGGCATCTGGCAATGCTCCCGTGGTATCGCTGACGTTCACGCCGTCTTCCACAACACGCACGAAGCCCAGTCCAGATAAGGTAGCCGGAATAGGAAATGAAGGGAAAGAGAGCAGGCGCAGAGTAACTCGACCAATACATAGTGGAATAAACGTAAAGATCCCAAGGAACAATGCATTCGATAGCAACACTGTACCAGCATGGTCAAACAAATTGCGCAGTTGACCTCTCAGTCCCACCACTTCTTCAAGAGGAACTTCCTCCGGATCCAATTCGAAAAGACCGAAAAGCGCGCCACCTTCTCCATTTTGATTTTCCTCCGGATCATCAACTACGTCATCTTCATCAAGTATGTGATGATCCGCGTCCGGATAGTCGTCAAACATTCCATCGCTGTCGCTGTCGCTTTCGGGAAAGTCATGAATACCTTCCAGTGTGTTCTCATCGTCGCTCGTGTCCTCATTAACGTATGTTACAACACCAGTCATCCCTTCGTAGTCATGGGGCTCTTGATGCTCATTATTCAGATTCAAATCAGTTTCATCGCCGGCCGGACCCTCGCCATTGCTATACCTGAGATTTCCCAATTGATTGTACTCTGGTAGAGGGCCGTACTCATTAATCAATTCGATACGCTCTGCTTCATTGTTCGCGTCCTCATCTTCGTCTTCAAAGTCATCATCGTCTTGCCCCATGGCATCAAACGTGTCTCGTAGGAGATCATCTACTTCGGTTACAGCCGGCGGCTCTTCCACATTTAACGGCAGTCCCGTCACAATCTCATTGTTCAACACCGGGTCTTCCACGTAGTCACGCAGATCGGGATATGGCCCCTGATGGCCAAATTCGTCCCTTGGATGAATATGGTGTCCGCCTCTTTCCTCGTTCTGCATTTGCTCGGGAAATCTATTTGCAGGTGCGCCTTCCGGGAATACGTCCGGGAAAGCATCATCATTGGGGTGATCACGCGGCTCATCCGCGGCATGCAAAAGCGGCGCATTGTTCACATTGTCGTGCACGCCGTCAAACCCGTGCTCCAGTTCATCGTCCGGGATGTGACGGACGTATTCGCGGATGGACGACACGCCGAGGAAAACGAACACGATGCCAATTGACAGCATGCAACCGCGAAATGCGTCGGTGATAAGGCCGGAAATACCGCGGGCAGCAACCAAGAGTGGGAGTTGGGTGGGAGAATTGATGAAAAGCGCATACCAAGTCCAGCAGGTTCCGACAGGAAGCAAGAAGAGCCAAACGACGAAAACGAGGCAAATTCTGGCGGCCGTTTTCATCGCGCGGCGCACGCGGGAAACAATTCCAAAGACGAATTCGCGGGTGGGAAGAAGCTGGGGTGTGTCTGGCTGGTACATAGGTTCGAAGCGAAACGGATGATGACAAAGCTCGCATTGCGCTGAACCGGACTCGGCGAGCCACTTGATCAAGCAGTCCTCGTGGGTGTATTTGATGGATCCCGAGCACTTGCACGGGTAAAACAAGGGACGGTCCTCCTCCGCGTCACCACGGCAAATGCGGCATTCCTTTTCGTCATCAGAGGTGGCCATGACTCACGTTTCGGGAAGGTGCATGAGACCAGCAGGGAAGATTAGATGCGCGCAGGGCTCCGCTATGTTCGACAATGCGATGAGGCCCGCGGACTAGAGAGAGCGCTGGTAAGCGGGCGAACGGAGTGTGCGGACAAAGCACAGAGAGAGGGCTCGCGTGCTGGGGCAGGGGGCTGGCATGTCAACCCTCGTGGCTATTGTACGTAGAGCCCGACGTACACTGCAGCACCACCGTTGATGAAAAAAATGATATACCAATCACAGGCAATCTTTCACCAACATTTACGTGGATCATAACACCAAACGCTAGTTATATTGTTCATTCAAGCAGTTGTATGCCGCTCTGTTCCTGCAAAAATAGTGTCATATGCCGTGTTATTTTCTTTTCTTTTTGATGATTCTTTTTCAAGACCCATGCGTTCCAGTTCCAGTGTCTCCAGTGCGGAAAACTCAATTCCCGAGAGGCAATAAAAGACCAGTCTCATCGTCAGTACAAAGAGCATCACCCTTTCCGTGCTATCACGCTACAGCATCTCCACAGAGGCTGAAGACAAGCAATTTACTATCCAGAGTTTTTGAGAATGTGACTGCCAGAGGTCCGATCGTTGTTGTGAGGCTACACCTGCAGAGTGCCCAGCGACTGTAATTCTTAAACCGTTGACCCAACAATTTGGACTGTAACCTGTTTCCCGAATACGGGTGATACCAATATGTAATCCTCGCGCGTCTACCGTGCGCTGCGGTAAAGGCGTGCCCCCGGGCAAGGGAGGAATCTTAAAGAATGCCATGAGCTTGGGATTCACTCCTTCATCATTACAAATACTCTCCCTATCGGTCGAAGAGCTGCCCCCATCGCCTCGACTATCGTTCTCCCCGTAGCTGATAGTAATGGACAACGCTGTGGATGCGCGCAGAGCCCAGGCACGCGATTGCAGCCGGCTTTACCTTGCTCTAGGACCCAAGTTTAGATATCAACGTGGAAACGTGAGCCGTCCAATCCACAAAATCTTCAAATCCACATCGGTGAATCATTTTAGTTCTTCTTTGCCAAGGTACCTTGAAAATACACGTAGTGTTCCATTCACTCTACTGAAAGGCCGAATCGTTCCACTCAAGTGAGACCAATAAAGAAAGTCAGTCTTGCCCGAAGTTTTGCCTTCCTCAAAAACTCAGCGACAATGTTCGTCATACTTGCACAGAGTTTTGGGCAATATTACTGACGACGGTAATGGGAAACTGAGCTCGTACCAATTTTCCGGCCGCGAGTGGCAAGCAGTAGTCAAGGGCCCGTTTTTTGAGGTCTCCCCAACTCAGACTTATTGACAGCATCAGGTATGAGTTCTAAGACTGCACGTCGCGGATATAGGAAACGCTTAATGTGGCTTCTCTCGCCGTGTGATTCGAATGGTACTGACCTGGCAACTAGCGTTGAGGACGAAATGGATCGTATCCATGAGACGTACAATGGGACAGTTGACTGCCGTGCGTCTTGCGCAGGGTGTGTAGTTTTCGCTCTTTTTTTTTTTGGGAGGTGTACCGGGATAGCTCCCAACGATGCACTTGTAGTGATCGGTACAGCGCGTCGCTGTGCGCAGTCCGTGGTGCCGAAAGGAGCTGCAAACCGTAAAAATCAATTTTTGCTGAGGCTTCGTTTCTGACGATGTGGTACCAGATGTTCAGTTTGTGAACTATGGCTTCGAATGTTGGAGAAACAGGGCCACCGGACTCGCCGCAGGTCAAGTCGGTTTGCCCTGTCAGAGCTTTATGGGTATATTGAAAAATTATTGAGCTGCACACTCCGAAAAGGTTGAATAGAAGGCCCATGTGCGTCCGCTCTGACACTGACCCTTCGCCAGCTACGGTTCGTACGTTTTGGTTTGCCTCACACCATATAAACAAGATGTTGAGGCAAAACGCACGGTTCGTGCATTGAAAAATTCAAACTTGAAACCTCACGATACACTGAGCTGCGATTGCTACGATTTTTTTGAATGAGCTTGAACATGCGAGAATGTCCAAGGGAGAGCTCCCTCACAGAGTAAGAAACTTAGAATTAGATATGATGTGGCATGTGAACGGGAACGTTCGAATAAAACACTCATGAAAACTCTGAGATAGTCATGTTTATGTGCAATGGTCGCAAACATGCTTCAATCGAATGCGTGCAGTATTTAGAATCAGATTCAGCTAACGCAACTTATGCCGTTCAGCAAACAGTGCCGCTCTCACTTCCACCGCTGTGCGCATCTTTAGACGGTTACAGGGCGTAACCGAGCGGCGACAACCAGCGGAGGTCTGGAACGGGGCTGAGTGCGGCCGCGGGTGGTCGGTGGTCGAGTCGCACGCGGAATTGGGTCACAAATGGACGGGCCGGCTGGGATCGCGTGCCCTCATGAGGAGAGGGGTATGATCGTGGGACACAGCGCGAGCCGTACGCGCGTTCCGCGATCTCTGCGACATTACAGTCCGCGGTGGGACTGAGGGCGCGCGAGGGGAAATACAGACTGCGCAGGGCTGGGACACGGAGCGCGGACGACCTGGTGGTGCCAAGAAGCGACGCCGTGAGGCGGGAGCGACGCCGGGCGCGTTTGAAAGCCGTCGCACTAGCGCCACTTACGGAGCTAACAAGTATGACCGATCCACGGCGCTCATTTTCGCCTTCGGTATCAGCTGTTTTCCTCTGCCCGCTGTGTACGCGCGTTTAGGTTTCCGCCGCGGCATCTCCGCCATGCCCGGCCCATGCATGGACACCCTCCGCCTTATAACATCCCCACCGCCCGTCCTGTGCTTCCGCTTCATTTCCTCACCGCACACACCCGAACGCGAGCCTACCACTTTCCCCCCGTACCCAAATACCCCCTTCCCCTCCTCGTCGCAAACCCGCACTGCTTTGTCTCCCCGTTAACGCAGGGAACAGGCACAGACCGCGCGTGTTGGTTCACACGGAAGCCGCCTCCGTATACGGATGCCCCTCTCCGCGTTCGACTTTGATGTGAATCAGGTCTTGGGCCCTCCTGTTATGTCTTCCTCCCCGGCTTCAAACCCGTCGTGGCAGGCGCGCTACGAAGAGCTCCTACAGTGGCGCGCCGCGAACGGAGATACCTGTGTCCCAAAGGCGGAGGGTGCCCTGGGTCGATGGGTTGCCCGCCAGCGTGAGCTCAAACGCTCCGGTAGTATGTCCAAGTCCCGTCCGTGCTACCCAAACAACTTTTCTCGATTGGTCAATGAACCATTCACTAACTTGGGCGCTTTTTCCGTTCTTCTCTTGATGTTTTTCGCGTAACAGAACTTGATCCAGGAAGAGAGCGCGCGCTAAACACGATTGGTTTTGTATGGAACACGGTGACCGCGATGTGGGAGGAGCGTTTTCGTCGTCTCTGCGAGTGGAAGAAAGTACACGGGCATTGCGCAGTACCCATCGCCCAGGGTGAGCTCGGCACATGGGTGTCGAAGCAGCGTCAGCTTCGCAAGCGTGACAAGCTTTCGAAGGAGAAAGTCGACGCGCTGAACAGCCTCGGGTTTACGTGGAGCACTGCCGAGGCGGACTGGGAGGACAAGTTCAAACGGTTGTGCCAGTGGGCGAAAGAGCGCGGTCACGCCAGCGTTCCGTTCAACGAGGGCGAGCTCGGCTGGTGGGTCAACACCCAACGGCAGTGCAAGCGCAAGGGAAAGCTCAGTCTCACCCGCGAGGAGCGTCTCTGTTCCCTCGGTTTCGTGTGGAACCCTTCCAATTCTCGTAATAAGGCTACCGCCGCCGCCGCCGCCGCCGCTGTCGAAGCCTCTTCCGCTTCTTCTGCGGACACCACGCCGGGTACCACGCCTGACAAATTCGAAGATGCCAACCGCGTGAGTAGGGAGACGATGCATCTTTTGAGCAGTGGGTGCAAAGGGCCTCAACACACGCATCAGGTTGCGCAGCCCATTGCCCCGGTACCCGCGGACTTGACCGCGGTGTACGAGATGCCTCAAGGGCAGCAGGATATCGGGACAGGCGGGAGCCCGTGTCAACTGCAGCCGCAGACACTGCTGCAAACGGAAGGCCCGTTGTCGCCGGTACCAGTGGCGCTGTCGCAGGGATTATGGTCTCCAATTGAGCTGGCATCTCCCATTCTGCCGACGCCTTCTTCAATGGAATAACTTCTATTTATGGCTATTCTGGGTTCCCTCTCCAACTGCAGCCGTCCGTACAACAACAGGCTCTCGTGCCGCTTGGACAGACGGGGTCCGTGCAAAGTCACTCTGATGCTTTGGAGCAGCTGTTGAGTAGAGCGGATCCTGGAACAGAGCCCGATCCCTGCGGTTAACTTTAAGCTGGGTTTCACTTTCACTTTCTTTTTCATGGCCAGAACGCAGATTTTTGTCGCCAGTGTAGCTAATTCGACATAGAGCATTAACACTGATCCTTAACTTTCAACTGATTTGTAAAAAAAGAGCTCTTGCTCTGAAATAGATATGATTTTATCGGGAGTGGCACAAAACCTCGTCACGAACCGATCTTAAAAAGTTGCACGAACACCTTTTGCTGCAATCGTTTCATTCTGCTCCCACAGCTCTTCCATTCTTACATTCTTACATTCTTACTCTTACGGACTCGGCGGAGGACATGTTTCGATTTTTCGTTTGCCGGTTCTTCTTCGCAACGAGGGCAACCTCTGTACGGCAAAAACGCATCTTGAACTGTACGCACCAGGTCAGATTCGAGGATTCTGAAATGTACTGCGCAGTACAGTACGTGTATCGCGCAATGACGCGTACCTATCATACGTTCCAAAAAGAAGAGATATCAAAATAAACTTGTGCTCAATTTGATGATCTGATCTATATCGATACTGAATAGTGCGCGTGCAGAGCACTCTGAGGTATGATATGAATTCAAAAATTAAGAAAATTTGAAACAGGAGTGGTCAGTTTTGGAAATGCCAACTGAGATTTTCAATATTTTACAAATATCTTGAGTCCCGAAAATTCTTCGAAAAAATAAACTCGCGTATAGCAATTTCTAGAGCAATCTGGAATGATCGAACAAAAAAGGGCTACACCCACTAAAACCTCAGCAAGTATGACTACCTCTGCCACTCCCATCCGAAGCTCATCGATAAACATCGTCAGTGAAAGCTCCACCCTCCGCCAGCCGCGCCGTCTGGCCACCCCCGCTCTTCAGCTGCAGATAAGCTCGTAACTGCCATTCCATTTGCGCCACATTTAACGCCCCCTCTCGTTAACTTTTTGTAAACCTCGAGTCCGAGCATAGCACTGCTCTACAGATTCTGAATCCATGGGTCGCGACTTCTACAAAATTCTTGGCGTCGACAAGGATGTCGATGGCGAATCGCTTAAGAAAGCGTACAAGAAGGCTGCTATGAGGTGGCATCCCGATAGAAATCCAGACAATAAGGAACAGGCGGAGCGCAAATTTAAGGAGATTTCAGAAGCGTACCAGGTATGTTTCATGCGCGTCTTGCGTCGTTCATTTTCTTAGTCGTTTCACGTGTCGTATGCGACACAAACAGTTTTCTAACATGATTTCTTCCTGGATTTTGCGATGAGCAGGTTCTTTCGGACCCGAAGAAGAAGGAAGTATATGACCGATTCGGCGAGGATGGCCTAAAGGCTGGCTACGATGAAGGCCCCCCTCGTGGCGGCGGATTTCATTCCTTCCAGCAGGCCGGCTTCCGCACTCCTGATGACTTGTTCCGCGAACTTTTCGGCGGCGCCGCCGGCGGGTCCCCGTTCGGCGCTGGCGGCGGATTCGGCGCTGGCAGCGGATTCCACAACCCCGGTTTCGATTCTATGTTTGGCGGCGGCGGCCGTTCTCGTCAGTTGCGGAAGCAGCCTGACACGGAGGTGAACCTCAATCTGGATTTGGAGGATTTGTACCGAGGCGTTACGAAGAAACTGAAAATTACCAAAAACGTCATGCACGCCGATGGCACCATGGGCCGTGAGGACAAAATTCATCACGTTGAAATCAAACCTGGGTACAAAGCAGGTACCAAGATTCGTTACAACGGCGCGGGAGGCGAAGCGGCTGGATTTTTGCCTGCGGATGTCGTGTTCATAGTGGGCGAGAAGCCGCACAATCGGTTCAAACGGAACAGGGACAATTTGGAGATTACGCAAAGAGTGAAGCTCGCCGATGCGCTCGCAGGGACTGTGCTTAAGGTGGAGGGTATTGATGGACGAACGTATCAGTGGACTGCCGTCAAGAGGTCATTTCTCCGGATACGGTAAAGACAATATCCGGGGCTGGTATGCCGATTTCCAAGCGACCGGGACAGAAGGGAGATTTGATTGTCAAGTTCAATCTCGCGTTTCCGTCGTATCTGAGCCCGGAGAAGAAGCAGAGGTTGCGCGAACTGCTCTCATGATGAGCTAATATTTCGTTGAGGAAGAAGAATAGCGTTTTGCATCATAGTGCCGCAGGGCACTATTGCAATGTGTTGTATTCTATATTGTTCTGATTCACCCAATGTTTTCTGTGAGTCAACTAGGAATAGGAATTAACTGGAGTGGGCATGCTTTCACGAAATTTCCGCCCACGACTCGATTAATGAATTATGCGGAATGTCCCTCTGATGCTTCTGTTCACTCTCGCCGACGCCCGTCAACAAATGCATTTTGATGATAGGAAAGTAGGCACATCGTAATATAGAACTTAGATGTGCTCTTCTCTGAAAGGCAGGTAGTTACCTATAAAATAAAAAGTGACATCGCAGTCAGAGTCACCGTTCGCCGCTAATTCCGGGTCTGTTCCTTCTACTGTGTCAAAACAGATAACCCAATAGCTGATGTTGTAAAATATCAAGTATTCCGTTGTCCTCGGGGGTCGATTGCTGCTTCTGCGGTAATATGTCCGTGATGCACGCAATGCCTATTTTTGCTTCTTCCGTTCATTGCGGATTAGGATCCGGTTTCATTGCAGGAAAATAGTAGCGAGGCAAAAATCAATGGGGGAGTTCTGGAAAAAGGCTCCAGGTGGTGAAGTGCACTGACAAATCTGATAGTTGGGCCTTTCTTTCGAAGAATCAGCTTTAGGGACTGCCTGAATTTTCTGGCTGCAAAGAAGGGACGCAAAATTTTATAATCTACCAGGCTTTGTTCGCCAGCGCTTTTGGAACGTTTCGGCGAATCACTAGTGTAGATGAGGTACAGGGGCCAGCATGGAAACGTGGAAACTGGAAACTCATTGGCACAAGGGGCATAAATGCCTGTGTTCGTTAAAATTGCAATATCGAGGTTAGTTTCCATCGATAGTTCCACGTTCGTCCATTCGCAGGGGCAGCCTTGGCGGGGCGAAGGAATTGGATCTGACCCTGTTTCGGCCAGGTTTCAGAAAAAGTTAGATACTCATTATTCTAGTTTTGGAAACTTAAATGGTTTCCAAGCTCCACTTCGGTACTTTTGACATTTATAACGAATCTTCGGTTTTTCGATGTCACTGTATTCCGCCGATAGAAACGGCACTCAACAAATCTTTGCGCAAACTTCCTATTGATGCTCAGGCCAGACTTTCCAGCATGCTTGTCATTTCCTCTCGTCTATTACCGCACACGAAAGGAATGCTTGTTTGCACGACATCGTTTTCGGGAACCACAATGCTTAACACCAGCGTCATCTTCCCCGTGACACCATTGAAATATCTGCATTGCCTGTGAATAGCTGCCCAAAATCTCGAAAAAATCTTTGATGTTACATTTTCTCTGTCTTCAAAATGTACCAAGTGATGCTTCACATTTCCAATAGACACCCTTGATGTATTCAGACCAATCTTCGATTTTCCCCATATATAGTGGCCAATTCCCATTATTCAAGGATTGGATAGTCCACCAATGTACGACGACGCGAAAAGTTTGGGAAGAATAGCTTGGATTTGTTGTTACCACCAAGTGTTCCAAGACAGACAGTGGAACAGGCTCGGGCACATTCTTCGCCTGGAGCAACACCGGATAATACGGCAAGTACTTCTGAACTGTATCAGCCAAAATCTAGGGCAGGCAAAAGATGCATGTTTTCGTCGAATATTTCAACGGAGAACCGCGCAAACTGCTGGAGCTGAAAAAGGAGCAGTGGGGTCTCCTGTCGAAGCCACCTAAGAGTGCGCCATCGTGAGAACACCCCATTCCCTCCTCGGCGACGTCCCTGGCCTAGATCCTAGAAAGGAAAGGAAGCTGAAATATTAAAGGACAGAGAAACGTGGAAGCGCCTTAGGCCTTCACTGCTTTGCTAAACTCTTCATAGGGAAATTGCAGTTAAAAGAGAAAAGTGCTCCAGGTCTAGCGGTACAGTATCACAATTCACGGAGGACCTTCCGGTCTCTTTCTTTTCAGGGATTTATTCTCAATATCATCTCGGCTCTCTTTTTACCGGAGGTAACACATCATGCCGCACCTGTATCATAGCGGCGTCCATGAACATCGCTTGCATCAATCCTGATCGATACTGTTCAACCAATAGAAGTGATTCGCCACAGAGGTGTAAGCTATGATAGCTCGATCTCGCAGTGCTGATTAAAATTCTGAAGGGCTCTCAAAGTCTTGACTACCTGCATTGCCCACGGACTTCCTCGGAGGAGCAAAACTGTTGTTTCCGATACAGTATTTGACGTCGTCAAAATACATCGCCGGGCCATGGCCTCATTTCGGGATACGCATTGTGCGTTTATGCAGGCAGTCCCTGCCAGGTCTTTCACACACAGTCTTTTCTGCACGAATTCAGCTCGATGCGGCACCTTCTCCAATGCCACATTGCGCAGATCAAGAGCTTCCGTTCGTCCCTCTCGTCTTACTGTCGTATCTCAAGTTGCCGTCACAGACATAATTCCAACCGCCGAAGAGCGAATGGCGAAGACTCTTGAGAGTGTTCGGTCGTCGTTTAACACCGTTCGTACTGGTCGTGCCAGCACCAGTATCTTGGACCGCGTTGTCGTGATGTACTACGAAGTTGAGACGCCGTTGAATCAGCTTGCAAGCATCTCCGTAAGCGGAAGCTCCACGCTTGTTATCGAGCCGTACGACAAGTCTTGTATTGCAGACATTGAGCGTGCATTGATGCAGAGCGACATCGGGTTGACCCCGAACAACGATGGTTCGGTCATTCGTCTTGCAGTTCCTCCTCTCACTGAGGATCGCAGGAAGGAATTTGTCAAAAAAGTGAAGTCGCTGGCTGAGGAGGGCCGTGTCGCGCTGCGAAATATTCGGAGGGATGCAATTGACAAACTTAAAAAGATGGAAAAGGATAGCACCATTGGGAAGGATGAGAGCAAGACGGTGCAAGACAATGTTCAAAAGGTGACCGACAGCTACGTCAAGAAAATTGAATCCGCACTGAAGGAGAAAGAAAAAGATATCATGACCGTCTAGTCGTCGGAGAGGATACTATCTTTGCGGCATGCATGCACGAAGGTTCAAGCGGAAGTCCAGTGAGCTTTGCTCGCTCTAGAAGTAGGTTAATGACTAGAGCTGACTATACCCTGGCTTGTTCACGAATACGGGATAAACCCCTCGCAGTATTTCCCCTCGCAGTATTTCTACTTAACGGGATCACAAATTTAATCTTTGCACGCAACGCTTAGTCAAACTAATTGTATATTTATCAACTCCCTACCACTTTGGTTAGCGTCCAGTCAGCACGCAATCGATTAGTCTCCTCAAAGCTTGAATCCATTGAGAATTGTTATCCCAGTACTGCCTCGTTAAGGTACCAACAATATCATTGGCAGAATCGTAATTTCCTTTCTCAATGAACTTTCCAATTTCGATTAGATGGGGCACAATTTCAGGATCCACACCTCCTTTGTTAAGCGCCGTTACCAATCGGCCCAATTTCTTATTGACGTCCTCCATTTTCTTTCGATACATCATAGTGTTGCTCCTCTTCAAAGCGTACGAATATGCTCCTCGCAGGGACTTTACAATCACCTGCTGGTTAGGGGGAACAGAACCCACATCGGCCTTGTCCAAGTATGTCGTCGGTTCATTTCCTGTCATAGATGAGAGAGACGAGCTACTAGAATGGCTTCGCTTCGGGGGTCCACCAGGAGTCGATGACTCGGACAAAGGCCTGCGCGACGCGGCGACGGCAATTTCCGCCGAGGGTGGGAGTGCACGTCCAGAACCTGGCTTTGCCTTCGCATGATATGTGTCGGCATCGCTTCATCCGTTGGAGGCGGAGGCGGCGGTGGAGGCGGGAATGCTTGACCGCTGACACTGGGCAAATTGCTTGTAGGGCCTACTCCCATCATTGGCTGGAGCGGTTGCATAGGGGTCACCGGGTAATTCCCAATTCCTGCGCTAGGCACAGGAGGGGCGGGAACCATTGGCGCCGGAGGAGGGATCGCCGCAGGAGGTCCCTGGATTGGCTGCGGTGGTCCCGGAGGCGGTGGTGGGGATATCACTCCTGTCTGTCCCGGTGCCGAATAACTGTCGTAGCTTGGAGCACCAGCATAAGCCGCCCTCGGATCGTACGTGCTACGATCCGTTTTTCTTACACTCGTTGAGTACATAGTTGAAATGGGTTGAGGTGGAGGAAGCGGGGATGGCATTGGCGGAGGTACGTTGGATCCCATGTCGTTATTCATCGGAGGCGGCGGTTGATTCCAGTTCTGCATAGGGGCATTATATCCTCCTCTACTGTAGTGCATTGCACCAGGCTGACCATATCCGTAGTCTGTGCCGCCGTACGAAGATCCGGAATACTCCGGCATAACAGCAGACGTTTGATTTGAAGACTGAGCAGCGGAAAGAGCTGCTGAAGCCTGGGCGTGAACATCGCCAGCGCTTCCATAAACGCCGCTGATTTCCGGGTCCAAGTTGCACAAATACGTTACAGCAAGATCCAGTTCGCCTTCAACTGCAAGGAGACCTCCAAATTCACAAAGAACCTTGCCGCTAACGTCATCGAGGGCACGCACAGTCCCAATATTCTCGTCGCCCATGCCCAACAATGTAGCCGCCGTTATCAAACGTACTTTTCGGACAAGAGATATAAGAAGCTGCACCCTGGACGCTGTGGCTGCTGCCCTGTTCCCGGTTGCCGGACGATTCTCCATCCACGTCGCAGTCGCCATTTTGGTATTTCCTGCACAAAGAAAACATACCAAGCAGGGCCATTACGACCAGCAATAAGCAATCGCTGGCCAAGAGTGGAACAAGATTCTGCAATATCTTTTCCAGGGATGTAGGTCAAAACTACGGCAAGAGCCTCCTTCCATGAGTCCTTTGACTTGTTGCCCGCTGCTCGCAGAAACTCATCCATCTTGGACAAAGGTCCCGCAACGGCTCCTAGGACGTTCCCATCTTCTTTCCCCCCGAGAGAGGCCAAATACTGCGACTGGGCTGCCAACCAAAGCTTCGGTCCGCCGGCATGGGCAATAACAAGAGCATCAGATACGCGACCAACAAACAGGCAAGCGCTCACAGCCTTCTCCAAATTGCCCACAACCAGTGCTTTTCGAACAAGCACATCGATTTCAGACTCTGACAAGTCCTTAAACTCTGACGTCGTATTCCCATTCATGGCAGGCGCTGCAGCTTCCAGAGACGCAATGGTATTGCCCGATGAAAATTTGGAATCGTCGCCATCCAGAATGCTATCCCCTTGAGACATATCAGGAGTATCACTAATCGCATCCCATGGTGCGGGTCCCGACAGCGTCATCTTATTCGTCAAGGTAGAGTCTGATACAGGATAAGACTCTTCTAAGCTGTTGCCATTAGCCAACAAGCTTGATTGCTCTTCCACAACAGGCACGGTGCGCACGGGATTTGCAAGAGGCTCTGAGCGAAGCAAGCCATACACATCCGCAGATGCGTCCGAGACAACACTGGAGTCCGTGACTTCGTAACCGAGATATTTAAGGATCTTCTTCCTCGAGTCCTTCTGCATCAAGCAACACAAAATTTCCAAACCCATTGCTTCATCCGTGTTTTCAGCGTCGGATATGGCATCGCGGCAAAGATTTTCGGCCTGGGACGGGTCTGATGACGAGACGTCGATAAGAATTGCATCCAACCCAGAAACACTGTCTCTGAGACCATCCTGGGATTTAGGACCTGGTGCAACAGTGACTTTTCCGCCTTCCTTCATCGAAGACGTTGCGAAAGATCCAGTAGGCCCAAACGACACAGATACTGGTCGGCGAAGCCATTTAGGAGGTCTTGATATGCTGACCGCCTTCCTCTCTTCTCGCTGTTTGCGTGGTGACTGCACTGAGAGCCCGCTTCGAAAATCTGTGGCCATCTCTCCAAAAGATGCAGCAAGTGCATTGGCAGTATCAACAGAAACAGAGCTCGAGGCATCCGCACTGAGAAGCGATTTGACGGTAACCATGGCATCGACGGATGAGCACAGATACATGCCTGGGAGTCGCGGAGACCACTGGACATCAAAACAGGGAGCAGGTGATGCCCGAAGCTCGCATAAAATCTCACCAGTGACCGGGGACACAATGACATTGCGCGGCTCTCTGGTTGCCAGCATTATCATCTCAGAATCCTGAGGGCACCACGACGCGGAAGCCACACCCCTAGAGGCAAATTGATCAAAAGTCATTACCGGAGCGGTGGCATTTCGAAGGTCCCAAAGGATCGCGCCGGATCCATTGTCTTGATCACAAGTGGTAAGAACCTGC
>JADWZK010004498.1_pt1 | contig 15722 bp, 13 predicted proteins | sample 8957641 | NCBI WGS metagenome assembly JADWZK01 (sample SAMN16576796, study PRJNA672827) | algae metagenome | host: rhodolith | place: South Korea: Udo, Jeju | collected 2014-09-18 | reverse complement strand
CCACTCTCGACGGCATTCATCTAACCCCCCTCTCTCTTTCTCTTTCCCAATGCGCATCAATATCGGACCACAGGGCATGGCGAGCAAAGGCAGTAAGGCAAAGGCCATCCGTGAGTTCAAGTCAAGCGGTAACAAGGCAATGGCCTCAGGTGCCTTTCAGAAGGCCGCACGCCAGTATACCAAAGCTCTCGAGTTAGACCCCGGGAATGCGATTCTCTACAGCAACCGCAGCGCCGCGCATTTTAACTTGCGTCAGTTTGCTGAGTCGCTTGAGGATGCCGAGAGCGCCATTCTCTGTGACAGCATGTGGTGGAAGGCCTACAAGCGCAAAGGACTTAGTCTCATTCACATGCAACGTTACGAGGAGGCCATTGTTGCTCTTGAGGAGGGCCTCAAGATCGTGAAACAAAATGCAGAAATGGAGAAAAACCTCGAATTTGCCCGCGCCTGCCAGGAACAGGCCCAGAATTTGTATATTTTGCCCGAACCGCACATGATGCGGCGCCTCGAAAGTGTACCTGTGTTCATTGTTACAGACGATGTTGGACAACCGTTTTTCGTCACGTACGAGGACGGCCAGCAAGTTTGTACTTTTTATTTCGATAAGACTGATGCTAACTCCACACTTGACTGGATCAAGAGCGAGAACCCCGATCTCGGAGATACTGCACGCGTCATCCATATCACACTTAACCAGGCATTCAATCTCGCTCAGGAAACGCAGAAGCAATATTATGACGAGACTACCAGGGCCGCCGTTGAGGAGGATAAGCGTGCGGCTGCGGCCTTGAAGGAGGCTCAGAAAGACACTGTCGCGGAAGTGCAGGACGTTGACGGCTCTGATGAGGATGAGGATAAAGATGCGGTAAAGGTTGAGGAGGTCGCCGCTGAAGCTGCGACGCCGGCGGAGGCAATGTCGGTCAATGAGGGGAGCACTGTGCCGACTTCGTCTGCAGGGGACTCCGGCGCAAAGGCATCCGCAGCGAGTGCGACAGATGATGGGGAGGAGGGAGCAACGACTGGGGATGCGGAGAAAAAGGAAGGAGCGACTGGGGACAATTTTGATGATGCGATTGACGAAGATGCGCCGCTCTCTTTCCAGTTCAGACCGGAGCTGCGCCAGGTCCAAATTGCCGTCGAGCTGCTGAACAAGCATCCGGACCCTCCTGTCAAACCAATTCTTCGTGACACTCCTTCCGTCAAAAAAAGCGAAAGCGGAGGCAGCTGCAGCCGTTAAAACCGCTGAAGACGCTGCGGCCGCTAAAAAGTGAAGACGCTTCCTCTATTGAAGTCGACAAAAAGAAAGACTACGCTGGTGATAAAGATAAAACCGATGACTCCTCTCCAAAAGATACCGCTCATCACACTGAATCGGGCGACAAGCTGGAGACTGGGAAGCCTGTGGCTGAGAAGGCTGTGGAGGCGGGTAAAGAAACCACAGAGAAAGAAGAGAAGGTGGAGATAGAGGGAAACACGAAAGGTGATTCTGAGAAGAAACAAGAGACAGACGTGCTTGGAGAGGATGATGATGACACGGAACTCACAGTTGATAACTTCAATGGAATCCCTATCTTCCAGGCAAAGGGTCTCACACTTTTGCAAAACAATGAACAGTTGATTCCGCTCTTCTTCTCCAAGTGGGATTTGGAAGCTGCGTGGAAGCAGCTGGCGCAGTCTAACGCTGCCGACGTTCCTGGGGAATGCGAAATTGACGTGGGCACTTTGGAGGATGTTCTTCGTCGAATGTCTGAGAGCAAGACGAAGGAATTTGAGTCTGTCTTCTTCGTGCCTTCGAGGGAGTCTATGCAGGCTATTGGCGCCAAGTTCCCCCTTGATGATTTGACTGCGACGAAGCCTGCGGCAAAGCCCGTGGCAAAGAAAGCTGCGTTTTCAAAGGCAAAGCAGATTGCGGCTCGAGGAGGAACTAAGGATGAAGTGCGTGCAGCAATTCGTGAAGACCTTGAATTGGCTGTGGAGCGCCAACGCATGGCCGAAATTATCGCACAGATCGAGCAAGCGCGCCGACTTGGCGGCGCGGCCACTTCCGGCATATCGCAAGATGGGCGTCGACGCTCCGGACGCATCGACCGCACTATGCGACGAAACGCTCAACGTTTGCAGAAAAAGCAAGCTGCACGAAATGCAGTGAAGACGCCGTTAGGAGAGAAGGTGGCTAAGAACAATCAGATTTCTTCAAATACGACATCGACGACTACGACTTCGGTGGAAAAAGAGCAGGAAACGGGGAAGGTGGAAAGCAAATCGAATGGGGAAGAGGAAGTGCAGTCACAGGCTTCTGTACCAGTGAATAATGCAGCGGCAATCCCGCAGGAGAGTGTTGAGGCCTAGGGGTAATAATTTTTTCGACTTGTAGAAGAAACTGCAATTTATGGCTCTGAAGAGCATCTTTTAAATAAGGGGAGGGTTTTGGGGGAAAGAGGCGTACATAGGGCCTAGTTAATCCCTCACGGCAAGAGCTACTGTACCTTCACCGTGCTAAAAAGATATAAACAAAAAGTATTTCCAGCGAGAAGTGAAACAAATTTATTGTAATTCTTTGCAGAAAAAAAGTTTTGAAAACGTTTGCGTCTTTACAAATCCTAACTGGGATTCCTTCTCGTAGACGTAGAAAGTACCCGAGGTGGTCGAATACCCCTGGGCTTCCCCGTACGCTTCTTCCTGTTAGTTGTAATGTTAGCGCTATTCGGCATGACAATGTTTGTGTCATCGCGCAGCACTTCGCGAGGCGCGGGAGCTGACGTCTCACTGTTATCTTCATTGGTAGTGCTGCTCGCAACGTGGCTTGCGACGGAAGTAGTGCTGCTGTACGAGTGCTCCTCGGCTGATTTCTCATTCTCGGCGTTGTGCTTAATTGTGTCAGTGGTGAAGTCTTCCTCCGATGGAGCCTCAGAAGCCGAATCACGCGGGATATCTTCAACCACTACCGCGTTCTCATTCCCAGATATCGCACTAGCTGGACTACCCAGGATTGGCTTCCCCAGAGTATCATGGTACTCAGCGATGAGCGTAGAACGAGATTTCGTCATCTTCACATCCGTCGGGTACTTCCAGTCCCGCTCTTCCGGTGTTTCTCCATGCCCAGCGTCCTGCTCAATCTCGAACACTTTCACAGGCTCGGATATGGTCGTGTCCAAAACGTGCGCAGTGCCGATGCAAGAATCAGTGATCAACCTGCGCTGCTGAGTGATATTCTCAGACAGGAATTCGGATAATTGTGTGACCTGTGAACCGGTCGCAGAAATTCTCCCGAGAAGATTGTCCTCGCCTTCTTTGATGAGCTCCCGCTTGGCACTCTCTTCTTCCAGGCGCTTTACTGTGCGGCTCTGCACGTTATCACTAGTTTCAGTGCAGTGCTGGCTGATATTTGCTTGCAGTTTGAGTTCATTCTGGGTCGCCTCGGAGATGAGATCTGCAACCCTATGTGACTGGCCTTCCACAATTCTCTTGCATAAGCTCGCACTCTCGCTTGACTCCGCAGCAGTGCAGGAGACTGAGCTGCCAATCTTGGCCCGTTCATTGCGAACATTGATTTGGAAGTCATCTACCTTCCCGGCAATTTCCTCGCAACTCTTCGAAACTTCCTCAGTTTTCTTCTGGGATTCCTCCTTCGATTTCGCAATAGATGTTTTAGCGAGTTCCAGTTCGACCTTGGAAGCGTCTTTGTTCTCTTGCACGAAGGCGTCGAGCAAAAGACCGACTTGCGCCATAACGTCCGATTTTGCGTTCTCGGCCTGTTTCGTTTGCCTCTGGAATGATGCTTCAAGTCGCGACTGCAAAACAGAAAGCTCAACTTCGTGTGCCTTCATGCACGCTGCAATATCCGAACTCAGGCCGTCAAGCCCGTTCTTTGTGGCGTTGACCATATCGCGAACCATACTCGCCTGCTTGGTGTCAAATATCTTGAAGTTAGCACTCAACGCCTGAATATCTTGAGACAGCTTTGACAGCACACCGTCAACAGATTCGCAAGCAGATGTAACGTCTTCCTTAACTGCGGAAAGCCTAGCCACCTGGGCCTGAATGCTGTTGTTGACGGAGTCGGAAAAGGCGGCACAGCTCTCGACAACGCCGTCCTCAAATTTGGTCGCATCTTCACCATGGACTTCCTGCAAATCATCCATATGAGAGCGGAGAGACTTCAAGTGCTTGGAAATTTGCGAAAGACCTGACCCAACATCGGCAACGATATCCCCAACCTTTGACTGTGTCGCACGCAGTTGTGAGTCATGATTTGTCTCATACGTGCGAAGCGCGGTCCGCAAAGCGCGAGCTCCTTCAGAAACAGCATCACGAAGCTCCTCGGTAGACCGGATGTTTTCTTTCTCGAGACGGTGCTTCTCAGCCACGCGAATCTGAAGAGAGTTTACATCTTGCACAGACTTCTCAATAGTTCCTTGAAGTGTTCTAATCTGAGAATGGTTGTCTTCTTCTGTACGAGCATATTTGGAAACAATGTAGCGTTCCTCGTCACGCTCCTGCAGCGCGCCAAGTTTTGCCCCGGTCTCATCCGCAAGTTTCGAGTGAGTGATTGAAAGTTCTTCCTCCTTCTTCTGCAAATCACGATGAGAACGGTAAAGCGCATTTTGGGTTTGGTCAAGTTTTTCCTTGAGCTCGGCGGTAACTTTTTTTGTGTTCTGCTTGCTGTTCTTCAAGATCAAGAATAGCTTCACCCTGGTTCTTAGCCCGCAATTGGAGTTTTTCAAACTCGTCGGCAGGCAAGTATACGCCGTTCTTCGAACGATTTGCTTCGAGTTCGCGCTTGAGCTTCGTAATTTCGTTCGTGTACTCCTTGAGCAAACGTGCTTCGCTACCATCTGATTGACAGTGGGGCGATTCTTAATACTCTTAGCCCGATAAGCATAGTCCAGAGTTGACAAGGTCTCCTCATATGAGCTGGAGCCGATAGTTGCAGTAGCAATAACGCACGTCTTGTTCCTCCCACCAAGAGATTCTTGGAGAAGGCGGGTAAGTTTCGAATCACGGTACGGAATATGAGGGTGATGCTCCACCAGCGCGGTAATGACGCGACCGAGAGTAAGCAAACTCTGGTTGATGTTGCCAGCCTCGCGTGCGCGGCCTTTGACAGCACCACTTCGACCGACGTTCTCGGAACCGGCAAGATCGACAAGATTCAGCTTTCCAACTTTGAGAAGGTCAGTACCATCTGGACCGGACTCCTTGATATGAATTGTGATTGAAAAAACCGAGTGGGAGCGCGAGGAAAACTTGTTCATGAGAGTCTCTGCAGTCTTTCGCTTGATTGCCGATTTGTCCAGAATTTCAAAGATTTCTTCCTCGGACCTTACGACAATCTCATCAAGACCATTGACGAAAGTACCCTTCTGCGCATCTTCGTACATTCTAAGGTCCCCGTTTTCCTCCTCGGGTCCCAAAAGATCTGTGAGCTGTTCGTTATAAAGCTCTAGGTGACTAACCCTGACGGAATGATCGTCCGTGATGCTCCTCAAGTGGTCGAAGACTTGCTTGACTGCTCTCGGAATCATTCCCGCGTTCTGCGGTAGCCTCTTCTCCGAAGCATGGACAGTGCTTTCGTCGCGACGTCCCTCCATGGTATGCGTCTTGCCAGTACCTGTTTGTCCGTATGCAAATACAGTGCAATTGTATCCCTGTAGCACCTCATCAACAATTGGCTCCACGACGCCTTCGTAAACATCCTGTTGCGATGCGTTCGGACCGAAAACGTGGTCGTACGTGAATGTCTTCTTGCCATTAGAGCCGCCGGCTGGAGCTTTGCGGCCCACGGGGGGCGTGAAATGAATTTCGCGTCGGTCGATGTCGCATTTAACAATGCTACGGTCGCCCCCAGCTCGTTCGCGGTCATTGAGCGGCCGGCATCGAACTGCAACCTGCACGTTCACTGCGCGAGCAGCCTGACCACCGTTCTTCGAGCCCTGTCGGACATACCCGCCCGGGGACAGCATGTGAGAGGCCGTCATCCTCTGTGCTAAGGGGGGGTGGTGACAGCGGGGATGGTCGTGGAATTGAATGGAGAAGCGTGGTGGAGAAGGTTAGGTCTTTTGTATGCTACCACTTGCGAAGCTGGGAGTTGAGGTGGACGGCTAGTGACCGTTAAAAGGATCAGGAAGCGTTTCTGTGTTCTATGGAACAGCTGGTGCGGAACGAAGTGGCGCAACAAAGTGAAACGGACTAATGAAAACGGGACGGCCTTGCAATGAGTACAACTTGAGTACAAAAGAGCCGCAAAGCAAGGCCTGCGTAGTACATAATTTGAATTTTCAAATTAGCGCGCTCAATTCCCTGCTCTCCTATTCGTGCAGCACACCCCAGTGGCTTTCATAATTTCAAAATTCTTTTTCATTACAGTACTGTATTATTCAATCTCGACGTGCATCTACACTAGAGGTCTTCTCTACAGCTCGTACTCATTCGACTCGGTACTCATTCGACTCGTACTCGTACCCATGACTCATGACCTCGAGTACACATTTACTGGAGGAGGGCAAAACCCTTGAATTCACCAGGGCTCACCACGGCTTCTACAACTACTACTGTACAGTCTACTCACCAACAATAAGCCTCGCTATTTCCTCCGCGACTTCCTGTAGCCTCGCGGACACAGACGCAGATTCAGCAGCAACTTTCGCGGCGCCAAGTTCAACGCCATGTTTTCGCGAATCACTATCATTAGCCATAAGCGTACCCAGCGCGACAATCAGAGAGTATAATACGTCTTCTTCTTTCTCTCCTTCCGTAGCCTTCACAACAGCAGCCATTACCGATTCGCGCTCCGATAAAGGTGCTTGAAAATCATGCAACAACAAGGCGTAGTTCGATAAAAGCGCAGCAAAAGTCTCTCGAGCTCGCTTGTGGGGTGATTTAGCAGCACCAGAGCATGCGGTAATAATTTTCGCGCATTTCTCCTTCGCAACAGCAGCCACAATTCTGTTGGCGAACATGTTACAAGCAAACCTACAAGCCATGATCAGAACCGCCGCGCCTGCACCCGGCGCGCACGCGTGCGCCAAAACGTCATCAAGAATCTCCCCGTTCTTCTTCGCAAAGAAATACGTCCCGCCAGTAGGAAGTCCGACAACAAGACGTGCGACATCCAACGAGGCGAACACACAGTCCGTCGGGAACTTCACCATTTGTTCCACAAGAGCACATTCTTGGTCCTCCACGACAATACCAGCGGCGCTACTGCGTGCAAGGCGCAATTTAGGCACAAGAGACTCTGTAAAGAGGGACACCTCGGCTTCATTTAAACCACCAATTCCCTGATCCTCCCGGAATATTCTGTTTGCTTTCTGTGACCTTTTTCACAATAGCATCGACATTTCCAGATGTGCGGAAGGTGACAGAACCAGTGCGGCACGGTATATGCCGCTTCTTGGGCGGCGGGGGCGCTGCTCGTGCGCCGGGGACGTAGCGCGAACTACCGGTAAAAGGATCTCCTTGGGTAGAGCGCAAGCTGGACGCAGTAGTGGTGCCACCTGGTACATATCGACCGCTTCCAGTAAGTGGGTCGGATGCGCCTCGGTTGGAGTCCCCCAGAGCTCAATGGGAACTTGTTGAGTTATAAATGTTGCGATTTGGTCAAGGAAGTCCTGGTTGATCTCATTGTCATCAATAAATCTTTGTGCGGCAGCATACGGATTTTCCCCTCGGTTATAGCCAAGTTTCTTCTTCGGCCCGGCCTCGCCTAATTCAACGTCAAATACAAAATCATAGCTCTTGCCGAGAATAGTACCTGCACTGACTCCACCGGAGGGGTCGTCGACGACATCTCCAATCTTCGTCCACTTCTGCTCAGCCGCAGACCACATGTGTACCTCTGGTGTACCGTCAGCGTTTCGAACGATTTTGTTCTCCCCATCTTTTGTACCTGGAACAGACAGGGCGTCATTCGCAGAAGACAGCTTAGATACATCTACTCCACCAATAATCTTCGTGCTGACCTTGCGCTCGGACACTGCTTTCTCATATGCAGCGAGAACGTCGTCATCAGCTACAGTCGACGAATCAGTCGTGAACACGCGCGCAACACCGTCGCTACAAGCGGTAACAATATCTCCGTTCGGACACAGGGCCACGTCCCAAACAGTACCTGGGTGCATAATTGTCTGTACGCATTTGAACTCGACGTTCTGCGTACCTTGCATTGCGACAACAACGCGTATGGCGTTATCCTCGCCAGCAGTAACAAACCGCCACCTTCCGTCTCGTTCTGCTGAGGCCACGGAGTAAATATAGCTCCCGTCATGTAGGTTAGGGATGCCGCGCATCGGCGTGAATTCTCCACCTGCAGTGGGTTTCCAGTACACTAGCGAAGAATCATTCGAGACTGTGACAAACCCGCCGAGCGGTGCGTGTGCCGCACCGCGCACAACATCCGTATGCGCCGAAGAGAGTACAACGCTCTTCACACCTGCACGTGGCCAAAGACGCACAGATTTATCCGCTGCAACGGTGACAACTTGTCCGCTAGGAAGCGGCAGCGATGCCCACACTGCAGCGTCGTGCGGACCGCAGGACTGTAAGGGAGTCGCAGAAGATGCATCCCAAACGCGCGCAGACTTGTCCCAAGACGAAGATATAAGGCGAACCCCGTCCGTAGATAGCCCGCATGCCGCCTGCTTATGCGCTGCAATGTCATGCAAAATAGCACCAGATATTGAGTCCCAAACTCGGACGGAACCGTCAGCACAAGCACTGGCAATACGTCTCTCGTCAACATAGACAACATCATTCACCCAGTGGCCATGCCCGGAGAGTGTGCGCAATGGTGCTGACGAAGCTGAAACATCCCAGATGTTTACCAGCTTGTCGCGGCTTGCCGTTGCGATCTGGCCAGCCGGTGAGCAAGTCACGCCACGCACATCCGAGGTGTGTCCAACAAGCTCGACACGAAGCCGATACGCAGACGCAGGGCCTGTATCATTCATTTCGGCGTGGTTTCTTAGGTCAAGGAATTTGTCAGGGTGGGGGAAAGGGTAGCGCCCCGGGGCAAATACGTTCGTTCAATCTCGATAGTACTGTATAAAGTCACGTCTCTCCTCTGTACATTGAATCGTACGATCCTGATAGCGTTCATGCTGGAAGCTGGGCTTTCTGTAATTGGTCAGGTTTCACAAAATTTTCATAATTTGGACAATTAAACGAAATATTTTACTTACGTCGTCTTCTCTCCCGTGCAACTTGTTATCGATCATTTCTCTTTAGATTTTCTAACATCGCCAAGGAGAGAATGTCGCCCTCAGTTTACAGTACGTTCGGTAACAAACTCACAGGAGAGACCACGGTGGATCCGCCGCGCGAAAAAGGACGCTCTAAAAATTTGTTTCTTCGTTGAATAGCTATAAAGCAAAACTATGAAATGGAGGACGCTTCGCATGATCGAAGTTCAGCAGTTCTTCCACATTTCCAACTTCTCTACGCGGCTCCAATTTGACTTTCTCCGAATCAAAATGTCTGCGCACCTTTGGAATAGCTTCGTCTACCAAACCATGAATGTCATCCGCAATGATGGAGTCAAGACCAGCATCAATTTGTTCGGCAGCCCAGGACGGGTCGCTGTTTCGACTGCCATAAGTGAGCACAGAAAGACCCCTCTGCTTCGACATTGGTAATGCTTCAGGGTTCTTGAATAGAATATCTTCATAGAACAAAATCCCAGCAAACTTCTGGCTCGCAGCAAACTCAATACCTTGAGCAAAACTGATGCATCGCGGATCCAAATCTTCACACGGCCTATCTCTCCCATCGCAATTCGAGAAGAATACAGGATACCTGTTTTGCTTCATTGAAAGCATCACGCATATATCAGGCTCGAACGACAGGAAAATAATGGACCTTCTTGAGTTGCTCTCGATGCTAAACAGATCGTGCAATACACGGTCTACAATCTCGTTGCGCTCTGGGAAGTTAATGTCTGATTCCTTCTGAACATTTGGAGCAGGATATTTCACTTCTACCATTATACCAATATCCTCCGGAAGACACATGCATACTTCGGCAAGAGTTCTGATCTTGTCTCGAGCCAGAAAGCCTTGCACATCTGCATCAGCTGAGATCGGTCCAAGGCAGTTCTCCAGTTGGCTTATGGAAGGCCGGAGGAACTCTTCGGTGCGAATGCCAGAAGTGTAGAGTCCATCCAGTTCGCCACGTGTGAGATTGTAAATTGAAACAGGAAGGCTCGATCCAGTCGAATCCATGTCGCGGCCGTGAGTCCTGAAGAACCAGTCGTGATAGACAACCGGAAATCCGTCTTTTGTAAGCTGTACGTCCAATTCAATGTGAGACACATACTCTGATCGAGTAGCTTCAAGAAAAGAGAACACACTGTTTTCCTTTAGCCTATTCGGCGAGGTTTTACCCATTCCACGGTGCCCCGTAAAAGTGGAAAGCGTAGATAGACTTTTCTTCTGGGCTGCTTCTTCTTGATGCCGAAACGAACCCACAGGCATCAAAAACGGCTTGACAACGAGGTATCCAAATGTGAAAGTGCCGACGACTTGCCTATTGCCTTGCATAATTGGTCTCTCAAGCACCCCAATAAAGTCGTTCAACTCTATACCAAGAACCGCCACATGAGCCTGGCACAACCTTTCCGAAGTGATATCGGCTGTAGCTGTGCGAAATACAGAAAAAGACAGCTCAAATTGACCCAATGTTTCCGCTGAAAAGTTCAACAGTAGGTTCGGTATATCACAATTCTGTGCAATAGGATAGCAGCCTTTCTGCGGTTCACTGTTTTCTGCGACTTTGGCTACACATTCAATCCAGAGATGGTGTCTTTCGCTGAACAAACCTCCCGGTTTCCATCGGAAAACGGGGGTACCATGACGTGGATTGCCGAGAACAATGCGAACAACTGCAGACCTGAGAGGTCCATCACAGGATGCGGGACCAAGTACTCGGGTAGGATACTTCACCTCCGGTCTATGCATCACAATTGATACTTTTGTGACCTTCCTAAGTACAAGCTTCACGTACTTTGAGTAGGGCCTTTATTCGAGAACTCGATCATCGGAACTGCGTCGCTGAGAAACCGATGACGTGAACCATTGAATGTCGTTGGGTAATGATCTGCCCAATAGAACGAATTTGAGATGTGAATTGCGATTCGCGCGCGATTCAGGAATCTTCTCACGAAATTTTGAAGGCTGAACAGTGGAATGTAAAGTTTATCGGCCACAAATTCCTATTTTTTCATGGTCGGGAGCATGTGTACAGCAAGGATAAAATCTTCAAGATCCTTTACTGTAATGAATAATATTTGGAAATATTTCAGTACTTTTGGAAAATATTTTCAGAAAAGCGATACTTCCTGGAACTTTTACACTCGGTTTTAGGTTTTCAAATTCAAAATTTCAATGCTTCTCGCCAGAGGCAAACATTATTCCCTATTCCCAGTGAAACCAGGTGCCGTTTCCTTAACGCAAGAGCAGCTCGACATGGATATTGAAGAAGCCAATGCATCCTTGGCTGTAATCAGCCAGGCAAGTTCTGCAATTCACCAGCGATCAGAACAATTGAGGACAAAATTCAAAGAACTGTACCATGCCGTTTCTGTCTGGTCGAATGAGCAGCGCCAGCTAGACGGGCAGCACGCCGATGTTTGCGAGCACCTTTGCGCTAGTAATGAGGGTATGTTTTGCACCCAAACATTGATTCTGTACAGTCAGATTTGTTTCTAATCAAGTCATTCTAACGAGCGTCTCAAAATTGGCCCCCCTGTATTTGCGCGTGGCAATTTTGCACAGCGGATGTTGCAAAGTTGTCAAATTTACTGCAAAGATACCACGAAGCGAAATCAGCGAATTCTCTCGACGAAATGAAGTTTTCGCAGGACATGGACGACATTGTGGAACGATTATCAGGTCTTGCTCGAAAAAACGATGTCTTCCCTATTGAGCAAGGGAAGCTGCAACAGGAAATTTCGACTAAATCGGACAGACTAGAACAAAGACGTGCACGTACGTTACCTCGTCTTTACCGTTCATTTTTTCAAACCTTGTTGTCGCAAAGTTGCGTGGAAACTAACAATGCAAGAATGCGTTTGCGAACTTTCATTGTGCATCGTAGAGGCCGACCAGCTGCTTCGTAGAAACAAAAGAACACACAATAAGCTCAGCGATACCTACACGGATTATATGCAAGCCTTTGCTATTCACGTCAAGACAATTGATAGTACTACTATGCAGTTCATGTTCAAAAAGATCAAAAAATCGGACCCTGAGGCTTCGTTCACAGTAACAGTGGCTGTGAGCGGAGAAAAATACAGCGGTAGGTACAATGATCCCAGCTATTCGAACGCAATCACCCTTTTCGCAAACTGACAACTTCTTGCACATTTGATTTGAATATTCGCGTGCGTGATACAGCTGCATCCTGCACTCCGATTATACCTAATTTTGAGCAGTTGGCCAAAGAATTGGACGTCACAAACAATCTCGAACCATTCCTGTGGGCTGTACGCAAGGGATTCCAGGAGGTAGCAGCAGAATAGGGTGAAATACGTGTTGTTCCCAACACGGCGTCACTCTGACGCGGAGATCTGCTTATCGCTCTTCACTTTTCTACTTCGCCGAAATTGGCCGTTGACCCAGTTTGGACTTAGCGTCATCGCAAAAGAAGAATAAGATGTTCATCATGTCAATACTCATTTGCTCGCGTGCGTTGCGTGCTCCTTCAAGCATAGCTATCAGAGTTTGCCTATCCCCTGCTTCTGAAAAAAAAGCATAAAATTAAATTGTTCGCGACTTACTCAGGCCCGATGTCTGTGCTACCTGAATTGTTGAATGCTCCGCGTCGCACAGCCTCTGGCTTCAAAGGCTTGTCTGTGGAAATCTTGGGTGCTGAAGACGAGAAGTGCAGAGCGGCAGGTAGCGAGAACAGAAGTGCAGCACCGCTTCCAACAGCAATTGCCGTGCGCATTCGCCCGGCTCCTCTGGTCCCCATCTGGAATCAAGCTAATTCAACGCATTAACCGACGATGTTAAGAAGCTGGACGTTGTATGGTGTGATAAGATCTGTGACACAATGTACTGTACGCACTTTATAGCCTGCCATACATGCAATATCATACCTGGAAAAGTCTACTTATTCCTACAGGACAGAACCAGTCGTCGAGCAGATGCAATACTTCTGGATGAACAAATATTTACATTATTAGATCCGAATCGTCTTCACCGTTGTCATCAACCGGATTACGAATGGCATCTCCGATGCCAGACCAGTCAATTTCGTCGCTTTGGTCTTGAACTCTAAGGGAATCTTCTCTTACACCGCCATGGAGGCGATATACAGCGCAAAGACGGGAGGGCTTATAGCATTTTGCTTTAAACATGACCTGAGGAGGCACGTTAATAATAGCGAATTCTGGGTTGTTGTAATATTGCTCAATTTCCTTCGGCATTCCTATGCGAAAGATAACCACATGACAAGTTAATATCTTGTAACCCGAAACAAATCAAGACAAACTCAAAATTGGTACGTACCGTGAGGCGTAGCGACGCTGTACGGCACCGGCTGAAACAATACGCCCATGTATTCCGCATATTCTCGCTTCGCTTGCTTTGCAACATATTCGTTAAGTTCAGCGCCTGAAATTACCAAAAAAATTATTCTTTGACCAGAAAAGTTAGCCGCATTCGATAGCAAAGTCTACGGAAAAAAAGTCTACGAAAAAGCATAAAAAATCGACAAAAGTACGTACCAAGCAGCATGATGTTTAGCGCTCTGTCCACGTCTTCTTCAAGCTTAAAACTTCCGTCATAGTTCTCCACAGCGCGCAGGCCCATTCGCGGTGACAGCGCATATTTTGCCCGCGGTAATCTCGTCACACCTGTTTTCGCATTCTGCCATCGTCGGGCACTGAATGCCGCCACAAATGCCATTGAAATTTTGGCCGTCGCCAGGAGAAAGACAACGAAGCCAAAGGCGGAGTTCCAACGTTGATATCGGCACGGCGGAAGGAGGAAAGCGGGTGGTTGGGAGATCGGCGAGTGCAGCTCGAGTGACACGGGGATGTGATAGAGTAACTGAACAGGGCCAATGAGGTATGTTCACCACGAAGGGGCAGTATCTCTCAGATTTTCACAATCAGATTCACCCGCGAAGGTGTATGATACGTGGAAAACTTTATGATACCGAACGCCGTACAGTCGTCTACCTCGATAAAAATCTCGACGTTCACTATCGGTGAGTGGAAGAAGTCAACGCGGTCACCTCATAAGATTTGGGCGGCCACGTACGCGCAAGCACTTTCCATGCAGGAGTTGCGCTTGTAAGATGGAGACATCGCCAGAGTTACAGCTTCGTCGGATGCCTTCCTTCGTTCTCAGTCTCGCATGGAAGTCCTATCTAAAAAAATTGAGCACTGACCCGCTGATGACAAAGGTGCGCTGAATCTGCATTTCCTAATATCCCTGGTTATTGCACTCGGAATCTGACAAATGTGATTTCTCGAATGCCTCGGGTTGCCCTGTTTCCTAGGCTCTCACGTCTGCTGTACTATCCGTCCTGAGTGACATCGTAGCGAAGCAAGTATCGAAACTGCCCGTGAAGTCAAGCACCGTCATCAAAGAACTGACAGTGGGGCTGCTGTTGCGGTGAGTTTTGCAGAACCGATATACTCTGAGCATTTTTAAGAAAAGAGACTAACGTTTTTGCACGCTTGGATAAATTGGGAGCATGTGGCGTTGCTACACAGAGGTCCTGTTATCCACTATTTTCATTCGTTTCTCGACAATACCGTGTTTGCAGGACGTGACCAAACGTCAGCAAAAGCTGTTGTGGGCAAACTATTTATCGACCAGTTTATTTTTTCTCCGGCTTTTACAGCGCTCTACTTTTATTTCAGCGGCTTGAGTGAGGACGAATCCCTCTCCAGTATCACGAAAAGGCTGCGTAATGATCTTCTGAAAATTATGCAGAGCAATTGGGCGGTGTGGATTCCTGCCAACTTCGTATCGTACTATTGCGTACCGCTTGACCTCCGAGTTCTCTTCGGAAACGTCGTCGGGCTTTTTTGGAACGCATACCTTATTTCTGTGGTGTCGTCGAGAAGAACAATTGAGCAGATTGATGCAAACAGCAGTTCTTAAAATTGTGGTAGTGTGCGCGATATATTTCTGTCGATTCTGTTCTGCAGAGTACACCTGCAATGTGCTTTGAGACATTTACTTTGAACGATACTTAATCACAAGCTACTAATCTTTGCACATCTTCCTCGAATCCAATTAAACTGTTCTGCGGAAAAGAATAGTAGTTGCTACATCGTAGACGAATGTACAGAGGCAGTCTGCGCGTGTCGTTCTCTCGATTGGGCCTTTTTCTCATACAATTGGTCTGGGCTCCATTTTGTTCAAAATATGCGGTTGGAAATCCTCAAGGTAGCCACACATCGTGTCGCACGTGTCATCAGTTGACCTCACTCGCACTCGAATGCGGTCAGCTCCAAATCTCAATCCGGGTATCTCCCTCGCTTGCGGGGCCCTACTCCTCATCTCAAAAGCCTGCGGCCGTCTCTCGTTCGCTTCCATTTCGCCAATTCCGGAGAAGGGAACCGAAGCGAAATGGCGTTCATTCTACCCGTGACTCCAGTTCTCGGCGCGCAGAGGAGAGGCCTCACTCCGCGCCGTGCGCGCACCGTCTCCCCGCGCACGCCGCTAGCGTCGGCAGATCGCCCAGATGTGAAACGCGCGGCGGCCGCG
>JADWZK010218024.1_pt1 | contig 15869 bp, 26 predicted proteins | sample 8957641 | NCBI WGS metagenome assembly JADWZK01 (sample SAMN16576796, study PRJNA672827) | algae metagenome | host: rhodolith | place: South Korea: Udo, Jeju | collected 2014-09-18 | reverse complement strand
ATCTCGTTTAACTGACACAATTTTTTATGGCACTTGTGTCATTTTTACTTGTTTTAGAATAAGAATGTGACTGGCTGGATAATGTATTTATCTATTTAATATCGTAAATCAGGAAAATAATTAAAGACTTGTAGTTAGTTTGAGCCGGTGACCTACATGTTATACTTTACCTTTTTAAAGCTACTTTATTATTTAGTTACTTGATTTATGGTATGCTGGAAAAACAAAAAATTAATGACCCAATAAATATAAGAAAGATAAGCCATTTAATTGCTCTCACTATATTCTGCTTAATTCTTCAATTTTTTTACTATTTTTTATTTAGATCGTCTGGTTATTCATTTTTCATAGAGTTTAATAATGGAAACGGTCTACAGGCAGGCACGCCAGTGCGCATGAGAGGTGTCCATATTGGCTCTATTCAGAGTATAAGGCTTAAGATGAATTGTGTTTTGGCAATAGCGAAAATCGATTCAGCTGAAATTCTTATACCTAATCACTCTATAATAGAAACAACGCAGACAGGTTTGTTAAATGAGCCAGTAGTAGATATAATTCCTTATGAGCATTTAAGTTTTGAAGATACTAAGCAGTATAATCCATTGTCTAACCTTTGCGATAGTTCGGTAATTATATGTGATAACATATATGTTACTGGCGATAGGGGATTGAACTATGATGACTTAATTAGATCAGCAACTCGAATTTCTCAAAGATTTGATGATCCTCGTTTTTTCAATATATTTTATGTATTTTTACACAACGGTATCGAGGCGGCAGATTTTTTTATAGATTTAATTCAAGTTATTTCTGGCACTGCTTCTTTTGATAAAATAAGTGTTCATGACTTTTTTATTTAATGATTTTTTTAAATGATCATGTATTATATAAAAGTATTGTGCAACAATAATCTTTATTTATTATTAAACTTATGAGCGAAAGACAAGGTTTATTGCTAGGATGTTTAAAGCCGGTTTTAGAATTAGAGTCGAGGATTAAAAACTTGTATTCAATGCCTGGCTGTAGCCAATTGTCATTTATTAATGAATTGGATTGCTTGAAGTCTCAATTGTGTCAGGTAAAAAAAGACCTATTTGCTTCCTTGACACCTCTGCAGCGATTACATTTAGTGCGGCAAGCAGAAAGACCCACGACCTTAGATTATATTCAGTATATCTTGGATGATTGGGTTGAACTGCATGGTGACCGTGGTGGCGCAGACGATTCCGCATTAGTTGGAGGTATCGGCATGTTAAATAGTCAAACCGTTGTTTGTATTGGTCATCAGAGAGGAAAAGATACTAAAGACAATGTTATTAGAAACTTCGGAATGCCATCGCCTGGAGGATATAGGAAAGCTTTGCGCTTAATGCGTCACGCAAATCGATTTGGCTTTCCTGTATTGACTTTTATTGATACTCCTGGCGCATGGGCGGGCATAGAAGCGGAAAGACTAGGGCAGGGTGAAGCTATTGCAGTAAATTTGCGTGAAATGTTTTCTTTTGATGTTCCTATTATTTGCACAGTTATTGGCGAAGGAGGCTCAGGAGGCGCACTAGGAATTGGTGTAGGAGACTGTATATTAATGCTTGAACATGCAGTATATACAGTTGCTACTCCAGAAGCATGTGCAGCTATTTTGTGGAAAGACAGTAGGCTATCTCTTGAAGCGGCAGAAGCATTAAAAATCACGGCTTCAGATTTAAAAATACTAGGTATTATTGATCAAATTGTTCAAGAGCCAGCTGGCGGCTCTCAGGCGGATCCTCGTGAAGCTGCTTTATGCTTAAAGAATGCATTGTGCAATAAGTTAAATGACATCTTGTCTTTGTCAGGTATAGAGCGTAAGCAATTGAGATACAAAAAAATTTCGCGATATAGGTAGTTTTTATGAAGAATCAGCCTGAGGCAATTAGCAGTTTATTAATTAATTTATAGACTGCTAATCTATTTGGTGTTTAGCTGATTAAATTAATACTTTTTAGGCCAAGGATTGTTCCTGCCCCTAAAATATGTCCAAGACTAGTAGTTGCTAATAATTCACTTAATCCAAAGCCGGAGATACCATATAAAGGAATAGAAGGTCCTAGGCCCCTTACCTGAATAGCGTATCTTCCAATCAAAATAGCAATTAGGTTGCATACAATCATAATAATTGAATTTTGTGTAGACCATGTAGCTGTACTAGGCAGTACATTTAGAATTATATAGGTGTACATAATTTTTACTATATTCTGTGTTCGATTTTAATTTACTTTAAATTGTAGGCCATTATGTATAATCATTGAGCTAAAATAAATTTTTATTCACATTTCTACTGCAGCCATCCATAACTGTGCAATCCTCTGCCTAAAAAATTAACTCCTAAATAGCAAATCCAAACGACCAAGAACCCAACAGATGCTAGAATAGCAGGCTTTTCACCTTTCCAAGATTTTGCTAATCTAGAATGAAGGTACGAGGCAAAGATTAGCCATGTTATCAGTGCCCAAGTTTCCTTAGGGTCCCAGCTCCAATATGAGCCCCATGCTTCGTTTGCCCATACTGCTCCTGCTATGATACCAACAGTAAGTAAAGGAAAGCCTAGACCAATTGTTCTATAGCTTAGATTGTCAATACTTTCCAGGAGTGTCATTTTTGTAACAGTCTTACTGCTTTCTTTTTTTAAGGCTATCCCAATATCGTGTGCTGCATAAATCTTGTTTTTTTGATGAATATATTTATTTTTAATCTCTTTACTGTTTATAGAAATAATAAGAAATAATATTGAAAGCAGTGACCCAATTATTAGGGAAGCATAGCTAATCATCATAACTGTGACATGCATCATGAGCCAGTTAGACCTTAGCGCTGGCACGAGCGGTGATGCTTTTTGCATCCCATTTGGCAATGAAAAACTAGCAAATGCAATGATAAATAAGCTAATCGGTGAATTAATAGCGCCAACAACACCATTGTTATATTTATGCTCTAGTATTCCATGGACAAATGTTAGACACCAGGTTAAAAATAGAAGAGACTCATATAGATTGCTCAGAGGAAAATAGCCGTTAGTAATCCATCTTATTGATAACGAAATGAAAAGACAGAAGTTGGTTAATAGTGCGCATATTGGCCCGATCTTCTTTGGTATTGCTAGCTTAGGAAATGCTAAATTGATCCAGTATGTTAATAAGCAGACAAGTAATAATCCAAAAGATATATTCACAAAAAAAATTTTCGAGCATGCTCCAATTCATAGTAGCTCCAGTACACTTTGTCAGTAATTATATTTTGCTATATTATATAAAAAAATAACTTAGTTTTGAACTAAGTTATTTTTTTAATTACCTAACTTCTATATTTACTTAAGAAAGAGAATTAATTACATAGTCAAGAGCAGCAGTATATTCTACACCTGCTTGTGCAGACATGTCTCTTGGAACACACAATCTATCACGAGTGAAAGTAAAAGCTGCAACGTAAGAAGCCGCAGGCAGATTTAAAGTTCTATAAACTTCACGTGCACCAGCAATTCCCCATTCATCTAGAGGTCCTGTGCCGCCAACTACTAGAGAGTAGTTGATTAAGCGCATGTAATGATCAATGTCACGGTAGCATTTATTAATTTTTTCTTGCGAATCACCAGCTTCTCCAGAATTTTTTAAGTAAGAATATTTGGAAAAGCAAGCGTCACCAGCTTCTTTAACAACAGCTTCATAATTAGCTGCAAGTTTTTCGGCTGCTTCTAATCTTGCAGCAGCTCTTTGAATATTGCCTTGTACAGATTCAAGATCTGAAGATGAAGGGAAGCGTCCTGCTGCATCAGCAGCACTAATAATAGTAGTAATAACGGATTTCATTTATTTTTCCTCAAAGATGGTTATAAAATTTGCAATTAGCTTATATAATTTATACAGCTTTACTATTACACTTTATAATATCTGGCAATAGTAAATTTTTGCTTTAAGTAATCGCAGTAGCTACTCTGTCAAAGTATGCAGCTACTTCTGCTGCTAAACTAGAGCAGTCACCATCTATTGTTTCGATTTTGCGCTGAGAAGCGGTATTATTAATAAAAGCAGTAGCAGCAGCTTTCATGATTGTTACAGCTCTAACAGAAGAGTTGGTTGGTACACCTAATGCAATGTAAGTTTCTTTAAGGCCGTTTAAACAACGATCTTCAAGTACAGAAGCATCACCTGCTAAAAGTGCATAGGATGCGTAGCGCAGAATAATTTCGCCGTCACGTAAGCAAGCACCATACGGCGATTAGTGTAACAGTTACCTCCTGGAGAAACTAGGCCAATGTTTTCACATATCATTCCAGATACTGCATCGGAAACAATACAGCTTGCATTTGAAACGATTGCGTTTACTGAATCTAGACGCTTGTTTCCATCGCCAATGAATTTTTTAAGAGCTTGAAGGTCACTGCTGCCTGTGTAAGCTGCTTTAGTGTCAGAATTTACAACAACTCGGGAAAATGCATCAAGCATTGAGCTCTCCTTAAGATATAAAAGGACTTTGCTGTTTCAGCTGTTACTTTAAACAGTCTGCTGTATTAGTATTGTGTAGGGAATATATCTTATTTACTGTCTTTAATTCATAACAAATCAACATTCTGTAATATTTACCTAGAAAATCCTTCTAGGCTATTTTGAGTGCTTGGATTTTCAATTGTAGCTAGCTTTAGTCTGATTTTTTACTAATTAATGATTGCAGATTTAAATATCTGAATTTCGTATAAAGTACTTTATGATATTGTCTTTTATCATCATCTGTTTTAAAGTTGCTATTAGGTACTTCTTTGAATTACTGTGATCCAGTTTCTTCAATTGTTTTCTGTAATGAGCCAGTTTAAATTCTTGTTCTAGGCTCAATTCTTCAGATTTATGCATTTTGAATATCTATATAATTTATGTGTTATATGTGAATAATATTAAGTAATTTGTTTTATTTTAGATGATATAGCATATATTGATATATGTATTAAATTTATTTGACCTAAGTATATTTGTGGAGAACTATTATGCCTATTCCTATTTTAAAATATTCGTTATCTACCCAGAATCAAAGAGTTGACGGTTTTGAAACTAATCCAGGTGAAGAGCAGCCCAAAATTTATACGACGGACAATTTACCAACTGCGTTTGAAATGGATGAAATTATTTGGGCCTGCTATCGTCAAATTTTTAGCGAGCATCAAATTTTAAGCGTTACAAGAGATCCATTTATTGAATCGCAACTACGTTTTAATCAAATAAAAAGTCAAAGACTTTATCGTGTCTTTGCTATTATCAGACTCTTTTAGATACTTAAATTATGATGCAAATAATAATTACAGAATTGTTGAAATGTGTGTTCAAAGGGTGCTGGGTCGTGACATATATAATGAGCGAGAAAAACTGGCATATTCTATTGTCTTAGCCGACAAAGGATTTGAGGCATTTGTCAAACTGCTTGTTAATAGTGACGAGTATATTGAAAACTACGGTGATACAATTGTTCCCTATCAAAAGACGTCGCGTAATCGCTCAGAGAAGTAAAGGGGAGATGCCTTTTAATCTAAAAACTCCTCGCATGACCAGCGAATATGCTAGCAGGCAAAATGCAGCTCAATTGTTGTCTTCTACGGCTGTACGTAAGTTTAGGCCTCAAGAGCAGGCTCCTAAAGCTGGAGATCCTGCATTATTTCTAAGCATGGTAGATGAAGTGTCTGTATCAGCTTAATGATCTCAATAGAGCACATGTAATTAGTCTAATAATTCCATGTGTTCTATTTAACTGCCTAGCTTGAAAGCATCAACAAATAATCCGTAAAGTATGCCAATTTTGATACTGTTGCAATATTTTAAAAATGTTTTTACTGCTTTGTTTATTTTATATTTAAGTGATGCATGATTTTGATAATTAATTCTGCTTACAATTTCTTGATTAGCAACTATAATTGCAGCTGCCGCTATACCCCAGTCCCCTGTTTGAGCTGGTATAGTTGACAGAGCAGTAGATGTAAAGAAGCCTATTAATATACTGAGCAATTCAAAACTTAATATGTTTAATTTGTAATTGATTAAGCTCTTGACAGTGTTAAATATTTGCTCAAGTTTTATTTCTAAATTTGTTTTGCCTATAGGTGTCATTTACAAGTTTTACTATACGTCTTGTTCGCTAATTGCTTTAATTAAATACTGGAAAGGTGCGCCAATTAGTACTGTGTTAATATTGTAGATATTGCAGATCTCTTCTTGAATAATTTCTTGCAAAATTTGTATACTTCTCGCTGTTGGAGCTATTGGTACTCCTAAAGAATTATATGTATCTCTTAGCCCATTTAATACTCTTTCATTTAAAATATTATTATTGCCAGCTATTAACGCGTAACTTGCGTATCTTAAGTAGTATTCTAGGTCCCTAAGACAAGCAGCATACCTTCTAGTTGTGTACGAATTTCCTCCTGGTCTTAGCAGCTCAGGCTGCTCATCGTATAATTTCATAGAAGCTTCTTTAATTAGCTTCGATGCTCTGCTATTAATGAATTCTATTGCCTTGATTCTATCAAGGCCGGTATTAAAATAAGCTTCCAGTTCTTTGACGGCAGTTTGATCAAGATATTTGCCTATTAAGTCGTATTTATTTAGTATATTTGTAACAGCGTCTTGCATAAATGAAATCTCTGAAATGTTGATATATTTGTATACAGTATATTGGTTTTATTTTTACTATACTTAATCAATGAGTATAATACTTTTTATAAATGACATGTTGTAAGTTTGATGGCTTGTAACATAAATAGATGTTGAATTATCCTGGCTTGTTTTCGCTACTATTTGCAATTATTATAGAGTATTCATCTTTGCGTATATATTATTTGTCTTTTTAAATAACTGTTTAGAGGTATATATTTGCATTTTTTCAAGCATATAGTTAAAATAATATGTCAGCTGACTTTCTTGAAAACAATGTATGTGACTATACTTAACATACAGTCTTGCGAATATAATAATATCTTTATCTGAAAAACTGGATTGGCGTAAAAATCTAAAAAACACGTCCTGATCCTCTGCCCAAGCCGGGTGATAGTATAGTTCTTTTTTAAGTTTGCCGATGTTTATTTTCATAATATTTGTATGTGCTAAGAGCATGTAGCTCAGAGGATAGAGCGTCAGATTCCGATTCTGAACGTCGCTGGTTCGAATCCAGCCCTGCTCGTTAATCGTGTTTTTTGGTTGACTTGAATTAAATTATAATTTAGTATGTTGTTTAAATATGAATGGGGCTGAATGGTTTCTACATATGATTGATTTTCTAGGCTTGCAGACTGCAATTATTATTTGACCCGTCTAAATAAAATCGAAATAGATCCAAAACATAATATTGTTCCTTTTTCTCTAATGAGCGCGCTGGTCTAAGTTATACTAGATCTTTCCCATCAATACAATAGAGCCTCATATAAAAGTCTTCATTTTATCTGATGGATTACATAAGAAGATGCTCTTAAGTATTAAATACTAAGCAAAGCCGATGTTGTTATATAATTTGTGCTCCTGCATTTAATCTTTTTGTTTTAGATTTAAAGATTATGTAAGGCTTGTGAGATCAGTTAATATGAACGTGGGTTCAAATCCCGCCAGCTCCAAGAATTATAGACCGTCTGTATTCTATTTTTAAAATTATATACAAGTAATAGCATATCTGATTTGCTTATTGATTTCTACGCTGCCTAAAATAATTGCAGTTTATCGTCTTTAGTGGTATTTTATTTTTTAATTCATGATAGCAGTCAATGACTTTATTTGATTTCCCTGTTTCGCAAAATGCTCAGTGTTTACCGAGAGCTTTTGCCCTAAATCCCAGTAATTCGTCAAGATTTTTTAAATCACCTAGACCTATTGTTAAAAGCTTTAAATTGGCATATGTAGTAAAAAGTCCAGAGATTTTAGCTGGTTCTAAAAAAGATATTGCTAAAAAAAGATTTATTAAGCAAAATTTCTGGCAAAGAATAATGAACGCTGTATGGTCTCAAGCAGTTTTTTTTATCGGTTCCTGGTAGATCGTCTGACAAGTATTTTGTTGAGTTAAATTATCTAAATATCAATGAAGATAAAAATACAAGTAAAAATTTAGTTACTAGATTTAGTAAGTCTTTGCTTGAAGGATCTGTTTGTTCGTCTTTATCTAGTGATAATTATGATTCTTTTTATGCTTCTTTGAGTATTCGGTATCCATGGGCAAAAGTTTTTAAGTTAAAGCAGGAAAAGATACTTGGTCTATTTTATCCAAATGCATATCGACAATACTTAAAAAAAGCTCAAAGCTATTTAAGTCAAAATAATGCCATGAATCATTTCCCTTTATTTGTTGTGTCTAATAATTTAGGTCAAATGATTATCTCAGAGCCACCTAATGAATTGGATAAAGGTGAAGATCTATTTGACTATATATTGCCAGATCTTAGGCCTAAGCGCCTTCATCAGTCTTGGTTTTTTGTCAATTTTGAAGATGCTCAAGAATACATGGGTTCTATAAGTAAGTACTACGGCTTAAAGAAAGATCATTTGAAAATATTTGCTTGTAATTTCTCCTCTTTGTACAGTATTTTAGACAAGTTTAGTCATCAAGTTTATTTTAGACTGGTACCTGATCTAGAAGAAGTCAGTAACTTGATCAAGAATTATAGATTTCGTGGCAATATTTCATTTCACGAAAAACAAAAATATGGCTCAGGATATTTTCAAGGACAGCCATTATATATGCTCAGAGCAAAGGATCAGTATATGTATCCCTATGCTTACAATAGTCAGCAGGTCAATAAGCACAGTCTTATTTTTACAAGCTATAAAACAGCATGTAATGTACTTGGTAAAATTGCTAATGAATCGCCAAACTTAAAAAAAATTAAAATACCTGATCTGATTGTTTATAACTTAGAGTCTTTTATAGAAGATCAGTTCTCTTTAGGTGAAGGCCTAATGCGCTCATTTCTTTTGGTGCCATCGCAAAATTCTTATTGGTTTACCAAGAACCATTTTCTGAGAAAAAAAACGAATTTAATGCGTGATAGCGTCGCAAGTTATATATCGTTTGCCCAGTTGTGGTCAAAAAGGATATTGTGGTCATTAACCAGCAGGCAGCCAAAAGATTGGTAGCTGGATTTGTAAAGTTTGAGTAGATTTCTTCTCACTTTCTTGAGTAATATTCTACGATTAGCAGCTCATTGATTGGCAAAGCTACCCATTCTCTTTCAATGATTCCGTTCACTTTGCCTAATAATTTACTTTGGTCGAGTTCTAGATGGTTCGGTATAGTTGCCAAATTAGAACTATTTAAATATCCTTCGATTAGGCTTTTAGAGGATTTAACGGGTTTGACTTCGATAATATCGCCTGGCTTGCATTGATAGCTGCAAATATCTAATCTTCTTTTATTGACAAGAATATGGCCATGATTAACAATTTGCCTAGCTGCCGGAATGGTTGGAGCCAAGCCCAATCTGAATACTGTATTATCTAATCTCATTTCTATTATCTGTAAAAGAACAGAGCCTGTAGGCCCTTGTGCTTTTTTTGCTATTTTTACGTATTTAAATAATTGTTTCTCGTGAATACCGTAATTAAATTTTATTTTTTGCTTTTCTTCTAAGCGCACTGCGTACTCAGAAGCTTTTTTGGATTTTTGTCCATGTTCACCAGGCCCCGCAGATTTTTTTTGACTGCTTCCTTGTTAAGCCAGGCAATTCTCCTAATTTTCTATTTACTTTTAATCTGGGACCTGTATAACGGGACATATTAATTCCTTGAGGTAATTGTATATATAATGCGTTCAATGAATCTTGCTTGATTTTATTTTTTTTGGCGATAGAATCATGATGATATGCTTACCGTCTTTAGATGGTGACTGCTGTATATCTGCCGAACTACCTAAATCTTTTGCCATTTTATTCAAAAGTCCAATAGCCAAATCTGCATGCTGAATTTCTCTTCCTTTAAAAGTTATTGTTGCTTTCACTTTATCTCCGGCTTCTAGAAAGCGGTAAGCTTGATTAATTCTTACTTTGTAGTCATGTTGCTCTATTTTATATCTCATTTTTACTTCTTTAAGACTTGCATTGTGTTGCTTTTTCCGAGCTTCTTTAGCTTTTTTTTCTTGTGAAAATTTGTACTTGCCGTAATCTATAATTTTGCAGACCGGTGGATCGGATCGATTGCTTATCATGACTAAATCCAGATCTTCAGCTTTAGCAAGTTTTAAAGCTTCTTCGGAAGAATAAATTCCTAATTGAGATCCCGATGAACTAATTAAGCGCACTTGCAAGCTGGTAATATGATGATTTATATTCCTCTGCTGATTATTTCCTTTTATAAATTTTTTGGATTTGTCTAACACAGATTAATTGATGTATTCTAATTGATAAAAGTTGTTGTAACAGACTATATTATAGCATTAGATAAAAATAGAACACAAATTTCGAAAGTTATTAATTGAATATGAAGCATACATTATCTGTTTTAGTTGAAGATGAATCAGGCGTATTGTCAAGAATAGCAGGTCTGTTTGCTCGTAGAGGATTTAATATTGAAAGTTTAGCGGTAGGTCCAGCTGAAAAGCAGGGCATTTCAAGAATCACTATGGTGATTCTTGGTGATAACAGGACAATCGAGCAATTGACAAAACAATTATATAAGTTAATTAATATACTTAAAGTTCAGGATGTAACAGACATACCTTGTGTAGAGCGAGAGTTGGTATTGCTAAAGATAAAATCAACAAAGGACAACAGATCGGCCATACTAGAGATTGCCAATATATTTAGAGCTAAAGTTGTAGATGTGGCTTTTGAGCATCTAATACTTGAAGTGACTGGAGATCCTGGTAAAATGGTTGCTATTGAGCAGCTGTTGTATCAGTATGGCATAGTTGAAATGGCTAGAACAGGTAAGATATCTTTAGTGCGCGCATCGAATGTCAATACAGAGTTTTTAAGACAAGAGTTAAGTAATAAACGCGTAACGTAAATTAATTATATAGGGGCGGAGGGACTTGAACCCTCACGATTCGAAAATCAACAGATTTTAAATCTGTTGTGTCTACCATTCCACCACGCCCCCTGTCTTGTACTAGGCGGTATCCAGATTCGAACTGGAGAATCAAGGATTTGCAATCCTATGCCTTACCACTTGGCTACACCGCCAATAACAGCAATTATACTATAGTTCGTTTAATATATGCAATTTATTTATCTGCAAAAAGACGGCTTTTAAGTATATCTTCGGACTTAATTGTTACTAAATCGGCTTTTGTTAGCATATTCTTACTGCCAAAAATTCTATTGGCTTGTCTCATTCTTGCTCTATCAATTGCATTTCTAATACTTCTTGCATTAGCAAAATGAGGTTGTTTCATTCTTTTTTCTGCATAATTTAGCAAAACTAAATCGGCCTCTTGCTCGAATCTGTACTGCTGATCTTCTAACATCAATTTTGCAATTGCAAGCAGCTCTTTTGCAGTATAATCTGGAAAGTTGACATGATTAGTTACTCTAGAAGATAAACCAGGATTAGATTCGTAAAATTTATTCATCTTCTCTTTGTATCCTGCAAAAATAACAACAATGTCATCTCTTTGATTTTCCATAATCTGCAGTAAAATCTCAATAGCTTCAGCCCCGTAGTCTCTTTCATTATCGGGCTTATATAGATAATATGCCTCATCTATGAAAAGAACACCTCCCATTGCCTGTTTTAAAACTTCTTTGGTTTTAGGTGCAGTATGGCCAATATATTGACCGACTAAATCATCTCTTGTAACTGTCATCAAATGACCTTTTTTGATATAGCCTAGCCTATTCAAAATGTCGGCCATTTTCATTGCCACAGTAGTCTTTCCTGTTCCAGGACTACCAGTAAATGACATGTGTAGTCCTGGATTGCCTGCAGCTAAGTTGAAACTTTTGCGTAGCCTGTCAATTAAGAGCAGTGCTGCAATTTCTTTTATGCGAGTTTTTACCGGTATTAATCCAACTAGTTCTTCTTCTAATTCATCTAAAACTTCTTGTATCTGAGTTTTAGCATATTCTTCTTGTAAATTTACAAGAGTATCGTTGATAGAATTAGTATCCATTTTATTCTTGCAAGTATAAATTATATAGAGGCCATAGTGTAAAGTTTATGACCTCTAATTAGCTAGCTCTCTTCCTTAGTAGCGTGATCCTTCAGGTTTCTCAACAGCATAGCTATGATAGCTATATTTTTGGTTTCGACTGACATCTTCGGATCTCATTAAAGCAAAGCCTGGCTCGGAGGCTGGTCTATTGATAATGAAAGATAATACACAGCTTTTCTATAGTTCTTGTATTATCAAAGGATTGATTTTAATGTATACGTCTGAATGCTGCTTGCGGCAATTATTGATTTCAAACATAACAGTAGCAGGGTCTTGAATATCAAATAATGGAAGTCCCCAAAGCTCCCAATAACTATTTCTTGGATGAGGATCTTCTGTGTACTCAATGTTGATTGCCCATTTGTTGTTAATAGCGTATTGTATCTGTTTGGATATTTGATCATCTGTTAAATCTGGAAGAAAGGAAAATGTTCCTTGTGTTAATCTCACTGTTGCACACCCCTTTTTAATAAGAAAGTTAATTAATTTATAAAGCTTATTAAATACCATAGTGTAATAAGCTGGCTATACGTTAGCAGTAGGCGTTTCAACAAAATCAGCTGTATCAGTTGAAGTGTAGTTAAAAGTGATGTTTTTCCAAAGATCTAGTGCTGTTTGTAAAGGTCCACATGTTTTCGCCGCATCTTTTAGAATCTGTGGACCTTCCGCTACATAATTCACGTCCTTCATTTCTAGCTAATACCATTGACTCTAGTGCAACACGGTTTGCAGTTGCACCTGCTTGGATGCCATCTGGGTGACCAATAGTGCCTCCTCCAAACTGCAGTACTACATCGTTACCTAAATAATCAAGCAGTTGATGCATTTGACCACAATGAATACCTCCAGAAGCTACGGGAGTAACTTTTCTCAATGATGCCCAGTCTTGCTCAAAGAAAATTCCCTGAGGTAAGTTCACTTCAAGATGGCTTTGTAATAGTGTATTATAGAAACCTTTGATCATCAGAGGATCACCTTCTAATTTACCTACAACTGTTCCAGCGTGTATGTGGTCTACACCTGCCATGCGCATCCATTTACAAATTACTCTGAAATTCATACCGTGTTCTTTTTGTCTGGAGTATGTAGAATTGCCTGCTCTATGTAAGTGCAATATCATATCATTTTTTACGTGCCCAGATTGCCATGCTTTGTATGGCAGTGTATCCAATAACTAGATCGATCATTATAATAATACTGCCAAGAGCTTTAGCGAATTCAGCTCTTTCATACATATTTTCCATTGTAGCAGCAGTCACATTTAGGTAATGCCCTTTAACTTCTCCTGAAGCAGCGACTGATCTATTGACAGCTTCCATAGAGTACAGGAACCTTTCTTTCCAGCGCATGAATGGCTGAGAGTTAATATTTTCATCATCTTTCAGAAAATCTAAGCCGCCTTTTAGTCCTTCATATACGACTCGACCATAGTTTTTTCCGGATAATCCTAATTTAGGCTTAACTGTTGCTCCAAGGAAAGGTCTTCCGAATTTATCCATCCGCTCACGCTCTACGATGATTCCAGTTGCCGGTCCTTGAAAGGTTTTTAAATATGCTACAGGTATACGCATGTCTTCAAGTCTCAAGGCCTTAACGGCTTTAAAGCCAAAAACGTTTCCTATAATAGAAGCAGTCAAGTTAGCTATAGATCCTTCCTCAAATAGATCAATATCGTATGCAATATAGGCAAAGTATTGCTCTGTAGAATTTGGCACGCTATCTACTTTGTATGCTTTTGCTCTGTACAAATCACAAGCTGTTAACAGGTCTGTCCAAACAACAGTCCATGTAGCAGTAGACGATTCGCCAGCAATAGCCGCAGAAGCTTCTACTGGATCAACTCCTGGCTGAGGTGTGATACGAAATAAAGCTAAAACATCTGTTTCTTTTACTACGTACTCAGGGTCCCAATAGCCCATTTTTGCGTACGGTATTACACCTGATTCATAACGGTCGTTTTTAATCCTTGTCCGCTGTTCTACGGATTGAGACATATATTCCTCCTTGAATTTAAGGCAGTATCATTAGATCATTATTTGATCAAAAAAATAATTTTACTCAAGTTGTTTTTGATCTTAGTCTAAAAGATAACATTAAATATGCATAATTAATCTCAACCTTATTTATATTAGTGATAATATTTATTAATGTATTTATAGTCTCTATTTAATTAAATACTTCAATAGATATAATATATTCATACATCCTGCCTATGTGCTATAATTGTATCTAGCAAGGTATATAAAATAAAAAAGACAAATCCTATTTTGAAAGTGAAACAAATTAAAGATACAGCCTTTGACGAAGAAGTCTTGGAATCAGATAAGCTCGTATTAGTCGACTTTTGGGCACCTTGGTGTGGTCCTTGCAGAATGCTTGCTCCGGTAATTGATGAAGTTGCCAATGAATATGGCGAAATCATTAAAGTGGTAAAATTAAATACAGACGACAATCCCAGTACTGCTGCTACATATGGAATTAGAAGCATTCCCACTCTGTTGATTTTTGACGATGGCAATATAGTTGATACAATTATTGGAGCTATTCCAAAAACTACAATAGTGAATAGAATACAAAAATGTTTAAAAGATGAGTGAATTTATGTCTAAAAAGTGCCAAATTAGCAATAGAAGAGCAAATAATGCTTATGCTATATCTCATTCGCATGTTAAAACAAAAAAACTGCAGAATGTCAACTTGCAGAAAAAAAGAATCTGGTCTATGAAAAAGTCGAGATGGATAAGTCTACGTCTCTCTGTTAAATCGATGAAAAATAGACATAAGCTTTCAATATAATGTATAAAAAAGTGACAAAAAATGTTTTTATATGCTATAATCTTATGAGTTAAATAATAAGCTTTGGGAGAAGAGTATGTTACTAGACAAAAACCAGTATATTTCTGAGCACGATGTTGAATTTATATTCGAAAGACCTGTTGGATGGTCTTCAGCTTGCCTTGATTCCACAATAAATTATTATCTAAGTTGTGATCATGATGATACAGAGTTGGTTACAGAAGAGGAAAGAGGTTTAGAAGAAAAGAATATATAGGCAATAACTATTTTACGTCAAGCCATTACCAGAATTTGAATTTGGTAATGGCGCACATTGCTAGTATAGCTCAATTGGTAGAGCAGCTGATTTGTAATCAGCAGGCTATGGGTTCAAGTCCCCTTACTAGCTTATTAAAATAAAGTCAGGCCAAGACTTTGTATAATTGGCGAGTTAGCTAAAGCCAAGTAAGCAACTCCTGATCCGCCAATGGCACCAACTAAAAACCCTCCAGTAAATTGACTCCACCCAATCTTAGTCTCTAGAATATCCTGCGAGTCGTTTTTGCTAAAAGATACGTTGCCATACATAGACAAACATGTTGTTAATATTATAATTAGACCAACTGAAGATAAAAAACCGGCCAAAAGGGCAACATCTGTATTTCTTAAGGGACCTAATTTATCGAATGGGCCTACAAGAAAATAGCCGTGAGCCATTCCAATTTCTAGACCCCTTAAAAGTGGAGACAGGCCTCTTCTGTAAGCAGGCAGATTACTAATAAATGCTTTTGTGAAACCTGAAGTGCTTATAGGGGTAGATAAATTTCCTACAAATGGATCATTGTTGTATGGCTTAATGAAATCTGGCATAAATCTGTACTCCAGTAGTAAGTTATATAAAAACTATTGATGCGTAAAATTCTGAAGCTAAAGTAATAATTTATTTTTAAAAA
>JADWZK010228267.1_pt1 | contig 15899 bp, 10 predicted proteins | sample 8957641 | NCBI WGS metagenome assembly JADWZK01 (sample SAMN16576796, study PRJNA672827) | algae metagenome | host: rhodolith | place: South Korea: Udo, Jeju | collected 2014-09-18 | reverse complement strand
CTTTCCGCCGCTTGCAACGACCTCTACCCAATTTCTCTCATTCCGACTCCCAATTTCTCTCATACAAAGTCAACGAGACTATTAGTCTCCCGCATCTTACCGCACTCCGTCCGCAACCCACCGTTTCCTGTTGGCGCCGTCGCGTGCTTCGCTGGCGCTCAATCGCAATGCTGCGCGCGTGACTTCACTTCAGATGCAGTATTGGCGTAAGCCGCCCGTCGTTGCGCCGCGGGACGCTCCGACCACCTCCGAAGAGGAGGACTTCGGCGGCAACTGGGCTGTGTTCCCGGAGGAACCGCCCCCAGCCAACGGACTAGGGCCTCACCATGCGCCGCGAAACGCAGAAGTGCCGCTACATACGGCAACAGAGGCTAACGGAAATATGTCTTTGCGAATGGAGGCAAGTTTGCCGACGGCGACCAAGACAGATATCGCGAATTTTTCGTTAGCGGATGACGACGACAGCGCGTATTGTACGGAAACTCATGCTGTATCAAATCCCGTGCACGACCAGGGCGAACATGGGGCGCGTTCTGATTTTTCGGTCTCCGACGCCGCACTGCCAGCGTTGCGTAGCCCTGGTGGAAAGATGGCTAACACCATGGACAGTACCGGTTCAGCTATGACAGGTTTCGATACCTTAGACCCAGTGCAATGCTACGCGGTGGGAGCGCTTGCGGTAATGCTGCTCCGTCAGCATTCAAATGACCTCAACGGACTCGCTTTTGCTCGCGCCCAAGTCGCAAACATTCTTGCCGCGTTGCGTCTACCGGAGGGTCAGCAAACCGCGCTGTTCGAACTCTCGCCCACCAAGGATGACCGTGACAGGGTGGTCTCGGAGTGCGTCGAGCTCGTTGGCGACGAAGCCACGCGCTTTCGAGCTGTCCAGGCGCTACTCGCCCTCTCAGTCGCCGGTGGTGTATATGATGCTCGCTCTCGCGCTTTTCTCTGCGCCGTCGCTCATGTTTTTGGCATCAACTGGAATCAGATTGCTGCTGTTGAGCTAGCCATTGCCATTGAACTTTTCAGTCGCACAGAGGTGGACATTGCGGATGCATTCGTCCAGGATGAAGCCGTTGCGGCTCCCAGTGCACCGAAGACCGTTGCCGAGATTCGGGCCGAACGCCGGCGAAAAAAACAAAAAATGAAGCGCGTAATGAAAGTTAGCGGAATCACCCTCGTGGGTGGCTTACTCTTCGGCGTCACTGGTGGAATTATTGCTCCTGCGCTTCTTTCCGCGCTTGCGGGCGTCGGTGTTGCGAGTGCTGCAGGTCTTGCCGCTAGTGGCTCTGTTGCGTCGGGAGCTGTTGTCGGCAGCCTGTTTGGGGTTGCTGGAGCTGGCGTTACGCAAGGCAAGGCGAGAAAAAGGACTTTATCCAGACTCGAAGAGTTTGATTTTGAGCGACCGGATGACCCTCGTGTTATTTTGGAAAAGGAACGTCGCGAACAGAGAGAGGCAGAGAGAATCGCGAAACAGGAGCTACTATCGGAGCAGCTCCTGATAAAGGAACACGGAGAGGATGCACCCACCAAGCTCATAGCCGACATACCCGAACCCGAGGCTTCTCCTGTAACCGAGGAAGTGAGACCTGAATCGATGTTAGAGTCTCAGCGCTCGATTGATGAATTTGCTATGATGCCTCTACCTGCCGCGGAAGAAAAAGAAGTGAAGCCTACTGTGGAGAAGAAGCCGGAGAAGAATAGCCTTCCACCGCCCAAGTACGATCTGCAGAGCGGCGCAATGACATCCGATGACGAGGGCACTGGTAGCGAGACGGAGAGCAAGAGTCTAAAACGGAAAAGGAAGAAGAAAAAGTCAAAGAAAAGACCGAAAATCGTTGTTGGATCCCAGGGTCTCGAAGCCGCGGGTCAGATCCCGAGTCTGCATATTTGCATTTGCGTACCCGCCTGGCTCAATGAGCGCAGTTACGGTGCGGCATTGCGCCAATTTGAAGATGCGCTTAAAGATGAGCTTCCTTGCTCGCAGCATATTGTTTTGCGTTGGGAGTCGCGCCGTCTGTACGAGATGGGTCTCGCATTTGCAAAGTTCTGGGCATCCAAGGCTACTGTGACCACGATTCAAAATGCATATCCTCACGCAGTTGCTGCTGCGTCAACAGTTGCCGGGGCTGTAGCTTTCGCGTTTGCGCTTCCGTTGACGGTCCTTTCTTGTCTTGACTACATTGATAATCCGTGGTCCGTGCTTCTGTCGCTTGCCAATACCGCGGGGGAGGACCTCGCTGACGTTCTTGTGGGTCGTAGTTATGGACAGCGTCCTGTAACACTATTTGGGTACTCGATTGGGGCTCGGGTCATTTTTAAGTGTCTTGAATCGCTCGCCTCGCGCGGTGCACTTGGTATTGTTGAAAATGTCTTTCTGATGAGTGCTCCCGTTTCCGCAGATCCTGAACGATGGAAGAAGATTCGACCGGTCGTTGCGGGAAGAATTGTAAACGGTTACGGTAATATGGACTGGGCGCTGGCGTTCTTCCACCGTGGTTGTGGCCACGGCTTGTATGTGTCTGGATTACGAGCTATCGAACTTGATGGTATCGAAAATCTGAATATGTCGTATATGGGCATGGAGGGGCACAAAGAGTTGAAAGAGTGTATCCCAAGAGCAATGCGCACTATGGGCGTTGGGAGGGGATATATTACGCTGCCTCCGACAAAGATTTCTCGCAATAGCGATCGCTCGGCAGCACCACAGAATGCAAATGTCGCTGACAATGGTGCGGCAAGTGTTGTGTCAGATCGGAACCAATTAGCACATCCAACTTCGAAGCGAAAGCCCGGAATGGATGATGATGCATTTTGGATGTCAACTGGTGTCCACATTGAGGACATGCCGTCTCGAAGAGCAATGGAGAAGAGGGAAGAAAAAATACGATGAAGTCGAAAAGTTGGCGTCCCTGGGGTGCATGGAGTTCGGTGAAAAAGTCCGTAAAAGGCAAGAAACGGACTGTCAATGTCAATGATGTGAAGAACACTGAGAATCGGGATATCGAGGTGAAGGATTCGGGTCTTACTGAAAGCGACAATGATGTCTTGTCGAAGGAGGTTAATACCCACGGTATCGATTTTGAATCGGCGGATGCGAACCTGTCCCGTACTAGTAGTGCGAGAGGCATTGCCAAGACACAGGGAAACTCAATGGCCATGGGAACCATTGATACAAGCACCACTAAAGCAATTGCAAAAGAAAGCAAAAGCGAAGCACCTTCTATATGGGATGACGACAGGGATGACGAAGATGATGCGGATTATGTCCAGCGGAAAAGCGATGCGGACGATGCGTCTACTGCCACGGGTGGTACGGATTCTATTACCGAGCAAGACGGAGTTCCTTTCGACTGGGAACTGCAAAGACGAATATGGGAGGAGCAGGAGCGGCAACTGCGAGAACGGGGATTTGCAGATCAAGCAATCGACATCGAAATGGGTAACAAAGTGGTGCTCGGGATCGGCGTAGAAATCGCTGGTTGCCGCATTCATCCCTTCATCGCCCAAGACAGTGAAATACCTGTCGCTCCCGTGACCGAGTGGTTCACAAACTGCTGCATGGATCAGAAGGGCATGACTGTCCGCGTGTTTGAGTTTGAAAAGAAGAGAAAACATTTGCCGTTAAATCCAATACGGCAGGAGCGAAAATACCCGAAGTTGCTAGGCGAAATGGAACTATCGTGGACTAACCGCCGGCCGCGTGGCGAAGCAAGGTTTTGTATATCTGTCGAGGTGGACCTTACCGGAGCCGTCATTGTTAAAGCGTGTCAGAAACACGAGGACGGTAGTAACTCCGAAGATATTCAACTTGAAGTTCCCAGATCTGCGCTTTGTACAATGCGAGAACGCCGCGAAATGGAGACAAAGGAGGAGAAGAGCGTGCCCGCACTGATGGCCCCGGAGGACAAGATTCTCGCTCTGCCCGCACCAGCGCAGGAAGAGCAGGAAGCCAGCAATGGCAGTGAAAACATGGCTTCAACGTGACCCTTTTTTGGGGTAGAATTTTGCGCAAATTTTGCTATTATATGCGATAATAAAGAAAGTTTGGCCAAGTTATGTACTTTGTGTATCGTCGATTCACAAACGGAACTCTATGCTTCCCGTATCTACTGTTGAGTTCTGGCTGTAATGAACTGCAGATACTCGCACATCGCACATTACGTGCCGCAGTTCGTAAACAGTGGGCAACGCTCGGCGGTCCGACACAGTCACACCCGAACGTGGGCTGCACATGTTGCAGAGACTAGCCTTTGTATCGCACTGAGCTTTCCTCTGTTGTGCGGTGCATCACTCAATGGTGCGCCTGTCTGCACAATTTATTTTGCTAGCGCAAAGCGCCTTGTTGCTGGCATTATTCACCCCGTGTGCCCAGGGGGCTTCATCGAAGGAGAGAAAACTCAACAAGATCGAACAACTGCAGAAGTCACAGCGTTATTGCCTGAAAAGTGCGCTTCCTTGTGTCTTGCTTCTCAGCGAGACCGGCTCTGTTGGATGCGCGCAGTGTGGAGACTCGTCAAGGATCGCTTCCGTCGAAGAATTCACCACTGAGAGTGAATACAAAACTTTTTTGCAATCGCAAGATGTGCCCAAGCGAGTTCTTCTTGTCTCCGAAACGCTCTTTTTTAAAGCGGGAGGTATATTGAAAGATTTGGGGAGCTTTGGCGAAAATGTTATTGCCGTCATTGTCTATGAGAAGAGAGACTTCGACAGGCCTCGCAAAGGTGAACAGCGAGGAGAATTCCCTTGGCCCCCACCTAGTGGCTTCTCCGGGGACAGAAAGTTCCCAAATAACAAGTACAATCACTTCCTTGGCACAGTTTTGGAACAAATGCGACCTCAGAACACAAAGAACACTGGCTTTCAGTTCCTCAGTTTCCCATTTAACATTTTTTACATCTCTGCCGAAGAAGCGAAATTAATTCAGAAAGGCATGGAGCGCTTTCCGACTAGGAAAGACACAAGTTACACGGCTCCGCGATTTAAGATCGAGTCGAGAGGTCGCATGGCCGCATGTCCGACCCCCGAACCGAAGGGTAATAGCTCAACTGACTCACGGGAGATTAACGAAATCGAACGTCTTAAAAAGGTTACGGCAGCGGATTGCTTGAAGGAGGCAACTTGCCGACCAATCGGTGGTTTTTCCGTGTGGTCCTCGCTCAACTATATTAACGGAAGCAATGCTGCGGAAAATCGACCGGTCGTTGCTGTGACTGCCCCAATGGACTCGACTGCACTGTTTCTCGCGTTGGCGTATGGCGCCTCAGCAGAGATTGCGTCTTTGGCCTCCCTAATGGCCGTGGTCAAGTCTGTTGCGGACTACAGGCGGTCTGCACGGGGGCGTACTAAGAATATGAAAATGCGGCCCATGTACTTCGCTTTCAACGCCCAATCCTGGGGGTACACTGGATCTTCACGCTTTTTGGATGACGTCAAAAACGTCGTTTGTAAAGATCCGAATCCCAAACTGGGCATTTGTAATGATCCGTATCTCAATAACTTGAAGTTCAAGGCGTTAAAGGATGTAGACTTCAAGGTTATTAATCTCGGTGGGTTGGTAAGTCCTACTCCCGTAGGTGAGGAAGGCGTGGATTTTGACTTCTATTTACATGGATTTCAGAGGGGAAACAAGAACGGAACGGGCGGCGATGTTGAAGAGGCACTGGGAAAGTCGTTCAACAGACCTGGCAACCGTCTTTCCATTAAGGATGGATTTCGTAATGGCTCCGCGATGGACGCGTCGCAGAGTTTTCAAACGTTCCTGCCACTTGCAGACGTCATGTCGGTTACTAACTTCCCGAACAACTTTACCAATATCTATTACCACTCCCCATTCGATAACGCGTCGACTATAAAACCGGCGACCAGGAAACCTCTTTACGCCGCTGCTGCCGCAGTGGCTCGAGCGGTAATTGATCTCAGCTTTAATGATGCGTCATACCCAGTTCCAGAGGAACCAAAGCTGATAGACGAGCTTTTAGACTGCCTGACCACCAATTGGATGGAGAAGAATTGTAGCCTGGCGCAGGAATATCTCGGAGAAGACTACAACAAGGACTATGAAAAAAATTTTTCAGAATGTGGTACGTTCGAATTTCGCTGGCGTGTTTGTCCCCATCGCACATCTTCCGAGGTTCAACCCTAGTGGGTATGGCAAGGCGTTGTTCTTGCAACGGTTCATGGCGTTCCACAATCAATTAGATCCCATTTCAACGAATGCCACTATTTCGTGTACGGTGAACAAAGAATGCAACGCATCTCTGCAAGTTAGTGAGAACAGCAATACCCAGATCGCAGAGGATTTCAGAACCGCTTTTTGTGCGAACAGGACCTGTGTCGTCGCCGAATCGCACTTACACGGTGCCTTCGGAACTGGGTTGATTCCTGATTACTACGCGCGGTCAAATTATACTGTCGTTCTTCCGACGCCGTCTCCCCCTCCCCGGAACCAGGAACCGGAACCAGGAGCAGAACCAATGCGTTTGCCTTCTGTACCTGCATGGGCTGAGAGTAGTTGGGAATCAAACCTCGGGATGTGTTATTTGATCGAAGATACTGACGTTTTTGGAGTAGTGATATTGATATCTGGTCTGGCATCTTTTTCGTTATGTCTATTAGCTGTGTGGGTATTCAAACGGTCGGTGATGAGGACACCGGACGAGGCAGGCGATGGGCTAGTACCAGCTGGCCGCTCCGAGCTTATTCCTTTTTAGACAAAAACCCACGCACTAAACTAACATCTTCATCACTTCGCCACTTCAGCAACCACCCCATCAAGGTTTCTTCAGTTTCTTGCCGGCGTCTAGGCGCGCATGAAACAAGAGGCTCCAATGTATGCAGGTTCTTTGCCTTCTGAAGCCGAACACATAAACGAGCGCAGATGATTTGCTGTAGCACCTGCGGACATCGTTCACCAGACAGCAACCCACTTGAAAGTGCTTCGCTGTAAATTGCCAGCATTTCGTCCTCATCGTCTTCATTTTCAATAGAGTGATGCCCCCAAGGAACCGCGCGTACGCAAAGAGCGCACCGCCTCCACAATCACGTACAGTTTCACGCCACAAATGCTGCCGCAAAGAAACATGGGCATCACGACGACACATTGTGGTAAGAATCAATGAGGCGAGGGCATCTTCATCCGTTTTACCGTTTATACAAACGAAAGGGCCCCGCTCGGTAAGCCGAGATGCCAATTGAAAAAAGATCTCGGCAAGCGGTGGACGTTTTTCAGCAGAGTAAATGCTCACGCAAGTATTCCAGTTGGGATGAAAGGCAAGATTTTTGTCTCGAAATGTTCTGGTGCCAGACGTAAGAACCAGCTCTGACAGCAAGCTGCCAGTCACAAATGACATCGGAGAGGCGTGCAATAGCGCCCGATAAATGCTCCCCGGAGATACCAAATCCGATTTTACCAGCGTTCCGGCAACCAGGGCACCTTCTTCAACAGTGTCCGTTGAGCTCACCCACCACTGCACGATGTCCGAAAAGGTCACCAACGTTGCTTTTCCTTTCTCGACTTCGCCTCTACATCTCAAACTTTGCTCATTAAGCAATTTCGTCAGCGTGGGCGTAGTCAACTTGTCCAGGATAAGGTTTGCTGAAGACCTTGTCACTCTCGCGTTCAGTACTTCTAGCAATGGCGGGTGTACAATACACTTGAAAACTAGCTCCATAACAACTTGCGGTTCACCCAGATGTGGAAGTAACTGAACGCCCCGGAAGACAGCCTCCCGGTTCGGTCTCAACTGCGCAAACTTCACCAACCACTCCGCAGCGGCATTTGCAATCGGCCGAATAAAAGGTTGACCTTGACGCCGCTGGTGGTCACCCTCAAATTCTGTTCCAGATACTAGATCGCGGCAAATTTGACCAACCACGCTCTCCGGTAACACGCACTTGGAGAGCATGCGACCGGCAGCATGGGCGCATGACGCAATTTGCTGGTAATAGGCGAAAGACGCGCTTGTGCCATGCTGGCTCGAAGAAAACTTAGAAAGGTCCTCCGAAGCCTTCTTTGCAAGCTGCAGTACGCTTGGAATTAAATCGGAAGAAATCGGATCCCGATGTAAAGAGAAAACAGACCCTGCGAAATGACCAGCCGCAGCTTGGTGACTGGACAACCCACCTTGTACAAACTGATAGGCGGCACTGCGCGCCAAGGGAACAAGTGCAGTGATTTCAGCGTATCGTGCCTCATTTTGTCGCTCACGTAGACTACCACTGGTGCTTTTCGTAGTTGTGTTGGTTGGATTTGAGGTAGATGTCGTTTCACTATCTGTCTGTAATCGATTCGCAGTACTGTACAAGGCATGTACATAAGATTCCAATGCAAGCAGTGCTTCTCTTGACGCAACAGATGATGCAGTGGTGTTGCCCTCCGACGCATTGTTCTGAAATGCAAACGATACAGCACAAATGGCTGATAAGTTTTCTCGAAACACATCTATTCCTTTGTCGAACGTCAGTGCTGCGCGCAGCACTCGGAGAGACGCTGCAGACGCCAGATGAACTTCATCGCTCACATTCTGCGGCAAGCTGAGGTAAAACTGCATGCAGACCCCAATGGATTTCAGGTTTCTGTCCCGAAACAAAAATGAACCTGCTTCGGATTCTTGCATCTCGCCCCATCCGACAAAGAGAAGATAGTATGCAAGAATATCGCAGGCCAGAAATATCACCAATGATGTACTGTTTCCACTGCCATTTGCCATATTGTGTAGATGGTTAAGATTTGTCTTCGAGACGAGTTCTTTCCCGGAGGTGACATCACAGGATTTAACAAGCGTTCTGGCCGCACGAAGTGCTCGCACAGTGAAATCTTGCTGTGTGTTCATGAACCACGAGTGCGCAAACGTGATCAAAGAGGGTACCAAATCTGATGCTTGCAATATTTTGAGTGCAGGCATTGACTTGGTTAATGCGCATGGAGAATAAAACAAAGAGGCAAAGTACACATCTTGGCTCAGCTCGCGTACTCCTACATCATGCAACGGTTTTAAAAGAGCTTCAGCAGCGATGAGCTGGGCCGCGGCAGCCGCTGGATTTGGTCCACTTGAATTCATTTGTTTAAGATTCGCAAAAGCGAGGGGCAATGCGCCTGAGTTCAAAAGAGGTCCTGTGACAAGTTCCCTTTGTTTTTTGACAACACGAGAAAAAACAGTGTAGGCCATAGCACGCTGGGTGTGGACAGTTGACCGAGTGAGAAGCAATATTTCGGTTAGTGTATACCCTGCGTCGGACGGATTTGAGCCGTGATGATGAAGACCAAGGTGAGTAGGAAGATTTTGGACTTGTTCAGTAGTCAACATATTGCCATTTAAATCAAAACGACGGCGGCCTATCTCACCCAATTCTTCAACGCATTTTCGCATGGCAGCTTCCAATTCCTGTTGGCCCTCGGTGTTACTAGATGTATCTCTCGTCCACTCAAGTTTTTCTGCCTCCTTCGGAACGCCTTCGTTTACAAGATACGAGGTACCTTCCACGGGGTCAATACCGTCATTTTGTTCCAGCTGCACCTTTCGCAAATCCGCAGACAGAATATCTGCGTCGCTCATGCAAAGATCCATACGCTGATCATCGCTTTCGGCCGGTTCCGGGCGAATGTCCATATCGACACCCATAATGTTGTCGATGTCCTCCATGGCTCCTAATTGCGCATTTAGCAGCTTCGCCAACCCTTTTTCTTGGTCTTGGAGCGATCTCGCAGGTATTTGATTATTTCTGGAGACATTCTGGAGTGTATTTCTTCGAGTGCTTCTTTCCTCTCAGCCTCACTCATTGCCTGAAAGCGGAGGTCAGCGTCAGTGGCAGGTTGGTTTGAAGCAGAAGGCTGCCCGCGCGGGGCCTGCTCCTTCGCGTAGTTCCTAGCAAAAACACTGGGTGCCCTCTCTGACGAGAGAGGCTGCGGAACCCAGAAGGTTGGGATGCTGCTGCATGTCTTTTCTTCCGCGAGCGGCGAGGAACGACACGTTCTTGCACAGGAGTCAGCAGGACGGAGCTCGGAGTGTTTCCAGTCTGCCCTCCAATGTCAATTGAATGCTCTTGCAAGAAAGCCTCTTCATCTTCTTCTAGCTGACTGCCACTAAGATCCCGCTCTGCACGCAGGCTCATTTCTCCCTTCCCCTGCAGAAGGATCAATTGATCCTTAAAGACGAAAGAGGGAACGAAGAGGCACTTCGCGAGGGCGATGCATCGCGGTGTGCCGAACTATACATGTACAGAGAACACACACTGTATCTGCATACGAAGGATACATACAAACGGCGCACATACAGCTCAGTACCATTCACGGACACGTGTGCCTCCCACATGCATCAGTAGCGTCAGGCGGCGGAAGTGAGATTGCATTCAGATCTAAATTTGTGTGGTTTTTTCAACGAAAAAATAGATCTATTGATATCATCACGGATATGATATGTCTTCTGGAATGGGGACCACACATCGCGATGCCACGTTGGCGCTTCAAAACCACATCTGGTGTTGACGCGGACCAATAAGCAGAGCAGGAACCAAAGAACAATTCACTCAAAAATATATTCATAAAACGCACTATTTTTTTTTGCAGATTTTTGACGAGCGGGCACTCAATTGCCGCCTCGCGCCTTCTTCCGGCGGGGAAACGCCGCTTCGTCCGCACCTCTCCACTGCTCCACCTCATCACCAAAGCATGGAGGAGCAAGTCGTGCCGGGCTTTGCCCCTGCCGACGCCGTCTTCGACCATGCCGCCGTGCCCTCTCTTCTACCACGGGAGAACTTCTCCTCGAAAGCCCGTGACCGCGCCGTTCCTGCGTTCCACCCGGCCAAGAAACTGAAAACCGTCCCCGCGGATTCCACCATATCCCCCGCCGCCGAGTTCCCGGGAAAACCGCGTTGGCAGACGCCGCTTCGCATTGGCAAATGGGTCGAGAAATGGGAGTCGGCTCGTGAGCTCGGGCTCCATGTCGCCGTGCGTTCCCGCGAGCAGCGCGGAGTTGCCGCCGTCGTGCGCACGGCGATTTCCGAGGTCGTCGTTGCCAGTGTGGGTGACCTCCTCCCGATTGCGACCGTTCAGAAATGGCTCTGCTTGCTCTGTGAGTATCTCGAGCTGAACGCAGACGAGCAGGTCCTTGTCGTGTGCTGCTGCGCAAGTACATTGAATACGGTGGCAAATTTGTCGGGGAGGGTGACTGGGCGCGTCCGCAGCGTTGGGAGTGCGTTGTCGCCATCGCATGCTACTTCGCTGTGCTGTTGACGGAGGAATTTCCGGGTCGCACCTCGATGGATTTGCGCGAGTTGCTAGGCCCCAACTTCCGCTTCGGGGTGGAGCAGATTGCATTCTTGAAGGCCGTCGACTGGCGCATTTCCATTTCGTCGGAGCAGTTCAGTGACACTAAGCAGTGCTGCGTCAAGGTCGCCGAGAAGGTGCCTGGCGAGAAAGAACGCCTCATGTCCTGGTTCCGTATTGATGATGCTGTGGCTGATCGGGAGAAGCGCGCGGCCGACGCCGCAGCTGCAGCTGCTGCTGCCGCCGCGAAAGCGGCAAAGGCCGCCGAGGCTGCCAAGGCAGCTTTAGCGGTCAAACCCGTGGTTCCGCTGTATAATGCTCCAAATGTTAAGAAGCGTGGCTACGCCGCGATTGCGCCGGCTGATGATTCCTTGGTACCACGAGCATTTGTGCCACAGTTTGCGGCAGCAGTGCCGCAGTCGTTCATGGCACCTGCCGTCATCCCAACTGTACCACAGTGGATGCCGCATACGTGGTAGAAACCGGAAGTGCACCCCCATGAAATCTGTCGGGTCTTTTCTCTGTGCCTAATTGGTCTATCTGTTATGTGCATTATCTACAAGCTATTTTGTTCTTTGTGTTGTGTCGATGAAGGTGGCTCGAGGTCTGGTGGTCAATCCAGTAAGATTGTAATCTTCCTTAGATGCACTGTGCATCTTTTCCGCGCTGCTCTGCGCTTTTTCAACACTGTTCTCTGGGATTCCCCTTTCAAGAAAACCGCTATCTGCAGGCTGCTGCGATCATGAAGTAACGGGGGTTATGGCGATGATTCGTGAACTGCTGATTGTGTAGTACAACATCCTGAAGACAGTCAAAAGATATTTCTCATTCACTGTCACAGTTGTTTGCTTGGGAGTGATTATAGAAGGGAGGTAAGGTCGTCTTGAAAAAATTGGCGAACAGTAAAAATCACTGTTGTCAGAGTTCTATTTTTCCCGGTTGCCAACTACACTTCTTTTCAACAAGAGATTGTGTTATGTCGAGCACAACGAAGTAATTAGAGAAACTCTTCTCTTATTCCAATGGCGGAAATACAGCTCCATCATTAAACAAATCTTAATGCTGGAGCTTATTCTTATTCGATGGCATGGTCACATAAGCCATGCACTTGCTGGCTGTATACTTAGGTTCTGTCAAAGTCACCTTGAAGGACAGGGAGAGAAGTAAAGGAGCGTCCCCAGTGGTCAAGAACGTTCGGAGACGTTTCTATGTCAGCAGTGTATGAATGTGTTGAGTTCCTTTAATATGAATAGCGATTCTGAGTCCGCCTGATGAACGTCGGAGGCTCGTCGTTCACAGTGTCCATAGTTTTTGGAACGGGTAAGTGGTAATTGAGATAGTTCGCTCAAGGGACGGCTTCCTTGGACGCACTTTTTACATAGTCATAACAAGGAAAGCAACGCTCTCTTCCCATTATCGTCGTTTTTACTGTTACCAGCACAGAACATTACAATCACATACACAATCGTCCGCACCAAATAACATCGGAAATTCCTAAACAAACTATAAGACTATCTTCAACAAGGGAAAAACGGCGACCTTCTTCCTCGCACATTGTCCACGGGAGCAGAAACCACGAAGAGAAAAGCAGCACACAATAAGGTAGTTATTGGTCTACTCGATGGCAAAGGACGTCCAGTTTCTGCACTATGTCTGTAAACTTGGGTCTACGTTTCGGATCGTCGGCGAAGCAAGCGACAATCATTTCGCGCAATTCAGGCTCGCACATCTCAGGGGGGCGGAGTTGAAAGCTTTTCTCCACGGCTTCCAACCTTGAAAACAATTTGCATAGGGTGGTCTTCTCGCCACGGTTTTTCACACATGACCAGCTCCCACAGAATCACACCGAACGAAAATCGTCCGACATTTCATTAAATGAATCTTGTCTCAGCAATTCAGGCGCCATCCATTCCGGCGTCCCCCCTGGCCCCGTATTGACATACGAGTTCACTCGCAGCCGACTCAGTCCAAAATCGGTGACCTTCACCTCCCGCACATTTCTGCCCAACAATATGTTCGGCGACTTCAGGTCGCGATGAATGACAACAGGATACTGGGCATGCAAAAATGCCATACCCTTTGCCACGCCAAACGCGATCCACACAGTTTTCAGGAGCGGGAATGGACCCAAATGATTTCTCCGTCGTCGATGAATGGCACGGTACAAACTTCCTCCAGCCATAAACTCTAACACAATGGCCAAGTTCGGGTTATGAATGCACGCACCTAGGAATGTTACAATGTTAGGGTGTCTCAGCTTCGACATCAACTTCATCTCGACCATGAATTCCGCCATCAAAGCATTGGGGTCATCGTCTTCCATCTTCTGTAGAGTCTTGACGGCGACCATCTTGTTGTTATATTTGCATTTGTAGACTTCTCCAAACCCACCAGCTCCAATGCGAGGACCAAAGACGATATCTCGGAACTCCACAGCCCATGTATCCCTCCACGCCGGTCGAAGAACATTTGGGACACGGTTTCCTCCGGGTCAACACCGGGTTCGAGTGGGTCGAACATATCATCATTGTCCTGGTTTTCCCGCTTCATTAGTAGTTTATCAGCAATTCTTAAACGACGGTCATCGTCAGGTCCACCGGGTCCTGATCCACCAGCGAGAACCTCAAGCAGGTCATCTCCTCCCTCCCTTGATCTGTCTGTGTTACCCATCGATCCGAGGGCGGACAAAATTTCTTCAAGAAGCATCCTTGCACGGTCGAACGATGCCTCCCTGCAGTCAACACCCTCCGTGGCAACTAGTCGCCTCGCCAACGGGGTGAGGTCGCAACTGCGCCAAAACAGAGGGATAATGAAATTACCCTGCGATTCAAAATCTCTGCAATACGCCAAAGAAAACGCCTCTGTACATTCCACAGAATGAAAGTAGTCATCCGAAAGCAAAGACAAGAATATTCGGCTGTCGCTGACTGCGTCCATAATTTCGTTGTCGACAACACCACGCTTGCGTACGGAAATATCACGCGAAACAGCGTCGTAAATACGGATATTAGAATTTTGAGACTTGAGGTAGTCGATCATGTCATGGGCTGCTTCCTTGTCAGCCTGTGCATAAGAAAAGAACACATCATGGGTCGCACTCTGTTGAACTGGTGGGGCAACGCTGGCGGCAACGAGTTTATCTCTCGTTTTCCGGAATGTTTCAACGTCTTTCGTGATATCACCATCCGGTAGAAGAATCTTGACGGTTCGCAACGGAAGGCCCATACGCATCCACGCAAAACCGACCTCCACCACAGCCTTCACGAAATGCTTCCTCAGGGCAGGAGACAGCAAAGCCCCACTGAGAGGGATCATTACAGATTGGATCTGCACATCTCCTCCGATAACCGTTGTCAGACACTTAACGATGTCCAGCACAATATTATCATCACGAGTGAGCTCCTCGCCCGGATCTTCATAAATAAGAAGGCGCTTGTATTCGAACCCTAGAGGACGCGGCTTTGGTAGTGGACCAGACAACCAACAATGATAATGACGACGGTACGACGGCTGTGGTTTGCTCTCCTTCTCCAGATCGGCAAGAGAAATACCGGAGCGGTTCAAAGCGGCCAGGGAAGAATCTCGGTTTGCCTTGTACTTTCCACGTTGACTGAGATATACAATAAGAAGATCAGTCTCGTCACTCTTTGCCAGTCCCTCCACAGACCCCTGCAAAAGCTCAATTCGGCCTGTATAATCTTTCCGATGGACATTAATAAACTCCTTCCGGTGTAATCCCAATTGATCGGGGCGACCGTAGCGAGTACTAGTCCCGGACGAGGTCGAACTGAGAGGGTTTGCGGTACTTCCACCAAGAGACTGCGTCTGGTCCTTGCCCCTGGGATTCGTATTGCCAACAAGTTCTCCTTTTGAGCCTGATGAGGTTTGTAATGGACCGGAGGCGTTTTGATCTACACCAGAGGACGGGCTACCGCAAAAAGATTTGTCCTTTGCGGGCCTCTTCTTCGGTTCACGCGACTGGCGGCGCGGCATGCGATGCCTTGGGCGCGGTTCATCATCGTCGGGTAGAGCCGGAGGATTCTCAATGTCCTGACCTTGCGGTGGTTCGCGATCCTTGTTGGAACGTTTCAACGGACGCGGGCGGGAAATGCGCCGGCCGAGGGTGTTGCCCATGGCGGCTAACGGTTGCAACGACGGGGTTGAAACCGCCAGTCGAGTTAGATATACGTAATGTGACTTAGCATGCGCCTCTCACGAGAAAGCGAAAGTGGTACTAAAATGAAAAACGCGAGCGACGTGACGAGGGGTCCGAGAGAAGCGGTCTCTTTGCTCTTCCACGGTTCCAGCTGTGCAACAATACAAACGAGCGACAGCAGGTACGATGCGCAGGATCGGTTTGCGACAGGCTACGAGAGTAGTGGAGGATGAATGGCGGGATTCGAGAGCCCGAAGAGTGGAAGGTTCAATGGTAGGGGTTTCGGCGGCCAGGCAAAAATGGGGACGGGAGCGGCAGCAAACGGGGCGGCGAGCCGCCAGCAAGTAGAAGGCGACGTAACGGGGCGGCGGGCGAAGAATGCGGTCGGTGCCGGTGCAAGACGCGGAGCCCGCGCGCACGGCAAGAAAGGCTTGAGCGGAACGAGCGGGGTGTTGGCGTTTGGCGGCGGCGCAGGAG
>JADWZK010077065.1_pt1 | contig 15899 bp, 10 predicted proteins | sample 8957641 | NCBI WGS metagenome assembly JADWZK01 (sample SAMN16576796, study PRJNA672827) | algae metagenome | host: rhodolith | place: South Korea: Udo, Jeju | collected 2014-09-18 | reverse complement strand
CCTTTGAAAACATAAACGGCAGTGTTTTTAGAGCATTGGTTGGGGAGAGAACGGACGGACGTCTGCATTCTGAAATGCACTGAAGCGCCCTGAGAGAATCTTCTTTGAAATGAACGTCGGAGAGCTCGCAAGAGGTACTCGACTGCGGAAGATTGGCAAGGGCAGGGATGTTACCTCTCGCGAGTGCATACCTGCTCTGTTTCTTATTGCCGTACCACATTTTTCTGAGGAATTTTGCGCGTGACAAAATTTTCTGGTGGGCGAACTTCACACCACGATTGATTATGAAGTATTCCATGCAGCATTCTGGCGAACTTCTTTGCAGACTTCTGATGGGAATATGGCTATTTGCAATTTTTCCAGCATGAGATAACAATGTCCTCGTTGACCTTGCGGAAGAAAAGAACGCTTGCCACGAAGATTTTGTCGCTGGCACTATGGAAAGGTATGTACGAGGAGATCTTGAGTCGGTTTGCTCAGTGTATATCGAGAAAAAGGTTTTGGGCGGACAACTTCCGAGTGTTTGGAGGGATTTCCAGGATGCTTTGCGTACAGAGGATATTCGACTTTTGCAGAATTTCGTTACCAAGCAGAAGTAGACCATTTCCAGAGAAAAGGTAGAAAGGCATGGAAGCTTTAGTTCCTCGAATATCAACAAGGGGCAAATACCTCATAGACCTGACGAGACTTGCTTCTCTCACCTCATTCCGCACCGGCGCTGAAATGGGACGCAGTCCAGGGGTTGACGTTGGAAATCAATGCCCATAGCTAAACAAAGGGACGTGGCAGAGTCCATTCCTCCAGTGTTTCGAGGGCACCCTATATCAAGGACTGGATTTGGATTACTCGTGTAAGCGATATCATCGAAGCTGGCTCCAAGTCGATCTATGAAGCTTGATTGCCTCTCGAAAGACTGGGGCACCCCCGAATGAACTATTCATGGTCTTCGCATGGTTCTTATCCTTTTCCAATTCGTTACGTCTCTTCTTTCTTAGATAACCTGTATATTTGCACGAAAGATCAACTCGAAGATGAACGCTTTCGCGGCATATAGAACAGACAGAATTTTCACGACGGAGCTTTTCCTTTGATGAATTGCTTTCACCATGTGCATCTCTTTTCTTCTTACGTGATAGCCCGGACCTGCTAGGAGAATCTTCCGGAATACGATTATAATATGCGATCCAAGCCTTCTGAACTTGAAGGCGAATTATCTTGCCAATTTCCTCTTTAATGAATAGGGTGCTCTCGCTTTTGGTCGTTTGAGATAGAGGTCGGAGAACGTAGAACGTTGAGACGCGAAGCGCACGCTGCTGTCGCCGGAATGGCGATTGCGGCAATACTGTCCACCGTATATGGACGCATGATGTCCTGTACCTTGATCGCAGCGTGAGCTCTTTGATACGGCTCGCACGTCCTCGCGAGAGTGGCAGAGTTCTCTTTCGTACCCTACTGAGTTTCTTAGGACTCTTTCGGATGGATTACTAATTTCCATTGATAAGTCGTCGGAATTCTTCTTGATGTTTTCCAGCGAAGATGTGAAAACAGTCTTTGTTCCTTTACTTTGAGAATCTTTCTTCTTGTGCGCCTCAAGCTGCAGTTTCGCGTTCGTGATGTTTTTTCTTCGAGGTTGGCATTATTCAGCAGAACGATTTCCAGGACTTCTGCCATCTGGTATGAAGGTAGTACTACATAATGCATTAGATGCTCTGCTCCAGACCCTCGTAATTGAGACACAAATATTGGAAAGTCGTCATTTTTACAATGGACGCACGAGGATAATACGCTGAAGGATGTAATAAGCCGAGAGATCATGACAATGGGAGGGTCAACTGCGATCAGTTCTATAATTTCACGAACTGACTTTATTTTATCATCTTTCATGCAATCAACGATTCTTTTAACTTCAGCTTCATCGACAATCGATTGTTGCGCGGTGGGTAACCCACGATCGTAAAAATGACGGTCAAGAGTTTCGAATAATGTCTTGTATACGCCGTCAATTCCTTTCTCGGCAGGGTAGCAACGAGATTGACCTAGAGAGAGACCTTCCTCCTGTAGTACGTAAACGCATTGAAGAGTGCGCAATGAGCGGCGGAGAGGGGGCGGAAGCACAAAGGAAGGGTACAAAAAGACACCTCCAACGGACATTTTTCCTTTCCTTTCCCCGAGACGGTCCACTTGGATTTTATTTGACCGTCTTCGGCAGAGGGAACTATGTGCAACGACGGCGAACCTAAATGGTATGATGTAATTGATCACGACTGCTTCCATGTGCATTACAGAAGAGCGACGAAACAACAGAGTTAGTTTATAATACCAGATGATTTAGCACAATTATATATATATTCGATAACGTTAGACTAAGGGTAAAACTGGTTGACCGACCTCATAGAAACATAATGCAAGTAACATGGCATTTCTGTGACGTATTGAGCCCCGCCACAGAAATGCATGTGAGTGATATTTGCCCACTTTGCCCTCTTGCACCCTGAGAGTGCACCTTGGAGATATCAAATGTTCAAAATTGCCTATCAACACGACCCATCAAAATTGAATGTGCTGCGATCCTTATGTTGAGAATAAATGCACGCTTGTGTCAAGGTGTTGCTACGCGTTTCTAGGACGTACAGTCAAAAATCTAGACTCTCGTGGAAGAGAAGCCACTGCTCTCGGGTATTCATCCCATAGCAAGCGATAGAGCTATGAGACGCAGTCGGGCCGAGAAGTGTGACGTTTGAAGAAAACGTCATCGACACTGTTGATATTGACGCAGATTCTGATACTGACGATGCCTACTACTCAGTTATACTACGTTCCGGTGTTGCCCCAGCCTCCAGACGACTCTGGAACTGCTGTCGACACTTTAAGAGATCGTTATTTCAACGGTACGATCTCAAGACCCAAGTATGCAAATGGGAGCATTCCACTTACTAGCAAATTCTTCGACATGACTCCATGCACTTCAATTACACTTACACATCAATTCATTACAGTACATTACACGTGACGTGTAACACTATAGCGCCTTATTGATGACGTGTAGAAATACAGTATCAAGCTTGTGCCCCGCTGGCAACGCCGCCAGTGCTGATAGAACTGCCAGAGTTGCCATCACAGTAGGACAGTGTCCTAGTGTGCTGAAAATTCTGGCACGCTCGAGTCGCAAGTCTCAAGCTCCTCGCACATGCTAAATAGCTCGACTGGAAAGTTGCTACTGAGAAATGGTTTATCTCTGCTAATGAGCCTCAGATTTACGAGGAGCCACTTCACTTGTTAGCAGATTTCTGGATGCCTGCTATCAACATGGAGGAATCTTCAATCATGCGGGACAACAACTGGGATCTAGAAAAGCTTACACTGGATACACATCGAGGTTCATTCTCTTGTTAATGACTCTTCGCGCTCTGATCTTGCGTGCAAAATGCGGAAGGCATTATCGGGCTGAAGCATACACCGCGAATGTCACAAAAAACATCGATGCCTTCTGGAATGATGAGCCTATTTTCGTGAGTTGTTTGAATAACCGGTTCTTTTATGCTCTTCGCAGTGCTCATTATGCCTACTGCGTGTTCCGTTGAAGACTTGCTTTTATCAAGAAACAATTCAAGGTATATTGCGTGGATCAAGGGGAGCTTCGAAAGCGGTTCGAGATGAATAACTTACGAAAGGTGCTTTTATGCCTCGGACCCGAAATAATTTCGAGAACGGGCCAACCGCGTTCCCCCTTTTCGCAGAAGCATTACACTCATTCAGTATTGGAAATATTCGGAATGAGAAACTCAAAGCCGTTATCGACTCCTATGGAGTATTGGAAAGGAATGCGTAATTTAAGCCGGCGCCGACGTCCCTGGAGTCCGGATTCAGTTCTATCCACTGGTATGATCCAGAACTGTCGTACACCTCTGCAGTACCGCAAAGCCATCGGTTGCTCGATCATTCTCATGATAGGAACTCGCCCTGACATTGAATTTGCCGTGTGATTGCTCTCTCAGTTCTCTGAGCAGCCGCTGGTTCCACATGGGACCGGCGTCAAGCGTGAGCTGCGGTAATCCTTGGAACACGAAATCAGGGCATTACGTTTTGTCGCGATCAAAGAGGTGACCCTTTTGGGTACCATGACTCCGATTGGGGTTGCTGCCGGGATACGAGGAATTCGAAGAGCTGGCATGTGTTCATACTGGTGGTGGGCCAGTCAGCTGGAGCTCGGAGACGCAGACTGTGACCGCGCTCTCAATCACTGAGGCTGATTACATCGCCTCACTCTCAGCAGCAAAAAGAGCCCTGTAGCTCGGCCGCCTCGTCGCAGACATGCGTAGGGACGACGAACCTCCTGCGTTCCGATATTCGATGATTACACACGCTCAATCGAGACTGGCAAGAATCAGACGATCAACAAGCACATCGATATCATTATCACTATGTGCGCCATGTTGTCGTTGATGGAAAGGGGGAGTTTGCATATTGTCACACCGAAGAGATAGTGGCTGACATCTTGACTGCTTTAAGTTCGAGAAGCAGGTCGTAACTTTGGCGTGAGTGCCCAGTCCTCGTAGCTTCTTTAATCGAGGAGGAAGAGTGGAGATGGATAAGTTCCACACGCGATCTCGGTACCGAAGTGTGCAAAATGAGGCATTCCATTCACATGCAATCTCTGCGACGTGGCGCAGTACGCTCGCGTTTTACGTGCCGTGTCCTTATTCCTTTGCATTACATTACTGTGAATTACACTTGACGTGTATAACTTCACTAGCCGGCTGATATCGTGCTGGCAATGCTGCCGGAGCTCTCCTAGAGAACTGGCACTGCTGGTACTGCTGTATTTTAGAAGTCAAGTAAGTCAGCTTATGCCTACACTAATCTGTGCTCGGAACAGATTAGATGAGAAGAAATCAACTAAGTCACCCCTACGAAATCATATTCCAAACTTAGCCGCTTAACCTCCGGCATGGGAACGCCCCGAACTCAATTTGATAATTCACTAGTCAAGTGAACTGTCTCCACTATCATTCTAAGAATAATACTGCAGACACATCGACCATTTAGACATCAGCACTACACCAATCCAGGAATTTAGTATCCCAAAACTAAACTTCACATTTCTGTATGCCCGTGTGTAAACAATTATACTGTTGTATTCACTGAAAAAGTAATTTCTTTCAGTAGATTTATAAAATCGAAGATTCCAAAAAACCGGAAAACGAGTCCTCCAAACCGCACTCTTGTTTCGAAGCTGAGTTAATTTAATTCATTTCAGCTCACTCCTATGTCTGTCTCTATTTTCTTGACTCGCATGAAATCCTTGTTGTGCATCGGATGCACCCGTGGAACCCCAAACGGATATGATTTCCACGGGACAATGCGTGATCATTCAGCGGCGCGACGCTTAATGATACCCATCCCTTTAGGGTATTGTTTTAGGTTTTTCCTAACTTTTAATACAGTAATAATTCGTTTCTATGATGTATAACCGTACAATGATACCTGCAGGGTACAATTATCTACGAAACAGCCCCCCTGCAGTACAACTGGCAGGCCCGCTTTACACTGAAAGCTTGCCATTTGATTAACTAATTGTAACTCAAGTCCAACTGGCTTTTCGATTCATCGCAGAGGATTAACTCAAGTCCCTAGGATTACACCTGATAGTGCGCCTGTCGCAGCTACGGGTGCGAGCTTCTCCGTTTCCTTTATCCCCATCGCGAGTTCTGCCTGGGCTATACCTATGATAACTTCGGGTTCTTTTTACCGAACGGCGAATCGCTCCCGTCGCTTCCTCCCTCAAATATCCCCCTCTGATAGACCTCTGGCACTCCTCGGGTTGTTTATATCGGGCAGCGGACTCGCTCCTTTCTTTCCAGTCCCGCCCGGTCCCTGTATCGTCGCCCCCGCGTCGGCATATTACCCGCCAAGGAGTAATCGGTTCCCGTTCAGCCGGCGACCCTGTTCTGGTTGTGTATTGTGCTTCTGGATCAAGGAGTTACATTCCGCAAGCTCTGCACTGAGAGGAACTACCTGGCGACTTCTCGTGATCATGCTCAAGTACCGCCGCCATCCCTTTTATTTGGATCGTTTTCTTGACCCATTGCGGGATGCAGTGCACGCTCTACAGGGGCGGCTGCACAACATACGGTAACAAATGTAAATAATAAGTTCTGAAAAGAAGTATATAGAGAAATCCCATATGCAAACTTCAGATGTCAATATTCATATCCCGATCATTACTTACAAGTTTCAGAGATCCAACTGCAGGCCACAGATCACGGTACCCAAATATCAGCAAAACTTATATTATTTGATGAAAATATGCATTTATTATAGGGGCCAGCCATCGCATCGCAGCTTGTTTTTTAAAGCAGCTTCTCAACATTTTAATGAATCGGACTACCTCTCGATGCTTTCCGACAAGTAAAAGGTGTACATTAATAAGAGATGTGCGACTGATACTTCGCAGAACTGCAAACGGCTGAGAATCGGGCCATGTCGATCCGACCGAAACGTACAGTCTCTCCCATATAACCAGACAAAAGATGACTTCTTTCACCCAACATGTCAGCATCATGTTACGCAAGCAGTCAAGGCATCTCTTCTGAGCACACTGAGTAGACTGAGAAGTAAATATCTTATCATCTATATCATTTGAGTTGGTTTCGAAGAAGGGAAATATGAAAATGGTATAATTGAGAATATGGGTGAAACAAACTTTCCCTATATCATGGACAATTCTAATTCACTTGGATGTATTGACGCCAGAGAACGTATAACATGCTGGTATAATGTAAAGAAGGGAAAGAATATCTGTCGTCCTGAACATCACAGATGACCACGATCCCAGTGTGGCTGCACCTTTTCTCATTTTCGGAAAACGCACCTACAATTACCTCATGCTCAATATCCGCCCAGAATTGAATGAGTGACATAGAGGGCACCGCCCCTGCATTTTTATGGATTAGTTCAAGGGACCAAAGGCGCTTTTGAAAGATTTTCCGATAGCTGCTCTGATCATACACTCGCGTGGGACAAATTGCTGGTCGCCATTGCAAGTGGGCTTAATTTGCTGCCCCCTAACTCGAAATACTTGTGTCAATCACTTTTCAAAATGCAGAAACTAGTTATCGCAAGAAATGAGATGCAGAAAATATGAGTCGTATTGAAAACGCTGAAATGTCCTTGAAAATTGAAACACTCAAACCTCCAGGCGAGAATCAAAGAGGATAGGTCTTGTTTTCAGACATCGAATTCGGAATATTTAGACGCCATAGGATTAATCAAGTGACCAGTAAGCTTCGCTTCATTTGAATTCTTGTCTTTGCCCCAATCTTCCCTGAAGAAGAGTTTGAAGCATATTCTGAATTTCCAGCCGTTGCTGCATAAACCAAATTGATAAACGCTTGAATTGTCAACAAGGCGCTTGTAGAAGGCTTCATAAAAAACAGGATCGGTACTCTAAACTTAGGAATACGCCGCTCAATAAAGGATTTTTATCTTCAAGGCATGTCGCAGTAATTATTCATTTAGAAGTTTTTTCGCACTGCAGTACCTCGTTCTGACGAGTGCAGAAAGGTGGACCGTAGTACTCACGAAGACGATTGGTCGTCTATCACCTCAGTATCGCTTTCTAGATTGAAAGTTTCATGCCCATGCTTCATCGATAATGGCAGAAGTAAAAATACGAAGCATCTGAAAAATATTCATGGACCCAATACTGCACATATTTGCCTAGTCAAGTACTGAACGGAGCCTAGTGAGTGAACATTTTGCGAGTTAAGAAGCGGTTTCGGATTTTGACCAAATTGCATTCAGGCTCAAACTCCAGAAGACGTTCTTGCAAAGATTAGGACGAGATTGGCCTTTTTGCGGAAACCTGTCTACGATTTGCCGTCCAAAAATGTAAACTTTTCGTCCAAACCAGAGTTATACGGAGCATAAGCGAGAACTGTGTTTCGACTACAGGAATATTGGCGTGGCTCCGTAGGAGCTGCAAAAGTATGTCTTCTACTGCAGATGGCTGGCCCGAGTCCACAGATATCTTTTCAGATCCTTTCGCGCGATATCTGTCGGCTTTTCTTTAATTGTATCTTACTTTGAATTCCCTGTGCGCTTGGGACGTTTCTGTAAGCTAGTTCTCGAATGGATTTCTATGAACTGGATTCGGCGTACTCGTCGGAGAATGTTATTTTCAGGGAGAGATTTTGGAATGAAGAAAGCACTTTAACAGCTTTGTGTCCGCGAGGCGGAAATGAAATCTGTGAGATTATCGAAGCCATCAGTTGTCATCTTCGAAAAGCAATCTAGAGGAACAAGAATTTATTTCGTTCTTAATTGGCGTGAAATAGCTGATTCGCACCACTTGCTCCTGGTCAGCAGCATTTACTTTGCAAAATTCGCAGAAAATGCGCGAAAGTTAAGATAAAGAGTGTTCTTTTCGAAAATGTCTCAAACTCCACGCGGTGTGACATTGGATTCGCTGGATGCCTGAACCGTAGAGTAACCATTTCGCTAAAGACTTCCGCATTCGAATGTCGGATTTTAACGTCCATCAGTGACCTTGCCTTTTCAAAAATCATAGTGCAAGATCGTGTAAAAGTGAGCACGCGCATCGTCTATTCGGTTTCTCCGTTACTTCGCGCTGAAAATTTCGCATGAGATTTTCTCGAGTAGAGTACGCAATATTTATTCTTGATTTAGTGTGTCGTTTCCGACAAGGGGACCCAGAGGGTATCTCACCTTTTCGGCAAACATTTTGTGCAAATATTCACGACTCTTCTCAATTATTATTTGCAGTAAGTAAATGAAGCTTCACCGACACTACGTATTCTAAATCATGTCTTACAAATATGGCGTTTCCTCGAGTGGGATTGCGGTCAGACCATGGTGCAGTCCAGTCAAAAATAATTCCGCATACCAGCTTTATACTCAAGTCGCGAGGGGAAGAGGCACCACACAAATCATGACTGATCTCGCCCCTTCCTCCACCGCCAATTTATCAGAGCCGCCAAAAACGCTCTTCGCAGCATGTTTCCACCCTCGTCCAGCGAAAGCATGTGATTCGTTGGATGCTTTCTGAGGTCAAGGGGTGCGCCAATGAGCTGACTCCGGAATCCAGGATAGCCGCCACGGCCGTATTCCATTTTCCACGTGTCTTCCGCGGCACTTCAAACGATAGTAGGATGAAGGCCCATCGTTGGTGGGCAAACTGGGACGAATTACTATCCACCAATGACCCTACAGCGGCTCTTCCTGAAGTCGGACTGACGCGAATTGCTGAGAAGGCTCTGCGTCTCATAAGGCGCAACTGTGCGCCGTGGGTAGAATATTTACAGGCAGTACTATTTGCCGACCTTGAACGGTTTCAGGAGCTCGCAGTCATAATTTAGCCAGCAATTTTGAAACTACACGCATTACACTTCCTTGCAGATGTCGATTCCGCGCTCCACGGCGAAGATGTGCGCCCTTGCGGCAAGACACTGTATAATTCCGTCACTATCTCATGGATCTACCCGTTTATGCTATGCTTCACTATCACCGTTCAGACGCATAGTGGCTGGCTGATTCGATCGGAACCACGTCTCTTTTACACCGTTCAACTGATTATGTTCCATCTCGGCGATTACAGCGGGGATTATGTGACGGACTGTACGACGCGTCGCTTAACGAAAATATAGACGAGACAAATTTTGTATTCAATATGGATAACAGAAACACGCTCGGATTCGTAGGCCGAGACAAAGTGGATGACGCTGACGTGGGATCCGGTGGCGTCAGTAAGACTCTCGTGTTGCGCCTGTCGGGTAGCGTGAATACAAAATTGTAGGCTCCTTCATAAGTTTTACAAGCGGGTACCCCCAAAACGGAACGATTTCACAACAATAAAAGAAAAATTAAGAAGAACAAATCAGATTTAACTAGTGCCATTTCGGAGCTCTTGACATTCCTCACATCACTACGGCATCCAATTTTCGCTCTTTAGGCGAGTTCAGTTATGGCTATGTCCAGAACAGGAAAAAACTTTCGGCAACTCGTATCAAAAAACGCTTCTGTTAGTCGAATGTATAGAAAAACGGAGTTTGCAGGACAGGATAAATGCTGGAGGCAAATGCGAAAATAATAGTTACGAGGTACCGCATGATGAGGGTTGGGGATCATAGAGTGCAGAAAAGGTACAGGTATTGAAGCATAACGGCGTGAGGCCTTTATCACGATGAATCGGCGTCTGCGTACTGTAAGCACAACCTAGTCGGGCGTCCACGGTCGGTTTGGCCTTACGCCAGGTGGCGACAACGTCGTTGATGCGCGTACCGACGGGTAGCACTTAGCGTAGGAGGGCGAGCCAGTCGTTCGAGTTTCTTGCGCAATGCCGTTGTTCTGTGAATCAGGTGTCCATGAATAAGCCCAAGAAATCTCTTGCCTCCTCTACGTCAGTGTGTATCTGGGCGGCCTATATAGGCCGCCGGATTAAGTTATGATAACTCTTTTCCATCCTAATAATCATACAGACCACGAAAAATTAGGTTCGGTTGGGTTGTTATGATGAAAGGGCCGACCCTTTACACCGCCTGTGCCGTGGGAGTAACACCACAGGCATATATATACGTGTGTGAGGGTAAAAGCGCCAATTTCCACCGGAGTCAATTTCTTCACTTGGAGACTGACGGAGGGTGGAAGTGCGAATTTTTGTCCATAGATACTGCTGATCAAGGGACCCTCACAGGTACGCATTGTGCGAGCCCTCGCTTTCGCCGTTCATGCCTGCATTGACCGGGGGGCTTCACACTGTCGTTGTTCACGCGCACGAGGTACAGCAGGCCATGCAATTCCAACGTTTCGTGTTCTTCGCGAACACATGCTCTACGTTGCTCTTCATTGCGCTGTGACTCTTTCTGTTTGAAAATAGCTTGCACAGCCTTAGCCATCTCTTCGGTTTCTTTTCTGCGCATCGTGTACTAATGTGCATGGTGCGCAGATGCTATCACTCGTCAGCGTGAGACCTAGTGAGGTATCGACACACCCACGTTTCAGAACAGTAGGTTGAGACACATGCCCTCCGGCCTTCAAAATGTCCAGCCCCTTGATGCCGATGTGCGATCGATATCTACCGTTCAGGAGAAGACCTTTTCGAGAATTTGATGTGCGATATTTGATCTCATTGACAAGCATAGCGGCCCAACGCTCGAAGCTAAACTTTTCAATACTTGTTATAACCTTCCGCGCAGTGATACAAGTACCACGCGGAAGGCAATTTGCATAGGACTCCGTTGGCTCCACAACGTCTTTCAACATCCGCCTGTACCCAATAGATGGTCATTTTGTTAGCGAAAGTAGGCCAACCAAATGAACCATCTGCGAAGGTCACTGGCATGAAAGATATCCTTATTACATTACTGAAGTGACGAGGGCGAATCGGGGCACTTTTCGCGCGGATTCTGACTCGCTTTGCTCCAATAAGACCATTCATGTCCCGATTCGGCGTGACACCAGACTCGTCGAGATTGGCGATGTTAGACAGAGGGATACTGTGCTCCTTGATGATGTGCTCATTCTATGTCATATGCACAGTCAGTGCCTCTCCATTTGCTGCCTTAGACCTAGCTTCTTCCTAGGGTGAGGACGCCTCTGTGCCGACGGAAGAAAGTGGCGATGAACTTCATTCGACGAAAGGCAACTCACTCTGTCGTGCTGCAGAAAATTCTTATCCAGCGTCTGCATAGCGTCCGTAACATCTGATGCGAGAATAGCGTTCCCGTCTCTCAGCATATCTGATAAATGTATCAAAGAATACGTTCGCTTCCTCATCCGTTAGAGCACATTGGCAGCTTCGGGTAGAGCGTGGTACTGCAGCAGATGATGATAATGATGCGGAATTTTCGCATTGAAGAGCCTGCATGTGTCGCACGAACTTGTACTGAAACGTGGAAAAACATAGGCGAGCGATTCTCGCACCTTCTCTGCGTGATGCTCCCTCGTTTACCACTGCATCGCATGCAGGGATAAATCTTGTCTGGTCACTGGAATCGACGGTGGTTCGTGTTGGTGTTTGGAGACCTGAAAGGTAGCTCTAGAGTGCTATATGCTTGGATTCTGCAATATACTTCCTGTAATCCTACATCGAACCAGAAGTAGCAACAGCATGTATTCTTCCCGCTCAACCGTCATTCTATTTGATTCTCCGTAGGTTTCTGCGGTCTAGGTGGTTGGAACGGTTGTTATACACGAGATTCAGAATTAGGGACCAAAAATTAGGGAGAGGTGCATATGCTTGTGCGTGTCAAATCGAGGATAAAAGCAAGAAAAATGTGAGAATGACCCAAGGAGACGACGGGGGGGTGCCTGCACATTGCGTAATAGATCTTTACCGACCAAGCCGCAATAAAAACATCAGATGCAAATCATATTGTACAAGTATTTCCTGTTGAACAACCATGTGAGCGTGTTCCATACTTGCGAAATTGGGATATTTTGAGGCGCTAAATCTACTAGTGAGAAAACATTCCAATTGCGAGCATTCCTGACAACGTGCCAGGCGCATCATATCAGACAGCACCGCGTCGCTGCAGGGATCGACATATCTTTGTTGAATGGCTCAGCGAGCCCCGTGCTATTGACACGCGCTCGCAGGTTAACGTCCTCTCATTGTCTACAACTGCAATGGCCACGACGAAACAGCAATGCAACTGCAGGCTCTGAAAAAATTAATACAAAATAATTGCCTCCAAAAGCGACATATCTGTATCAGCCGTTAGATTCATTTTTGAAGGCAGGATTGGGAACCAACCAAGCGCGGTCTAATTGAGTGACTTCATTGGTCCAACAACACGTCGGCTTCGAAAAATTAAAAAATCCGGGAAAATCAAATTTCTTGAAACTGGCGGCGAAATGGACCGATCGTTGAATGATATGAAACACTCTAATCACGTCTCCTACGCGTGCAAGTTTATGATTTGCTGTGAAATGGCACTAAATGTAGATGGAAACTGGAGCGTGTCACAGAGCCGCAGGTGATAGTAGCACGTCATTATATGAATTGTTTCGGTGTCTCTCCGCCTAAATTTCGTAGTGTTAACGAAAATATTGAATAAAAGACATATTTTTGAACAAAGAACTTTGGAATTGAGAACCAGGTGCAGTAGTAGTCCCACTCTTGCAACGGCAAACTAAATTCAAGGATCAGTGTACTGAAAGTACTTTTGTCTCCCAAAGACATGTTTTCTGGAACGCTCGGACGATAGTGCCGTTGAACCGTGGACATAGTCTGAAATCTGTTCTGCACAGAAGAAATCTGGAAGGATACACTTTTCGGCATTAATCTTGGAAGAATTCCATTAGTTTTATAGTGCATTAGCACATCGATCCAAAGCTCGCGCAAGATAGAAACGGCTATGTTACCAAATCCCATGATGTTGTTGCTCAATAGGGATGGCTTATTCCTTTCTCTTTTAGTAGCGAAGAAGACACACAAGCTACTAGCGGATAAGCTCAGATGCTTTTTCTCTCCTATAGTCTTCGAAGACGGTTGGCTCTATTTGGAGTCACACCTACATCCTCCGGTTCACAATTATTCTGCTAGCAGGATGGAGAAAATCGCCAGACAAATTCAACTCTGACGCATATCCCTATTAAGACACCGCCAACAAATCAACTCCGTGTTAAAGACAGTTGCCGTGGCCATCATCTCTATAAATACGCGCAGTAAACGGGCGCAATGTCATGGAACAGTTGGCGTTACAGACAAATAACCAGTTAAGTGATATAATTTCGGTTCAGTAATGATTGAGTAGGACAATTGCTTCCCGAATTGATGGCGAAAAAGACGATAGGATATATCCCACTTCTCTTTGCGCTACTGCAAATAACAGAGGCTACTGAGAATTTAAATTGATAACGTAGTCGAAATGATCTTAACCTTTGCAGAAAGTCATGGTTGTCCCAATAAATCTACCTGCCATTAACAATTTCGACGAGGACGTCTTCTGCCGCTAAAATTTCATTGCAAACAGTGAATTTCTGCTACAGGTTCATCTTTCGATCAATTTTTTCTCCGGGCATTTTCTAAACCTGAAGATTATTTTAAGAAGAACCATCCGAATGCCCTTACGGATTTTGAATTCCTTTCGAAAGCGAAAGTCACATACTTTGTGCGGGAAATTCCCCAATAATGTCTCTTCCAATGAGAATGAGATTTGAAATATCTGCAAAATCAGACGAACAGTATAGTATAAAAACTGAAATTTAATTTAAAATTTAGTTTTCCAATAGATTCAATTCCTCTCAGAAATGCTATCATAAAATCCGTAAGCTATCTACGATTGTAATTTGCGTGGGTAATAATTTCTCGCAGTAGTGTTTTTCCTGTCCTACATAAGCGTTCTTCCTACCCATACATATCTACTAATAATATCTCTCCTGAGTAGGCAAAGTATTTGCCGTACCTGGGAAATTTTGAAACATAAATCATTTGAAAATATTCGAATTCAGAAAAAAATTTTCTTGCAAGATCTCGCAAATCCTTCCGGTGCCCAACCTTTTTCCCTTCAATTTGAAGCGACGAAAGGAATAATATGGCTTCGAAACGAAAGGTCAATATCATGGTTGAGTCTCTGCATACCTTTGTTCCGGTTACGGGCAAAGGTCGCTTCTTTCCAAACCACTTTTTCGCGAATATGCTGTCGCTATTCACAAGGCAAGAGATAGAGTCATATCACCTCCTAATTCCGTTTACGATAGAGATAGATCCTCGTGCTCTTTCGTGACGACATTTCGGCGTACCGCGACCCTTGAAACGGCCTTGTCGTCTGCCCTAGATCTTGGGAAGGACATGCGACTTACGACCTCCGCCGCCTTGCAGAGGTGCACAGGGGCCACAGCTGCGACCGAACAGGCAGGGTAAGAGGAAAATGCCAGCCAGGCCGCAGGCGAGGCCGCATATGTCGCCTTTTACATGGATAGCGTGGAAGATGCCCTGTCGGCCACATTCAAACGGGCGCGCACGGGTTCATACTGAGCACGAAACGTCTCCTGCTCAATCACCTATCGCTGTCTATGAACCCACAGCCAACGTCAGCGACTACGCCAACTCCCTGCCGATGACCGCACCGGCAAGCGGACCCGTTCAATTCTTCGACCTGGTCAGCGAGACAAGGACCGTCGAGGTTTCTTCTAGGCATCGCGGACTCCTGAACCTGGATCCTGAACCCAAACCCCACTAGGCATTGCGTGGCGCTGCGTATTGCAGGCTCATGAGGGCGTTGATGTTTTCGGTGCCCAAGGCGCCATCGAGGAGGAACGTACTCCTGTGTTCGAAGCGAGCGCCAGGGACTTCGAGAGCCTGACTGAGGCCGTTTAAGTTGTGTTGGGTGAAATTTTTCCGAAGTATTCGAATCAATCACCTTCGACTGCCACCGGAAGGATGACAAGAGATTTGGAAAATGGCGTATGGGACGATCCTCGCCAGTCTGGCGACGATCGCCCTTATTGGAGATAGCAGCCGAGACGTTTTAGGAAAAACGCACTGCGCGAGATGTCCTCTGGTCTATGTACTGGACATCGCGCGCACTTAGGTACCACCGGCGAACCACCGCCACGTTGCAGTAGGATGGATATCCCATGGGCCGAATGAGGCCGAAGATAAAGCATTGCCTTGGTCGAATGTGGCCAGATTTAGTTCGATTCGAAAGCATGACAAACCCTCTTTTCCGTGGGCCAAAACAAGTTGTCCGATTCGAGCCGTCGTTGGACAAGGGACGGAAAGTAAGAGGCGGTTGTTCAAGTACACATGGACTTGCCTGCCGCGAAGCCTTGCCTGCGTCATCGATGACCTAACTGACGGCGGAGAAGCGACGCTTCGTGGAAGGTCGATATAACCGTGGGTGCCTCCGCCCCTCGCGGTATAAAGGTGGCGTCCA
>JADWZK010039394.1_pt1 | contig 15899 bp, 12 predicted proteins | sample 8957641 | NCBI WGS metagenome assembly JADWZK01 (sample SAMN16576796, study PRJNA672827) | algae metagenome | host: rhodolith | place: South Korea: Udo, Jeju | collected 2014-09-18 | reverse complement strand
ACTATCCTTCCCCACCGGCTCATTGTGAGACAACTTTCGGAAATTCGATTTTGCCAAGAAAATGGAACTCTTTTTCATCATTACTGCGTAGAGAGTTTCCTTCTCAGATGCTTATCATAACCATTTCATTTTCAAAGAGTTGGTCTAAGCACAAGCTGAGATACCCGAGGCTAAAAACGTGGTCAAATTTCAAAATTGAAAAAATGGCTAATTGTGAGACAACACGTAAAAATCTTCTACTGGGATTTAGCACACTGCTGAACAACGGAATGGATACTTGTGGTGCATTACTTGCAGCGGTCTTGGCCCTTTTTCCTGATACTTACCTTCCGCTTAATATCTGGAATGACCTTGAAACCATCAGTGTTTACGAAAGAACTATAGAGAAAAGGGAAGGGCGTGATTTAGCAAGGAGCAACAACATTAACTCTTGATGCTGTTCCACCCCCATAGAAAATTACAGCACTCGGGATATTTGCATCAGTCCATCGTTCTGCAATGAAGTTTAGCTCTCTGCTTTGCAAACGAAAGCGGAAGTCATTTTTCGCTATTTATTGCGACCATTCTAGAATATAAATACTACTGTACACGAGGAGTCTACCGACGAAATTTCAATATTATAAACCTGTTGAAAAATAAAATGCACTTCGATGTCCTATGGCAAGCTTAGAACAACGTTTCGTTTCCTGCATCATTTGGCTCTCGTGACGTTCGTCTACGACAGAGACAAGACAAACTGCGTAACGATCCTTTCGCACTATGCGGCGGCATGATTGTAAATGGGAATGAGCAATGATATATCGATATCAAATAAATAGTTGGTATCAAATGGATTTTTGCTGACTTCTGATACCAGTACATCAAATATTTGCCGTGAAGCCGATATCTATTATCATACATTCTTTGTTGGAGCACTCTCGACTACTGGATCATACCGTGTTCTATTTGAAATAATTGTCGCATGTCTTGTTTGCTTACACTGCCCTGATGGCTTGGACAGTGGCAGCTTGATTAACTGATATCTGATATTAAAGTGCATATCAATTCTTTTTTCCAGAAATGATATTTATCATAATAAATGATATATCATCAGTTTTTCGCAGGATGCGGAACTAATATATTGATTCGCAAAATCGAATTGATGCTCATTCCTAATTGTAAAGCTGCGGTATCATCGAATGGAATTAAGAATAGTTTACATGTATCCTCATTAAGCGTCGAAGTTGTGTGCCGTCTATAGCAGTCAAATTACTTCCCGCACAGATCTTTGGGAAGGAGACACGATGACACACTTATGAAAAGTTGAAGTCATAGTAATGCTGATTTGTGTGCTCATGCGGCCCGGTCATTTGACGGATTTTACTGTAAGTGCATCGTTGGATCACGGTTGAGGCTTTGGAGCACTGCGCCATTGCTTTCTATCCGTGGAGACCGGGCCACTGAACAATTGTGCTCTGAGTGCGTACTAAATGCGTGACACGGCGCAGAAGTGTAAGCGACACAGTTCTCACACAGAATTCCTTGCCGTGTGTCTTCTGTCACCTTAAAACTGAAGTGCGACTCTAATGTACTGCGCTTGATTGAAAACCGCACCGACTAGTCAACAAAATTGCGTCCAACATTTGCTCAATCCAAGCTCATTACAACTCCTTCCGTCGCTGAACTCAAAAATTGATATCAAAACTATCCTGCCTTGCGTTATTCATTGAACGCCGCATGCAAGAAAGTGCCGATTATCCTGCAGTTTGCCGTACTGCGGTTGCAGTGAAACCACTGAGAACCTTTCCACGCATGCCTTATGGATGAATGGGATGGTTGAATAGCACTGGGCGGCTTACAGACAATTTAGTATACTTAGCACTGCTTTATCCTCTACATTACAGCTCCATTTGCTAATTTAAACGAATGAGCTGTAAACAATTGAAGAGTAAATCATCTGCCAATGCTTCTGACCACATAGTAGCTATTGGGTCAGAAAGAAAACTCTGCAGCATTGTACATTTTTCCCTGGTCGCTGAGTACCGTTCGAGGATGGTACTTAGTATACTCTGTCCTTGGAATATTATAATATGAGTTGCGTCGAGAAGACTTGCGCATTGAGGAATTTACATGGGCCTTATTAAAAAGCGAAGAGCAAATGAACTATGCCGTCGGCGCGATATCTTGGCGTCCACCAATGTTTTCGATACATTAAACGTTTACACTTTCGACATGTGAGTTTGAGTTCGCAGCTGAGATTGAATCCTATAAAGCATCATTTATCACAATGAAGTTATTTTTCACTTCATTTTCATCACACTGGCTTTCATGGAAAAAGCGTATACTGTATCATGTCGTGAAGAGAAGTATGTCACAAATAAGTTTGAGAATTGGAGCCAGTACATCATCTTTCGTTCATTATATACACCAATACCAAGAGAAAAATCCACTTAATGTCAATAGAGAATACTGAAGACGCTGTTGCCAGTGAGGCGCGGACCTGGACCGATAGTGGGATGCCTTCGGCCAATATTCGAATCGATTTCTTTCGGTGCTGTGTTCTCATAGATCCTACTTTTCCACTTCCCTATTAGAAAAGAGCAGTCGGTTTTAAATACTCCTAATCTAATTTCGAAAAGCCATCTTGGATGTACTGCACAATAAGAAACCCACCCGTTCATTGAACTAGCCTCTCTAAGGTGTGAGATACATGTTGGATTAGCGGAAGAACAAAGATGCAAGAAAGAAAATTGGTGGAATTATTCACGTCCAGTACTGCAACAGCAAGTACTGTGCAACACACACCGAACGATTTGTCGAGCGACGTTTATTGACACAATTATGATGAATATCATCATTAGTATGAGTTTCGTGAGATGTTGCTCACATTATCAGTTTGTCCATGACTCGTAGACCGAGGTTCCTGTCCCGATTGCCACCGTCTAGTGGTAGCAGTGGGGACGGACGCTCCTGAAACATGGCTTGGTCAATGAGAGGAGCGTTCTCTGCGGCTTGACCAATACGGGGTGAGTCTTCGTCCATACTATAATTGTTAGCCGTCAAATGCGCCGTGACATAAACGATGCGATGTCCCATAAAAGTGGCAGGTATGACTGTTTCCTTTTCGATGCTTTTATTGGACGGTGGAAGGTATGTTGAGACGAAATAACAAGTGTGACAAAATCGTGACGAAACTCGACACCGTGCGAAAATGTAAGCAGCTCGTTAGTCACAATACATCTGTATTTGATATTGGCCCTTCCCCCTGCCGCTCTCCGGGTACGAAACCTGACACTGTACACAAAAAAAAATTGCCCGTCTCTATGCCATATGCAAAACTCTACGGTATGTACAGTACAGTAACCGGCAGTTCAGGTATTTGCAATTTCCGCTGGCTTCAAAACCTCAGCACATCAGTAATCTTGCACTGTACACAAAAACACTCAGTAAAACTCTACATAACTCTGTCGAAGACGCTATTTCTCAATCTTTCATCGCCTTGACTGAGTTCACTTCAGTCTAAGCTCGCACCAACCCCTGCACAGATTGTTGGGGCCAATGTAGACTGTTAGGCTTGCGATGGCATTCTTCACTGATGTAAAGAGGGAAAAGGGACACATGTGATGCACTGTCACGTATCCCCCCAAAATGCGCAACACGCTCAAGCAACGTAGTAGTGTTCGACCAAATATTTCCTGAGTTGCGATTCCCGACATAAAGAAGCATTTGCAAATCGACTCACAAGGTTTAATAAAATAGAGTTCCAGTCGAACTCTTTTGAAATGTGTATCACTTGTTTTTTTATTTTTGATTTAATCACCTTCGTAAAAAAACAGTGTATTTTCTATTTAAAAAGCTCTAAGTGGGCCTCTTCAGTCGCATAGCTTTTTTGTTCAAGTAGGTCCGCTTCGCACAGCATGTGAATCTAAAAGGGCATGTGGCCTGTCATATGCTCTTCATTCTGGTGCCGAGGGGGTTGTAATCGAGTCTAGAGCACAGCGTTACAAAACTGCACGAGAGTTTTATCCTGATAACGTCAGACAGTTTCCATGTGCCAGACACATGTGATCTTGAGTGGAACAGTGGATCAATATTTGTTGCTACGGATTATCTATCGCCGTGTTTCAACGAATGCTGCAACAAAGATTATATTATCCTTCAATTGATAAGACAAGGGATATTTGTGTCGTATTATGCTTTCCCGACTGCAGTCCTTTGACACGGAATACATGCGTTTAGAGCATATCTGGCATGCTGTATACCTAGTGCGAATCGTAATGGACAATATGAGCGAATGAAAGTGGAACATACTGAAGGGAGAAGTGTTTCGGTAATTTTTTCGAAGTAATCCGTCCCAGAATTTAGAAATAGAAAGCTTTTACGTTTTTGGATGTCTAGCAATCGGACGCGTGATATCTGCGCGATTTTAATGGCATGTTAGATTTTATGTACAATTGTTGAAGGTGAACTGTGTGCTCTCATCCTTCCAATGAATATGCTTGTCGTCAGGCAAATTTAACTGTCTTTGATTCGCATTTTCTTATCGAGCCGTCAAACTCCATCGGGTCACCGCTGGGCCTTGCCCGAGTCTGGGAATACGTAGAATATTGAGATATTCACAGAGTGGATAACGCAAAATTCAAGCGCTTTTCTATACGTGGATTTCACAAGGCAAACATGATTGCTAAAGTGAGCACAGGAGCATACAGCAGATCAAAAAGTTGGATTACCTAATATATTTGATAGATGCAATATGCGACTTACCATCTCTACATCTTCAGCATAATTTTGTGGGATGCATGACGTTAAAAGCCTTGGGTTAATGACTCTGCGAGCGTTAGATATTCGTTTCTTTCATCCTCGACAAATTCCTTCCATGATTTTGCAATGCTTTGCGAAGAAACAGTAGTTATATATATAGATTTGGGTGACATAAGCAACTTTGTTAAAGAATTTCGGCCCTCAAATTCGAAATAGTTTCCACATGAGTGGAAAGGTCAGATACAATAGACACTGCATAGCTTTTCCACTATTATGCTCCGTGAGCCAACTTACAGATCTGCAAGTGCAGCGCGCGTTCAATAAAGATATCGCGAAATGACGTGGGAAGGTACTGTACTGTGGATGAAGACGCAATATATCCACACATACAGTATTTGAGTGGAATATCCTTTACGGTGGACAGCACTTGGGAGGAAACATGCTACATGCAGTGGACGGGGAACAAGAGTCTTGCAGGGAAGTATAAGAACAGCGAAACGTAGGACTCAGAGATGAGGAGGACAGTGTACGGATCTGAAAAGCCGTCATTCGGCAACTGCCTTCGTGGAAATCAGGAAGTCATTGTGGATACTACAGGCGCTCCCCGATATATTCGAAATATCAGATTTCTCTGTAGGAAGTGTTAGTATTCCTGCTAGTGAATGATAATAAAGCAGTAAATTACCTGATCGTTGTAACAACGGGAATCTGTACAGCCGTGGACAGAGAAACAGTGGCTACGTCGCGCAGAACCTGAATTTGTGATGCACGCTCTTTGATCTATAAAATACTCTATTCTGATTGCCCCGTCCTAGAATCGCCCTCTGTAAGAATGAGACGTGCGGGAATTTCAAAACAAATATATTCACCGTAATTGTGTGAAGGGGCGAAAGAGGATCACGAAATTAGTAGCACTCAGTTGGTGAAAGTATTATATCCATTGTCGTCCGTGCTTTTCTACTAATCTGTACCTGCAGTTTTCAACTCGATATTCACCGGGAAGATGTAATGCTCCAAAACGGTTAGTGTAATGTTGCAAGCACAGCTCTTTCGACTTCTGTGCTTTCACGGAAAAATCAAAGGCCCCAGATTTCGTGCGGAAATAGAAGAGGTCTATTGAACTGAGAGCTTTCAGTCTTTACGCTTGCCTCACATATTCCAACCGCACCATTGAATGAGTTTCTATTGAGCCTGAAAACATAAATAATAATATTATTAGTATTTTATCGCATGTAAGAGAAGAATTTGGCAACGCCAATGATGATGACGAGGACGTATGTTTCCGAAAATAGATTTGCGTCGCTCCTCCTTTCTCGCCGAGTTTGGTGTTATTGAGGTGCTTGATGACACTCTTCAGTAGGACAAGGGTCGAATTGGACATGCCAATGTAACGTTAAGCCGTGGAAATAGAAACTGACGGCGTGGCGTGATCTACCCTTTAGATCGCCTTTGTATATATTATGAAGCAGAAAAAGAAAATACTGCAGGTGTTTTTCATGTCCGTCAGAAAATTTTTGTGCGTATGAATCGCAGAGAGCCGTGTCAGCACGGAGTAAAATTTGTGTAATTTTCAAGGTGAGTAAGGTCGGAGCGGTTACAAAGAGGATGTCGTCATTGTAAGCGGAGAGCAGACGATGCTGATTTCGATTTGCTCCACCGTCATTGGCTAGTTTTTTGCTTTTTGTTCACAAAATCAGAGCAGATACAATTACGGCTCTTTTTTGAGAACGAGTTTTCCCATATTCCGTATTTCCTCATTTTGGTGACGGCATATGACTTCAATCCCGACTAAATTTGGGCCTTCAAGGAGTCCGAAACGATTTCCGACATGATGTGATTCCAGAGAGGACGATTATGCGAGATGGTTCCTGTATACAATCAACGTCTTTTTCTCTTGTTTTTTTGGTATGTACCTGCTGAAATTTAAACAATTGCTGAGTCCCCCCTCTCCCTCAATACTTTTCAGCATTCCTAGGCGGAGGAGTACCCAACTGGTAAAGAATCAAAGAGACATTGCAGCTTTGTTTTCTCGGAGGACCAATTTACTGTCAAATCGTATCCCGTATGCTGTGCCCTAAAGGCTCGATCAGCTGAGATAATCCCAGTCCCCACGTTGTGCCTGCCCCAAAGGCTCGATCAGCTGCTATAATCCCAGTTCCCACGTCGTGGCTTAACTTTCCGAGTCATCACCCTTGTTTCTCATTGATCATGATGCCGGTACCGTACAATTCCTACACCTTTCTCAATCTCCACCGCTGTACGTAGTGCGATCATCCAATAAATGTCATTGAAACAGACATAATTGAGCCCGCGATTTCTGTCAGCAAACTGGGCAAAAGTGCTGCTGACCCAACTCATGACGCGTAGGAAATAAATTCATGTCGGTCAGCACCACCAACACTTCATTCCACATTCCACAATCTCCCATCACTCTGTCCACAGCCGTCAATAGGGTGAGCCTTGTTAGCTCCCGCGACGCCGTGCGCATTGTTCGCACAAATCGGCGGCCTCTTTGTGGAATGCCCACTCACAGGCATGCACGCGAATTTAGGGAACATCCATCAAACAGAGCGCATATTCATATTGTCATCATTTCTTCTATTTTCTTCTCCTGCTCACATACATCAAAACCACAAGCGTGTGTACGTGCACTCTGGCCCCTCCAAAAGCTTATGGAAGGGTACATCCACCGTCCGACGAATCGAGTCACGTAAAGGTTGAACCTTATTCGCAAAATCCGGTCGGTTAGCTATCGTGTTTACGTGTATATCAGGCTGCGTGTGTAATATCCAGTCCACAGAAAGAGGGAATAGCAGTGTTTCTCGTAGAACAGGACCCCATAGAATCGTGAACTATATCATAGATAAAGTTTATACCGCACAGACGCACGCCACACATCATGTCACGCCGCCACCGTGGATGGCAGCTTTTACTTCACTATAATTCGTAGAGTGCACACAAATACAGCCTTCCGCACTTCGAGCATTATTTCGTCTCTGCAATTTCCCCGTGCGGAAGAAAGAGTTTTCAAACAGCAAACATTCGTGCCTGTCACCCTCCGCCCCCACTCCGCAATCCTCGCCGTCCCTCACCGTGTGCTTTCAGGGGTACATAGCTGATCGTGAATACCCTTGAAAAGGCGACTGTTCCCTCGGAGTACGTGCGTCCCCTTCATCATCTCCGTCGACTCCTACCGGGATAACAACGTCGTCCACCAAAACCTGCTTCCAAATATCCCCATAGGTTTCCGAATTGCCCGCAATGGGCCCCAAGAAAGATCCTAGGCTCGACGTGTCCTTCCTGCTAAACAAGAGTGGTCAAACCTCTAGAAATGCTAGTTCAAGCTCGCCAAGAAGAGGACAATCCTCCTCAGCGGGCCCATCTTCTTCTGGATCCGCGCAAACCCACCAATCGCCCCAAAGAAAGTACCATTGTTCTCAGTGCAGCTATTCCTTCGGGTGTGAGCGTGATCTCAACAAGCACAAACGGTGGGTTTATCTGTCTCCGCGAGCATATATGTTGGTTTCCCAATGTTTTGCAGTGCGTATAATGTGGAAATTATGCTAACAGCCTGTATTCTTTTTGTTGACCTTGCTTTCCCAACAGGTCTGTACATGACCGGGCAAAATCCTTTCAATGCGACATTTGCCATAAAACATTCGGGGAGAAAGGTGCGTGACTATCTCTACTTTCTGTATGAACCCATTGGAGCAAGACGTTGAAGACGCGTTGCATATCCAGAAAACAGTAGACCTAACGTTGTTCACTGTGTTTGTTTTCTTGAAAAAAAGGCAACCTCAGCAAACATCGCCGCTCGGTACATCTCAATGAGCGGCCATTTGTATGCCCCCATTGCCATAAATCCTTCGCATTTAAGGACGGCCTTCTCCGGCACATTAACGTGAGTATCATCATCCAAGTTCTGGATATCGCAGCTCAATGCCTAGCGAGGAGGGCTCCAGCCCACTTGCTGGTACTATTCGACCCACGGATGTCTAACTGTTTTCCTGGAGTCTTGTTGTCCATGCTTGATTTAAATTCTTCGCGGAGCAGCTTGTGCACCTTGACCAAAGGCCGTTTGTTTGCAACAACTGCGGGATGGGCTTCAAGCAGGTTTCCCAGCTCCGAAGGCATGCTTCATCATGCAAGGAAAGGGATCCAAGTTCTGGACCTTCTTCAAGGCGTTGATTGCAACTCACTGAACTACCAAGCGGTTCTGTTCCTGTGACTAGAATAATTCCCTTCTTTCTCAAAGAGTGCTTGTATCGTGTTGACATGGATATAAGAGATATCGCATTTCAATAAATGCCTATGGGTCACGCGCAGGATGCAAAGTACTCCCACTCAACATTCTGAGCTAATCAAATTTTGTGTGAGTCTCGCTGTAATACCAATTGCCAACGACATGACGGAACATTTTCTGAAATACTTTGACCAAAACTCAAGCACAAAAAGGAAGCGCATGAGTCCCGAAGGTCTAAGCTGCTGGGAGTCATTTATCCGTGAAATCAACAGAAAATTGCTTCACGAGAAACAACACCTACACATTTTAGTGCATTCAGCAGAAAACTGATTGCAAAGAACATGGATTCATGCTCCGCAGATTTTACGTTCAACTCATTACACTATCCAAAAGTTACACAGCAGTCGACTTAAGCGTACCCATGAATTTGCGCTTCTCGTCCACGGTCTGGAATCGACCATGACCAAATTTGGACGAGGTGTCGATGAATTTGAGCGTGATTTGTTCTTGGGCCGCACGGGAAGTGCTGCGGGTAAAGACTCTTACGCAGGGTAATGACTCTCTTCTTTGTTCCGACAACGGAGCCCTTGAGCATGAGCCAATCCTCTCGCACGGTTCCGTAATGCGGGAAACCACCGAGCGGAGTAATCGACTTCTCCGTGAGATCGTACGCAGTAGTCGCGCTCTTACTATCGTCCTTAGCTCCCACGCGGTAGACTTTGAGGTTGGCCTGCGTGCGGTGGAAGTATCCACGCTGCCCAGCGCGAGCGACAGTGTATCCGACACGAGCCGGGTGCCACGCACCAATGCAAGCAACCTTTCTGAGGCCACGATGAGTCTTACGCGGGAGACGGGTGACACCCCAGCGAGTGACGACGCCCTCGAATCCATGACCCTTAGTCACGCCTATGCAGTCAATCATCTCATCCTTGTCAAACACGGAATTGACGCTGATCGGACGTTCGAACAGGCCCTTCGCGTACTCGACCTTGTCCGCGATGGAGCCACCGTTGATCTGGATCTCCATCAAATGCGCCTTCTTCTGACCAATCTTGACCTTACGCATTTGCGTGTGCACGAGGAGGCGGACGACGGAGCAATGCTTGACAATGCGAGCAAGTTCGGCCTCGATATCCGCGCCACCATCAGCATACTTCTTCGCATACTTCGTGAAAGCCTTCTTCTTGCTTGCGTACCAGTTTTTGTAGAAGCGACGTTTCACCTCATCCGACAAATGCTCCGCCCAAACTGTAGTAAGCGTGCGGAGTCCGTACGGGGTCTCGACGTACCCAACAACACCAACAGCGATAATCGGAGGAGTTTCGATGATTGTAACCGCTTCAACCACCTCCTTCTTATGCAGCTTGCTTCCCGGCTTATCAACATCACGCACGATATGGGTCATGCCTGCCTTGTAGCCCAGAAAGCCTGTGAGATGGCAGGGCTTGCTGGGGTCGTCCTTCGGGAACGATTTCACTTTACCCCTGTGGCGCGCAGAGCGCTTCTTCGGAAGAAACGCAAGAGACCCATGACGGGGAGCCTCGAACTTTCGGTGCGACATTTTGAGGCCGTGTTCGAGGTAGGGCAACAATCCCTTGGCGCATGCAATGGGATCGACAGTATACCCGGGCCTTGGAAGGTCGCCGTCGGTGCCGCCGGAGAGCAATTATCACATGTTGGATTATCATACCAAAATATTTCGAACTATTTTCAAAATAAACAAATAAAATCACGTTGAGTAGACAAAATATTTTGTAAATGTTGGAGTTTGTCCATGGTTTTTTTTGGTCAAGTCCCGATCTTTGGTCATTCTTCTCAATTATTTTGCTATTAAAACCAATGTTTCACAACCCAACTTATGACAATACAAAATGTCATATTGAGACCTAAACACAGCTTTGGAACTGTATGACATACCTCGTAAGTGCTACGGAAAGTAAGGAATGTTTCAGATTTCTCTGAGAGTTCTTAAAGCACCTGACATGGGATCAATTCCTGTGTACATGAGGTACTGTAGGTCGCTCTCATCGCATATCCGAGTCGCCCATCTGCAGAACGTAAAGTTTCCATGGATAAGTTTTTGAAGCGACGTACGAATTCTGACGCTGATGGGTCTAAGTTTGGAAAGCGGGCCAAGCATTCAATTGAATGGGGGAAATTGGAGCCGAAGACGATTGTGGTGCGTAATTCATTAGTGCATCGCAGGTGAATGCCCGTGCATCACTGCTCCGCATGTGTTTGGGAAATGCTTGTCTTGATGCTGGTTTCCTAACACTTAGACTTCTACTTGCAGGCCTGGAATTGTAATGGTCTGACGGCGCGAATCAGGGCAGGAGATACAGAAGAGTTCAAGAAATTTACGGAGGAGGAAAAGCCTGACGTTCTTTTTTTGAGTGAAGTTCGTGTGGCTGCAGCGAATAATGCGGCCTCACGAAAACCAGGACCTCATACGAAATGGTTCCGAAACCGAATGAGGGACAATGACAAAAAGTCTGGTGAAGACGCGGTTGGGGTTAATTCTTTGTTGAGGAGTGATGAGTTTTCTTCTTTCAAAACGTACTTCAGCTTGGCTAATTCGAAGTATGCTGGAACGGCTCTATTAATTCGCAAGGATGCTGTGCAGAAACCGCGCTTTATACGGTACAATCTTGACGACGAAGACGTAAATGCAGACTTACACGATTGCGATGGCCGGGTGATTTTGTTGGATTGCTGGATTTTCTATATTACACACGTGAGTATTTAGGGGATCTGCTTCCTCAGGTCAATATTTCTGCCACTGCTAACTTTTTTTTTTTCTCTTTTGTACCCATATGCCACGGACAGGTATGTGCCAAACAATGGCTGGGGCGAGAGCCATTTTGCCAGACGTAAAGCTTGGGACGAAAAAATTCTTCAGTTTTTAAAGAGGCAAAAATTGGCTGGAGAAAACCTCATGTGGATTGGAGATCTTGTAAGTTCATCAATTGCCTTAAATTCTTGAAGCAGCTTGCCAGTGAATTGAACGGTGGTAGTTAAACATCAGCTGACGGAGTGTTACTGTCCGCTTTCTCCCCGTCATGCTGCAGAATGTTGCTCCAGAAGACTCTGATCTCTCCCATCCGGCAGATTACCGAAGGCAAATAGGTGAGGAGTTGAGAATCAAAGCAAAAGAATCTGGAATCCCTGTAGAGAAATGTAATATCGGTCAACCTGGCTGCACGGACGCCGAGCGCAACCGGTTTAACAACATTTTGGAAGCTGGGGATCTCGTGGATGCGTACCGGAAGCTCAATGGAAAGTCCTGCGACATAGAATACGCTTTTTCGTGGCGCGGAGCAACCATTGGGAAACATGGCGGCAGAGGTATGCGCCTAGATCACTGCATTGCGTCGGCAAAGCTGATGCCCAGAATACGTACAGTGAAGATTACAGGACATGGAGCCCAACGAGTGGGCTTCATGGGCAGCGATCACTCTCCTTTGTTAATCCAATTGTCGGAAGGGGAGACAGAAACCGCAGATGCAGCGCCCAAGCAATTGTAATCCAAAGAATTGAAAGCGCCTCTTCGGTATGTTTGCGCAGCTATAGCGTTAAATCCAGCCTTTGGAAACACTGAAAACAAAAAAAACTCGGAAATTATCGATGAAAAGTAGTGTTCAACGTCTCTGGAATGCACCTGCGAATTGGGAACGACGGGAAACCAGCGCTATCAAACAATGACGTCAATATGTGACCCTTCGTTTGTTCTAGACGCCATTATCCTCATATAGTTTTGCTCTGAATACGAAAGCTCTGGAACGTACAGAGAGCGTCAAAGGCACATCTATCCTAGAAAATAGGCTACTGCTCAAGACTTATGGAAATTAAGCGACCTTCAGCGGCCTTCTCAAACACTTTTTATCCCTTCTGCAAACAGAAAAGCTGGTACGAACATGCCCATGGCAAAGCCCTTTAAAAATACACTTGCAAGTTGCGCGACTCGTCGATACTTAGCAACATATCTGAAATGGTGCGGCACGGCAGTTTGGAAACATCGAGGCAATTCAACTTCGGGCAAACACGAATCAGTCGTTCCACATATCCATCTGAAACATTGTGACAGCTTGCCAAGTTGAGAGACGTAATACGCTCCTTGCAGTGCTCGATAATCGTCTGTACCCCGCTATCCGTAATCTCTGCACATCGAGCAAGATGCAAAGCCTGAAGGTTCTTACAGTTCCTGGTGAGCTCAGCGATGCCAATATCCGTAACTTTTGTCTCAGACAGGCCCACTTCGCGTAACTTTGGCAAATTATTAGCAATCTTAGACACTGCCCAGTCCGTAATCTTACGACACCATGACAAGTCAAGCACCTCCAACCTGACGCACCCCTTCGCAACGAACGCAAGTCCCTCATCTGAGATAGCACGCGCATCGGCCAAATTGAGGACTTTTAGATAGGGACAGTTCTGACCAAGCACTTGTAACAAAGAGTCACGCACTTTGGAGATGCAATTGATGTCAAGGACCTCTAACCGAGGGCACCGCACTGCGAGAATGCGAACGCTGCGGCGAGTAACTTCGCGGCAATGCGCTAGCCGGAGCTCGCGAAGCCCGGGGCACCTGGAAAACTCAACCACGCTCTTGTCTGATGCTCCAGAGCACCAGCTCAGATCGACGCTCTGCAAAGTTGCAGAGCACGCTGCGCGGGGGATGGCCCTTACCGCAGCCTCAGAAACGCCGTGAATACGCGCAAGGGAAAGAGACCGCAAATTACGAAAAGCTGGTGTGTTCTTACACAGAGTCTCCAAATTACTGGAGTTGACGTATTCGTGGTTTGAAAACGACAAACTCTTCCATAGCCTAGAGTCGCAGGAAAGACGATACCACCTTTTGCAGACCTGTCTCACACGCAGAAGGTCTGGGAACTGCGACAGATGAGAAAAAATGGTGACCAGGTGATCATCGGACATGACATCCATCAAGCGAGCTTGTTTACCGCTCTGGTGCCGTGAGTCACGTCGCGTAACAAACCCCGAACGCAATCTCCGAGCGGGCGGTTCGTCGAAGTCAAATCTGGCCTGGCTACTTGGGCACCCAATTTAAAACAAAGAGATAGTTTCAGGTCAGATAAAACGGTCAAAGATAAGACACAAAAGCGGAACAGTCACTCGTTCCCCGTTCGAAAAAAAAACCTGGAGAACCATACATCTTACCTTTTGCGTTTGCGCTTGTACCTTAGCAAGCGCTGCCTAGTGCGACCAATTTCGCGCTCCTGGTCGGGGTCTATAACGTTGATGACTTCGGATTCCTCCCCATTCTGCGAAACTATGTCTTTCGACAACACTGGGGCCGGTGCGGGTGTCGGTGGAGTCGGCGGGTTCGGCGACGACGGAGGGGGAACGGCAGCCATGACGCCTAAAGATTGCGGCAATTCGCGCTGCGGGGGCAAGCCACTGCGGGGCGACGAAGGGGGAGGCGTAAAAACGCAGTGTTGTAGCAGGCCGCGGCACCGTTGTTTGAGGCGTCCCGAGTCGTGAAAAGCTGCACAGCAGCAGAGAAATCGGATGATTCATCATACAGAAGCTAAAAATCGCCACGGCACCTACCAGGAAGACTGGGCTTCGCACCCAGATACTACTTCCCACATGGCAATATATAATTGGTCGAAACCGAAATTACAGTGCACTGCGGTGATGTTGGGGACACGAACACGGGATCGGGAGGATCGAGGACAGTTCGATTGGTGTCTCGGACAGGAAAAGTGCTGAGGCGTGAAACGCGCTGAACGATTGTGCAAACAATGCAGCGCGCAGCAACAACGTTGGCCTTGCGTAGCGGCGCAGTGCGGCGCGCGTTTGCGACTGCTGTCGCGGCCGATGAATTGCCTAAAGTTGCTGGCACCGCCGGTCGCTATTCAATGGCGCTCTATACTGCTGCGAATCGCACCGGCACTCTAGACACTGTCGTCGCCGATGTTGAGCGCATGGAGAACCTTCGGAAGGAGAGCACCTCTCTCGATGAGTTTTTGCGCAATCCATCGCTCCCGCGTGCTGCGAAGCTTGAGACTCTGAAGGAGATATTGGCACGCGGCAAATTTTCCCCCACTTTCACTCAGTTCATGTATGTGATCGCGGAAAACGGGCGTACACCAGAAAGCGCAAAGATCTTTGAGGCATTCCAGGAGATCATGGCTGCGGTCAAGGGAGAGGTCGTCGTTAAGGTCACCAGCGCTGCGCCGTTTTCGGAATGGGAGTTGGCTCTGTTGAAAAAGAACATCAAGGAGCGATTCTTTGAGGGCAAGGAGAGCACAGAACTCACAGTTGAGACTGCAATTGATGAGGACTTACTCGGAGGAATGACCATTATGGTTGGAGATCGATTCATGGACCTGTCTACGAGAACTGAGTTGAGGAAGTTGCAGGAAGTGATTCTCAAGTCTACTTCGTAATTTTTTTGGCGGGGGGACGATTACACGCCTTATCTTGCTACCCCAGGCATTTCTCCAATGACTTCCATTTTTTGCTTTTGTTAGTCTGCTTGATCAGTTTGTCTCCATTAAACGTTAAAGCACCGGTCGTTAAGTTACGTTACATGCGTACGCGCCAAACTCTTATGAACCCTACAGCGGATTCTTCTTAATCGCGTTGAACATACGCGGGTATGCATTGGACGTATTCCCAATCTTCTTCACAACAACCAAGCATTTCCGTCTCTCATCCTCAATCTCAAGCTCCTCCCCAAATTCCTTTGCAACTTCCCTAATGATATCCTCAGTCCATACCTCGCTCACCTGCTCCACCTCTCCACCAAGCAATTCCAATTGCCCGCCTGCCCTCACTCACCTCCTTGCGTCGGTCATCCAGCGACTTCTGCGCTACAAACAGGCCGCCGGGCCTGACAAGCGGAATCGCAAGTTCCGCTAGTACCGCCATATGCGCAACCGCTCTTGCG
>JADWZK010267094.1_pt1 | contig 16166 bp, 12 predicted proteins | sample 8957641 | NCBI WGS metagenome assembly JADWZK01 (sample SAMN16576796, study PRJNA672827) | algae metagenome | host: rhodolith | place: South Korea: Udo, Jeju | collected 2014-09-18 | reverse complement strand
GGATGGCGCCTTGGCGGCCGCGGCATTTTTTTTCCGCAATATGTACCTGCGCCTGTAAGCAATGCATATGACGCAGGATCTCGGATCATCGATTTTCGGGATCTATTGTCACGAGTCGTGCTGATCTCAACAGTGCCGCCTGCCTCCGGAAGTCCGCCGCATTGAATCTCGTCATCTAGCCACCATGCGCCGCTCTGCTTCGCCCCTGCGCTCGGTAGTGTGGCGCGCTTGAGCCGAAGCGCCTTCGTGACTGCTGGATCGAAGCTACGCGATGCCGTGCCAAAGTCCTCGGTGGCGGCGCGCCGCTTTCGAACTTCCGCGCCGCGCATGACCGCGGCGACCACGGAAGCGTCCACTGCCGCCTCCAACCCGCTCATCGACCTGCGCGGGAAGAAGGCGCTCGTCACCGGCATCGCGAATAATCGATCCATTGCGTGGGGCATCGCGCAGCAGCTGCACGCGGCGGGTGCCGAGATCGGGGTTGCCTTTCTTCCCATGAACGACAAGGTTGAAGGCAAGGTTAGTTGACCTTTTCCACACTCTTCTGCAGAAACGATACAAGCCATCTATCTGAGTGCAACTAACGAAAGCATAACCTACATTGCCCGGTCGCTGCGCCACAGATCCGAAATCTCACCTCGGAGGCGAACATCACCCCGTCTCTCTTCGTGGCGTGCGACGTGACGAAGCCGGAGCAGGTCGACAACCTTGCATCGACGATCGGGTCTGAGTGGGGCACGGCTGACATCGTGGTGCACTGTCTGGCGTTTGCGGACCGGAAGGACCTGGAGGGCAGTTTCTCAAAGACGTCCAAGGCGGGCTTCGATCTGGCGCTCGACATCTCGGCCTACTCGCTGGTTGAAATGGCCGGTAAATTGCGCCCCGTGCTCAGCCCGGGCGCCGCCTTCGTGACCCTGTCCTACCTCGGCGCCGCGCGCGTCGTGCCCAACTACAACGTCATGGGCGTGGCCAAGGCGGCGCTTGAGTCCTCCGTGCGCTATCTCGCCGCCGAGATGGGCCCGGATGGGCATCCGCGCAACGCCATCTCGCCGGCCCCATCCGCACCCTTGCCAGTTCCGCCATCGGCGGCATCACCACTATGATCAAGCACGTCGAGGCCACCGCCCCGCTCCGCAGGACCGTCACCCAGACAGAGGTCGGAAACGCCGCCGCCTTCCTCCTCTCCCCCGCCGCCAGCGGCATCACCGGCCAGGTCGTCTACGTCGACGCCGGGTACGAGATTATGGGCGCGCCGTACTTGTAGCCGCGTTCGCTTGCGCTCTTTGGCGCTTCGCACTGCTGCTTGGGTTTCTCGGTGCCGGTGACAGCAGTTTTTGCAAAAAGTAGGTGCCAGTTTGTGTAGTGTGTTTTCTCTTTTACTAAAACTTGAAGTTGTAAAACTTGAGCAGATATAGGTCTATTTCACCGGGCTTTTCCGCTGCAACGCAAACTCTCAGTCCCAAGTGCTCACTTAAACTCCTGCATTGGATTGGGCTTCTGCTCTCGTCGACGTTTCTTGACAATTGGAAGCATCATAAGCGTGCATGTTACCGTTCCAGCGCTCACCATCCAAAAAAGCGGCATAGCAACTCGGTCAGCAATACCCATTTTGACTTGGGGTACTTAGAGGGAAACGTAAGCGAGGACAGAGCGGGAGCGGTGGTGCCTTGCGGAACGCGGTGGGCGTTCCGCTTCGACCAGCAATTCCGCCCAAACTGGAGAATTGATCCGCCCGGTTCAACAGAAAGAGCTCAGCGCTCGATGTATCATAACACTTGTATGAGTGCGATCGAAAGAGCAACCTCTTGGTGAAGCCGCGGCCGACAGAAGCAGTCCTCGGCGCTACTCTCGCGGTGTCTGTGCCCGTTCTATATCACAACAGGAATTGCGAGTGAACTGAGGTCTGCACAGACGAGGAAACTGAGCAAATATGCAGTCCCTGCAGTATTTAATGCGAATTGCGCGCAATTCGGCAGTGGTTACGAGACGGTACGCTGCGACAACGGTGACGGAAGCTTCGAAGACGGCCCCCGGAAGTTCCAGCGCCGGCCACCCAAGAAAAATGCGTCTGCAAATGAAACAGCAGCGAATTCCTCTGCGCCGGGTATCGACGTGGAAAGACCGCGGTATCGCAAATCGAAAAATCTGCGCGAAGTCGCTGCCTATCTCCCAGAGAACGGCCTGGGCGCTAAATTCACGAGGAATATGTGGATAAGAAACGGCTACGAAGACTCGTACTGGACGATCACGCGTATCGAAGCAAGCCCGGACGGAGAGCCCTCAAGGTATTACGGTAGGCTAACTTGGCGGGGTACACTGTCAGACCAAGAACGACGGGTTAGGACTCAATATAAAAGGGGCTGGCGATTTATTCGAGAAAAATCTCCACCTTCACACATGCGTGATTAGAACGCTTTCTTTATTTTTCCTCACCGCAGGCTGCCACATCAAACGCAGAGCTAACCACTTACAATAAAGTGTTTGCAGGGAGCACACACCTTTTACTTTTGAAAAACTATTGCTTGCACATTTGGAGCTTTTTCCCGCAGTATTAGTTCTATCCCGTACGCAAGCTTGTCCGGGCCTGCGTATCTCAGCTCGATATGCCCGTCCGCGGCTGAGATGACGTCCACTGAACCGCCGAGTCCCGCGATTGCGGGGCGCACCTCAGCGTCCAAAATCGCGTCGCACACCTCAACGGAAAGAACAGCAAGGTGCGCAGAGGCAGGGTCAGAAATGGCCGATACGCTTACCAACTTATTCCCGAAAGCATTCTTCAACGCCCGTTCAATTCCCATCTGCATTGTCATCGTTGCGCTCGGACAGGTTCCGCACGCGCCTTCCAGCTGGAGAACGACATCGCCTGAAGTGGCATTCACGGACACCACCGACACGTTGCCTCCATCAGACAGCAGATAAGGACGCACAGAATCCAATACAGCATCCACGTTTGCTTGAGAGAGTTCTAGCAGTTCCGCGTCCGGTGCTCCCGGTACGCGCCCTGCTGCCTCCCTATTTGAGGCGTTGGCAAACGGACTCACAATGGTTTCCGGTTCCTGTGCAGCTACGACTTCTTGCGACTGCCTATTGATTTCAGAGCTCCAATCGTCATCTTCGACTGCGCGCCGAATGTCCTCGGACGACAGTTGCCCATCGCCTTCGCGCGGTTCCATATGCAGACTAGGGTCCGCCATCGCTTTCCGAAGTTTGAACTTGGTTTCCTCAAATGCGGCACGTTCCTGCGGTGTCATTACCTCAGTGCGCAAGGACGCTTTGGCCTTGCCCCAGTGAGGTTCCTGGTTACCTACCGGAATTTCCCCGTTCTCGGCAATCCACGCATCCCGAGTTTCTTCCATTTCGGCTCGCTTCGGAAATCGAAAAGTTTTCACTTGAACGTGGGCCACATTCGCCGCACCGTACTCTTTCTGGTGGGCTTGGAGACTCAGGGCGATGTTCCGGCCCATCCCGACAAACACCAGTTGCTGCTCAGAATTCAACACCCTGTAAACACCGGCAACTTTCTCTGTACCAACCAGACCGACGAACGCATCTATTTCGTAAAGAGTCGTTCCAACGTCTTCAAAACGAGCCTTTCCCTCAGATACACTTGTTCCGGCACCATGGACATTTTCGGCATTGTCCCCGTACAGCGTTTCATGCAAGCCTTTGTGCGAAGCAGGCACATTACGATCCTCCAGCGGCACTGCAGCGTTACCGCCACGGTCATCTGGAGCTGAAAAAGAGGGGGCTGGGGGCCGGCTTAAAGTGCAAAATGGAGGACGTCTCCGTGCACAATTGCGAGTAGCCCGATGCTGTGCTACATTCGTAAACGGGGTAGGATGCGCAAGAAAGGCACACATACTATTCGCACACCTTCCGCTCCGTGCGAGGTGCTGCAGTAAACCACTGGCACTTCTGCTTGCGCAGACGTGGTCACCGCCAACGAAGGAAGGGAAAAGAGAGTACGTCAATCGACGATGAAAAGATTGACCAAGATATGGTGCCAGCGAGGTGCATCACGGCAGCCGATAAGAGCTCACACTCGAAAAGTTTACAAAATTTTAGCCTTCTCTAGACAAGCGAATGCCACGTGTGCGACCCGCGCTAATCGTAGGTCTGTCTCTCGAAGCGACGCTGTTTCAGTTTCTCCACGCGGCTGCTCAAATACGGGTTCCAGATGTCCTCCTTCTCTTGCACGTCCTCGGTAAGATAAGTTTTCTTCACATCGAGATCGATTGCGCGCTTCAGTCGCTTGTTGCGCAACTCCATTTCAAGGGGTGTCAGCTGCGCAAGCGCAGCCTGCACTTCAGGATCCTTCTCATTCAAAAGGTCGTCGTAGCGCAGCCCGTACCGGCGCAGCTCGGCGGCAACGCTCGCCTGATACGCATGTGCCGCGCGCGACACAAGGCTGTGGATGAATGGCACCTTGAGCAGATACCTCGAGATAGACATCGTATGCAAACGGCACCCGCGATCGGGCTCCTCTTTCTCCCACGGTAGCTCGTTTCACTCCGATTCGGTTTGGGATGGGCCGCAACGGGCAAAACACAAACACCGCAGATTTTGGGATTGAGCTTACATTGTAATGAAAATCTGCTTGTCATACTATATCACATTGTGTAATTCATACAGCCATTAGAAGGAGCACACTTGGCATTTTTTATTTGGAGCGAAATGCTGAGATTGGTCTGAATTGATTATTTAGGGTTATGTCAGGCCTGTCAGACCTCTGACCTTATGCGGACATACTGCACTGAACTATCTCGAACCAATCATTCAGTACATATGTTTTTCAATTATTTTCAAGTGTATCCGTGTACTGTGCCGCATAGTTGGGGTACAGTACAAAATTGTCATCAGTACAGCAATGCTCACTTATGTCGAACCTATATTTCATATGAAAATTCGAAATGTTGAGTTACTTTCAACCGACACGGAAGCACATGTGACATACAGAACCTCTCAAGAGGACGTCTTTGATAGGGTCCCTCTAATCCACGTCGTGGACGCAGCTTTGGAAACAAGGTGCAGAAAAGTATTCCCAAATTCGATGTTTGAGCTCCACGTGCGTCATTGAAATTTGTTTTTGAAAAAAGAAACATGCTGTTAGATTTTCGCTCTTGTTGGGGATTGTTGTCTTGCGTCGGCGGGAACCCTGGGTAAAAGCTAGAAGCCCCGCATGTGGATACGGCATCTGTAGGCATTCCAGCCAGAACGACCTGTGGGAACGAGAACGAAAAGTGGGAATAACCCTATCTAACCCTGCACTTGTCTTTTCAAGAAGCCCAGTATCGTTTGGTGTTCGCGGCCGTGAGCAGAACCTCCGACGCATTCGAAGAAGCAGCTTGACGTGACTGCAGTCTCAAGATGCCTAAAATTGCAAAGGGTGCCACCAAAGTGATCGGTTTCGTACTGGACCTCGTGCAAACCGCGCTGGCAATTCTCGTCATCGTGCTCGTGTCATGGAAAATGATGCAGGTTTCGAGGACAGAGGTCCTCAAAATCAAGACCAAGTGCCTGCTTGACGGCTCAGGGCAGACGGGTACATTGAGAGGTACTCAGTTTTGCGTGTATGCTCTCGCCGTTGGGTTTGTTTCTCTAATTGCCTCGTCGCTTTTGGGATGTGCCAACAGGTGCCTAGGGTGTATCACTGCAAATGCTTGCGGTATCACAAACTTCGTGTCGATCGTCATCGACGCCGTTCTGCTTGTTTGGTGGGCCATCGCATTCATTTTATTTGCGAACAGAGGTATTGCGGCTAACAATGCAAACTTCCCACAAGAACCAGCACGAAACGGTATCATCGCCGCAGCTTTCGGCGCTGCTCTGTCTTTTGCACTGGACATCATCTTCACAGCTTGTGGTATTGCTGCAAGCTAACAAGTTCTAAACTGAAGTGCCACAGCACAGGCACTTTTCTATGTACATGTTTCTTCTCCCTTGTATCATTCTCATTTATCAAATACAAAATACCGTTCATGGAATGCGTCTGGTTTTGAAAAAGAAATTACGTGGACCCGACACGGTCACGAGGAATAAGGCGCAATTCAGGACCCATGTTTGAGGAACACATTTCCTAGTCAGTATCATGCCATTTCGGAACAGCAGAACAGGAAGACATAATGTTAGCAACGTGGTTATGCTCGGCGATTTCGGCCGCGTGCCCGTTTCCCTAATAAAATAAAGGCTCTATTTCTCCAGTTGTAATCGTACCAGCGTTCTGCTGCGGATTGATTCCCACTCCGTCGTTGGTAATAATCGCGCTGGTGGCGGACGGAACTCGAAACTCTTCAGCCGCAAACTTCAAAACCGCAGTAAATGGCGCATTCTCGGGCACGTTCACTCTGAACCGGATGCGAAAATCAAAAGGTTTCAAAAGCGCACAAAATAGGAAAAACTGAGGTTAGTGGAAACAAGTTCTTCAAAGCGCGATTGTCTTCACGAAACGAAGCAGGAAGCAATGCACTCACACTTTGTAGGGAAGCTTCGGGTCAGACGTAAGCGTTATCTTAAACGAGACTTTTCCAGCTTCTGCCATTGCGTAATCAGTGATTCGGCTCCCTTGCAGCGGAATGAAACGCACTCTGCGGGCCCTTCAGCACGATGCTCCTAAAAGTGCTCAATCAGATGCGACATTACAGTAAAAAAACCAACCTGAATTTCAAAAATAGTGCAAATTTTTACGAAGTTTCCTCAGCGTTTCCACGTAGGATTGGTCAGATTGCAAACATTTGAACTGAAAAACTGAAAACTGAAATATTTAGAAAATTTTAAACTTTCACGCAGGAATAGTTGGGTACTGTACCGTCGCGGCCTGTCCTGAAAATCAGTCTGTATCTGAAGCAGTTTGCGGCGCGTACGTTGATTACGAAGCCTGTCGCCAGAGTGAATATTGTACAGTGGCGCCGTACGGACTCATCGCCGCACACCTGATTGTTGTTGTCAGGAAATTGGTCCCCTGTAAAGTTTACGTTCTGCCTCTCAAGTTCGCGCGACGCGTGCGTATTCAGGGGTTTCGAACGGAAGATTACGCTTGCCATGGATTCCAACGCGGCGATTTATCCGTCTCCCGAGACGAGGGACCGAGCCGTTCTTGTTCAAAACATTTCGCACGCAGCGACTGGCGCCGCTATTGACGATTTCTTCTCATTCTGCGGCACAATTGAGAGCAAGAAAATTCGAACCATGCCTCCGAAAAGTTCTGGCGCTAACCCCACTCTCGAGGCGGTCGTGATTTTCACGGATGAAGGCGCGCGTCGTACGGCGTTGATGATGAATGACTCCATTATTGTCGACCAACCTGTGGCGATTTCTGCGGTCCCCGCCACGTACGATTTCAATGCGGCAGTGGAGGACACGTCGGCGGGACAAGGCGGGTTGTTCGGTGGCTTTGGTGGTTTCTTTGCGGGAGTATCTTCCACTCTCTCCACAGAATACAAGAAAGCGGCGCAGATGCTCGACCAGGCGACTGAAACAGGGGTTTTGAAGGCCGCAAAAGATCAGGTCGTGGCTGTGCAGCAGAAAACTATGGAGATTGCCAACGAAATTGATGATCGCTACCACGTGAAAAATACCATTCTGAACGCCGCTGAGAATGGAAAGCAACAGGCGACTTTTGTCGCGAACACTGTTGCCACGCAGACGAGAAACGTCGCAACTACAGTCGACGAGTCGCTGCACATTTCTGAGAAAACTACTATGCTTGCGGACAAGGCTATGGAGAATGAAACTGTGAAGACCGGGTACAGAACTATTACTGACGGGTTCCAATCTCTTATGAACCAAGCCGGTTTGCAGAATAACCCGGCTCCAGCATCAAATGCTGCGGGTGCGCAGCAAACGGATCAATCGTCCGCCGCACCAGTATCTTAAGAGGCTGTAGATGTATATTGTACCATTTCAGTTGTTTTTAATCCACAGTTCGAACCCGCTAACTACTGTACTTTTTTCGCAAAGAGACATTCCGTGTATTACACCAACATAGCCTGTGAGAAGACCGCTTTTTGTTTCCCTTCCCCTCTGATCCCACATCGTGAAAAGGCGGCCTTCATAACTGTTTTGGCCAGGTCCTTAATATTCACGGATATCCGTTGCAAATTAGCGCAGTCCTTGATGTTCCGCAAGTCACTATACTGCTCGTTCTCCTCTCCTTCCTCGGGAAGGAAGTACATGGATTGCTCGTTTCTTCTCTGATTATTTGTGGTATTTAAAAATATTTTTGCAGCCGCATTCCAATTCCACATCAAAACGTCGCGCTGCTCTTTCGCTTCCGTGTTAAAATGAATCATGCATCGTGAAAATAGCTCCGTATCCGGTTGCGCGTGAACATAGCGGTAGTCCACATCATATGCACGTGCGATGGACCGGAACGAGTCTGGTTTTACGCCGAAAGGAAGCAATTCCAGGAACGATGTTCCCGGGCGCAAAAAAGCCAGGTTCGCATTACTCTCAGAATGAGCCGCAACGACGATATCAGCCTCTTGCATTACCGCAACTTGCTCATGAAAAGAGGAGTTCTGGAAGTATATTGTCTCTGCTTGAACGGAAGCGTTTGGATATTCCCGGAAGAGAGCTTTGTTCAACACCGATAACGCTTTCTCTAGGAGATCCGCTCCGAGGATATTACCCTTTCGAAATCGATTGAGAATCAGAACTTTAAGATCACAGCGCCTTCTGTCCGGCTGCATTAGTTTGGTGATGGGTGTTCTGCTTAAAGAATTTGCCAGAAACATAAAATTATCAGGAGGCATGGTGGACGGCTTGAAGTTGGACACGGTTGCATTGGTCACCAACAAAGACCGGAAGCACGAAGCATGACTGCGGAACCGCCATCCGTAAATATCATGCAAATCTGTTATTTGCAAGGAACCACCAAAGCCATTTCGCAAAAGCCGGATGACTCCCTTCGGCCACATGAAATCTTTGACTTCAGACACTGCGGAATCGACTAGCAGGGCAGGGTTCAGACCCATAGGGTATATTTTACTCCGATTGCATGCCCCCGATTCAGCAAAGCAGCTTTCCTTGATCGAGTTCTTGTATGCAGATGGCCTCATGAACATATCGGCGAGAAGAATTAATGGGGTTAAATCGGAAATGAGCAAATGCTGTTCTGCACGAGGGGCCTCGCCGCCGATGATGTCAACATCTCTGTATGCATCAGATATGTTGATATTTGCTCTCGGTAGTTCCTTGAAGACCATCGTCGGTTTACCCGAAATCGATGCCGCATTGTGGATAGAGTAAATGATATTGGTGACCCCACATTGGGTAATTTTCCCAGATAGCTTTTCCATCCAGGCTGGCAACAAGTACGTCCCATCACCAACGCGACAGACCCCTTGGATATAGCAGAAACGTTCCCCGTTCGTGAAGAATTTGTGCTCAAGAACAGTTAGAGAAGAATTCAGAGCTGATATGTTGGTTACAATTGTGTGCTTATCGGAAGGCCGGGTTTCTCGGATACTTTGTTTGGCATTAATAGCTTCTTGAGCTTGCGTCTTCGGAGCGCTAGTGTTTGACGTTATAGGATTTGACTTGACCGATTGAGCATTCTTTCCCCTCCCACGATCCTTGGCGTTCAGCGAGACCTTACTTTCCTGCGGTACTGCAGACGGGCGAAGAGCGGAAACATTAAACGAAGCGTAAGAATCAATGAGGAAAGTCTTTTTGCTTCCTTCGGAGGTAGTAGTCGACTTGAACGACGCATTGCCTTTCAAGACAGGTACAGAGACGTTAAGAGCGGAAATATTGGTTGCAATAGTCGAAGAAATTGGCGGGACACTCGACAGGATTTTTCTTTTGTCTTGAGCTTTTATTCCTACTGTGGACGACAGTAGTTTGGGACTGTCACGTCCAGCAGCACCTTGCTTATGCCCATTGGTGCTGTGAAAAAAACTGAACGAAGCCGATGACAATTGAGCGAGAAACACAAAATGAAGGAGCAGAGTGGTGAAGATCCATGACGTCGGACCATGACCTTCCGCTCGTGGTGTCATCCTTGAAACATAGAGAATGACTCTCGAGTCAAACTGATGTGCATCCATCGAACAGTTTCCCCTGGAAGGGTAGCAAAATTTTCACGCAAACGTGTGATGTGAATATTTCACGTCTCGCAATCGGCGATCAGCATCGTACAATTCTCAGCGACCTTTCCAGGAGAGGTTTTTAAGTGGTCCAGAATTAACGACGTTGAATTTACATTCCTTGCGGTTCAAACCAAGAGCCCCGACGTTTTCTTTCTACTGAGGATGGAACGACATTTTCTTCTTTTTACAAAAAGCCCATTTTTGAAAAAGAGACTATATCTCGCTTTCAGTCTGGAATACATTGCTACTCATCGCAAATTTCTTCTTACTTCGTGTCATTGGATTCAGCCAAGCCGCCCTCTTAACGGAATACGTTCAAAATGACAGAGCTCGTTCTCTCCATTTCCTCAGCTGCCTCAGAGCTTCGCGTTAGACTTGATTTGCAAGCAATCTGCAACTACTTGCCGCATAAGCGCTAGGGGTGGGTCCACGGTAGGATGCCATAGTTGGAACTGTTCCGCCGCTTGCCGCACAAACATTTCAAAGCCCGAAACAACGGCACATCCCTTAGCTTTGGCGTCCTGGAGTAACCTTGTGTCGACCGGATTGTAAACAGCATCAAAAACAAGAGGCCTACCGATAAGTTTTGACGAAGGAACTGGCGTTTGGCTTACATCTGGGCTCATTCCAACTGACGTTGTATTCATCAAAACGTCGAAAGAGATGTCATTATCAGCAACAAATTCGTCCAACGACATGCCAATAGCTCGTTCAGCGCCTAGATCAACAGCAAGAGATACAGCTTTTGGCTTAGAGCGATTAACAATTACCACTTGTTTTGCTCCTCGTGCAAGAGCCCCAAACGCGAGCGCCCGACCGGCCCCTCCTGCACCAATGCAGACAACTCGAAGTCCAGCGATTGATTTTGTCGCCAGCTCGTCTTCAATCGCAGATATTGCTGCAACCCAGTCTGTGTTGTATCCTCTTAGTGTCCCATCCCTCTGCTTCACAACAGTATTCATCGCTCCAATATCTTTGGCCGTGTCATCAATTTCGTCCATGGCTTTTATGGCATCGACTTTGCTTGGCATTGTTACTGAGAATCCTTCAAATCCCAACTTGCTCATTCTTCGAATAAAATCGGAAGCATCTCCTTCCACTTTTAGATAAACATAGAGGCCATCTAAATTCTTTTCTGCCATTGCCGCATTATGCAGAGCCGGGCTCATGGAATGACTCACAGGGTTTCCAATAATACCGTACACAGGTGTGTTGGGGGTAATTTCTCGGAATCGAAAGAAATTCGTCAGACGCTCCGTTTCCACTTGCCCCGGCGCAGATTCGCGCCCTGCTCCCACGGATGAAAAGGTCAAAAATGCACCGTACTTTGGTGCAGCAATTCTGGACACTTGTCCCATCTCCCCCATCGCCAAAACTACTGTGGGCTCTGTTGCTGATGCTAGAGTTTCAAAAACAAGCGCATTGTCGATAGCATTCGTCGCCATCATTGCAATTTTGATGACATCTGCCCCCGCTTTTCGCATTTTTGCGCGCACGGTTTCGATTTCTTCCCGGGTTAATGCCCGTTCAAAATTGTGATGAGACAAAATAAGTTTGGCTGTTTTCCCGGCTTGACTCGATGCTTTTCTTAGTTGCTGGAACTGATCACATGCGGCGAGTTCAACATCAATATATTCGGCGCCATGCCGCTCGGCTTCTGACAGAACTGAAAGTCTTTCGTCTTCGTCGCCATCCATTTCCCTCCTTCCCATGCAGCTCTGTTGGTTACTATGACTGGTAAACACTTTTCGTCGATGATTTTCATCCACTTTGATAGTTCCGTTGCAGACAAATGGTCAATGCGAACTTCGGCCATATCCGCCCCCGCTGCTGCAGCTACATGCATCTGTTTTACGCATGAATTGATAGTACGAAAATGGATGGAGAACCATTACACCTTTAACGGGTTAGAAAATGATCACCCAGAAAAATCAAGTATTTCTTTACTGCCGTCAGTAGAAAACGCACCTCTTCTAGTTGACCATCAACCGAATTTGAAGTCAGACTGGTGCAAATAAGGGTGGCTGATGTCGTTGTTTTTGCAGCAGCTGTATTACTCATGACGGTAGGCTTCATTGTACATCTGTACCTCTTTAAGCCATGCCAAGAACGTCGAGAATCCAGATGCGACACAAAATTTCGGGATCCTCCAAGGGACCTTAGCGGTACACTTGGGAACAAAAATGCGACCCTAAGATCTGGTGGATGCCTTAATCGCAGAGAATTCGTGTTAAAGAACAAAGAATGCATCGAAGTCAGAGCGAGGATTCACGTGAAGACTGAGCATTCTAGGGCTGACCGAGGTGCAAAGAGATCTGGTCGAATACCCAAATTTTCCGTCAAAATCTTCGCAACTTATGAAATTCACTTCATTTTTGGGTTATCCAGTGAAGTTATCTAAACGGAATTGGAACATGCTGTGATTGGTGTTTTCGGGATCACCCTCAATTTGTCGCAATTGGCTTACGAGGGATGATATGATAATGTCCACCTGGCATGGCAACGACGGTTCTGCGCTGTCACAGAGAAGAACCATATAATTTTCCGAGGCAAATTGGACCGAGAGTCTAGCACACACCGAAGAGGTGGAGTACGAGAATCTGTGCTTTCAGTCTTAGGCATTCTTCAGTTCTCTGTCACTGGAGTAATTTCTGGGTTCGAAAGTTGATCATCGAAGGAGGCGCAATGGACCAGTTCTCCGTGGAAAACTGGCCGGCGAGCAAAGTTCGCCAAGAATTCATCGACTTTTTCAAGAACAAGAATGAACACACATTTTATGCCTCAAGTCCAGTTGTTCCTCATGACGACCCGACTCTTTTGTTTGCCAATGCTGGGATGAATCAATTCAAACCTCTGTTTCTTGGCCAGGCGTCTCCGGATTCTCCTCTTGCCGCCCTTAAACGCGCGACAAATTCGCAGAAATGCATCCGCGCAGGCGGAAAGCACAACGATTTGGACGATGTCGGCAAAGATACGTATCATCACACATTCTTTGAGATGCTTGGAAATTGGAGCTTCGGCGATTATTTCAAGGCAGAGGCAATTTCGATGGCCTTCGAGCTCTTAACAACGGTATATGGATTACCAGCGGACCGCATCTACGCGACATACTTTGGTGGAGACGAGTCTCAGGGCTTGGAACCAGATAATGAGGCAAAGGAGCTTTGGCTCGAGGTTTTGCCCGAGAGCCGTGTTTTGCCCTTTGATTGCAAAGACAACTTTTGGGAAATGGGCGATACTGGCCCATGTGGACCCTGTACGGAGCTTCATTTCGACCGGATTGGGAACCGTGACGCGTCTTCGTTGGTGAACATGGATGATCCTAATGTTATCGAAATATGGAACCTTGTCTTCATTCAGTTCAATAGAGAGCAGGATGGTTCCTTGAGGCCTCTTCCCAGCAAGCATGTTGACACCGGTATGGGCTTTGAGCGTGTTACTTCCATTTTGCAGGGAGCTCTCTCTAACTACGATACCGATGTCTTCACTCCGATTTTTGATGCAATTCAAAGCAAAACTTCCTGCCGTCCGTACACTGGCAAATTGGGTGACGATGATACCGACGGTGTTGACATGGCGTATCGTGTTATTGGGGATCATATTCGTACGCTAACAGTGGCCATCACGGATGGAGCAGTCCCCGACAGTGAGGGCCGTGGCTACGTTCTTCGTCGCATTTTAAGGCGCGCAGTGCGGTATGGCCGCGAATTTTTGAATGCGCCTCCTGGGTTCTTCGCCGCACTTGTGGATTCTGTTGTGACAACAATGGGGCCCATGTTCCCTGAGCTTGTTTCCAAACGCGATCACGTCGTCGAAGTCCTCGCACAGGAGGAAAAGACGTTTGCGAGGACCCTGGATCGTGGAACTGATCGCTTTAAGCAGATTGCAAAAGAATTGAAAACGAAGAACTCAACCGTCGTATCAGGTCCAGATGCGTTCTTTCTGTATGACACTATGGGTTTTCCTTTGGACTTAACTCAGCGTATGGCGGAGGAAGTCGGATTCACTGTAGACGAGAACGGGTATCATGATGCGATGTCCGCTGCTCGCGAAAAGTCGCGCGCGGATCGTGCAAACCGGGGAGGTATGAATGGCGCGGCCCGTCTAATTCTTGAGGCAGAGGAAACCGCAAAACTGAGCAACGATGGAGTACCGGCAACTGAGGACGAAGACAAATATGTCTGGGATAAAAACCCGAAGGCAGTTGTTAAGGCTATCTTTGTCGGTGGGCGGGGCGGATTTGTAGAATCCACAGTTGATCTTCCTAAGGATGCACTTATAGGCGTCGTTTTGGACCGAACAAGTTTCTATGCTGAAGCTGGAGGTCAGACAACGGATGTGGGGACGCTTAAGGATCCTCAGGGAGAACCAGTTATGAGTGTGCTTAGTGTGAACTCGTTTGGAGGATTCATCTTGCATCGAGGTGTACTAACTGGTACTTTTGCGGTTGGAGACACTGTTGAATGCTGTGTTGATTACGATGTGCGGAGGAACATTTGCGCCAAACCACACGTATACACACGTGCTTAACCATGGTCTACGAAAAGTTCTCGGGCATGGCGTAGAGCAAAGAGGGTCTGAAGTGGATGCCAAGAAACTTCGATTTGACTTTTCTCATAAGAAGGCGGTGACGCCTCAGCAGGTGAAGGATATCGAAGATTATGCTCAATCATTTTTGACGGAGAGTAAGGCGGTTTATAGCCAGGTTATACCCCTTGATCATGCCAAGAGGGTTCATGGATTGAGAGCGGTGTTTGGCGAGACGTACCCGGATCCCGTTCGCGTGGTATCCATTGGAGTCTCCGTAAGCGACTTGCTGGAAGACCCTGAGAATTTGGCGTGGGAAGCGACAAGCATTGAGCTGTGCGGCGGTACCCATCTCAGTGAAACGAAGGAGGCGGAGGCATTTGCGATTATTGAAGAGACGTCGACCTCAACTGGTGTTCGCAGGATGGTTGCGTTCACCAAAGATGCTGCAAAGGAGGCGCGGGAAACTGGAAAGCGTCTGTTGAAGGAAATTGCTTCCGCAGAATCTGTGCCGAATGCAAATCTGCCTGATCTGCTTCCCGATCTTACGGCAAGTATCAACACCGCCGTCGTTCCTTACACAATGAAGGCAGAACTACAGAAACGTCTTTCCAAACTGAGCAAGAAGTCTCTTGAGGCTCTGAAGCTCAAAGCGAAAGCACTTTACAGCGAGAGCCTTGAGGCTGCGCGCGGTGAAGTGCTGAAGCACAAGGAGTCGAAGAAGAATTTTGTGGTGCTTCTTGTCCCGCTTCTCGGAGATACTAAGCTGATCAGTAAGCTGGTGTCCTGCTTGCTTGACGAGACTCCGGAGCTTGCGGTGCTGGCGATGTCACTTGGGAACGACAAGAAGTCGCTGCGTTGCTGCGCGGGAACTAACATGGACTCCGTGCAAGTGAACAAGTGGGTTTCGGCGACGATGGGTACTATTGGTGGAAAGGGTGGCGGTAAACCGAAATCGGCGAATGGAAGCGGTTCTGTTTCGAACGAAAGCGAACTTAGTACCGTCATTGCGTTTGCCAGGGAGTGGACCAACTAGTTGGCTCCTGAGCGTTCGAGGGATGAAATTTTCGGTTGAATTTTGGAAACACCTGTTTCATCTTTGGATAAACGACGTTCTAAAAGCACCAAATAAATATTGATTTATATCAGTACTTGTACAGTAGATGACGGCGCTGATGCACGCTGTTCGAGAACACGATCTGTTTTACGCAAAGCAAGCGTGTATACACTTCACATTGAGGACCAGCCGCCTCGTATCCACGGCCTGTCCAAGCTATTCTGTGCTCTTGCAGAACTGCTCTAATAGAACCACTTCTAATGCTCAGAGCGTAATATGCTGTCCTGATTCTTTTTGACTCAGGAAGGCGAGATTTCACTGAGATCACTTTCTTTTGGTCACTTAACTGTTTTCTCGAGCCACTTGAATTAAAATGCCGTAAAGCCCTCTACAAATCACGCCCAGAGTATCTTTGATGGTTTTAGAAGGCACGAAGAACGTCTTCAAAACCGGTCCTTAAGCATGGTGCTGTTGCACTCTTTTAGAGTACTAAA
>JADWZK010250921.1_pt1 | contig 16263 bp, 9 predicted proteins | sample 8957641 | NCBI WGS metagenome assembly JADWZK01 (sample SAMN16576796, study PRJNA672827) | algae metagenome | host: rhodolith | place: South Korea: Udo, Jeju | collected 2014-09-18 | reverse complement strand
GTGCATTTTGGCGGTCGAGGTCGCGCCGAAGCGCGCGTTCGACTGGCTGGGACGCCGATCGCAGGGGTACTTTGGGGACGGGCGGGAAGATGGGGCGAAATATGCCGCAGAACTTGGTGGGGTTCCCGTGGAGTTTCGCGAAGTACAGGATGAGGATGAGGATGGTGGGGAGGAGGAGGAGATGCTATCGATGATGCCGGTGCGGTGACAGTTCGAGTTGCGCGAGGTTTCGTGTCGCGCTGCTGTTTGTTGCGAAGCTCAACGCCGTCTTTTCTTTATATTCATGGTGGCACTTTGACTTTCATTCACGCTTACGTGCACGGATATTTCCCGGGGCTGTGGTGAAATGTTGTGAGCAGTGTGGGTGCGCCCCCCCTCCGCCATTGTTTTGTGCTTCTAACTACATGACTAGCTGGACAACTCAACTCCAACACCCCCGCTCTAGTCACAACAAGCGAAAAAAAAGAAAAAAACGTAGTAAACTTGAACAAGTGTTTTTCCGACCTGGGTGAATGGAACAGCTATTACGGAGTCCTGAGAAAGAATAAATACCCCATGCGCGCGTCTGGTCAAGTTTACAAATATCTTTTTTTATTAATGCACATCACCCAATGCACTCAATGCACTCAATACCCTTATGCGCGTCTGGCACGCCCGATTTACACAACGTCAAGTCAGTCATGTCCTCCTACGCAGCTTGGCTAGTACCTTCAATGATTCGATCGATGAGGCCATAGTCAAGCGCCTCAGCCGCGCTCATGAAGTTGTCGCGGTCCATGTCCTTCAGCAGCTGTTCGTACTTTTGACCGGTCATGCGTGCGTACTCATGCGTGAGGTTCTCCCGAATACGCAGAATTTGTTGCGCCTCAACTTTGATATCTGATGCCTGTCCCTGCGCACCACCCATAGGCTGATGGATCATGACACGCGAATGTGGCAATGCGAGTCGCTTACCCTTCTCACCACCCCCGAGCAGAAATGAAGCCATGGACGCCGCGAGTCCGACATTGAAGGTAATCACCTCCGATTTGATATGCTTCATCGTGTCGTAGATCGCCATCCCCGCGATTACAGACCCACCCGGAGAGTTAATGTACAGTGATATCGGCTTTGTATTGTCCTCCGATTCTAGATAGAGCATGACCGCAATGATCTGATTTGCAATCTCATCGTCAATTTCCTGCCCGAGGAAAATAATGCGTTCCCGATACAAGCGGTTGTAGATATCCACCCAGTCCGCTTGCGGAGCTCCTGGTACACGGAAAAGCACCTAGACAGATGATGAAAACGAAAATGAATCTATTAGAATCTTCCACATGCGTCACCGAACCTGCTAAGGAAAGAACTGGAGAAATGTACATACCTTTGGTACTCCAATGGGCATCATGGTCCACTTTGCAGTAGATCTAGGGTGACATAAAATGAAGCACAAAGCCGTGAAATCGGTAAAATCTCGTGTTAGATACGGCTTGACCACAATTCTGAGGCACATTACCTCCACAATACCTGTGAATTCCGTAAAATACTGCAATTTGCGTACCTTTTCTGTTGCACATGCGAGGAATTCGAAGCCCCGAAAAAGCCCAGAGGTCGGTCCGCGCCCAAAAATGCAGACGGTCGCGACGAGCACACTTGCGCTGGAGAGGCTGTATGCAAACAGAAACTGGTCGGTTGCACAAACGCAGCTCGCTTCATCATTTTGCAACTCGGCCGCGGTTTCGCTCTGCAGCATGTACGTGACGGTTTGAGAAAAAAAGTCTGGTTTCGTGGACACGCAGACGATTCAGTAGAACTGGATTCACGAGATTTCAATGCCCGCCGCGCCAAGACATTCGCTCTCCAGCTCGATGGTACAACCTGGAGCCGATCTCACTAGACATTATACACGTCGACCACGTGTGATAATGTGACCAATGAGTTGGCGGAAAGAATATGAGAGGAAGTGCACTCTAATGGAAGACTGGATTTTTTGAAAAATATCCAGGTTCTCCAGGTTCAAGACAATCGACTGGTGAAGTGGTCGTCAAGGGCCTTCTCGAGGCAAAGGAGCGAAGCAAGTAGAAATGGACGGCAAACTCAAATGTATCGGAATTGTGCGTGTTGTCTGTCTTGGATACCTTCTACGTTGCTTCTTCGTTGGTTTCATTTTTTTACGCTCTTGTTCACAATCTTGTCTCCAACAGTATTATTATCGTAGTCGTCGATATCGTCTTCCATCGCCATGTCATCACGCCTCATTGCGTACTTATCGGTCCGTTATTGTCACCCTCAAATGTCGGACTCAGTTCACAGCTAAGAGTCCAGTTCGTTGGAAGGGCGGCATACTATAGTGAACTTTCGCATTTGCATTTGTAGACTCCGTCGAATGCTATCGCAGCTCTGCTCTCGGAGTCACCAATTTTTTCAACGATTGAATCAGGGTAGATACTGGGAAGTGCTTGGCGTTGAGGACGCTGATATCACTCAGAAAAGCATCGCGAGCAGTATCTCGAGCGTCGAATGCCACACCAAGTATCCGTAACTTCTTATGAGTGTATTCCGTGGAACTTGTTCAAAACGCACTCAAGACGAACAATTCAACACTACGCTCGGCAATCCTTATCATCCTTAAGGTGCGCTTCCTAGAATATACGCGTATTTCACATAAATAGTGAAACACGAAAATTTGATTTGCATATCTATGAAACAAAGCCAGACTCTGCTTTCTCTTGCTTTGAGTCTAAAGAGCTGACATCTTCTTTTAAAGTTTCTTTTCTATATTTTGACTTCGGTGACAACGATTTTAACGAAAGTTTCTTCGATGCCGCGAAACATCCACCCGCGGCAATGCCGAGCGTAACACCCACCCAACCGGAGCGGGTGACTTTTGCATCGAAGAACATGGCTCCGAGTATAACGACCACCACTTTGTTCATTGCACCCATAAAGCTCAAAGTGCTTCCGGATGCAGCTTTCAGCACCCAGAACACGGATGCACCGATACCCGTGGCCAAGAAGCATGAAAAGAGAAAGAGCATGCGAAATCGCATGGCAGTGAGCTGGAACTCCTGGAAGAACCCGGGAATTTCACCGAACAGAAAAGACAATGGAAGAATGAAGGATGTTGCGATGATATTGCTGTGCAGTGTTTTCTGCGCGCTGGAGTATTCATCACTGAGGCAGAAACGCAGGGAGATAACATACGCGACGTTCATGACGATATTGAAAAACGCCCAGAAGTAGCCGACGGGGTGAAACTCGACGTCGTTAGTCGCCGTAACTCCATTGCCAAGCACAATGAGCACCATGGCGCAGTAGGTACCAGTGGATACATTCTCTCGGAAAACGGCACGCTCCACAAGCGCAATCCCCATTGGTGCCAGCGATTTGAATACCGTGAGGATTGGCAGCGAAATGTGGCGCAGCGAGCGCGCATTCGAAAATATGAAGGCAGTGAAAAAGAAGCACGGAAGAAGCATTTGTCGAAACAATCGAGGCTTGAATGCACTGGAGGAAAAGGATGTGAAGTACATGAGGAGCAGCAGTGCTACTACAAGGCTTTGCACACCTAGAATCATCCATGGATAGTTTAGCTTTGTCTCAGAGAAAATCGCCTTGTTCGCTAGCGTTAGCGAAATTGAGCAGAATGCGTATGAACAGCATGCTAACGCAGCCTCGGTCTGTCCTCCTAGCGAACGCAGCGCCTTCGGCCACTTCGCGAGGAATTTCATGTTCTGGCGTTGCTGCACGACTTTCCAAACCTTGTCCCGGTGTCAGCGAATCACTTTGGCGAGCACTCAGAAGTCGGGAGGAGGAAGCCAGGTTTTCACCTCTGCGAGTTCTCACGGGACTGAAAAAGTTTGCAATCCTTGGCGAAGCTCAGGAAGGGCAGAGTATGGAGCTCAGAGCCCCAGATGCTGCGTTGAACTGGTTTCGATGTTCCTGTACGGAAACGTTATGCAGGCCTGAATCAGTCTTGTGAAATTGTCCTTGGGAAGGTTCAAAAACTCACTGCAGCCATTGTCCGAGAAAGAGAACGGTAAAGTTAAATTTGCAAGGTACAAAATGGCCCGTGTTTTACGGGCAAATCCAAAATTCATGCATTGCGCATGGTCTCGTCCAGTTTTCTGCCCCTCACATCCCACGAGACCCTGAATCGTTTGCAAACATCACAGTTTGCATCAACAATCTGAGCTCTTGGTCGTCTTCATTGATGCCCGGTCATATTTAGGAATGAAAGCAGAACATGGACGCTACGAAAGGCCTGCTTGAAAATATCCCTGCAATAGAAAACTACAAAGAAAAAAGAATAACGGCGCAGCCCCTTCGCTTAATATGACAGTTGTGCTGCGTTGAAGGTCATCTGCTAACAGCGTTTCCACCAGTTGCCCGACTGCTCGAAAGGCACTGCGACATGACTCCTATTGCATTTTCAGAACTTTAGAATGCAGTGAATGGCTGAATCAGACCAGCGCCCAGGAAGATAAGTCCGCATAATGACTTCACTGTACCGACTCCTATGACTGTATCAAGAATGCAGTTGCTTCTTTGTATTTCTAAGGAGATACTGTAGTATGCAATGCGTGTGCATGACAATAGCGTGGATGTAAAGTGAAGTAGGGGCTGAGATGTCATCAGGCGTGTAGGCGGAGAGAGCATAAAGAATGGACCAAACTATCAGAAAGCAGCTCTTCTACTTGTTATGAAAGTATCAACAGCAACAAGTCCATACGAGGATAAAATACCGTAAACGAGGACGGTTATTATTATTATTATTTTGCAGTATAAATACCTGTGGTTGTCTGCTGCAGTTCTTAGTCCGAAATCCTTTGTGCAAGCAACATCAGACTTGTCATGACACAGCTTGAAACTTGGAGCCCATTTGGTGATAGTTTCGAGGATCTCCTTCCTGACTTAGTAGTCCAAGTAGTCTCTAACGTAAAGAATAAATGCATAAGAAGAGCGCGCAGCTCTCGCTTACATCCGACCATTACGCTCTCCCTTCCCGGGCTGAGTCCGAACGGATTCAGGATGTCCCAAAACAGGATTATCCACGTCACGCTTTTCCGCACCGCTATCCACAGTCATCCTCTCAATAGTCTTAGCTTCATCCTCCTCCTCCTCATCATATTCTTCTTCGTCCTCACCCTCCTCATCAGCCTCGCGCTCAGCAGTTACCATATCTTCCTCACCATCAAACGCTTCCTCTTCTTTCTCATCTTCCTCATCATTCTCCTCCTCTTCATGCTCAATTCTGATGCCCAATTCGCCTTCCTGATTCATTGCGTCCTCCACACCAGCGACCTTCACGTCTACCTCCGCACCGACCCCTTTTACAACACGAATATTGTTGGCAGATGCACCAGTCTCAGCACTTGCGCCCGAGACTACCTCTGCGTCGGCCAGAAGAACGGGGGCTACAAGGAAGAGTCCAGCGGCCATGAGAATGGCAGACGCAATCTTGGCAGTCATGGTAGTTGCAACGGCTTGTGTTGAAAACGCTAAGAGTTTGAAAGATGTGTGCTGTGGTGGTGCGCTGTGACCGTTTCGAAGTAGGCGAAGCTCCGGACGGGTTTTATACTCTTCCTGAAAGCTGTAATCATACATGAGAATTGCTGGGTTTGAAAAAGAATGTAGAAATTACTTCTCCCAACAAAGGAGGATGGCTTGCGGATTTGCGAATGCTATTGCGAGAATACTGCGGTGTGTGGAACAGGAAATCCGTCCGTAGGAAATTTCGAGAACTCAATGAATTTATGTCTGTAAAATTTGGTAGACCGTCTTCACATTGTAGGCCTGACACGCAGTCTTTTTGTTGTGTCAGGGGAATAGTAACGGAGTACCGTCAAGGTTCAGGGCATTGAAACCACCCATGTTGTAAGGGACAGAAAATTACCTAGCTCAAGTGGACCTCCTCGATAGAGATATTCTCGCCAAGTTGCTATTTTCAATTTTGTGGCCTCGTTGATTCTTTACTCTTCGATCCAGCCGTCATGCGGCCATAGCCCCAGGATACTCCTGCATTGGCTGATCAAACGGAGCTGGCGTTTTCCGATAGTTCCTTATCTCGGTACATATCCCACTAGATTACGCCACGGCTTGGATAGTCCCGGTCGCCGGAGGAACAGGCAGGAATTGGATTCTAATGAGGAGGAAAAGAGAGCACTTGATAAACACATCGCTTCGTCGAAGACTCTAAAGAATTCTCTCGCTATTATGCTCAAAAGCGCAGTTTTACAAAAGAAAACAGATAGCTAACATTTGCCCTGGTCAAGGAGCTTTCAGAATCCCAAAGAACCGTCCGAGAAGGTTATTAATCAATGGCAAGGAGTGCGAACTGTCCAATACGTTAATTTTCACCTTCCGCTTCAGATAGGATATAGGCGCACATGAACGAATACCGAAGTACGTGGTCATTCATTAGTCGTCCTCGTAATTGCTATACTCTTCATCGTTTTCTTCGTGAGCAATTCCCTCAATCTCCTCCTCTCCGCCTTCATCTTCTTCATCGTCAATATCCAGCTCTTCACCGTCATCGCCATCCAATTCATCATCATCGTCCTCGTCGTCCTCATCAACTTCAACATATTCGAAAATGACCTCGCCACGACGTCCGCCCCGGCGATAGGTTGTATTTTCAAAAATTCCGTTGAAAACATCCCCAGGATATATAACACGGACGTTCTGCACCCCAGCGAAGCTACCAGAAGCGACCACTGTTGAATCGGCACCTTTACCCTCATGATGCATATCAGACTTTAAGCGGAAAGACTCGTCGAAATTCTCAGGATTTTCGTCCACCTCGTACTCATCATCGGCATCATCACCTTCGGCGAAGCCCATTCGGCCAGCATAGTCCACTTCCTGATTGTCGATAATGTCGCCTTCATCATCAGAATCATAGTATTCTCCCAACTCCATTTTTAACAATTCTTCCATGTCAGCGTCACTTGTATCATCCCGTACTTCATCAGCTTCCTTTCTGTTTCTCCGCAGGTTCACGGAGTCGTTATGCCTCTTCATATCGACGGCCTGCGCACTGTTAGTGCGACTCAGAGAAGCGGAATCCTGTGCTTCAAAAGTGTTAGGAATCGCCTTCAGTTGCCTGGTGAACAACTGAGGTAAATCTTCGTCATTGCTTGTTTCAACACTCGCATGAGGGATGGCGACACTTCTAAGAATGCAGCCAACAAAGATGAGTCCGGCGGTCGTCAAAAGGGGTGATCGAAATCTAGAATTCATGGTATTCCGACAACTCACACCTCAAGTTTGCACGCTGCGATGGCGAGGCTTCACTGTTACATATGGTTCAGTCTCAGAGACCTCTGAGACTTTAGTGCTGCTGCACCCTGTTCATGGGTAAACGTGCCGGAAATGCTCTGTATTAACCGTTACGGTCGATGAAAAGCTCAACCCGTATCCCACACAAAAAGATTCGCTTCAAACGTAAGATTACACATTTTAAGAGAGGCGTAAATCTTTCTGTGGTGGCAGATTGCTGGCGATGCAAAAAGGCAATGACGATTGTCGTTCAATGGTGATTTACGGAGACATGGGACGGGCAAAGCTCCTGTACTCGAGTCTCTCCTTGAGGCGCGTTGCAAGGAAATAAATATTGCTGATACCAGTAGCAGTTCGTCTAGTCGTTGTTAGTAACTTTATCCTTTTCGATTATGACCAATCGCTCCCATTCAAGAGAAGTTCGAAATGAACGTGACACTCACTGTTACAGAGAGTTGCTTTTGTAACCAGTAAAATGGACTCTGTCAGCAAGAACCCGATAAGTGCGATGATTCGCAAATTTAAGAAATGGCAAAACAATGAAAACTCTGAGCAAACGTGCAATTCACACCAGGAAGCTTCTTACTTCAAAGCCACACGACGAAGGACATCTGTTGCATGAGTGACATGGCCGGGCAGAACGTCGTCCGCTTTTTCCCCTTGTTCTTGATCTGAGCTCCTGCTTCTGCCAAACTGCGCCATGACCCGCTTATATCGTCTTCGCTCCCGCACCGAAATCGACGGCCTCGTTTCTTGCATTGCGATGAGTAATGCCTCGTCGTCGATATTAAACGTGTCCCCGGCTGGGTATGCTTTCGCGGAATGTAGTTCCAGTAACCTTTTCTTCGCTAACTGGAACTCTACAAGAACACCTTTGAGGTCGGCCCCTGAGTATCCGTCAGTGTGCTCCGCGATAGAACGCAGACCATCCATACTCAGCCCAGAATTGAAAGAGCGACTTATGGAACTCACGACTTTCAGACGATCATCAATAGTCTTCGGAAGATCCACCGCCACCCAAAGATCCAGCCGCCCAGGTCTGAGAAGAGCAGGGTCAATAGTCTCTGGTCGGCTTGTGGTGGCGATGACGAATACTCCTTTTGCCAACTCCTCCACTCCGTCAAGCGCCGTCAATAGGGTGTTCACGACTCGGTCCGCCACACCAGTGCTCTCACCCCCACGCCGGGGTGCCAAAGAGTCAAACTCGTCGAATATTATCACGCATGGACGAATCGCAGTAGCTCTCTCGAAGACACGCCGTACCTCGGCCTCGCTCTCCCCAATGTACTTGCTTAGTAATTCCGGTCCACGAATGCAGATTTTTCGCATGCCACAAGCATTCGCCGCTGCTACCGCAAGTATGGACTTTCCGCAGCCCGAGGGACCATACAGCAGTATTCCCCGCTTTTGTCTAATGGGAGAACTCGCAAATATATCTGGGTACTGAGAAGGAAGCTCTAACGTTTCCTTGATAATTGACTTTGCCTGTTCCAATCCGCCAATGTCATCCCAAGTCAACCCTTCTTCTTCTGAGGCATCATCAAACCGAATTCCTTTGCGACTCATGGGAGTCATGCTCGACGCAAGTTTCACCATTTCTGACAACATCTCATTTGGATGGTAATCCTCGTTCGAGTCAATATTGCGGTTCATTGTAACTTGCACCTTAGTGCGCTCGACAAGCACAACAAGATCTTGAGGATTAAAGCCTTCCGTCAAAGTTGCAACTTTGTTCAGCAATTGACGTTGTTGTTTCTCTTCTACAACCGAAGGTTCCATGGTTTGAACGTGTACATGACGAAAATTGTTAAATGCCAGGACAGCAGCTCTGTCTGTTGATGAGGGGAGGTCAAGTCCAACAACATTTGCAATAACAGAAGGGCTTCGCAAACGCTCATCGAGTCTTTGGGCTTTGGTACATGCCAGGATCACCAGCACAGGGCCACCTGGTTTACCACGGTGACTTTCCATGTTTCGAATCAAATATTGCGCAAGCTTTCGCCTAGATGCCATCGCGGCCGAGCCTTCCTCCGGATTACTTTCAGGTGTCCGGTCAACCGTTCCGGAAAAGAAAACATCTGCATCGTCAAACACTAGAATGCCAGGTCCACCATCAGCTGCTGCTTTGAATGCAACTCCAATACGCTGTCTTGACGCATGCTCAGGTTCTCCCCTGTGGTATTGGCACCGAATCCATACAGTACGCGCTCTTGCTTTCTCGCGAAGTATGGCTGCGACTCTACACAACGCAAACGTCTTCCCGCTTCCTTGAGGTCCCTCCAATACGATAAGAGATGACGCAGAAGTATTAGAAGACAGAGCCGTTTCTGACCCGAATGTGAAGCCCTTCTTGGGAAGAATGACTTTTTGCGCTTCAAGAATTATGTTCAATATTGCGGTCCGACAAAATTCGCCCGGTACCTGTGATAATCGAACGGGTTGTGGGACTATGTCATTGCGCTGAGTTTCCAAACGGCTATGCCGTGCAGCGATAGCCAACTCATCATTCAGCTCTCCAACTGTCTTAACCTTTACCTCCCGTGATAGATGCCAAGCCGGTACCGATACAAGAGTCACATTAGTCGTGCGACCCAGGTCTTCAGGCTTCGCACCGCTTTCTCCAGAAGATGATTCAGCCCGAACTTTTTCTCCGTTTTTTTCTTTCCATTCGCGGTCCCATAACTCCGTCACTAGTTGTAGAGAGTTCCATTTGCTTTGACGAGAGTTCTGCAAGCTTTTTTCCGCATTGGTACAGGCAATATGTACTTTTCCAACTTTCATACCCGGAAATACAATTGTAGGCAAGCGAAGGACGTGCAAGGCATCAAAAGAGTCGATGGAATATCCATCATCGCCGTCTTCAGACAAAACCCATTCTGTGGACTTTGCAATCATCCGCAGTGAAGATGGCGGGTTGCAATTATCGAAGGACTCCTCCAAACGAATCGGAGTCAAGACGGGAACCGCAAGAATATTGAAAATGTAATCGGGGACAAACACATGTCCCTCTGGCACTTGTTCGTTTCCACATGTTGCTATAGGAATTGATACAGCACGACCGACTTCGCCCTTGTTTGCTACCGATACATAAGTACAAATAAAATCAGCGTTTCTTGATAGAAAATAAGCTTCAAGCTCCGAAGGTACAAACGCATAGGTCGGATATGCTTCCTGAAGCCCAGTCGGCACTGGTAGGGACCGAAGGACTGAACGCAGAGGAGACTTGATTCTGCTTCTTTGCAACGGTAGCGGGGGCGCAACAATAATTTTTGAATCCGGGACGAGAATAACATAAGACGGATTCGTCAAGCTCTGCGCATCTGAAGAGGTGGCGTTCTCAACGCGAACTGAAACAGTCCTATTACCCGGTAAAGTGATAGGAAAACAGAGATCTTTGTGAACGACACGAATTTGCTGCAAGAGCCCCAGTTCCAGGGCATTGCCCGCAGCTGCAAGTGCTGAGAAAGTTTCTTGCTGTGCTCCGTGGGGGCCGTCGTAAAAAGGGGTGAGTGCGACAGTGTTCGCCGTCAAATGCGGCGGGATTTCCGTACTGTCCAGCGGTGCGACAAGCGATACTCGCACTGACGCGCTTGAGGGTATATGCATCAATTCCGCGAATGCACTGTCCAACCCAATGTTCTCAACTGGACAGGAACCTCCGCCCCAACCAGCGTAGAATGGGTCATGACGCCGCAAAGCGATGCGCAGCACTCCGAAAAATATGCCCCGCTCGGCTAGGGATGTACATATTGGGGTTGGCAGAGCTGCGTAAAGGTTTCCATGTGCCGAAGGAGATCGAAGAAGGACTTTGAGATCCATGCTCCATGCAGACAACCACACCTCTTGCTTGACTTTGAATCATACAGTAATTGAATTTTAGTTAAATTTATGTATATTCTAAATTTCCCAAGCACCATTGCCCTGTGGAATGTAGAAGTTATTGTACTGTACTGTGTCCATCTCGAAGAATCGTCAGCGACGACGAGAGCCTTGAAATTTCATCACCCGGAAATCTACGACAGCTTGTCTCATTCGTTAAGCGGAGCTAAATCTGCACCTCTCTATCTTCTTTGGGCTGACTCATGCACTTTTCGGTTCAAAATGTCGCGCTAATGCATTTCTCTTGCTCCAATATGCATTTCATTTGGAGATGGTGCCAGTCTGCCAAGTTTAGCAAGCATTGGACGGATTCTTATAGCAATCCTCTTGCCATTCAGAGTTGATTCGTTCAGGAAAGTAGCTTTCGGGAACCTCCCCAGGAAGACGCAGTACTAGCTATGTCCAGCAAATGCCTAATTGGTCATTGAACTTGGCATATCCACCGGCGGCTATCAGGGTCAGCTTGCCCTCCGGTGTCTCTCTCTCATCAGGGAGCAGAACAGCAGGGCGTCCAAGACGCTGTTGCCATATACTTTCACCACGCATGTGTGGTACTGACAAGAACTCAATATCTGTGGAATCTAGAAACTTTGCCTTAAACTCCAATAGCCCCGCCCACCTGGCAAATCCTCCCGCTGGTTCCGCTTACGCCGAAACGCCACAGGCAAGATTCTCAAGAGCCTTACTAATTGCATGATGTGACTGCAGCGTAAGCCACAGGGCCTGGTTCAAGAAAGCCAAGCTCTTTGCATTGCTTCGCACGAAAACGCCGGCTGTTGACAGCTTCCGGCCGCTTGCTCGAAACACCGCCACGGCAAATGCAATATCAACATCAATCTCCACTTCCTGTAGGAAGTATGCTGCGACATTGCGCTGCAAAATCGCGCCTGGACTTAACGTGCACAACGTTGATGCCAAGTGCCACCAAGTGAGCAGTTACCCGCATTCCAGCTAACTCTCGCACCGCCCCGAAACTGAGGATCTTCGTGGTTCGCTTCCTCCAAAATACTCGCTTCGTCCTCGGTTTGCGCCACCCCGCTATCCAGGTACACCGGAAATCCCTGGAGCAGGGCATATGCATACAACTCATCATCTAACGCAGCAACAATCATCCTTGGAAATACACCTGTTGCCTTGGCCGAGCATACCGTATTCGCAAGTAATATTTTGTCATTGCGCGACGCGACAATGAGCACCACAGTGCCGCCCTTGGTTCGATTTCCAATAACACCAAGCAAATCTGGCAATGTGAGTGGAAGGCCAAACACCGATGGTGAAATCCCTTTGGCCTTCGCTCGCCCTGAAATCGGCCATCGTGCTGCGACCGCTCGCGGTCCATATCCCGCTACCGCATCCGCGCTGCGAAGTCCGCAAAAGATGACGCGGGAGCCCTCAACAACAAACGGATCGCTCTGCGCACGGGATACGAACGGCGAATGTTCGCAGCGGCACGCGTGCGGACGCCGTCGGTGCAGCAGGCACAGCGTGGGTGCGGCAGGCACATGGCACGCAGCGAGCTTGTACGGCGCATGCAGTATGGTGCCGTGCTGCGCCATGAATGACCCGTGTGTGGCCGCGAGGTGTGCGTTGATGAACAGCTCAAATTTCTCCGCGGGGTCCGAGCTCCAGAACGCACCCGGCTCAAGTGTCTCCGATGTCAGTATGGTGCGCGACGTCTTTACCAAATGATAGTCATGTTTTACGTGCGTGATTGTGCACGCCTCTGACACGTCAATCACTGCGGCCTGACGTGCGGCAAGCAATTCATGGGTGAACCAGTTATCGTATTTGCCGCGCCCAAGCACAAAGGGTGGTGTGCGCACGCGCAGTGGTGGCAATGTCCCGGCCGGCCATGCCCACACGTCTATCCCGCCGTATGTGTGCAGCGCGCCAATGGCACGCACGAAGCGCACAAGCCCCTGTCGAGCCCGTGCGCTATCAGGCTCGAAGGGGAGGTCCTCGATGTCCCAGCGGGCCCCAAGTGCAACCCAAGGCGGACGCACGTTCTCGCGGAGCTTTGCGAGTGCGAGTGGAAAGTCGTCGAAGAGGAGGATATCCGCATTGAGGAGAACGACGACGTCGCCGATAGTGGGTGCGGAGGCGTAGCGCGGCGAGGACTGCATGGAAGAGTGGGACTCCCAGGAACGTCTCGTCGACAGGTTGCGCTGAGACGCCAAAGCTCTGGGCATACCGTCACCGGTCCCAACAGTGTTACGCGCGGGCGCGGGCGTAATTGAAGCCAGGTTTGCAGTGCGCGTCGCTGATGCGCTCCGTCCGGCCCTGTGAACGGCTTCGGTGCTGCGAAAAGATGGAGCTTCGGTCCAAATGGGCGAGCTCCAACGGAGGTGCGAGAGAATGGGAGCCAAGGGCCTATGACAAGGAACACTGAAAGAAGGAAGGCACTCCAGGAAAGCGCTACATTTTGTGGGGTTGGGCGACGCTTCTGGCGTTCGTGACGGCTTTCTGCAGACCAAGTGCTGTCGATCAAGCGACTTTGCCGCCGCCTCATGGCGGTGGTGACCGACTGTTCGCGCTGCTAGTGTGGAATGTGGGAGGACTGTCGGTGCGCTCCCATAGTAGATGAATGATCGCGAATTTGGCCAGTTCTGATTGGGTAATAAGAGAAGGTGAGTCGGTGGCTATTGGAGGAAGAAGGGGAGAGATTGCGCCTCTTCGAAAAACATTTCTGTGTTTCTGATACGTGAATGTCACAGAACTGTATTACAAACAACTGGCATCACATTGAGAGATATTCTTGTCGTCCCCGCTGCGCTTCAGCTAGCTAAAATACAGTTCAAGTCCGGTAGAGCACGAATACAGGGATTGTAGCGTTTTACTATTTCGGAAAACTGGGCGCGATCTTCGTATGCTTGTTCCTTCATTTCCCCTTTAAGTGGGGGGTTTGTTTTGCATTGCCCTCACAGGGCCTACCCGCAGTAAGAAAAAAAAGTGTGAGTCGCGGACCTGCGTCAGTCTTCTCTATTCTAAACTTTCCAGCTCTTAAAGTCTATACATCGCCTACGAAAAAGAACGATGGGTTTTATTGAAACAATGTGCTCGCAGTGCCAACTTTCGACAGCGATGTTGCAGTCACATCGCACGCACTGGCATCCCGTCTGGCGTAAATTGGGTAGAGTGACAGTTTCTGCTGAGTCAGTTCCCGTTCATGATGCGTTCTACACCACAAATGTATGGGAGGCCAAAAAAAAAAAGTTCACAACTTTCTGAATGGAGAATCATGAATCGAAGGAATTTGTGTGGATTCAGGCGTAGTGGGGCTCGGGGTCTAAGCACGCCGAAAAAGGCAGATATCCTCAACAATTGTTGCCTACAGGGCGCGGCCTGAAACTTTCGAATGTAGATTCGCGCGTCGCTTCTGATGCGGCTCATAATGGCTTTCCGCGGATCAGAGCCGTGGCGGAGGTCTTGCATCAGGAATGATTGCTCCTAACGTGGTAAACCATGATTGGGCAGCAGCACGGGAACAGTAAGAGACTATTGGAAGAGGCAGATATCATTGCGCCTCTTCGCGAAACATGCAAATTTTGCATGTGCTGGAATGTAAATATCATACCTACCCTTTGTAGCCGATTGTCCTGTATCGGTATTCAAATTCAGAGCTGCTGTATTCTCGTGATGAAAATTCTGCAGCTTCGAATTTGATTTCACGAAGTCCGGCACTACCGGTACATTCCACTTCATGATGAAGTGGCATGCGCGCAATGCAGGTATCAGCAGTTAAACCGAACCATAAAGGGAAAGCCAGCAGCAATCATGGTGCAGGCTCCGAGCCTTTTCTCTCGGCTATCATGAATATTGGTTTCACAAGCTCGCTAGCGAGGGAACCCCGTTTCTGTGTTGACAGAATTCGGGGACAACTGATGATGCGCCCGTGTCCTCCATGAATGGTGTATATTCGTGGGGCAAGAAATTCGACAGCAAATACTGGACGATTCGTGTGGATTGTAGTCGAGATGGTGCTGTGTCATTTGAATATTAGTGCTGAAATCTCTCTCTGGCTCTCGGTCCCAATTTTTAGAGACTCTGATTAACCGATCCAGTTCTCAAGTGATGCCCAAACCATACGCCGCGGCGAAAATGACTGCAAGTTCATTTGATTCCTTTTGCGTTATCTGAACCAAGAACGCAAAACAGCGCGAAACGACATCACTATTGTTTTTAAGAGCTTACTCCATATTCAGTTGCTGTATGAGTATCTATTAATGTCAAGCTTGACCACAAGTAGCGAGATTGATTCACAATATGTGTTGTTCATGTAATGCAAGGCATGTAGATAATATTGTCTGGATGGGCGCTTGTTCTTAGCAAACGCAGTTTTCGAGCAATTGAAGTTGGTCCCCATGGATGACACTATTTCGGACCGTAAGATTGGCTCGTGTACAAATTTCCGTCAACCGCCAGCTCGATGCCGCTGAGTAGTAAATATTAGTGAGAAGCAATGCATCGCGGGACCCGCGTTCCATCCGAACGATTGAAGCACGCCTCCGGTATGCATTTCTACATTGTTACTGACCCGGAAGAAGTTGATCGTTGATGCTAGATGGGACAATGGGGACGTGCAGGTGTACATCGGATGGGAGCGCAAAATGGGTATCCTTTTCTCACACTGTTGTCACCAGACTCGCGATAGCGAATGCCAATCATGGTATGCACGCACACGACTCTGCAGAAAATGGAGACCTCATGGTAGGGGCACTGTAACGATCGATGCATGCATTCATACGCACAGCGGTGGTCTGAGTGGCATCCCCGAGTCGCATTGCGCGGAGCTGTGGTGGTTGCGAAGCTTTCGCTCGGGACGAAATTCGATAGCAAGGTGATGCATGGTCAAACGAAGGATCCCGGAAAAGTGAAGGTGGTCTCTAGAATCGTGGAGGTATATGCGACTGGTTTGCCCAATGTTTTTAGCATCACGCGACATACAAATAAGTTTGTGTATGCAATGGACCATAGATAGGAAAATGAGGTTTTTGCGTAACCTGGAATTGAAAGGCGCGCTAATCCTATAAACAGGAATTTTGATTTTCCATATCAAATTTCCCCAACACTCTGGTGGACTTCTGAATTTTAAGGAATTCGGCTTCTCGTTCCTGGGATTATCTT
>JADWZK010093625.1_pt1 | contig 16487 bp, 8 predicted proteins | sample 8957641 | NCBI WGS metagenome assembly JADWZK01 (sample SAMN16576796, study PRJNA672827) | algae metagenome | host: rhodolith | place: South Korea: Udo, Jeju | collected 2014-09-18 | reverse complement strand
CCGTGCATCTCTAGAAGACCTAAAACTACCCGCCAGGATGTGGAAATAACCTAACGCAGAATACAGTATGCAAGGATAACGTTCATTTCCTAATCGATATTTCTTCGTGCGACACATATAAAGAATTGTTTCGCACAGCGTAGAGAAACGAGATATTCATCTCAGAGAGCAAGAGACGTTTCTACTGAGCGCACTAATTCCATATAAATAAAATCCCTACAAGTAACAGTTTAAAGTTAGAAAACATAAAATAATACTCGTATCAAATTTTTGCTACAAAAATTAAGGTGATTATGAAAGAAAAAAATTTGTGCTTGTTTGTTTTTGTGTTTTCAGGAGTCGCCCAGTTATTCACGATTCTCCAGTTTCTTAATAGAATATTCATAGAAGCCTTTCCTCATCGGGTCCTGCACGACATAAGCCAGAGGGGAATATAAAAATGCATAAATAAAGGTTAGCATATGACTGTAGTCTCATCGCACCCTTCCGCCAACAAGAAACAGAAACTAATACTTACAATATCTTTCAGCTTTCTGAACGCTTGCGCTGCATCCTCATTTCTCCGTAAGTGAGTTAATATATGCGCCTTGGCATGCAACACCCACCGCGCCTCTGGCTCCAGCTCCAACAACTCGTCGCACGCTTTTAATTCGCGCACCCATAAGTCCTCTCCAACGGAGACGCGACCATGACTCCCTGGCATACCAGCAAGTAGCCAACGGTGGTAGAACCACGCAGATTGTACATCCGGCTCAGTGTAAAACGCTTGTCGGACAAATTCCAGCTCCTCGGCCAGGAGCTCGGGGCCGACCTCACGGACAAGAGGAAGAATCTTGCTGCGCATATGCCAGGCAGAGTAATTTGCAAAGTCTGCGTTGATTTTGCTTGTGACGAACTCGAGCTCTTTCTGCATTTCCGGGACAGTTGACTTTCCACTGAGAGCGCGCACGTGCATCCTGTGCGTCCAGCCATGAAAGTTTCGCGCGTCCAGTCCAAGCATCCCCGCAGACAGTTTTTCTTCCTCCGCCAGCCGTTGAGCACGCGTAGCGCTGTCCACACGCGCAGAGCCAGCGCCCAGCAGCCACAGACGGTGCTCCCACGCTGGATACGCCTTAGGGTGTCGCTTGAGAGCGCGCATGGTTAGTGTTAGTTCGGCAGCCCACAGGTCTTCGAAATTTTCTTCTACTTCCAATAGATATGACCGTCGGAATGCCCACAGTGAATACTCATCAGGGTTCGTTTCCACGGCCGCCGCCGTCGTCCGCCATGCGCCAACACGATCAACTTGACGCTCCGCTAGCGCTTTCCGCAGAAGATCTGCTTCGATGCGTGCTCTCTCGCGCTCAGCTTCGGCCGCTTCGCCTTGTAGACGCCTTCCTCGACGAACGCCATGCATAACGAGGGGGGCCGATGCGGATTTGCAGGACGGAGCTGAGCATTTCACCTTCTTGAGAAGAGGATCGTATTGCAGATGACTTTAATTGGTATGACACTAATTCGACGTCCTCCATTACAGTGCTAACAAATACAAACTTTCTATTGCTAACGCCAATTTACTTACAGTTTGTCTGTTATAGTTATTGGTAGAATGTTCATCTTTAATTCATTGCCCTCGAAGGCACTGACAGTGCACTGCCAATCTCGACGTAAAAAGATGCCTGCCAGCATTTCAGTTTAAGTACTGTTGTGCCGAACAATCTCATCTCCGTTCCGGGGCTGAAGAAAGCGCAGGCCGAGACCGCAACTTTGTGGCGCCCTCGCGCACCACCTTCTTCTTCGCCATGTTTTGGCTAGTTGTGATGGGCGTGGTTGCCTACTTTGCGTATCGATTTCTGTACGACTCTCCGGATGATCGGGGAACAGGAACGCAGGAAGGAGCGCAGGAAGGAGCGCAGGAAGGAACGCGGGAAGGAGCACAGGAAGGAGCACAGGCAGAAACGCAGACGGAGACCGAACCTGAAGTGAGAGCGCCGCGGCCGAGGACGATTCTTCCGACAGTGCCTCCGCCAGCTGTGGCAGCGACGAATACATTGTCCCCGAGGGATCAGATCGCGGTCACTGTGGAAAGTCTCACTGGTGCAACGATATCGTGGCCGCATGCTGGCCCTATATCGGGCGCATCACGGAGTCGATGCTAGGACCAACTATCGAGCCTCTTATCAATCTGTCGCTACCGAAGGGATTCAAGAACTTTCAATTCCTCAGCAGAGATCTTGGTCGCGATCCGATCAAGGTTGACCGAATCACTGTGCATCGTCGGCATCACAATTCTGTCGCTCTCGACATGGATGTCTCCTTCGTGGGAACACCGAATTTGCAAATGCGTTGCTTCCCGGTACCAGACACGTTCGGTATTCGCGAACTGCGCTGGAGCGGTCGTCTCTCTATCCTTATGCGCCCGCTTATCACTACCATGCCGCTTGTCGGTGCTGTGCAGGCTGCAATGGTAACTCATCCGACACTAGATATTGACTTCACGGGTATGGCGCAGGTGGCAGATTTGGGACCGCTTGCTAAGGTTGTTCGCAACGTTTTGCGCCAGGTGATTGCGTCTATGGTGGTGCTTCCGAATCGATTCGTGTTTAAGATGTCAGACGCTATCGACTTCTTCGACGTTTATTACCCACCTTTGGGCGTGATGCAAGTTATTTTCAAGAAAGGACGTGGTTTTCAGAAGGAGAGGAAGCTCGGTCCGATTAAGACGACTCCCGACGTTTTTGTGAAAGGCAAATTTGGGCTGGAGAAATTCAGAACACCCCATGTCAGAAACTCGTTGACGCCGGAATGGAACGTTGGTCACACTTTCATTTTGTACGACCTCGACCAGCCTCTGGATGTGAAAATCATGGACAAGGATGCGGTCCGGGACGACACTCTGGGCGAGAGGCAGTTACTTGCAAGGGAGCTTATCCGTGAGCACCATCAATGGGTCAAGCCGAACAAGAACGTCAATCAAACTGTTGCAATCAATTCGGAAATTCTAATCGAGACTAATCTTTTCATCTTTTCCGAGCCCACTGCGCCATTGCCAAACTCGCAATGCGTGGTAAGCGTACTGATTGATCGAGCGTCCAACCTGCCGTCCGATGTATCCTACACGTTGTGTAAAATTCATATCGGGGAAAAGATCACCAGAGAGACTTTTGCCGTTGTGAAAATGGACTCCGAGACCGAAATGCCAGTGCCAGGATACGACCCTGTGAATCCCATCTGGAGCCAAAGTTTCGATGTGATATGCAAATCGCCCTCGGAGGCCGATGTCACTCTCGAAGTTTTCGACAAGAAGCGACGGTTAGGCAAATTCACAATCAACTCAGCAGATTTGCAAAATACCGCGGACAGGACAAAAGCTGGAGATTTTTCTATTGGAAATGGAGGCACACTAAGGGCAAAAGTTTTGCTACGGGGCCTTTTGAGAGACACAAGTATAGGCGCGGGTTTACCATAGCGTTAGATATTCGGCATTGAACTTATTGCCGTGTCTTGTATAGTCGACGACCATGACTTTCGGAGCCACTGCTAACAAGTTCATGACTTGATCTAAACTAAAGCCAGAGGTTTACTGTAGAGGCACCAAGGACTCTCAAAAAGAAGTGATAAAGGATGCACCAGTAATTTCAAAACTAAGACATCATTATCACGCTGTTTTGTTCTCAGACGGTTCTAACTGTACTGCGTCCTTCGGTCTTGTTCCCTCGGGAAACACTTCCCAAGGAGATGAGTAATCGAAACTTCTGTACTCTTGCGCGATTTCAACGGGTTCTTGAACAACGCGCTTCTCCGTATCATCGTACCTCACCTCGACATACCCTGAGAGCGGGAAATCCTTGCGTAGCGGGTGCCCCTCAAATCCGTAATCTGTGAGAATGCGGCGCATGTCGGGGTGACTATGGAAGAATACGCCGTACATATCCCAAACCTCGCGCTCAAACCAATCGGCACCCTTGAAGACCTTTGTGGCCGACTCGAGCGGGGTGATTTCGTCGACGTATGTCTGAATTCGGATCCGCGCGTTGTACCGCGTCGAGAGCAACGAATAAACAACGCGGAAGCGGTCACGACGCTCAGGGTAGTCCACCGCCGTCGCCTGGATGAAGCCCTTGAACTGGGTGGACGAGTGCAGCTTGAGGAATCGCATCACGTTTACGGTGTCATCGGGCTTCACTTCAAGCACGAGTTCGCCGCCGCTCTGCGCGTGCGATCGCTGGATCCTCGGCCGCGGTGATTGAATTCGGCAGCATGTCAACCAGCGACGCCATAAACTGCCTTCTGCTGCTCCACGCAGCGCGGAACGTGTCCGCAGACTTTGTCACTGTGCTCGCCTCCGGCGCCGCCGACGCCCATCGTCGAGTATGCACACTTGCGCGCGCCACAAGGACGATACACGCCGTAAAGCGGCTGCGCGTATCATGATGCACGCGCTAAAACGCAATCAAGCGGAGCGCCAGCCAGAATGTCTCGGTCTTGGAGCAATCCGCAACTTTGATTCTTGCATCTCCTCAAGAACCAAATTGCCGGTGCAGTATTGGCAATAATATTTAAATTTCTGTTAATATTTTTCTAATTTTTTGTATTTATTTTCAGCCTCCTGTGTTTGTTGTTTTGGATGCGAAAAGATCGCCAGCGAACTCCAACTAGAAAAATGTCGTGATTCAGCTTTCTGAAGTTCTGTGCCCGGCCGTAATCAGGATCAGAAATTTGGTTGGCATCAATGACGATCAAGCAGCAACCATTTGTAATAATCAGTTTTCGAAGGTGGAGGGGAAGTGGGCAACGTGCTGCATGATATGGGGGCAGTAACAGCATAGAAGGGAATAGGAGGTGGGTGAATGAAGCTGTTAAATGTTCTGCACCTGCCACAGAAGACGCACAGAGGAAAAGCTTCAGGTGGTAGTGAACGGTTTCCCCATGCTTTACCTGGTTCAGGTTGGCGCCTTAAAAACGCCACATATTTCCAAGAATCTGTATACGCAGCGCTATGCTTCGCAGTTTAGCTGTGGGACATAAGACGCTCACCACTCGAGATTTCTGGAATAACGCATGTCATTACTAGACGCAACAAATGCCGTTATAAATGTTTGCAACTTTATGTTCAACAACGTATAAACTATAGTATACATAATAAGATAGCGATGTAACACTATCCAAGAACTCTTCTCTTCTGTCCCCCCCGCCCGGAACGCACTCCCCCTTGCTCCTCAACATTTTCTTTGTCTGTCGAGGATCGATCGGCACCGGGCACATTCTTGAGTCCACGACGGTCCATTTCGTCGAACGATATTGTATTGACATTTCTTGAAATAGTTGAAATTCCGTCTACAAACTTCGTGCGGAAGATGACATTCGCATTGTTGAACATCCCTTCCTTCAAGGATACCACAATAAACTGCGAGCCTGAAAAATGCTTCCGCAACATTCTGCCGATATTTTGGGTATGGCTCAGGTCAAGAGCGGCATCAACCTCATCCAAAATATACATGGGTGCCGGCTTGAATCGCAACATAGCCAAAATTAAAGACAGAGCGATCAGACTTCGCTGGCCACCAGACAACTCGGACAGGGAGTCCTTCCATACATCACCGAACGCAACCCGAATTTCCAAACCGTCTTCGATGCCCATGCCCTCTGGAGGCTCCAGCTTGGCCGATGTTCCAGGCAACAAATCGGAGAAAATTTCGCCAAAGTCCTTATTCACTTTTTTCCAGGTTTTTTCGACGGCGATCATCTTTTGCTTGTCCAAGCCCGCGATGACCTGCTCGATTTTCTCCTTATCCTTCTCTACAATCTCCTTTTTAGCCATCAAGCTACGGTATTCATCCATTGCTGTTTCGAACATATGCATCGCCTTCTTATTAATTTTTCGCGACAGCTCTTCCTGCGTTTTCTCGAGTTGCTTCAGTCTCTTCGACGACTTCGCCAACCTCCGGTCTTCAAATTCATAGTCATGCCCTTCGACCCCGAACAGCTCCTTCTCCTGGGCAATCCAAGAGTACTTCTCGTCAAACGATGCGACAAGCTTCTCAGCACCAGATCTACCGCGCTGCGCTTCCCGCAATTTGGTCTCCAGTTTTGCCTTCTCCAATGAATCTGCTTCTATTTTTTCAGCAAGCTTCTCTATTTCAGCCCGCATCTCAGAGATTTCCTCGCTCGATTTGGCCAGTTTTTCTTCTTCATCTTTCAAGAGAGCCTGTGCTTCCTCAAATGACTTACTGCACGACGCAACCTTAGCCTCGAGAGCGTCCACGGCATTCTCAAGATTTTGAATTGATGGAACCACGGTTTCAATCCGTTGGGCAGTTAGGGATTTGATTTCTGTCTCAACTGTCTCTATCTGCACTAGCAATTTCTCGTAAGCGTCGCTAGCAGCTTGAGCCTTGGCGATTGCGGCATCATACTCCGCCTTAATCGTTGCCATGACCGCCTCCGCCTCGTCTTCGGCCTGTCTCCGCGCCGCATCCGCATCCTGCAACGCCAACTCCAGCTCTTCGGCACGCTTGCTGTTCTTTGCCAGGGATTCCTTCGCATTTTTCAATGCACTGGGAATTTCAACGTTTATTTCCTGCTCAAGTTCTTGCACTTCGTTCAGAAGACGACCAGTCCTTGATTCCCCAAGCCGCTGTGCCAGAAGCTCTGCCTCGTGCCGCTTAATATCCAGCTCTGCAGTGAGCTGACGGTATCGCTTTGCCTTCAATTCGACAGATGCGATCTGAGCTGACAATTTGCCCAGGTTCTGCTCCTTGATGGAAAGCTCGGCCTCAGCATCAGACAAATCTCCTAATAATTGCAACGGGGAATTTCCTGTTCGCCTTGACGAACCTCCGGAAATAGTACCAGCTGGGCTGTACACTTCTCCATCCAAAGTGACACTTCGTGCATAGACGCTTCTGTCGAACGTCACCGTTTTCGCTGAATCCATGTCCTTGCAAATCAGAGTCTTACCGAAAACATGCTTTATCGCGTTCTCAACATCGTATTCGTATCCGACAAGATCGAGGGCAAGCGATGTAGACGGGACTAGTTGTTTGGCTCTGCGAATTTTATCAGAGTCAAGTGTGTCAGCGTTGATCTTGTTCAATGGTAATATCGTTACTCGACGAGTGAGCCTACCCTTCTTGAGCAAATCAGAGGCTGTCTTGTCAGTATCAACAACCACTTGATACAGGCGACCACCAGCTGTGACTTCAATTGCTGTAGCTGTTGCAGGATCTTTGAGACGAATAAGCTTGGCAACAAGCCCGTGGACTCTGCGATGATCAAAATTTGCGTACGGCTCAGAATACTGAAAGTTAAACCCGCTAACGCGGGCAGTCAGCTGATTCACACGCTCTCGAAGAACCGCGACATCTCGCTGCTCCACATTCCGCTTTTCGTACAATGCGTCGGCAGATTCTGAATCAAAATCCAACTCATGTACAGCCATCTTAGCGGTAGCAATTGCTTTGTCCGCAATTTTCTTTTGAGCTTCGAGCTCGCGAACCCCGGCGCGGTCTTTGGAAAGTTCCACAGATTTTGTAGTATGCTCTGTTTTCTTGTGCTTAAGTCGAAGATTCAAGTTTGCAATTTCAGTCTGCGCCAACGACGCTTCCTTCTTCGCATCTTCCAATTGCTGGACAGCAGACCCAGTGCCAGCCCCTTGGGTGCCTTGCGTGGCTGCACCAGTCAGCTTTGCGGTCTCTGCATTCGAAACTTTCTCAGCAGCGACTTTCTTTTCTTGTTCGGCTTCCTGCATAGATTTCTGCGCCTCAACCACTTCGTTTTTATGAGTTTGCAATGTTGCTTGACAACTCGAAATGCTTTCTTCGAGAGTTTTGAGTGCCGCTTTTTCTGACTCAAGTGCTGATTTCTGGTTATTCCAAGTACTTGTGTGCTTTACCAATAGCTTGCTTTGATCTTCGACATCAGTGTGCATTTTTCGCAAAGATCCTTGATCAAACTCCGACTCTCTCGATTTTATCAAGGCGGCTAGAGATTTGGAACATTCTTTTTTCGATTGCGTCAGGCTAGTGATTCTTTCATCAAGCATAGCAACGCCATCGCCAATTTCCGTACTTGCCCCTGAAGTTTTTTCCAAAATCTCTGATGCTTGGGTATATTCGTACGCAATTAGATATCGCTGCAATCGATCGATTTCTGTACCGTTCTTGCTCCACTCCATGTAATGCTTGCGTCCTTCTTCAAGTTTTTTCAGAGACGGACTAATACTGTCCTCGAGCAAAGAGTTAATTTCATGCTTTTTTCGCTCTTTCTTCTCGATTGTTTTCAAAGCGGTTTCTTTCTTGTTCTCGTACATTTTGGTTCCAGCCGCTTCCTCAACCATGGATAGCACTTCCACTGGCTTCATGTTAATGACCTTCGTAATGCGACCTTGCATGATAAGGAAATGCGGGTTGTTGACGTTTAAGCCAACAGAATGGAAGAGGTTCTGCACGCGTCCAGGTTGAGCAACGTGTCCGTTAATTAAGTACTTGTTCCGTCCTCCGACAACCACTTGTCGAGTAACAGTGATTTCCTCAAGCGCTTCATAGCCCACGGGCGAGAACTCTTTGTTCGCATTGTCAAAGACCAGAGTGACTGTGGCCTTCCGAATTCCAGCTTGTCCGTTTTTGTAAACGAGTTCCTGCAGCGAAGACGCGCGCACCTGAGATAAGTTGGTGATCCCGAGCACAAAACATATTGAATCCAAAACGTTGGATTTTCCAGACCCGTTTAAACCAGTGATTGCGTTGAAGGCAGGATCAAAGCCAGATACGACTGTGCGACTCGCATAGCTCTTGAAACCATCAATGATGACTTCTTTGAGAAACATGGCGGTCGTATTTCGTGCAAGGGCAGTCTGGTTCCTTGTTGCACCGCCGCGGTTCGGCTGAATCCCTCCGCGCGGGGGTTGGGAGTCTGGAACTGAGTGACCCCGGATTCACACGATTTGGGAGGGCAAGAGAAGAAATTTTTGAAAATTCAAAACATTACCGCCAAAAACAATTGTGATAATTGATCGCAATTTAAGTAAATTTTATAGCCAGATGGCATCAAATTTGAGTAAACGCAAAGTCAGTCAAATCATAAGAGAAATCCGTGCTGCCAATTATCTCCAAGGCAAAGAATTATACCCCTCCACTGCGAGGCTAATACCTTGCAAACAGATACCCTTCGCGCGAATCGTCGCAGAACAGAATCAGCCAAGACTCCCTTAACCACGCGAAGGGTGAAATGATTTCATTTCTCAGAGTCTTTTTCGTCGTGAGCGGCCGATTTTGCAAGTATTGACTTGGCAGCATCGACAACGGCCTTTTTTCTGACTCCTATTTTCTCCTGCTCCAGTTCTTTCAGTATCTGCTCGACATGGTCGAGACGCTCTTCGAGAGTCAGCGTTCTTTCCTCGATAATCTGTTCTTTCCTGATCACTGCTTCTTTCCTTCCTTCAACCTTTTCTCTGTACTCCTCGACCTGGCCAGACAAGCCCCACTCAATTGCCTTCACATACACATACGCAGCGGCCGGAGGCAAGAGCGCATATATGAAATTACGCAAATGCCAGTCCCATCGACGCCGGAATTTAGGATGCTGCAGCATTGCGGATGGATGCTGCGGTCCAATGGTCTGAAACACAGATTTAAAAATTGCAGCGCTCATTCCCTGATGTCTTGGATTCCACTTTTCTGGCGCCGTGCTCTTACATCTTGCTTGCCAACCGAACCTCAGGCATTTCATCAAGCGCGTGCGCATATCCGTCAATTCCGACTTTTAATGATGCTCAATGCACCTAAGGCGAGAAATCGGATGTCTCGGGAGTTGTTCGTGTCGTCAAAATCCGTGGGATACGATCGTCGGTGTGTAAGCAAAGGAGGTTTGACACGTGGCAAGATTCTGAGATTGGTGTTTATCATACTATGATGCATCGGCGATGCGGGCAAGGACAAATCCTCTGGTCACAAAATCTTTCAGATATCTCTCGTTTGATTCCACTTGAAAACGACCGTCTATACTGGAAGCTTTGTAAGAAATCGTCGCATCCACGTTTGTCTTCGCAGAGACTGCTTTGTTCGAAGTGGAACTACAACAGCATTTATCTGGGTGATATCTGTGCTGGTTTCATCGGTTTATCGGCCTTGAAGGGAGAGGCGGAGGCCGTCATCTCTCTTTCCTTCGAAGGCTAAGCATCATTCCTATCGGAAGAAGAATTTTTGCTGCCAATGAAGACACCCGTAGTGACGTCCACCGTCCGCCCGGATGGCGTTGCTGTTCTTCGGATATGTAATCCCCCCTGTCAATGCCCTGTCAACTACTGTTCAACATGCACTCTCAACCCATTTGGCGTCGCATTTGTCGAATGAAGCAGTGAAAGCGTAGTGATCGCCGCTGATTCCTCGAAGTCCTTTTTCTCATCCGGAGCAGATGTTTCAGAATTTGCAGCCATATCTTCAGGTGGCAGTCCGTTCAGCGAAGAAGTATCCTGGGTATACCAAGGGGCAGAATCAGCAAAGATTCCTGTTGTCGCCGCCATAGACGGCGTATGTCTCGGAGGTGCGCTTGAGCTTGCTTTATGCTGTGCCGGTCGAGTGGCAACACTACGATCAACATTTGGCTTACCAGAACTGCAACTGGGAATTATCCCTGGTCTCGGGGGCACTCAGCGCCTACCCCGCGTAGTCGGATTTGAGAAGGCCGTGCAATGGATGTTGAGAAGAGCCACAGTCAGTGCGGAAGAAGCTCAAGCCGCCGGTCTTGTGGACAGAATCATAGAGGCAAACAACAGTGATGCCGTAGTCAATGCTGCTGCGCGGCATGCCCTGAAGCTGCGTAGTGCTCATCCAACTCCTGCTTTATACCGTACAGATCGACTGGGTTCTCTCGCGGAATGCCGCGCGATTGCAGCTCGCCTGCAGCCCACCGTGCGCCGACTCTCTCGTGGCGGGCACATGCCGCATTTCGAAGCCGTGGTGCGCGTCGCCTTGTATGGAGTTGAGCATGGCGGGAAAGCAGGCCTGGCTGAGGAGTCAAGAGAATTTATGAAACTGGTCACAGGGTCCGCGTCTCTTTCCATTGTGCATTTGTTCTTTGCAGCCCGTAAAACTACGAAAGTGCCGCTTGGTCCTACGACTAGGGCGCCCCGGATACCAAAGGCGGTTGGTGTTATTGGCGGTGGCCTCATGGGTGCTGGAATTGCGACTGCTCTTCTCACTGCCGGTATTCGCGTCGTAATCAAAGAAGTGAGCGAGAAGTTTGTGGAACCAGCTCGTGCCAGAGTGCAGCGGAATCTTGGCAAGCTCGTTAATGCCATTCAGCTGCTGACGATAACGACTGAATATGACCCGTTCGCAGATGTTGATATGGTGATTGAGGCTGCACCTGAGGTTCCGCAGTTGAAGCAAGCTATATTCAAGGCTTTGGAGGGAGTGTGTCGTCCAGATTGTATTTTGGCAAGCAATACCTCCACAATCAACATCGACCTTGTAGGAATGGGATGTCCCAAAGCTCACGCTGATGGTCGTGTCATTGGAGCGCATTTCTTTTCACCGGCGCACAAAATGCCGCTACTTGAAATTGTTCGCACAGAGAGCACTTGCCCCAGTGTCGTTGGTGACGTTCTTGCCCTGGCAAAGAAAATCAGAAAGACGCCGGTGGTGGTTGGGAATTGTGCTGGATTCGCTGTCAATCGAATGTATTTTCCGCAGTCCATGGTTGCCAACTTTCTCATTGAGCTGGGAGTGGATCCTTATCGAGTTGACGCAGCTTGTGAGAAATTTGGTTTACCTATGGGTCCTTTCAGACTTCTTGACTTGGTGGGTATGGACATTGGTGTTGCCGTTGGACAAGTCTTTGATATGTTCTACGGTGACCGTTCTTCCGGGACGAGTCCTGTTCTTGCAGAAATGCTCCGAGCGGGGCGTAAAGGCCAGAAGTCCGGCTCTGGATTTTACAAGTACAGCAAAGGCGTGCGAGGAGGTATTCCTGACGTCAATGGGGTGATGCCTTTCGTTGAAAAGGCAAGGACAGCTGCGGCGACTAGACAGGGATACAGTGCTCTGAAACAAATGGCTAGTTCTTTGAGTGACCAAGACATCGTTGACATGATTTTGCTACCGTGTGTGAACGAAGGATGTCGCATTTTGTATGAAGGTGTCGCGGTGCGTTCTTCAGACTTGGACATTTGCTCCGCGATGGGAATGGCATTTCCTGAGTTCCGTGGAGGACTTATGTATTGGGCTGAAACGACGCATGGTAGTGCGGCTGGAGTAAGGCGCCGTTTGCGGGAGTTTTACGCGATGTCTAATGGGTTCAGTCTGTTCAAGCCGTCGTTTGCTCTCGACCGATCTGCGGAAGCAGAAGTCGCGCTGGGGAAACGGGTCGTGCCTGTCTTGCGACAGGGCCGTCCCGATGATATTGTCGTTGTATCCGCTTTTCGGACTGCTGTAGGCCGTGCTGGCCGAGGTGGATTTAAAGACACCGTACCCGATAACATGATCGCCCCCGTTATAGAAAAGATTTTGACTTCAACGAAGGTTTCTCCCAACGATGTTGGGGATGTGGTTGTCGGTACAGTGTTGCAGAGAGGTGATACGGGAGTCGTTCAAGTGCGAGTTGCTGGCATCCTATCTGGTTTGCCCGTCAGCGTTCCTGTGCAAACTGTGAACAGACTCTGCTCCTCAGGACTGCAGGCCATTGCTGACGCAGCCGCGTCGATCACGGCTGGGCATTACGACATTGCAATCGCGGGTGGAATGGAGAGTATGAGCATGGCAAGCATGAATAACAAGGAATTGCGGCCGAATCCCAAAGTGAAAAGCAATGTGACAGCCGCCAGTTGTTATCTCACGATGGGGAAAACGTCAGAAAACGTGGCCGAGCAGTTTGGTATCTCTCGTGCAAGGCAGGACCGTATGGCCGTAGTGAGCCATGCGCGAGCATCTGTCGCCAAACTTGCGAAGCGCCAGAAAAATGAAATTGTTCCTGTGTCAACTAGAGTTCAAATCGTTGACAGGGAAACGAAAAAAATAATCGGTACGAAAGATATTGTTGTTGAAGAAGATGAAGGGGTTCGGATGGGCGTCACCATAGATCGATTGGCAAAGCTACCGGCTGTATTCAAGAAAGGAGGGAGCACGACACCCGGAAATTCGTCACAGCTTAGTGATGGCGCTGCTGCTGTAATGTTGATGAAGCGGGAAGTTGCAGAAAATCGTGGCCTTGAGCCGTTAGCTACTCTGCTCGCTTTCTCAGTGGCAGGGGTAGATCCAGCGGTGATGGGAATTGGCCCTGCCGTAGCTATCCCGATGGTGCTAAAGAAGGCAGGTCTTGCTATTGCGGATATTGACCTATTTGAAATCAATGAGGCGTTTGGGTCACAGGCGGACTATTGCATTGAAAAACTGGGACTGAATCGCGATATCGTGAATGTTATGGGAGGAGCGATTGCAATAGGTCATCCGCTTGGAATGACTGGGGCTCGACTAACTGTATCCATTGTTCATGAACTTCGCAGGCGCGGTGGACGTTACGGCGTTGTGTCAATGTGCATAGGATCAGGAATGGGGGCTGCTGCTGTGTACGAAATCAATAGAAGTCGTGAGAAGTCACGACTTTAATTGTTGGTATGTTGCCCTAATTGTAAAGTTTCTAAAGTTTGCGCTGTCTAAAGTAGAATCGCATGCTCGAATCTGCAGAGAGACAGACCGGTAGCTGGAATTATTTTCCTGGGTGATGCCTTGTTCACCTGTACTTGAGATAAGCCTGTAAATGCTCGGCTGGGTTGACAAAGTCCACACTTTGCATTGAATTCGTCGTATGACACTTCTTGCCCGAGGGTATGACGTCTGCCATGTTCACTGCATTCATAGTTGACATCGGCCCAATTCTGTTTGCCGTCGAAGACCAACTGAATTACCCCTGGACAGGTACATTAAAATGTCCCGTGGATTGATTGCGCTTAGTGTCACCGCCGTTGTGACGGCGGGCATCATTGCATTTGTTCATTATGACCAAAAACGAGAATTGCGCAGAATGCGGGAGGGTGTTTACTTGGATGCGGAAAGAGAAAGATATCGTCGCCAAGTTCTGAACAAGGAAATTTCGCGCGACAATGAAATTTCACATGGATCAGATCCCAAAAACCCCAATTCGAATTCACAAGCCTAATGTTACAAGAAATCTTACGTCAACACTGCCCTGATGTGGACGCCGTCCGACTCATTTCTTCATTCCATCTGTCTACAATTACTGCGGTCAGCATGTTCCGCACGTTCCGCAGCCCCTTTTCCTCGCCAGTGTTTCAATCGTCGCACCAAGTGCTTGCGGTGGAAGCGAGGATCCAAGCAACAGACCGTCTTCATGTCCGTGTAGTTTCTTCTTCATTCTTGCCATCATCGCCTCCGGTGTTTCGATCTCTGCCAATAGGCGCTCATAATGGAAACGACCAAGAAGGTCGGGGGCGGCCAGTTCTCCACTGGTGATGCGGCGACAGTTCTCCACCAGGTCGTGGCAGACCACCTCCGAAACAACCGAGTCGTGCCTGTATTGCGGGTGGCCCGTGATGAAATTGCGGATGTAGGTCGCTGTCGAGCACAACTTACCGGCAGCCCGATCGGACACAAATTCAAGATATGTTAGTAAGCGGGAGCGTGTCGATTTGTCTATTTTGATCGAGTCCAAATACCCGCGCATCAGCGCCAAAAGACCAGGAAATTCGAACCCTGCGTTCTGTCCGTCTTTGCATAATGCCTTTCCGTTAAAGATATTGTCCAGTGTCATCAACTCGTGGGAATCCGTTTCGCCGTCCGATGACCCTTCTCTGTCCGGATTGCGACAAAACTTGTCAATGTCATGACAGTCCGACTGACCGCCAACGAGGAAGGCATTGTGAATATGACCACAGTCGCATAGGAAACTAGAACCTCCGGACGACGTAAACACGTTTTTACGGAAATGGAAGCGTTCGGTGTTGATAGCATCCCGCTTATGTGCGGTTTTCATGTTTTCATCAACCAGTGACATGGGCGTGTAGAAGTTGAGATCGAAAGCGAGAATCACGCGAGATAAAATCACGATGAAGACGCTGAACGCTGCGTTTTCAAAGTCAGTCAAGCCAACCTCCATGGACCTGAACTCAGTGCGCCAGCCGATGTCTGTCCCGGGTGGAGGGGGCTTGAACCGCACTGTGTTCCAGTTAGTGCTTTGAATGTTTTCGAAATGGTCGGTAGATGTGGTGTTATCTTGATTAAGCTTCTCTTTGTATATTGCCAGTGGTTCTCGGATGAACAGATGGGCAACGTGCTGAGCAAGCATGTGATCAACACCACCGTCAAGAAGGCGCTGATACGCCTCTTCGTCGCATGGGACCGGAATATCATTATACATGTCAGGCTTAAAGTCAGCGCGATCCGAAATAAAGCAGTCGATAGAACTGTAGCGGGACTTTGGCACCGATCCGCTACTGATCTCTTCCTGGGTGCGGTCATCCATAGCTGCAGAAATCGTATCCCATCTCGCATCCGTGTCTGCAAGCAGTCCGCGCAAGGCTGGCGTTGCCGCTGTGAGTGCCAACATAATGGGCGCCATGACGGCAAGTTGGTCGTATAGAAATCTGCTCTCGCGCATGTTCCGACCCTGAAGGGTGACCTGAAGACAGCAGCAGCCCATGCCAAATGCGGAAGAGTCCATCTTGATGAAATTACCAACCTTTTCTGTTAGAGCTTTCGAGAGGGGAGTGAATGCTCTGTCCTTGTCGTCCCGAGCACCCAATTTGCCATTGGCACCTGTACTCCTGTTCAAAAGGGCGAAGTGCTCCCTGTCCTCCGGTACAAACGGCTGTGGCTGAACTGTTCGCTTGTCGATGAAGAGCGGGATTAAGATTTCAACGTTTCCACCACGGCGAGTGCGGATATTTTTGGAGAGCGTGGCGAAACGCGGATGCGGGTTGATGACGGAATCACTCGTGAAAGCAGAGCGTGCGACGGGGCCGTATGGCAGGGTACGCGGGTATGTGTACTCGGCGACGCCAGTTCTGGGAAATGCAGTAAGCGTGAGCACTATTTCATTCTCATTCAGAAGCTTTGCAATTTCACTGCGTCGTAGCGCCATGTTGCGTTCAACAAGAGCCAGATCAGCAGCGTAGCAGCGATACGGCAGTCCGGGAGTACCTTCAATCATCCAATTGGCATATTCCGGCCTCCACAAGACCGGGACGGAAGAACCTGCCGGCTGAGCATGTTCTTCACGTTGCAATTCTTGAATAATCTCAGGTCCTCGCATGGACAACTTGACCGTGGACTTCCTGTTGTCAAGTTTGAGCAATATGTACTCGACTTCATCGCCCCACTTCAAACCATGGTTGCTGAAATGACGAGCAGCATGAAACACAGAGAGAAATTGGGTAATGCCATCGTGCTTAACCTGCTTTCTGTAAGGTGCGGAGTCGTGCCATCCTAATGGAGTTCCGGAGGAAAGGAGCCCCATGTCAACCTTGGCGAATTCTCGAGATTGTAATTTCGGCC
>JADWZK010288708.1_pt1 | contig 17065 bp, 15 predicted proteins | sample 8957641 | NCBI WGS metagenome assembly JADWZK01 (sample SAMN16576796, study PRJNA672827) | algae metagenome | host: rhodolith | place: South Korea: Udo, Jeju | collected 2014-09-18 | reverse complement strand
ATGTGTTCCGCGCTCTGCGAACACCTTGGCGAGCAGCAGGTATACTGCAGCCAGGACGAGGTGTTGCGCAGCCGTCGGTGTCGCTGATGCACAACGTGTGCAGGACGTCAGCAAAACACCGGAATGAATTAAACGATGAGGGTAATTGCATCTGGTCTTTCGTTGTTCATGTCTGTCCTCCTCAAAAGGCTGAGCAGGGCTTTACTTAAGATGTCGGAAGTTCCACTAGAACTATGTGTGGTACCGCAGATCGGCGGATCGGCGCCACTGGGTAGCCTTTGAACGGCCGACGAGTGGCCACGCGAGGCTCTATCGAGCGGTCTCTCCGGATTGGAGGATGACAGAGCAAAACAGAAAACAACAACGCAGTCGGACTCGCTGTCCAGTCGCAAAAGACGACGACGTCCGACCGATAACAAGGGACATTGGGCCCGAAGGCCAAGGCGCGGCCTTCTGTGCAGACTCGTAGTCGTGTACGGGGCCTTCCCCAGAGTGCTAGCTCAGGTCCACGAAGGTTGGCCACTGATATGGACCAAACACGAGTTGCCGCCTTTACTGGATGGCGGCCAGCGGTAAGCGCCTAAATAGCCGCTAACGGTTATCTATCATACTATTGTAATGCTACCCTAAGTCCTACGATCATACACGGCCGAAGGCCAGCGTATTATGTATGGCTCTTGTATGGCCGAATAGGCCGCGAAAAGGAAGGCCAACAGCCAACACATCGGTCCCAATTCTATTCGGCTACACTATGGCCCGCGCTAAGCTTTTGTGGGGTGAAGCGGTCGTGTCTCCGTGCGAAAAGCAAGCCCTCTCGCGGGTGCCCTGCAGTATCGGGCGCAAGCTCTCGCCGCACCAAGAGTGGGATCGACACCAGCCTCTCACGCGGACTAGCACTGCCACCAGTGTCAGTGCAATGGTTTGACAGTGCCGGTCTTGTTGTAGAACCCTATCTGTTTAAGGCGAGTTGCGCGTCTGCGACACAGCGTACCCCTGTCGCGAGACTTGCGACACCTTGACCCTTTTTCTGTGTACCGAAACATCATTGTCAACTTGGTTCGTTTTCCTGATTACGAACTGGTCGACTGGATGGTCCAGGTATGCCTTTTCCATTACTTCCATCCATTGCCGAGGAATCATGATCTTGGTCATGCAGTCGGCTACATGGTATTCCAAACGAATGAGGCCAATATCTGTAATTTCATGCTTCTCTTAAGCCTCCCTTCACGCAGCGACATCGATCATCAGTCGGCGTTAGCTAGTCCGGGTAGCTCTGATAATAACGACGAAAAGAGAGCAGCTGTCTGTGAACATCTGATAGGTTCTCCATGCCGTCCTTGACAACTCGTATTTAGTGGGATTACGTTTTTCCGGTCAATTACATTCCAAAATGAAATAAAATAAAATATAAAAGCATCATAGCAAGACCATGGATCCGAATCATATTCTGAGTAAATATATGATATGATATCTATTTTTCATCAAACAATCACTGTAAGCACAAGTTCGGTTTACAGTGGCCCGAGATTCATAAATTGACGATACGTGGTGTATTTATATAGAATATAATTAGGATACATGACATTATGTTAGCTATTGTTGAGATGCTTCTATGTCTTATTTGTTTCTTTTTAGATCGTAATTGACCATAAAAATGTAATCCCACTAAATATGAGTTTTAAGAAGATAAGCGTAGTCAAAAACGTCAGCAAGAGCGTGACATTCCAAAGCGATCGCGGACCGTGTAACGCGTTGGTATTTGTACGAACGGTATCCAACTATTGCGCAACGATTTTTCTTGTCGCAGAGGGCGATGACGATGCCCAACTGCGACGACAGATCCCGATTATTGGCGTGGCTCGCGTCGGAGTATGCGATGGTGTGCAATGACTTCCGATCAAGATGCGGGAACTTGGTACGCAAGTTGTGCTTCTTCAGGTGCCTAGTGATTCGGTTCAGTCCTTTGGCATCTTCAGCCGGGTCAAATATTTCTTCGATAACTTGAGCAGATTGGGCAACAGCGCATGCAAAGTCAGGATGACAGTTCATCGTCCACGCCAGCTGCGATCTCATTGAGCGATATTCGGTGAACGTGCATGGGACTCTTATTAGCTGTAGATTGTCAATGTATGCAGACATGGAAACCTGAAATTTTTTCCTGTCCGTATCCTGGTCTATATGCATCCCCATGAACTTGGATTTTCGGAAGCGTCGCGGGGTCGCATCAAAGCGTCGACCGGTGAGTTCGGTGAGTTCCTTGAAGGACGCATCACCAGTTTGCAGCACGTCGTCCACATGTACACCGCAAAGACCGATGAGACGGTGACAGACATGCTTGATATACAGGCTTAGGTCGCCTGTAGTCGATAACAAGCGAAGCTCATCCAGATGGTGCTGCTTGAGTGTATGGTACAATCTATCACTAGAATTCGATAACCCGTACAGTGGCTTCATGAGACGGAAGAGCTGGCGCGGGTCAAGCTCAAACTTCTTACTTGGTTCCATATAGACTTCCCGCATGACTTCTGTGGTTGACTGAAGAAAGGCCTGAGTAATATGCTGGGTTCAAATGTCGAACCCCATGAGAGACCCGAGGGCCAAGAGCTGTCTGTGGGAAAGGGGGTCGCACAAGATGACACACTGATGGGAGGGCTGTCTCCGACTGAGATGAGTTCGGGACGAAATACATAGGAGCTTAATAGCAACAGAAAAAAAGATCTAGAAAAGAGATATGGTACGGATTGGATCAAAGGGAGTCTCTGAATACCTAGGTTCCCAGGCCCGAAGCCCGTACCCCGGCGCAGGCGAGATGAAGAGTACTATCAGCACGGTAAGCAATATTAAGATGAAGAGTACTGCCAGCACTGTCAGCAATACGAAGGTGAGGAGTGCTGTCAGCACTGTCAGCATTACTAAGAGAATAGAGCACTACTTGGAGGAGACAAGTAGGGTCTGATCTAGGAAGGCGAGTGACATCTATGTCAGAAGGTCACCACAGCGACATCCTCTTGATCGGACCCGACGACCAGCTCGTCGCTACGGGACTCGGGTGATCGGGGGGACTCTGGGTCTGGCGTACGGCCAGCATCGCAAGCAGCGGTCGCGCCGGGTACCGCCGGACGCGATATATCGCCCACTCCCGCGCCTTGCGGATTTCCGCGTCGTAGTTCGCAACCCGCACGGGACTCCACCCCTCGCCTCAACCGCCACCCGCCGACAGGGGCTAATCTCGTAGTACCGCCGCTGCAGCCACGCCCCAAGCCGGCGCAGATACTCCTCCTCGCCCTCGATGCGCAGGAATGAGACGGAAAAACCGTGCTCGGCGGGATTCCAATACCCATTAATCTGGTGGCGCATCGCCGGACTGAAACGCCATCGGCGCACCGAAATGACCCAAATGTATTGCGCATGCCCGTGTGCGGACGGCATGGACCGGCCCGCCGCGCGCCGGTGCATCGGGGAGCCTGGCGGCACGAACATCTCCGGCGGCCTGTCGAGCACGCAGCGGCGCCACTCCCAAGTGCGGGTGACATCGAGACGGTAACCCCGCTGTCCCGGTAAGAAGCCACAGGCGGTGGCGTAGAACGCCAAGAACTCCGTATCTCAACATGCGCGCGGGTACCAAAGCGCGCGGAGAGGTACGTGCTCCTCGCCAAGGCCAAGCGCAAGCCGGCAAGCGTGGGCGGTGCCGGGAACCCGCGCTAAGCACCGTCACCCATTTCGGGAATTTGCTTGATCACGCACCGCGTCGATGTCGCGGATTCATCGCGGCGCGAAGAGGCACGGCAGGCGAACCAACGTCTCGTCGCGGACACCGCCGCGCACTGCCGATACCTATTTCGGGAATGTGCCCAACTGCGCACGGGAGCGGTGCCGCTGGTCAGCCGCCGGCGCGAGAGGGCACGACTGGCTAAAGACCGACCTACCGCAGGAAGCGCAACGCACCGCCGTCACCGAGTCGATCGGGTTCACGTATATGTCCCACTCTAGTGGCCGGGAGAGAAGTGACGCATCGGATGCACCCGTCCATTCCGCAGCGGGTATACTCTTCGCGGGACAATCCGTGATCATACGGCGACGCGAAACGTTATGATACCATGCCTTTTAGGTACTTATTTCGGGTTTTTAGCAAACTTTTAGGATATTAATAATTTCGTTGTATGACATATATCTTCGCCGTGCGCGCTGCCGAGTATAATTACCCGAGCACGAACGTACCCTCCAGTGAACCTGGGGGGCTCGCTTTACATTGGAGTCTGGTCCCCCGATCAAGGTAATATAACTCAAGTCCGAGTGGCTTGTACTTTGTTCCGGATAGTGCAACTCCTGTTCCAGGGACTGTACCTCTTTAACGCGTCCCAGTCTGCGTCGTGCGAGCTTCCTCCTCGTCCTCATTTGTATTTACCCGTTCGCAGGTCCCCCCTCGGCTAGATCTCTAACCCATATCGGGTAGTTTATACCCGGAAGCGGACCCACTCCCCTTGCAGTCTGTCCCCGTACGTCCCGGTTTCGTCCCCCCGCGCCCCCACTTTCCCCGGCATGGTAATCTTTTTCCAACAACCCGGTGACCCCATCTGGGTGGTGGAGTTACTCCGTCTGAACCCGTCTTTGGGCTGGCAGCCTTCGAACGGGTGTGCGATTCTAGGTCATTGCGTTTACAGCCCGACTGCTCAGGCAAGTAACGATACCCTCCCTTTGGTTTGCTTCTTGTGACAGTGATCAAGTACGGTTGCTTTCCTTGTCTGGGGTTGTTTCGTGACCCATCGCGGGATTCATTACACGCCCCGCCGGGCCGCTGCACTACACCTTCCCGAACGCTACTGCATACATTGGCTTGTCGCGCTCCAGCAGCTCAAGAAAATCTGAGTTTCACGTTTGCTTCTTTCGTCGACGATAGCGATGGCTACCAAAAATCCTGTGGAGCAGAACTGCATGGCGCGACAGATCATTGTCGCCCAGCGAAATCTCCACGATGCATTCTTCTACTGTGCAGACATGGATGCTGCTTATTGGATCTCTGGCCCTGCTGACCTTTGCCGAGAACTCAGTGTTCGTAATCCGGTGTATATTGCATGATTTATCACTGCGGATCTTCGCAAATATCTATCTATCCAGGACATTCTCGAAGAGCGCATTGCTTCACATGAAATGGACGGCGGTCCGCATACACAGTGCTCCACGGCATGCCTTTTGGAATTTGCCCCGTCTAATGCGCGCGGTACACGAAACCGACGGCAGATTTCACTAGCGCACTTGCTCGGTATACGAAGCCTCCTACTATGGACGAGCATTTAGCAGATCCTCTGGCACAAGAGGAGAGCTTGATTCTGCGTCGAGATGTTCTGGTGTCTCCTGCAGATATTCATGAGCAATGTTTGGCAAAGAAGACGATAACATGAAGCACATATCCGGCTCTGCTGAAGTTGGCGTCCTGGTCCGTCTCTTGGATTCTCTCCGTCCGCCAGAGCCCGATTTAATCTAGCACTTAGATCGCATTTTCACGTTCCTCGGCGAATCTAACTGGATGTTAAAAGCTCTAATCGAAGCCGTAGGATCCTACGAGAGGAAGATGAACTCCCTACCGGCCTTGTCACCCTCTGATCACGGAGCCGCCCTAGTTAGGCACTACCATGAGATGCTCGTTCAGTCGGCGCGTGCGCCTGCTATATAAAATCATAACACCCAACTGGAGCCCCTCGTCAACGTTATACGAATATATCTCAAGACACCGAAAAATCTAGTCTCATTTAATCCATAGGCAAAATTTCCTCGGTTGCTGAAACGCTTAAGAGTATGTACAAGGAGAAGAGGGACGCTCCCTAAAAAATCTCCGCGCAAGCCGTCCCGTTCTTATCCGGCTCATTGCACCATTTGTAGAAGTCGGTACCATTTGCTTAATGAGTGCTTCGTCCACGAAGATCAGAGAGAAAAGGCTAAGCGAGAAGAGAATACAACGAAACATTGGTTTTGAGCCACCACGTCGGTTAGCGGAACACGGATTGTTTCTTGCGCACACGTTAGAACTTCTTGGAACTCGTATGCCAAAGGTTTTGCTTCAACCTCCGGAGTCGGACTCAAAAACCTAGCTGAGGCTGGCGCCTCCAATTGGCGTGTCAGCCGAACCCGAAAGGTCTTTAGTAGTCAATTTTGACGAATCACTTACGGAGTCTCCTCATATGCTTAGCTAAAGCCCATCTCTTGTTTCAAGACCTCAATCAAGCTGCATGAGCCAATATCCGCTCTCGTCGACGCCAGTGCTGAGCGGACCTGCATTTATACCAACCTGTTCAACCTAATGCATACTGGAGATCAATCCCTTCCTCTTCTCAATCCATCTATTCGTCGGTCCGGCGCAAATAGGTCTGCTCTATCTGTGAAACGGGCTGTTAGTATTTCAGTCTCCGCAGACGTTATTGTTTGTGACAACCTTTCTCTTACTTTCATTCTGGGTCTGGACGTTCACATTGGCACTCATGCAGTGATTAAAATGCATGCAAAGTCTCTCATGTTTCGTTTACTTGATCCGTCGGTATCTCCGGAGTACGCATATTTCGTAACCGTCCCTATCCCGGAAACTTATTTTACACTCTCTGATGATGTCATCGTTCTGCCACGCGAACAGAAACTAGTCATCGTGGAATGTACTTCGAAGCCGGCTTCTGCAATTGCAACGGCTGTTTAACATAAGAAGTCTACGGCGCAATTTCACATTGTTGTTTCCAACTCCATATTGAATACACCCCCAGTCCTGTATACGAATCATGGTGGCGAACCTGACGGCTGTTTCATCTGCATTAGCAAAGGCTTACGGCTTGCGACCATAATGGTCGCAAGCCGTAAGTCTTTGGTCTTGTAGTCCAAAATATACAACGCTTGTTGCGTTACAGCTGTAAATCATTTACAGCTGTAACAGAACAAGCGTTGTATATTTTGGGACAGCAAGAATGTCAGAAAGGAAGGCCAGCATTGATTTCAATGATGTCCTCACACATGTTTCATTGCCTTCCGCTTCACAGGTTCCTCACGACGCCAACGTTATTTCAGATGAACAAGTTCCGCAGCCCTCACTGGAACTAGACTTATCTGCAACAATATGCTCAGGTTATCAGCAAAGGAAAGGAATTCCAGTCGAGAAACTCTTCGCTCCCACGCGGATATCTTTGCCACGGACGCGACCGCCCCGACGCCCATGCGGAATATATACTCAAGCCAAGTAGATGCCGGCTCTGCGATACCAATTCGATGCACTGCCTTCAGTCGCCATCCTCTCGCTCATATTCATATAGAGGAGCAGGCGCAACACATGTTGGACAAAGGCCTCATTGAGAAAAGCAGCTCTGACTGGTCATTTTCTGTCTTGCTTTCCTCCAAATTAAATGGCGAAATTCGGATCTCTGTAGAATAACGCCGCCTTAACAACGCAACGTTACAATCTACGTACAAACTTCCCCGCTTGGATTTCATATTCGACGCTTTGCACTGCAAGCAGTATTTCTCAAGTTTAGATACCGCTTCCGGTTTCCACCAATTACCTTCGCACGAAAAATCTCGTTCTAAAACTTCATTCTCAACAAGTTCCGGTCTACGTCAGTGGCGAAGATTACTCTTCGGCTTGATTAACGCCCCTGTGGCGTTTCAGCAAACGATGGATTGCATTTTAAGAGGCCTCAGCTACCGATATGCCTTCATATACTTGGACGATAATTTTTTCTCTTTGTCTTTCCAAAAGCGCCTTCTTGATCTGCAGGTCATCTTCAACCGACTGAGATTCTTCAACTGCCAGCTCAACCTCCGCAAATGCAAGTTCAGTTCTCAAAAATCGAGTACACTGACCAACGATTTTAACCTGGTCCATATATGTCTTAAATAGACATTTCTTTGCCCAAATCGCTAATTAATCTGGACCGGGTTAATTTTGAATTCAAGATAGTGCTAGTGTATTTGCAAATAACCTGGACAGCCACAGAGCGACGGAGATATCTTGGAACGCACTTCAATTTATTGATATTTAACACCTTGATCATGAAATTGAGATTTAAATCACGAAATGAGAAGTTTAGTTATGTATGATTAGCTACAGTGGGCAGTGGTACGAGCCTGCGCGGAGTGGTCGAACTTGGCCGGACCTAAAAACAGACTCGAGGGCATTACCAGCCTTCGTCGATAGGCCCCGCGGCCTCCTCGGTCTCGCCGAACAGGAGGCGCTCAGCGAAGAGTATCCTTCCCGGACTGCCTAGCTAACCGTCCGGGGTGTGGCAATACATCACCTTTCTGATTTATCGCTCTACGTTATCATGGTATTCTGAATTCTGAAGTCATCAGCACTCATAATGGGTTCAACTTTGAAATATTTGCGGTGCTTATAGGAAGCTCTCTGCGCCTTCAAGTAGGATTCTCTTTGTACTGTTTCATGATAACGTAGAGCGAGAAATCAAAAAGGTGATGTATTGCCACACCCCGAATGGTTAGCTAGGCAGTCGGGGAAGGACACTCTTCGCTGATCGCCTCCTGTTCGGCGAGGTCGAGGAGTCCGAGGGGCCTATCTACGAAGGCTGGTAATACCCTCGAGCATGTTTTTAGGTCCGGCCAAGTTCGACCACTCCGCGCAGGCTCGTAACACTGCCCACTGTAGCTGACGACTGGCGAAGATGTATCTCCCGGCGGTGCCCAACGGTAACGACAAAATTCCACCACACCGCAAACCCCACCCGATGTAGTGAGGCCAGCGCTCTCCAGGCGAGTAGACTCCGAGCCGGTTAGGAAACACTACGGCCACAAGGCTAGCCTGGCACGAAATAACGTGCGGCGCGTGCGAAGCGCTCAGAGACGCAAAAGGACTCGCGCCTCTGCCGTAGAACGGACCAGTGTGGCGCAGCGGTACAGACCTCGCGCCGGGGCGCCTTGCAGTACGATATCGTGCGTATGACCGCTCTTCTGGGCGCCTTGCGACGTGTACTGGTTTTTGCATGTTCGCGTGTGATAATTATAGTAATCATTCCCATTGGGTCAGTAGGCATTATCATATTCTCGGATAGCCCATGAAAGGCGGGTTAATAAACCGCCTCTCATGGGGACAATTACTAAAGACAGCAAGAAGGTTTTTCGGAGCCTGACGCTTAGATTTACTGCGGGCATTCACCCGAGGTGTCCTAGCTCTCGTCAACCCGTGAGACCAACTGCCTCCTTTTTCACAGGCATCGATCCCCTTTCGCCGTAACTGTCTTGCGACAGGAGTGCGGGAGTTACGCCCCGACTTGCACTCCCACAGATCGGTGGTTTGTTGTCCCTGGCCGTTTAGGTTCGACGGAAGGCCATATCAGCATTGTCTAAGGCGACAAGGCAGAGAGCACCGACTCGCCGGGCTTATTCAGTAGCAGGCTATGCATCAACGCACCGTCCTCGTTCTCCTCGTGCCACGAAATCGACCGCTGCCATCGCGGCAGGAAGTGCTAGAGCCACCCCGGGAGAGCGCCTCTCCAATGCCAAGGTCGATAAGGCGATTCAAAGCGGACCAGTCCCCAACTCGAGAGCCATAGCGGCACGCCAAGAACCTCCGTCTATCCGAGTGATGTCGGAGACCAGAGAACCTGATGATGACCTTGCTTGGAATGGACACGTAATGTGGATGCCTCTCTGGAAGGAATTAGGACAGCATTAGGCGACCTCAGTGCACGTGTGGCGGCGCTTGAGGCGCTCCCCAACCTCGTCGAAAACGTAAAGACCCTCAGAGGGGACCTAAATTATCTCTTGGAGTCGATAAGTCAACGAGTTGGGATGCCTGTTCCGGACGCCGACCGAGCTGAAGTACCAACGCACGGGAGAGGACGCGATGTACCAATGCGCTCACTCATTCATCAACTCGAGGAAGCGGATCATCCACGGCATCCGAGCCGTCCAATTAGAAGATACGGCATAACGCAGAGTTCCAAGAACCGCGGGTGTAGTCGTCGCCAAGATAGTAGTCCCAATTCCTCCATGAGCGACCGAAACGGATATTCGTCGAACTCAGACGCCTCCACCACTTCCACTAAGTCTGCACCTGTTCTCCGAACCAGGGAAAGGGATCACAAAGGATTGAAGCCGTTTCGGGCGTCCAACCCATTGGTCCGGAAAGTTGTGGATTATCGGTACTACCGTCTCAGACGACCGAGTCATCGACATAGCCGATCAGGAAAAGTGCGCGACATAATTAAGCGTCTGACGTTCACTTTACGAGCCCACATATTCCATGGGGAGGACACCGTTGTGGTGCCAGACTTCCCAAAGAGATTCGTCGAGCAAGCCGCAGCGCTCGGTATGAATGAGATACAGGCTTATCTTGCTACCATATTTCCTCGGAGGATTCCCCTTGAGCAATACGAAGCCGTTCCGGACGCCCACACCTCGATAGAAGGCGGGGTATCCTGCTGGCCTGAAACCGTCAAATCCCTCCTTCGCTCCTATGCAACGAGCAAGGCGATCCGCGGACCCATCAAAGATCTCCGCGCGGTGCAGCAGCAGTCGTCTGAAAATGAGCTCGCTTTTAGCAGCCGCCTGAACAAGGCAGCAATTCGCTGAGGGAACGTCCATTATCTTTAGGAGAAAATGACGATGTTCATTAACCGGTTGAATCCGGCTACTGAACTTCGAGAATTGCGCTACCGCGAGACAATCCGGAGAAAACGTATTTGGATCTCTTCGAGTGCGCTCGCGACGAAGGCGACGCGTGTAGTGCAGGAGTGGGTTCCTCCCGCCGAATTCCTGAAGTTTTCTTCATGAAGACATCGGGAGCACCGAAAAGGAGCGGTCTTATGTCCTCGCCCTGGACGAAATGGACCGACTCGGAGGAGACTACTCTATATCACGTGCTTTCGAGGGTGCCGATGACCTTCTCCACCTCTTGGTAGATTGCACATCATCCATGGCGACTGCCGATTTACCGTCCTCTTCTTTTCTGGGTACGTCCAGGACAGGTCAGCAGAGCGAGAACGACGCCGGCCCATGGTCCCAGCCCCTCATGTTCCCTTCCTGGAAACGTATCCAGGCCTGCCGATTTTCAGACCTGGGTGGAGGAATCCCCCGTTGCCCGTCAGGGGGGGAAGCGAAGACTGATCTCTGACCTCTGGTTCGAGAAAGACGACCACATTTCACCGAAGTGGACTTGCCCTCTTGGCGAGCAGTGACATGTTCTCCGGAAGTATGGGTCTTTGACGGATGCGGAAAAGTTCGTGTGCCGGGTTTCTCGTATTTCCGTGCCAAGGCCCATTTCATACCAGATGCCCTAATCCTGGAAGAGGAGAGTAAGTGTCCTCGCCGGCTCGTCCCGGAAGCCCACCCACGGGTGATACGACGCCCTCCTGGCCCTGATCCAAAAAACTAGGTGAGGGAGCTGAGGCATCGCCCGGGTCCCGTTTCCCCCGCTAAAATTTACCTCCCGAGTGAGAGTACCCTGAACGAGGGAGAACGAAACGTGGAAATAGGCGTAATGCGCGCCTGAAGGAAATTTCGTCCCCCAGCCAAGCGATTTTCGGAATGCTTCATGGCTCGCCGCAATTACAAGGTCAGGTAATATCCGAGAGATTCGGCCTCTCTGAGATTCAATCGAATGACAACCTATATCGGAATAATTCCATAACCCTGTAATTGCGTCATTTACGTGGAACTAGGTCCACTGTTTTATACTGGTGGCGAACTTCAGTCAGATTCCGAAGAGATGGGTGAAAAGGCAGGTGTTCGGCACTCTTCTCACGCATCCTACGGCTTTACTTCCAAGCCAGGTGTCGCTTGTCGAATTTCTCTGGATTGTGGTGGAAGAGGAGCAACTGAAAGCACTATCTGAGCTGTATTTAGGTCCAAGGACTACGTCGAACATAGCGAAAGAAGAATTCGACGTATCCCACGTCGCAGAGCGCGTACGGAAGATACTCCGTAAATTTTTCCACATCTGCGGCGGAGCGCTGGGAGAGATCAACACCACCGAGCATCGGATTGAGCTCTTTGAATGTGCTAAGCCGATATCATGAGCCCCTTACCGAGAGGGACCGAAAGCACGCCAGGTGGAACAGGATGAAGTCGACCGCATGCTACGCGAAGGAGTTTTCGAGCCCGCCAAATCCGAGTGGGCGTCCCCGGCCGTACTTGCTCCGAAATCCGATGGATGCTTTCGATTTTGTGTCGAATACCGCTCACTGAACGCGGTGCCCGTTCGGGACACGTACCCCCTTCCTAGAATGGACGAATGAATATACTCCCAGAGAGAGGCAAACATTTTCTCAATGTTGGACTAAAATTCTGGCTGTTGGCAGATTCCTGTTGCCGAAGAAGACCGTGAAAAGACGACTTTCACCCGTCATAGAGGCGTTTATCGATAGAAACGCGTGCCATTCGGCTCAACAAACGCTCCGGCGACGTTCCAAAGAACACTTGATACTGTGTTGGCTTCTCACAAGTGGAAGAGTTGCCTCGTGTACTTAGAGGATATCATTATTTTCTCCAGGAACATACAAAGCCCTTTCGGCCATGTGAAGTCCGTATTGTTTGCGCTGGACAAGGCGAACATGTCTGTAAAATTGAGCCAGTTCTTGACGAGGTCCATGAAATACCTCGGACACGTAATACGCCCAGGAACGCTGGAGGTCGATGAGATCGCCACGCCGGCGTTACAAAGATTACAGCCACCCACAATTCAGTCTGAACTGAGATCATTCCTCGGTTAGTGCAATGTATACCGAAGATTCGTTCCCGGCTAAACGAATATTGGAGCACCGCTTCACGCGCTCATGAAAAAAGGACAACCCTCGAAATTGGAGCCTTTGTGATTCGCAGATGACTGCATTCAAGAATCTCCTGCCGCAATCTCGTCTCCACCTATTTTGTCTTTACCCAAAAGAGACTGAAAATGGGAGATCCTCACTTACACGAGCGGGTACCAAGTAGGAGCCGCGGCTTTCGAAGTCTACTCGTCGAGTACGATATACGCGTTCGGATTCTGGTCGTGCTTGCTTGCCCCAGCGGAAAAGAACTACTCTACATCAGAGAAGGAGTTCTTTGGGCTCTTGGGACCTAGCGGGCATATCTACAAGAAGAGAAATTCACGGTGAACACTGATCATGCAGCGATACGGTAGCTTTTGACCATATTCGAGCCGTGCGGACGCTTAATGCGATGGCGCCTAAGGCTGAGCGAATTCAATTTCGAAATACGGAATGAAAAGGAAATAACCAATACCCAAGCGGACGCCCTGTCGAGACTAAAGACCTCGGGAGAAACCGTGCCCGACATCGATGAAGTGATTCCGTGTTTTTTGCTGGGGCCCAAGCAGATACTTGGAACCCCAGTCCCGCCGTTGGACGGTTCCTCAGCTGAGAACGAGCAAGAATTCTTGGATTTAGACTTCGCTTACACCGATGCCCTTCTCGCTGTGGAAGAGGAACACCCCCTCCTCGATATGCTCGCCCCAATCTCAATCGAGGAATTAGTTCGCTCTGAAGCGTCCGACTTCAACATCTGTCGACTGTTACGGTACAGCCAAGAGCTGCGTCAAATGTGCGCGGAACCGTATCAAATTGCGGATGAAGAGGAATTTCCTGAAGCTTTTTTCCGGCGAAGAACCCTCTCGAATATGTTTCAATCGATATGCTGGGCGAATAGATCACGACACCGCGGGAAAACCGGGTCCTGCTTCTAATTACGGACCGGTCTTCCAAACTGGTGAAAACGTTGGAGTTGAAGAGAATTACAGCGATGGAGATTGCAAGAGTGTTCGTCCATAATCGGGTGTACGTGTGCAGTGCTCCGAAGTTGCTTATATCAATGACGGGAAAACAGTTCACCGCTAAACTCTTCTTGGAGACTTGCCAAATATTCCACGTGAAAAACCAAAAAAACGGGCAAATTGAACGATTTAATCGCACAATTTTTGCGGCACTACGACACTATGTTTCGGATCATCCAAGGGATTGGATTTTGTTTACCGATTCGCTGACGTACGCTTATAACTCTAAATTTCATGAAAACGCAAATCTCGCTCCATTCTACTTGGTGTTATCTCGCCGCCTCCGCCCCTCTCTATGGAGGTGCATCCTGGAATCGAGCCCTCCAAATCGAACGCGACGTATCACACTAAATGGAAGAAACGTCTCAAGGCTCTGATGGAAACCTCAAGAGTTTCGCTGCAGAAACCGCAGACTCGCCACAAGCGAAATTTAGATCATCGCATTTGAGCAGCGAAGAAAAACATAAAACTTGGATCCTGCATGTCCCTTCGACAAGAATACGCGAATCCAGATAAGGAGAAAAAGCACAAATTGGCGGCAATAGCCACTGTTCAATACACTGTCAGGGGGGTCGAAGAGTGTACAGTTGTCATTGAGTACGAGGACTTGTCGCAAGATCGCGTTTCGCGTGATCGTCTTGTGTTGGCGCCCTCACCTCCAGAAGTAATCCTTTCCGATGCTCCAGTTCGCGCCGACTCGCGAAGGGAAATAGTACTGCCGCGCGCCTTGACTTCGCGCGGATTTGCGGATCTGTCTCCTGGAGAGGAGGCTCAATCGCGAAGCGTACGCCTCCGCACTCAGATTGAGACATCGGAGCGAAAACCGGAGCACGCGCAGCACCAAGGTGGTGGGAAATTTTCCTCAGAAAAGTCTGGAACTGCAGTTGAAGACGCTACGAGAACGACCGAAAGGCGATATTTCTCGGAACAGAGGAGACTCGCAAGGTATACAACTCTCAGTAAACACGTTCGCTGACGTTCAAACAGGCTATGTTACCCACAACTGGGAGAATTACGCAGCGCAGACGGAGGGCGCAGATTGTCAAGAATTTGCGATGGATCGCATCTAGTCTCATGACTACGCTGACGATGGCTAGATTATCTTCCGAGTCAGATGGACTGGATACTCGGAGAGCGAGGATACATTGGAATCCGTCCGAAATCTACGTCGAAACCACACCCTTGCCTACTACGAAAGACAGAAGCTCGATCTTCCGCCGAATATAATCGATGCCGTGGTCTAGCGAGCGGACCTGAGACGTGCTTCATATGCAAGCGCAGAACATTGGGCGATGGGAGAGCCGCAGCAGTCCACGGCACGCAGGAGTCCTGCCTTGTCATAATTTCCTTAGACAAAAGTCCTGTCGCCATACTGTAGTAATATGCTGAGGATTCGTTATGGAACCGTAAGAATCAGTCCTCCCCGTACGAGACACTCCCATGTATTTCACCGAGGGCACGCTCAGTTGTCTGCGCACCTCCCCTTTTCGGTTCCTACCACTGGTCGCCGTCCCAGAACGCACCTGCCTTCGAGTCACATGACGCTCAGTATTCAAAGCTAGTACGAGGCGACACGAGCATACGTCTCGCATGTCGTCGAATGCGTCATATCCGCCTTCGATCACGAAGTCTCTTGCAATGACGCAAAAGGCGAAACGCCGTTCGAGAACACGACACCCCTCCACGCACTGGGGGCGCCATCACTCGCTGTCGCCGACTACGTGCGTCGCATCTCGCAATATGCCCTCCCCTCCACCACAGGCGCCTGGAGCCTCCGTTGACTAACCTAGTTCAGTTATTGAAGCTGCAGCCCCAGAGCCCGTCGCGTCGGCGCTTTCGAGGGTAGCACGTTGCACAACTCGGCCGGTGTTGCACGCTGTAATCTCGTCGGAAACTCGCGAACGCAAAGGGAAGGTCAAGCTGTCCGAAAGCGCGACCGCCGTCTTTCTATTGAGCGATTTGCGTCTCGTCCGAGCCCGTCACCGACCGCCACGACAACACGCGGTAGCCCGCGTCCGTCTCCGTCGCCTGGGGCGGGACCCTCTCCCGTTTTAACTCCCGCCGATCCCCCTCGCGTACTATATCGTCAAGCAGTGTCACTATACCGCGGACGTCGAGTGTGTTGATGAAGGGTGCGCCTGGTGAAAGATTCCCGTTGGGGTTACGAAATGTAAAAGGTATCAATACTGCAAGGAAATTGTCACGGCTTTTTTACCGATTATCGCACATCGGGAATCAAGGCGTCCGTTTCTCTCTTCGTGAACGAGAAGTACATACGCACCGAATACTCCACTCCGCACACGCTTGACAATTGCATGATTCGCTTACCGGGAAGCTGTGTTACGTGCCTAGTGCAACGGCAGTGACTTGCAAAGCACCAGGGGTAGACCCGCGCACCGCGGCGGTACGGTTTACATGCCGTCCGACGCAGACTAAACCCTGTTCTCCTCATATCGAATCCCCTCCTGTCACCCATCCTCCGGGCAGAGATGGGCGGGCTGTTATCAAGGGGGAGACTATCGTGGTGGGCTGGCGCCGGGAAGGACGTGCGATGTTTATGGAAGCGCGACTACAGGAAGAACGATCCTTATCGAGGCATCGAAAGCACGGATACATCAATTTTGGAGTACTATTCCACGGTGCGTGAAAGGCGCAGTATGCGGCTACGTTGGAAATGACTGCGCGCGATTACATGGAGCACACTCATGTGTTTCGGCGTTTGGAGTACGGGGCGGGTTGATGATGGTGAAGCCGGGAAGGCTGAGCTACGGTTGTGCATGATCTATGAAATCGTATCACAGCAAGAAGGGAATAGCAGATGGATGTGTACAGCACACAGTGTACTACAAGCTCGCAAGCGGGTTTTGCGAAGTATGAGGACAGCGGATGAAGCTCACCGTTATGCTGCCCTCGTCCTTCGAGAAGGTTATGGGGTATTAGAAGAAGAAGAGCAAGGAACGACAGGAGGAGCGCCTCTCCCTCCGCCTCCTCCAGTCAACTGTTTTTTGTCTGGGCACCCAACATTTATTCCTACCCCTTCTCGGGTTAATTTCTCTTTAGTGGTTGTCGCACGATGGCGTGTTCAGCTTTGAGCTTGAAATTTGGGACAGTAACGCGCCACTCCCCCCGCCGTGGGAAAACCCCGCTTAGCCCTCGCCGGACCCGCGCCGCTCTCGTCATCCGCTTCAACCCCGCGGCCTTCTTCGCTGCCCGAGACGCTCGCAGCCGTAACCGGTTCCTCCTCGTCCGAATGCGGTCATTTGCACATGTGGCAGGTCCGGCTTATTCGCCTTGAGGTCTTCCGCTTCGGTC
>JADWZK010143188.1_pt1 | contig 17343 bp, 19 predicted proteins | sample 8957641 | NCBI WGS metagenome assembly JADWZK01 (sample SAMN16576796, study PRJNA672827) | algae metagenome | host: rhodolith | place: South Korea: Udo, Jeju | collected 2014-09-18 | reverse complement strand
ACCCCCGAATCGCTACTCAAGCGACCCTCTCCGCTTGCGTGTCGTGGGAGTTATGCCCCTACGTACACCCTACGGAGGACGGGCGGATTTACGCCCCGCCTCAACGGACTTACGCCCCGTCGTCGTTGACTCCGGTTCACTTCCGGTGCTTCGGTGATTTACGACCACCGTCCGCGCTGAGAAGGGCGGAGACCCAGACGAAAGCTCCGAAGCACTACCTGGGCACAGACTTGTGCCTGGTGTGTTTTGCTGAGGTGCTACACTGGGCCCGAGGCCCTCCCGCCCGTCGAAGGCTCGGTTGCAGACAGTAATGGCACTGTACCCACGTTAAGCACGTTAAGCACTGTAAACGCGGTAAGCACTGAAAATGCGGAAATTATTCTAAGTACTGTAAGCATTCTAGTGCGAGGAATGTACTGTGATGAGTGGGATAGCAGTTGCAGCGCGTAAGCGCCACACCAATAAAGACGCCAAGGGTTTTGAGTATGAAATTCCTTGCGAACAGACAGGAAAAGTTTCCGTCGTATAGGCAGGGCCTAGGGTAATCGGTGCGTTAAGGAACTGTCAGTGTCACAAATCTGAGAATTCGTATCACAAACACGCTGTGACTGTTCAGGAATTACATTTCAAAGTTTATGACACCAATATCATACAGCGAGAGAACACGGGAAATGGTTGTTTTTATCTAATTCTATGTATTTTTGAAAATGCGAGAAACATATTTTTACGTTAAATTAGGAGATCCTAGATGGGGTTTGTTTTTCTCAAAAATATTGCAAATCTGGTCCTCACGGAGCATAAGCAGCATTATGCTCGGTACGGGGAATAAGCAAGAGGACTGATGCATACGAAGGTCGGGAAAGCGATGTGAGAGCACGACACGATTTCGTGTCCTGTGCCATTATTACAGTGAAGTGTATGATAGGAGTTGCTTGGACCCGGAACACTTCTGAAACTTTCATCTTGATAGCCGCTGTAGCGATTACACGCTCTACTGATCTAAAAAGGGTTAGATGAGGACACGATCTTGCAGGGAGTTGGCAATGAGCCCATTTTATGTTGCCGCTGTTGATGCCGAACCCAATTTCGCAGCTCTATGCTCCAGCTCTATTTTTAAAGCTGTACTACTTCGAGTCAAATGGGAACGGCTTCTGGATAGAACAATCAGTCCCACCTATGCAAACACAGGCGCCGTTGATACTAGTGTCAACTAGTGTAGTCGATCTGAGAACGTCAAATCAAAAACCAGAAGTCCGTTTAGATAAAATGATTTAATATATCGAAATCTTAAAGTGCATAGATAAGCTAGGAAGTCTATCATAGTCCAGGTCCATTTTCTCAGTGTTTTTCCTCCACATACAGAAACGCCACGTGCATATGCTCCGTCGTGTATATTGTTAGCACCATCTGCTCATAACAGATTAATTCGCTCACTGCCGGGCGGCCTACATCTGGCAAAGAAAGGCCACGTGATTGAGCAAACGGACATAGGTACTCCAAACAACGCACGAAAACGTTGTTTATTGACAAAATCGTCAAGCCCTTGCGCTCACCAAGCACTGCGCAGTCCTGAGGGGACTCGAAGTCTGACTTCGTCTCCCCCAGGGGTTTCGCCTGTGTGATTACGAGTACTCTTCGTAATCACGCATGGTGCGACTTCAAAGGCGCTGTACAGAAGCTTGATTTGAAGACAAGGACTGCAATCTGAATGTAAATTACTGAACATTTTAATAATTATAGGAATATTTTATAATAATTTTCTTATTCCTTCGCAAAAAGCCCCTTTTAGCAATTTTCCCGTGCACAACGGCGTAAGCGGCAAATCAGAGCTCACAAGGAAACGAGCCGATGTTCAATGTTGGGATATATATCACAAATATATGAATTTTGAGAGAATAATCTACTTACGACAAATTCTGACATTTCGAACATCATGCAGCAAATTAATTCGGCAATGCAGCAAAAGTTATGAGACTTTAATTCAGGAAAACTGTAACATATGGAAACGAGAATAGTAGAGACGTTTTTTCACCGTCTGCCTGAACTATTCAATCCGTAATTGAGCGAAAACTCGATTTGTCGTAAACACTTGCCGCAGTCGAAAATTTGTCTAAAATATTATTTTTTGTACTCCTTATAGATGTAGATTAAGAACAATTTTGATACCTCTCTTCTATTTTCTGCAAACAAGGTTTTTACAAAAGATGTTTTTTCTTTACAATTTATGCTTTAATATGCATTTTACAGCTGTTCAAAAATTGGGAAAGTGCCAAATGTGCAACAGCCGAGCAAAAGCACGAGATATCTCTTTGAGAATTTTGTAAGAAACGGCCAAAGACAACGTTTTAGCACTATTCATGGTGGATTCGTGAAGTAGCAGGGTGATGGACACAGCGTATGTCAAGTTCGTGGCCTTGCGAATCGTTTTCATGATAAATATCTGATACCCTTCCATTGCATTACTGTACAGTTCTCACTTTCACAATCTGAGTATGATCAGGGCAACATGTGTACACATACGTTATCCACGTATATGTACTCATGTTGTGCCTGCCGAGCCATAAGTGTCGCACGTGTACATTTTTCGAATAATACCTTCCCTGTTTTTGGCGGGAAGCGCAGAAGCCGAAACTCCATGAGCATCCGTTGCCCATTCCACGCACCAAAATTACATCATAGCTGCTTCCCCTCCACTCCCTACCCTTGCACTCATCCGTCCTGCTCGCACACCGGAAGGGCCCAGTAATGCCGAAGTGCCCGATTTCATGCCCGCCAGTAGCCGTGAGTCCAGACTGCTGGCCACTGCCATCGCCGATGGTGACGTTAAGTAGAAGAAAAAGCCGCTCAACGGCTACACGCAGGCTCAGACGGTGAACATCAACAAGTGCAGGCGGAAGTTCAGGCCTTTTTTAAATGCCAAGAACGGTAATTCTGAAGAAAAGAGTTGTTTTGAAAATTGTTCAATTCTCTTTTCTTTGACTCCCACAGATACCAAAACGGCTGTTTATTTGATTTAGGTACAAAAACTGCACCGACCGTCGCCAACGCCGCCTCCGACGGAGGTGATGAGGCAGATAATGATGACGGCGATGTCGTCGCTGTGTTGCATAATGTACACGCGTGGACCCTATACGGGTTTTCGTCGGAGTACAACCCCTATGCGGAATGCGTTGTGATAAAGTTTTACTCCCTTTGTATTTTAGTATTTTTTTAAGTTCTCTCTTAGCTCTTATTCACATAGTATAATACATTGCTCTACAGTGCCCGCTGCTCGGGTATTATTGCACCCACAGCAGCGCCCCCTCCAGCAAATCTGGTGGGCTCGTTTTACCCGGAATGCTTCTACCTTGGTCAAGGTCGCATATCTCAAGTCGGAGTGCCTTGTCCATTGATTCGGGTAGTATAACTCAAGTGCCTGATACCGTACCCCTTCAACGCGTCTTCTAACCTACATTGAGTAATGCGCCTGTAGATGCTATTCGTGCGAGCTTCCTTATTTCTCGCGGGTCCCCTCTCGGCTACAATTCTACCCACCATCGGATAGTTTCTACCGGACAGCAGACTCGTTCGCCTTGAATTCTGTTCCCAACTCATATTTAGTGGGATTACTTCTTTATGGTCTACTAAGGTCCAAAAAGGAATAAAAATAAAACATAGAAGCATCTCATCAATAGCCAATGCAATTTCATGTATCCGAACCATATTTTATATACATACCCTAGGAAGCGCCAATGTATGATCTCAGGTCACCGTAAGCCAAATTTTTGCTATGACAAATGGATATCATACAATGTGTTAACCTTGAATATATTTCGGATATATGGTCTTAGACTTGCTATTGCGAAGATCCGTCTTTGTTTTGTTTTTATTTTTTTGGAACGTATGACTATAAAAACGCAATCCCGTCCGGTCCCTGTTTCGTCGTCCCCGCGTCGCACAATGTCCTGCTAAAAGTAATCTGTTCCCGCAGCCCGAAGACCCTGCCCGGTTAGTGGAATTCCTCCGTTCGAACCCCTTTTGGCCTGACAGCCCTCGAGCGGGTGTGTATTCTACATGAAGGCGATTATAGTGCACCTGCTCTGCACGGTGACGATACTCTCCTTTGGGTTTCGTCTCGTGACGTGGATAAAGTACTGCTACCTTGCCTTCTCCTGGGTTGATTTCGTGCCCCATCGCGGAATACAGCGCACGCTCCACCGGGGCCACTGCGCTACAGTCGCAGAGCACAGAGGGCTTCCAGGCGAGGAAATACTCTCGTATACCTCAACTTTTAAGTCGTTGTATGCGACCACAAAGTGTGACCATACCGTTGCCAAAGACCCACTTCACTCTTTCGGAATTTTTCTTCCTCTGGGAATCAGTGAGCAAGCAGGCGAAATTAAGGTGCTAGTAAAAGACAAAGAGTATCTCGCTGTAAGGGTGCCGTGGCCTGCGGCGAAGACCGACCTGAACCTGCTGACAAATAAATGTCTAGTGGGTGACGGGGTGGAGAAAAATAAGGATTACCAGCGAATGGTTGAAATATTTTCTGCTTCTTGTCCAATTTCAGGACTCAGAAAGGGAAAATCATGTCCTGGTGCCGAATTTATGCCATTCCCAGCGAATTCAGATTTCCAACCATGGCTTCTGGAATGGGAGGGGATGGAGCAAGCTTTCCTCTTCGTTACTCTATGTTCTGATTTGAATTTTTCAGCTTTCTCCATCAGAAACAGTGTCGTCGGCGCTGCTCAGCGACAGCATTGCCGCCCTCGACGTACTGCCATTTTTGACTCTCTATTCGGCCAATGCCGGGACAGTCCATCCGCAGACTACAGATTCAGTGACATCTGCGACATGCTTGTAGGACAGGACCGCGCCTTCGACACCTGGCGGCACAGTGCGTGGGCGGGGGAATCCGTTTATCGCCGATAACTTCAATTGAGCTGTCTCAAGGAATAGTAGCCCACTAAGCAGCAGCAACAGCAGCGTAGTTACGAGTGCCTGTGGTCATGACGGTGAGGTAGTACACGTTTTACCCCTAGGACTGTGCAGCAGCGACAGTTAAGCAGCGCTGATGCACGGCTTCAGGCTTGCTTCCATACAGATCTGTTTGACTGTGCACATTTAGAGTATAAATCTCGTACGTTACTGGCTAAAATCTGTCCGAGTGTCAACGTGTTAATTCCTCAATGAACCCAATGCAAAATGCGGTTTATTATACCGTATAGTAACGTGGGCGTTGAGTTCAGAAAACGTCACACTTACCTCAAAACTCACTGCTTGTCTGTGCAGTGCAAATTTTCTGTGCAATATGCTGCTTACAGGAAGCTTTTAGTCCGTTAGCTACCCTCCCCACCGGCTACTTGTGAGACAGCTTACTGAGGTTCGGTATTGCCAAGACGTTGGAACTCCTTATCATCATTTTACTGCGTATTTCTTTTCCGGATACTGATCATATCCAGTTCATTTTCGAAGAGTTACGCAGGGCATAAACTGAGATAACCGACACTAAAAATGTGGTTCAATTTCGGCATTGGAAAATGGCTTCTGTGAAAGAGCCCGCAAACCCTTTTCTACTTGGATTTAGCGCAGTATTTCTTCCTGTTCACACGAGGAACGTATTTTTGGCCCTCTTTTTCGATTTTTCTGAGAGGTGAATATCTTTGCGTGTCTGCTTTTCCTCTTCCTTACGGAGTCTTTCCTCTTCAAATTTTCGGCGCTCGTGTAGAATTGCACGGGAAGTGAGGTGCTTCACGGAGGCTTCGGAGGGAAATGACGTCCTCGACCGAGATGAGGCGCTTGCGCACTGAATCGGCGCCAAATGCATCAAGAAGGTGTTAATTGTCTTCTGTTCCGAAATGGGGGTGGCAACTCCTTGCAGCATTCTGGAGGGGCCCGTTAAGTTCCTGGCAATATTCAGAACGTTTTCAGCAGTGTGTCCGTCCGTTTGACGCCTGTGGACACTCCGTATTGCTAGAAAGGAGGTTGTGGCTAGAGTGAAATTTCTCAGATGAGAACGTGGTATTAATACGGTCATTTTTATTCTTGAATCTCTTTGAAGAGCCCCAGTTCACGGGGAAACATACCTGCCACTCGGAATGATTTCCTAATGTCCTGAGAGCTAATCCGATGGAATCCAAAGACTCCGCACATTAGTGTGGTTACCTCCTCACGTAAGTCTCAGACGCCTTCCTACATTAGACCCTATTTGCCTCCTCAAAGAAGTATTCTTTTCTCTTATTAGCGCTGACAGTACTCCTCATCTTGGTATTGCTGACAGTGCTAATAGCACTCTTCATCTTCTTACTGCTGACAGTGCTGACAGTACTATTCATATAAGTATTGCTTACAATGCCGACAGTACTTGTCACCTTGGTATTGCTTATCGAGCTGAGGGTACTCTTCACATCGGTATTGCTTACCGTGTTTATATTCACGATACTGCTTTTCGTTTGACAGGTACGATGCCTCTTCCACTACAAGTACTGTCAGCAGCCGCCCCTGCGGCGGGCCAAGGGCCCTTCGGGCCTGGGAGTTTCGGTATTCCAGAGACTTCCTTTGATCCAATCCGCAGCATATCTCTTTCCTAGATGTATTTTCTTTCCCTATGAAGCACCTGAGTTTTTCGTTCCGACCTTTTCTCAGTTGGAGACAACCCTCCCAACAGTGTGCCATCTTATGCGACTCCCGCTCCCACAATTAGCTTAAAATGAACAGAATTTTGTTCGCTATAGCAATGCTGATCACTTCATCCCTCATATCCCTTAAAGCGCCTGCGAATGCCTTCTTAACGAGCTGATCGCACGGTTGAAGAAAATGTGGGGTATTTGATGGTGCCTGGACAACTTTGCAGCTGTATTGTCGACATAATTCAAGCCACACCCATCCAATCCTCGACTTCTGGCTGTCGAAACTGAGCAGGCACGATGCGGTGCCCGGTAAAAACTATCGCACATACCTATGAAGCTGCAGAATAAAAGATGGGATTATGTCGCTTGTCATAGGCACTTTTTCAGACATTTTCAAGAAACCATTCCAAGGAACTCGTTATTCTCGATAAGATCATGAGCCCCATACTATTCTGCTGGAAGAGGATCGAACCATCTGGTCAAATTTTCCTTTTCCTGTACTATGAAGAATGGGGGTGTTTTTCGCCCGGATGTTGAGACTGCGAATACTGCTGCTACATGTGTCCCAGATCCACTCCCGATTGATGATGCAACGAACCCACCATGATGAGTCTGTGAAGACCCAAATACTTCGGTTCTTTTTTCCAAACTCACACGATATACTGCGTTCATCCATATTTCACACTCTGTCGCTATCGGATAGATTCCAGGATTAATTTTATCGACGTCTTTCAAACCATTTGAAGAACCTTCGTCCAAATTGAATCTTTCTGCGTTGAATTTTGACTTGTCCTTGTTCTCGGCATTTCTGAAGGTAAATCTCCGGATACCCGAATGGCGTCTTCAGAGGGTACCCCGTCTTTTCCAACTTGGTTGTCCCTCTCAAGCGATGTGCGACGTCAAAGACTTTAATGTGTCTTTCCCAACAGCAATTCCTCTCTTTCCTGCATAAATACGCGCTCTGTTAACATCGCCTCTTCTTCACTTGTCAATACAGTCGACGCACCTCTCCTGTACGTCGAGGGGCACAGCATCGTTTCCAGCGATACGTCTTCGTTGCTTCGAAGGCATGAACCGATTCTACTGACAGACTTCTCAATATTGGTAATATGGGCGATGTGTCGCAATGACCTTATTCTCTCCTTTAGAAGGCAAACGGCCAGCTTTCGTCGTTTGGCGATATTTAGACCCTTTTCCTTAGCGATATTTTGGCCATTGGCTTGTCTGCGCATAGATTTCGGCATCCTCTCGCCTGGGCTCTGCAATTTCTGCCCAGTGAAGGGTCACACGAAACTTTTTGGGCGACTACGGCGGTCGCAGTTTGCAAATTCTGCATCAATCACTTTATGCTTCGGTTTCCCGGGAACTCATCTGCGCTCATTCTGTGTCTTTGATCATAAATTACGTGGGGAAGGATAATTCAGAGCGCGCTTCTTCTTTGCCGACCCTTCGCCTGCTGGGTAATTACCGCACAGCCACGACTGTTGTTCCACCTTATTCGCGAGTCCACGTGGACGGCAAGAAAATTTAATCTCTTATCTTTACACCATACTTCGTACTGGTTCGAACTTGTGCACTGGATTTACATCGTCGGACCCTTGTGTAATGCGAAATCTAACTCTAGAACCCTTGCGCTGACATGGGAAATTAGGAGAATAAACCGAGTCAGAATCTTTGTTTCAAACCACAGCGCACCTGGGATTCGAACCCTTACCTCTTCTCATGGTACACTTATGATACAGCCTGCGTCGTAAGTCATTTTCACTCCTTGAAAATGCGGCAAGCAAGATTTCTCAATATGTACTTTCCTCCGAAGTCCAAAGCTTTGTCTATTTCGTGGTAATTATTTTCCTCTATGATACACATTTCCAGATGTTTGCCGAATCTAACCATTTCAAATGTTCCCTCGTGGGAAAAAGAGCGGTCTCGCAACTTCAAAACAGTTCCTCGGCATTTAAATGCATCTCTTACTGAGAAACATGGATTTCAGCCTCAAATCTATGCAATTTTCGTTTCGCTGTCGGCGAAGCAATTCATATACTGTTCTGCAAGAAGAAGCTAGATTCATTTTCTCTATGGCACACAGATTTTTCATATTTTATGCAGCTTTAATAGTTACTCCGCAGTTACTACAGACGAACTACACGTATTCACGAACGCCTTTCTATACTATCCGGCAAAATATGTGGCTGACAGCGCGAGACAACGCTGTACTTGCCAATGAGGTCGACGTCGTTTTACGTCAAGAGCGCCAAGCCCGCACAACATTTTGTCGTGCAACTCCCGAAACCAGGAGCCGAGCGGGACTTTCAATGCCCCTTTCCTGGTGGCTGCGAAGAGCAACCCAGGGCGCGCTCAGTGAATGGGTCGTAAATCCATGCGTGCGGCGGGTAGATATAATAGAAAAACGAATCGAAAACAAAATATAAAACTTGGAGATGTGAGATGCGCGCCGTCGGATCCGCATAGTTTTAAGTTCCTCCCGAACCCTCTTAAAGGACTAGGAGAGCCTTCTATCGTACGTAATGCCGGAAAGACACTCCCTACTCTATTCCCGGCCTAAGGCGTCTGGTATGTTGCTAAACCCTTTTTTGGTCGGGCTATACAAACCCCTCTTGAAGGCGCAAGCGCACCGAGGTCCCAAAAAAAGAAAACGAAAAGAGTAAAACCCCCACCCCCGTGTTTGGCTCTTCGGCTTCAGGTTCATTAGAAGTTTTCAGAGAGGCATTCAGCAACTGCACATACCAGTGTCGTAACTTCTCCCCTGCTTCCGTCTGTCATCTGCAGAAATAGAGCAGTAAATCATGTATCGCACGCCCAGGCTCTTCACGCACTTCACTTTGCCCTGGGTACCGTTCCAATTTCTTTAACCTCATATCGCAAAGCAGAGCCGCAATATCCATCGCTACATCTTCCTCCATCTGCCAGATTGGACCCAGAACAGACCCAAGCACGCAAGCATACTTGGGCAGCACGCCTAAGCTAATATTGAGTTCAAAAATAGTACCACCGGTCCTTGCTCTTTCTCCACGTTCGTGTCCTCTTGCTGTAGTTATGAGCGCTTTTAGCCACCTTGTCCACTTTTCTTGAAATTCACTTTGCTGCTGCTTTTCTGCAGCTCAGATTGGCGATGTGCGCATGCCTGGAGGGGGGCCTGTGCAATGCAATACAAGCTAGAATGGCGCGATGTGCGTATCGCGGTGTGTCTGCGTATGCATATGTGACCGCCTCCGGGGAGAGGTCCCAGTATTTGGGGTGATCCGCGGCGCCATTTCGTAGCGAAGATAAGAGTTTGCGGTTAAACCGCTCTATCTGCCCGGTATTTTGCTTGTGATAGGTATGCGACAAAAGGTTATTGATGCGGAAAATGGAGCACACGTAGTGGAAGACCTTGACGAGGAATTGCTTGACAGTAGGGATACAGGTGTACGTAGAAGAATACCCAATGATGCACAAAAGCTTTGCAGTATCGACGCCGCAAATTTGGGCTGAAGGAACCGTTCGAACCAGCTTTAAAAACGGTCTATGATGACGAGAAGGTACCTCTTACCTCTAGGCGTTTTTTATGAGTTCCCCCAGTGCTGGCCCAGAGACCGGGAATAATTTCATATTCTTCGAATTCTTCCTTAGGGATAGAAGATATTTAAGATATCGATAATCGCACTTGTGGCACAGTTACGCGACGTCGCGGAGCAATCACAAGCCATCGACGGCAAATAGAGGCTTTTTCGCAACGAGTAGTACACCTTTCTGCTTCACGATTGCCCGTAATGGTGGGATAGTGACTGAAATGTATGATGCGCCCTTGGAGAGATGCCAAGATAACCAACTGGAGTCAGAGGCGAAAAGGATCAGCACTCCTCGTGTATCCACGGTAAAACTGGCATCGTTGCCACTAATGATATGCTCGACAATGGAGGTTCAGAGCGTGTCCAAGCCTGTTACCGCATTAGTTCCTCAATATAAAATGGAGCAAGCATATCTCCAGAGGGGTTGTAGTCCGCGCAAATGACTCGCTCATCTCGACGTAGAGGTCTGGAACATCTTGGATCGCCCCCCATGTGAAGCATGGAATGTCTTCTCTAATAACTACTGTAGTCTCGCCCCGCGTGAAGACCATTGATAAAGCGTCTGCTTGCTTGTTTGAAGTCCCCTTCTTGTATAAAACGGCAAAATAAAACCCAGGAAGTCGAAACCGCAAGAGCATTTTGACGCCCGCGCGGATCTGCAATTTGGAGAAGACAACGGAGACCTGCGTGGTCCGTAGGTCTCTCCCTGAAGATATTCTCGAAGCATTGTCATTCGCAGAATAAGGGGACGTCCCGCAGTTGTCATACCTGAAAACTTGGGCCTTCGCTTAGGATCTAATTTTTCGGGGTCACGTATGATTAGTATTGTAATTAGATTATCATAACTTATCCAGGAGGCCTATTTTGGCCGCCGAGGCAGTTGTTAAAGAAAACGGACAAGAGCTCTCTCTTGGCCTTATTCTTGAACACCGCATTCACAGAACAACGGCATTGCGCAAGATAGTCCAAGGTGTGCCTCTTTCGTTTCCTTTATTTACTTGCCCGCCTACGCTACGCGCTGCCCTCGGTACACGCATCAAAGACGCTGTAGAAACCTCTCGTACGGCATTCCCGACCCACCGACGCCCGATATCCTGGCGCCGCGCGGTACCGTCGCGGTCAACGTGACGCACCGCGATATCGCAAGCGCTAGAGTGCGTCTTTCCATATCAACTCAGGTCTCCCAGCGGCAGAACATGGAAGTCGGCACCCGCGTGCGCTCCGAACGCCTCCCACGTTTGCCCCAATCCCAATCGGGACGTCACGTTATTAGCCGGTGGCTGTTATTCGGCGATCCCCTTTGTTGTGTTTGTTCGCTGCCGTCACGGACGGTTTTTCCATTCTATTGAGTGGCTCACTTGCCCCTTGTTCGAAGACCACCGAAGTGGACCTTGCTCTGCCACAATCCCACGTAGGACATAACGGGGGTTGTGTTTACTGTCCACAGCCGCCGGTTCCTCGTCACAACGGCCTAGATGTTATACTGCATCATTGCCTAATCAGCAGCGCGACACTTGCGTTCGAAGGAAGAGTACTTTCTCTTGGCCGGTACGAGGGATCGCATCCAGGACACCAGAACACAATGAGTTCCCTTTTTCCGTTTTCCTTGTGGAAAATGGCGACCCCTATCATTTTCACACTTGCATTGGTGTCCAATGCATAAGTTAGACCCGGTTTTCGGAGCGCCAAAACGAGCGGCGAGGCGAAAGAGTCGATCAATATTCGGGACGGTTCCGTCTCCGAAGAATTGAAGTGTTCCAACTTCAATAACGCGTTAACCGGGGACGCCGCTGAGGCGAAGTTTCCTACAAATCTCCTGTAGACATCGCATAGACCTAATGACTACCGTAACTCTGTTCGGGAGCTCGGTAGTTGTGCTTGCTTCAACGCCGTCGTATGCGTGCCGTCCTTATACAATGCTCGGAGACTTATGCGATGACCTACGTGCTGCACAGTATCAATAAATAATTTAGACGCCCGCATCACGAAGCACGGCGTGTACATACTTCACGTGCTCGAAACGAGACTTGACATCCATCGAGAAGATGGCATCTTCCAGGCAAATAAGGCCCGTCTTCCAGTTGTGCTCCAGAGTCTTTCGGAACGTGTCGCCTGCGTTTGTAAGCCCGAACTGCATGCGCTCAAACCGGTACAATGCGGCGTGGGAGACGAAAGCTGTCTTGTCACGGTCTACGTCCGGGATCGGAATCTGCAAGCACCCTGAATTACTGTCAAATGTAAAGAAGACTGTCGCGTAAACCAATGAGTCAACGTGGTAAGTGTCTTTTGACTTTTATCGAATTCAGTTTCCTGTAGTTAACGCATAATCGCAGGCTACCATCAGGCTTGGGCGCGAGCAGAACCGAGGACGTCAAGGGAGACTGTGCTGGCTCGATGGCTCCACTCGATATCATACGGTCGACTTATGACTGCGCCACTTCGCGAGCTCGTTGTTCGGCACAGTGTGGTGGCAAAATGGTGCGTGAAACCGGCACGAGGTCGATGTGTTGTCTTGTGGCCGTGATTTCCCCGACTGACCGGTTCCACATATCTGAAACTGGCGCGAGCAATTCCCGAATACGTTAGTGGTGCTCGTTTTTCACGTGTGTCAAATCCAGGGACTCTATCGGACCAGTCGCTCCTTCTCCATGGTGAGAACTCTCTTCTCCATTCCCCTGGCCTTCGTCTCCAGCGTCCGTCGCATCTATCATTCCCACCGAAGTGACTTCGCCAAATTCAATTTTTCAACTCGGAATTACAATAAGGAGCGGAAGCATCGTGCGAAAGACCTATCCTTTCACCAATTGCTTCGCCTCCTTCAAAAATTTCGCCACAATTACATCGAGGCCTCCTGCGAAGAGAGTTTGCCCACCCGGTTGAATATCGCGAGGCCGTAATCCTGGTACAATTTAGATAACAGCTGCAATACTCTTAGTTCAGCCCGGTGAGTAAAAACGGGCACCTAAGCTTGGGACTCCGGTGTTATCATTGAGCGACGTGCCACGCAGATTTTCGACACGATTCTGTCCGTTCTGCGGTCTGTTTCTTGGTTGTACGAAGCTTGCAACATGAAGTGGTAGAACTCCTGCTATTTATAATCTCCTACCGTTTGTGTCCCGGATGTCTAGTAACGCGCCATCGAACCTTTCATCTTGCTAGGTTGGAGGCAGCTCCGATCTTCAAACGAAATTTGGGCACTCTTCAGTGTCGAGAACGACGACATGTGGAGCCAATTCGTGCTTCTCCGGACAAATGTGTGCTATTACCTTTTAATTTCTCTTCGCCATTATTCCTACACATTCTCGCTGCCCTAGAGATCCTCTGGGTTCTCACCGGACGACGAAGGTATGGCTCGTCTGAATTTTGTTCCAGGGAAAGCTTTTTAAGCTGGACGATGATGATTACAGCGGCAGGAAGGCTTTTTCTTCTGAGCACGATGGATTAATTTTCCTCATTCCCGCCGCACTGGATATTGCCTCCTTCACCGGTTTCTTCATTAATTCATGGCCTTTCTCCCCGGCTCCGAGAGCGGAAGAATCTCCCGTTGTCGCGTTTCGGGGTGCCGTACCAGGATTTATCCCGATACAGATTCTATTAGTGCCGAATTTAGCCTTAGCGCGATGCAAACTAGCAACCGGTACCAACCCTTTCGAGAGTCGCTCGTAGTTCAAAACGACCTCATGACTCTCACGCAGCAGGAAGTCGCACTCGGAAGAGATACGTAGCACAGGAAGCTGACAACATTACCTCGTCCTCCGGCCGTTCTCGCCTGGGGAGCCAACCCTCGAGTTCTCGAACACGCCATGTTAGAAGGCGCTAACCATCCGCGACGATCGAAATGTCCGATCTAAACGGGATCGCAGGCGCCAATGCCCATTTGAGCGTCGACGCCAGTAAGGCAGCATCCTGATCTTCGGTCGTTGATATTGCTTCTGGGGTTTAGTCTGGCAAGTCGGACGTACAGATGGACGACGTCAAACGACGGGACTGATATTCCTCCATCATCAGGAACTGCTCCGAAGCCGCGAAGGAAGAAGGGAAAGGCCAGGTATGCTTGGGCTTTAGTCGTATGGAGACCGTTAGCTTCCCGGACAAATCGTGTGAGGAAGCTCAGAATTAAAATCGGATCGTTCCCGTCTAGCGGGTCTTTCGATACGGTCAGCTCCATGCTCTTTGTATTATCTCTTACCTTTTTCTTTGTGTTTTATTGCCCTACGGATATGACCGGTACGACAGATCTCTGTAAAACATCTTGTCAGTTTCCCTGAGCTCTTTGAGCCCTTTATGGCAGGGACCTTTCTTGAGATTGCCCTGCGCCTTCCATCGCGTCCAGTCTTTTGCAGACCCCGCGGAACTATCCGAATGCAAACTTCCGGAATCGCGCCCATCAGGCGATGAAATTGAGGCCGTCAGACCTCCGTTTTGCCGATAACTCCTCCGGCTGCGATGCTTCTCTTGGTTTGCACAGCTTGATGGTTTGAGTTTTCTCCCAGCGGAACCCCAGGCATAGTGTTCTGTGTCGTAATCCCCGAACCAACCTCCGCCCTTCTTGTAGACGTGGGTCTGACCGGAATTGCTGGTTGCAGGATTCCCAGATGTCTTTCAATTTCAGCGATATGGGATTCCATAAGCGGCACGGTCTCCTCATGGTGATCGCATCGCATCCGCATGATACGCGTACTTTCCATAGTGCGGTTCATATCCATACGAATATCTCGAAATTCCGGCGATCGGCCGTCAAGGTTCTCCACGCGTTTTCAGAGAAACTGTGTGTCCTTCTCCAACGTGCTTACTGCCGAGTGCATCGTGTTAAATTCGGCATGAACGATTTATCGCAGCCTCTTCGGCAGCGGCGATGTGAGAAAATCACCTTGCCATTTCTTCTCGTTGAGGGGTCTAGGTTCGCTCCGGTGACAGTGAACATAGCGGACGTCTCCGCTGCGCCGAGTTCGCCGATTACCATATCTTCAATACTGTTCTCCGTTGCCTGGTCTCGACTTCGGGAACGGGCCATAGGATGAGGTGTCTGATCATGGTCGCCTTTACCAGAACCCCTTGAGAGCCTTGAGTCCTGCGATTTCGATCCTTTTCGGGGTGCCGGTATCAACAGCGGCGTATTGAGACCGGTCAGGGCAGCCTGTGCCTGAATTAGTGTCGGCATTTTTACAAATTTTTCAAAATTACTTCTTGCGAATGGTTAGCAAACTTTCGAGTTGCTAGCTCGAATTTATTTGTGGTTTTGTTCGGGTCCTTTTCCCGGTGGTTGCGCAGAGCAACCCCGGTGGCGCTCAGTGAGTGGGTCGTAAATCTACGGGTGCCGCGGGTAGGTAGAATAGAAAAATGAAAAAGAACAAAACGAAACAAGACAGACTATAAACCTTTAGAGAAGCGAGACCCGCACCGTCGGATCTGCCTAGTTGAAGTTCTCCCAGACCTTCTCAAAGGAATGAGAGAGCCATGTATCATAAGTAAGGCTGGAAGAACACTCCCTACTTTATGCCCGGCCTGTGGGTTAGGTATTTGCAGCTCTCTTTTTGTGCTGGATATTGCACTACACATGTAGTAGAGTTTGCGTTACATTGTGGCCTTCTTCAGCGAGAAAAGGTGGGTGCTACGCTAACTGACTACCAGCAGCCCTCGTAGCCACTGCTTCCATTGACCACGAGGGCGACCGGTAGTCAGGTAGAGTAGCCACGTGAAGGCAGTGGAGAGAAAGCAAAGATCCCTCCGCGATACAGGCCCGGCTCCTAGTGGTTGTACGCAGCCAAATCAGTAGCATATACTGCGCGTAGTGTATGTAGAGGCGCGCAATGAGTCTTGAAGTGGTCCCGTAAACCTTCATGGACCAGGAAGAAAAGGCTGAGTCCCTGATGTGTTGCTCGTCAGGGGGTCGTAGGCGCAGACCAAGTGCCCGGAGACGTCCATTTATCAGTTGTGTAATGTTGATTACCTGACAAGAATCGATTATGATAACAGAACCAACAATTTCAGGAAAATTACTCTACCTGGTTGATTACTCATATGCATAGTGACGCGTCCTATCACAGAGAGGTATACATACCGCTACCAACGACACTCTGTATATACGTCACTACCCTCTCTCCCAACCGTGAAGCACAGTGGGCAAGGGATGAGAGCTGCAGAACTTCCGTACGAATTGTGCGGATAAGTGGCCAGCGTTCCATAGACAGCGCTCGCATACAATACTTACATGTGCAGAGGAAGGCGACAGACGGCAGTACGGATCTGCGTCATCCCAGGAGTCGCGAGAAGCCAATTGCGAGTTCGGGTGCCTGCCTTCTGCGCAGGACGATCTGATGGAGGGAGAGACTTCTCGTTATGGCATATCGGAGCATCACTGTTTCGTCCTGTCGGCGGAGATGAATACAAAGCTGGACCAGAGAATTGGCGTCAACGACGCGGGGCGATAAAGACCCAGGCGAGTTGACGCTCGAGCGCCGCGCTTCGTCCGCATCTTTATCGCCCCGGCCACGGTGACGCGATTTCTCTAGTCCGGCGAGATAGCAAGAAAGAAATTCAAACTATCGTGGAGGCAGATGCCCAGTTTCCCGATGTCGGAGATACTGCACCGCTTTCATGCGCTCGTATTTTGTGGTCTCCAACTGCCTATTTCGACATTGAGTCTCTGGTCGACAGCCACGTCCTTGCTGCGGCTCGCCGCCTGTAACGGCACATCCGCCATGCGACGGGTTGTTTTATCCGTTGCAACAAAAGCGAATGGCGCTAACAGACGATAGAGAAGATTCCCTGGGCTTATTCGAGCAACTGTGCCGCCATATTCTGCGGCTCGGGTTTGCTGCGGTTGCCATTCTTTCTAGCGAAAAAGGCCTAGAAGCGTGCTTCTGTATAGCGCGCCATATGTTTTCCAAATCACTCTGTGTGCGCGCAAAGCTGTCCCAAAAAAGCCACTCCCGGGCTTCTTTCGCGGCTGTGGTGCCATGATGGTGGGATTAATGTGTGGTGTATCGCGGGTAGCACAAGGGTCCCTGATTGGGTAACAGATGTAGTAGCTTTTTCGCTTCCATCATACTGCCCTCGTTGTTCGTAATATTATGAATGCTAATTAGCCAATAGTGTATTATTTAGCATAAGCCTAATTTTTCGGCTTTTCAGCGCCCGCCAGTAGGATAAACACCCACCGATGG
>JADWZK010093706.1_pt1 | contig 17370 bp, 27 predicted proteins | sample 8957641 | NCBI WGS metagenome assembly JADWZK01 (sample SAMN16576796, study PRJNA672827) | algae metagenome | host: rhodolith | place: South Korea: Udo, Jeju | collected 2014-09-18 | reverse complement strand
TCCGCCCTGATTTGGCCGCTCTTTTTTACTAGTGAGGCTTACATCTTGCAGAGACAGCTCCTCGATCCCTATTTGCACGTTCCAGTGTGCAGTTCCCAACGTGCTTCCGCTCTGGGTGGTTTGGGAACGCAATTACATTTTCCGCTTTGATCTCGAAGACATCTCCAGGTCTTAGGTAGGCGTCAAATGAGATCAATACGGCGACCCCGAAGTCAAATTCCCCAGGCGCATCAGTTCGTGACTGATTGCATACGGTATGTGGCGTGGGCAGCAACCGAAGGATTCGGCTCTCCTGCTTCTGCGCCACCCTGGCAAGCTCCGATTAAGGTGAAAAAAGGTGGTACAGAGAAGGGGTCTTTAAAGATTCAAGCCGCATTTTGCTTCCACTATCACGTTCATTCTTCCACCTTCAAAGTCGCTGTAGATCCTCAGAGCGAATTCGTTGAGCCAGTACTCTACCTCTTCAGGGGTCTTTCCATCGCGGGCCGACGAAGTCGAAGAATTCGCTCAAATCTCGATTGTATTCCTTGACCGTACTGTCCGATACTCGCATCCGAGCTAGATTAAACGCGTCGGTATGGGCCGTCGGCCGGGTTGTCCCCGCTCCGTACATAGTAGTAATCTTATTGACTCTGACCACTGTGGCGTGATGAAGTTGCCCTTCTACGTCAATTTCCCGAAATTTTGTGCACTCTTTCTCTTGTTCCTTTTGGTTAATTGCGGGAGCATGCGACAGCTTAAGAGAAGATCGGGGCGCGAACCTTTTCAAAATTTTAGGAACCAGTGCACAAGAGTTGAGTGGGTTCGATAACGGCCGTTCCGTCCATGCGGGAGTACTGTCCGCGCTTATTGCAGAGGATCAAAAGGCGGGCTTGGGGCTTCGCTTTCGTGTTCTCCTCGTTGCTTTTGTTTCGTCTTTTTCAGCACGTGCTCCTGCGTTTTGTCAATGTCCGGGAGATCGCCTGGTTTTGGCACTGGATGATAGCCGGGTATATTTGGTTTTTAAAGGCCAATTTAAGTGCGACTGATAATTTCTGGGCAAGATGAATTGATCCAGGAGACTGACTGGTTCGAAAGGCGACTCCGAGATGAGCGCAAGGGCTTTGGGAGTCGCTGCGCCCTAGTACGACACCTGGGCTACTGCATTTTTTGAGAATGTAATTCTCTGAAACGCGGAAGGTGTGCACGTGAAGGCAGCGTAGGAGTAATTTAAGGGTATTTTTCTCCCTTTTAAGCCACTCACATAGTACGGCGCAACATAACGGACGATCGGACACATTTTGAGCGTCTCGACTAGTGGGAAGTATCCCGTTCAGAAGCATAGCGTACAGAGAAGGAGCTTTTCCAACTATGAAAGCTATCTTGCGTCTGTGCCAAGGAGGAGTCCATTCTTTGTAGCACAGACGATTCAACACAAGTTATAGAATGCCTTTATAATGTGCATGAAGAACGCGGAAGAAGTCGATTTACACTTTGGCAATGTAATTCCCAGAACGCTCTGTAAGTGTTTCAATGATGTATTGATCACAGACTACATCTTCGACTTGCGGGACAGGTGTGCTTGGATTCTGAGCATACGGAAACCAATCCGGTATCGACTCAACATCTTTATAAAGATCGTTCTTCTGTGCAGGAGCATCTTCAATCGGAATTGCCCCGCGGTCGTGGTGATCGTCAACGGTCCGCTCATCGGTCAAAGCGAAGGTATCCGTAAGCATCCGAGATAGCCGATATGCATGAGGGACACCTCTGAATAGAGAGTACAATAGCGTGGGAGAGAATAGAGTTACAGTTGCAAGACTCCGGATGGTTTTGTCTATAGGAAACAAGCTGTTGAGATCTTTGTCCTTTTGAAGTTCAACTTTTGATGGAGGGACTTCAAGAATTAAATTCACCCTTGACTTCGAACCAAGCGCATTCTGAAGCTTTTGGGCTGCTTCCTGCGCTTCTTGCAATTCAGGCCGGACCCGCTCCAGTTCGCAGAATGAGGCACAGACGGCGTCGAGAACACTCGAAGAGATCTGCATACTTTCGGTACGACGATTGGAATGGGCCTCTGAACACGGCAACGCACCGAAGAAGCAGGTCACTACCTGATGTCGTCGAATCATGCTGCATCTGGATGCTACTACCTGTTTCAGCGACAGAGCTACGATGTCTCCAATTGTGCTCTCAGTTAGCTGCGTTATCGAGTGATGTGCCTGGGAAGCAGGTGCAGCGGCTGACACAGGATTTATGCCGGAAAATGAAGCCGAACGCGGAGCATCACTTTCGGTTTGGCGAGTACCCTTGGATTCCAACTCCTGGTCTGCAGTCTCTGATCGAGTTACCTGCGCAGCAACGATGTTGGGGAAATCTTGTGCAGCAACGCCGCTATCCTCCAACCGTCGCCCAACAATTAAAATTACAATTCCATTCGTATAATTGCCTGCTCTCTGCTATTAAGCCGACGACTAGCGCCGGCGATGGTAACGGAAGGCAGAAGGTTCCTGGCTCTACTTTTCGTACCCGCATCTATAACGGTTTCCTAAGTGGCTTCTAGAAATTCCTCAATACATGCTTACACAAATTTATCGCCGTCCCCCGAGTTCCGTCGCAAGCCCTTCGTGCCCTTATCCATATCGGTTACCTAGGCGGACCTCGGAATCGCTTTTAATCTCCTTTATTCTCATCCCTGCGGATACAGCGCACACCACACTGCCTAAGCCGACACCCAGCACCTACTTTTCCCTTTATTTTACTTCCCTTTTGTTTCATTTCCATTTTCTGACCTCTCGTTGTTCTGATCGTGCCGACTTCGGGGACATTTCGACAACAAGCTCTGCCACCTACCGCTACCGAATAGTGACCCCCGTTTAAAAATCCGGGTCCTACTATACTGCATCACTGACGTAAAGAGCTTTGCGCGGCATTCTATGTCACATTTGCTACTTTCGCAAAGCCGTCGTGCTAGGACAGTGACCCAGCTACTCGACTTCAATCTCCAAAACATGGCCGCATCAATTCGCCCCACAGAAGTTGGGGAATCAATACGACAAATAGTACGTCCCACTAGCGCTACTGCGGTCCCCGTGTGCTCAACTACTCAGAAAAGAAATGTTGTCCCGCATCAAATTTTCACATATTGTGTTCTGGTCGCTTTGAGGACCGTTCATCGACCTTTGCGAATTCAGCCTACAATTGCTCCTGTAAGCAGCTTTGTGTGATGCTCTCCCCCGCCGGCAGCGGTGCCCTGTCGCACTCAATTTTCCTGGCATGCCAAGAAGAAAAAATACAGACGCCCCACTATTGGGGACATTTGACTAAGGCCTCCTTACAGAACCACCCTTTTCGCTCAACCTCCCCCGGTGCGTAGGGGAGTGCTGCTTGCATGGCACGGGCTTGCATCATCGCGATTTGAAGATGCTTCCGCCACTGCTCACACGAGCGTTCTGAAAGGGGCAGCCGAGCTTACGTTTTGCGCGGAACTCTAGAGCGTTCGACGACATTGAATAGGGTTTTTCAGAACGGTGTAGCAAGCCTGTGCCGATGCAGTATGATATTCTTATGACATTGCCGTTTCCAATGCGTATGCAAAGAGGTGCAGCACGGGCTGTAGACCGAAGATGTGCTGCGTCGTTGCTACCCTCTCTTTCAAAGTGGAAAGGTGCCGTGGAGTCGACTGTGACGCGAGACATTTTCTATTTCCCTAAGTCGATTGCAATCTCGATCGCTTCAGATATTTATATTATTCAAGATATCGTGTCGTATAGTTGGATCTAACGTTTTGCTGCAACATAGACTTCAGGGAACTGTGAGGTCCCGGGTGCGAAGTCAGAGAAATGCTAAATTTCTGCACATCATTTGTCATCAAAAAAGCATTCGATTGGAGAATACCGATTTTATGATAGTTTTGACACAAGAATATTCACCAGAAAAGAATTCCATCAGCATATATTATATTCAATTATCACCAGCGGCATCAATCAACATCATAATCAATCATCATTCGCGGCATTAATCAGCATCGTAATCAGTCAGCATTAGCGGAATCAATAGGCTTCGTAATGAATCATCATCAGCGGAATCAATAGGCATCGCATTCAATCATGATCGGGTAGAGTCTAGAAAGGGGACAAATCACGGAATAGTAGACGATACGTAAGATACATGTCTACCAACTGCTGGAGTGTCGTGGCACAGAACGCAGTACGACCCCAGGCAGCGCGAGGTCTGCGCACGAGCTACAAGCAGCTTTCCGGTCGACGCGCGTTGGCCGCGTTTCAGAGCGGCATTCCAAAGCAAAGGCAAGACGTGTTTGTCGCCAGCCCTGTTTGTCGCTGAGCGCATACGGCTGTCGACACGCCCATGAAAAATGCGGCGTGCCGTTTTTTGTGCAGATGTCTCGGCGTCTGCAGCCCTACCGCACAGGAGCGATCAAGGCGACGTGGAGTAACACGTGGCATTAGAAGTACATTATGACCCGAATAGAGTAAGGGGTAAAGTAGAAGGAATACAGTTCGCGCGTCGCGGCAATTTTGCAAGCAATGGTCGGCGTGTTCGTGTTTCCGACCCGACATCGACAAGGCAAAGGAGCGCGCTCGTTTGATTTGGACGTTGTGCTTGTGAACATGCGGAAACGGTGCATGGAGGAAGCTGAGGATGTCATGGCACTGAATAACGAAGTACAGTATCAATCGGCGCCAGAATTTTGCGTCAATTATTTATGATCTTTCGGATACGATAAGCAGCGAATAAACTCGACTCATGTTCAGGCTACACTACTTCCGAATGTTGAGGAATGCAAACATATGACGAAAAGTGTCCAAGGTCATCACCTTCGGCAATACGTGGGCCGGTTTATCTTTGCTCGGCACATAGAGCGGGAAGATAACTGCGTTGCTCATCAACTCGCAGACGAGGGGGTGCGTTCATCTCATGTGTTTCGTCCGCATGGATGCCTGCAGCTTCCCGGGATGGACTGGGCTGACTGCTTTCAACCAGAATCCGCGTGTGTGCAAAGAACGTGTATTCTGACCGGGGCGCTGATGGCAAACTTCCAAGTACAGTTTGCACAACGATAGTACGTCTTTGGCGCAAGACTACAGCGCAACGTATTCGGATTCTGCCGAGGAAAGAGCGAAAACTGTTTTTCTCTTGCTTTTCCAGAATATCGGCGACCCGTTGACGGTGACTACGTACCCGGTTGTTGATCGACGGGTTGCCTTGTCACCGCCCCAGTCAGCGTCAACGGCAGCGACGAAAGATGGCGGAGTCAACAATCCATTGTGTGTGTAGTGAATGCGACGCTGATGCTCCCGATCAGGTACCGGATCACGCGCTTCGAGTATGCAAGATTCCGCCTTATACATGCGTGGATCTGTTTGGCGAGCGCTCCGACGGGCTTCTACAGTTCCGGCGGCGTCGATACTGCGAGATAAAGCAGGCAATCGATCACGGCTTGGAAAATGTAATGCCCATATTCATCTACTACTTTCTCGTCTGCTGCAGCAGGCCCTAGCACAGCATTCGGAGCAAGCGGCGTGCGCACAGAGTTGGCTTGTCCCATTCCGTACTTGCTCAGAAATGAGCGAATGTACGTCGCATGATTGATGTTTATACCGGTTGGGGTTCGAGTTATATCTCATCCGATTAAGGATCGCATTTTTCCGAACAGGGAGACATATGAGCCTGCTTGAAGCTTCTGCTGCAAAGCGCGAAGGAGTCTGGTGTTGTTGGAAGCGAAAGCCGTGTCGTCAACTATGATAGCGATAAGGATAATGTCTTCGATATCTTTATACATGTAAAGTCGCGGACCGAATTTCGACGTATGGAAGACCCACTCGATCAAGATGCTGTGCATGTCGAAAACACGAATATGTCCAGCTTTCTTAAGCCCATAGATGGACTATTTTAAACGGCAGATCATTCCAGATCTAGCTCCGCGTTGCGAAGAATCCGTAGGCTGGTACATGTAAACGGGTATATCAATCTTTCTGTACAGATATGCATTGGGTAAGTCGCTCCTTCGAGAATAAGGTTCCAGCGAGCTGCGAATGGAAGGAAAAGTCTGATGCGATGCTACGGGTGCGTGGAGTGTGTCCAGGTTGATATCCATATCCAGCTCTTGCACGTCCCCGCGCACACAGCACCTCGCCTTGCAAATGTAATGCAGTCCAAGTACATCGAGCATCTTGAGCCTAAATATCCAGAGGAACGCAATGATGTTCATCTCTGGTGTGGGTTCGATGTATGTCCATATGTTCCGCTTGAACAACGGATTGTACTCACAGTCAATGGCTGCTGCACACTCAGGATATTCGCAGGCCTCGACGAATGCAGTTGGATCTCTTGGGTTGTCTTTAGCGTCGGGCAGCGCCAGCAGAGATGTCTCTTGATGAAGAGCAGCAAGATGAGCTTCGGCGTTTGCGTGCTCTTTCTCGACATCTTCATCTATCTTCATCTACCTCGACGGACGCATGCCGCGACGGACCGTCAATGAACGTTGATATTCCTGGAAGCCTGTCCTGCTTAATCAGGCGAAGCCTGGACGTCGAATAACCTTGGCACTTTCGTTAGACTGTAAGCACACGCCAATCAACTTCGTGTCACTCTCCATGCTGACGACACACGCAGGTTCCGATCTCGGTAACAGCTTCTTCTTTGCTACAGATTTGGATTGATAAATGAACGCGGGACCGTTTTGACCACATGCTGGAATACCATTGAAGTCGACGATGCTCTCCGGGCTCCATTTCAGGATCTGGAGCTGTCCTTCCACGCACCTGGATGGTAAGCGATTGCGTAGCCAGTTTGCGTGCACCAAGCTTCGCCATAGACCTAATGGGGTCGATCACAGCCGAACATGAGGACTCGATGCACTAGACGTTCAGCGATTCCATTGCTTTCTGGAGCCTACGGCGGCGACAGGGCTAGACTAATGCCCTCTTGTCTGCATAGCGATACAACTATGATTCTGAAGTTTTCTTCAGCCTTAACAAGACGAATATCTAATATACGATATCCTTTGGCAGAGAAGTGATTCTACACTCATGCATTGTATTAGAGAGTTCATCACCAAGTCCTTACCTGGTCTTATTTGTATCGAAGTCAGGCTTCGCGGTGAAACTGGACTGCAAATTGTTCATCTTTCTAAGTCGGAAAGAAGGGACCCGGTCCCTCAAGGTGCATTTCTTGAATTGTTTGCGTCACATTTGAGCTTGCTGTACGGATAGGGGCTCGCCTTGCCTTCCTGGTGATGCACGGTATGCAGACCATACCTTCCTGCTTCCAGCAATCATCGGTGTTGCTGTTGCATAGACGGCGACCGCCGCGGCCGAACTCCATGCTCTGTCTTCCGCCGCTGCGTCGGCGAAATGGATCGCGGAAAGGTTATCGTCCCGTTTTCTTAATCCGCTTCCTTAACAAGGCAAGTTCAGAGGAAGTGGCCCAGCTGTCCATAATAGAAGCAAAGCATTCTAATTTCGCCTGGGCTACTCTGGTGATTCATTTGCGATTTATATCCTCGACCGCCACATCCAAATTCTCCGAATACCTGGCCTCGATCTCGCCATCTACACCTTGCAACATTTCAGCCCCGCTGACTCTGCGGACCTCTGCTTCGCAGGGTCTGGAAATTCTGGACCGAATCTACTTGCGGGGCGATTGAATGGCGAAGCGGGATTGCGGCTTATTTGGATTAGCTCGGCGAGCCAGTTCTGCTTTCACTGCCTCTGCAATATTATTGAAAGTGGTTTCGACAACTGATGTTACCATTGCTTAGACAGAACATGATGCCGGTCACTTTCGATAAGTTTCGAAGACTTGTCTTTCGCGTTGCTTTGGTGTTGTCGTGTGAAACATAGTGAGCTCATCACAAATTTCTTATTGTGCCGCGAGATATTTTCTATTACCCTAATTCGATCCCAATCTCCATCGCTTCTTATAATAATACGGCAGCATACGTACAAATAGTTCTTATCGCGGCATCATACTGAAGTTCATATGATTGGCGATTCCGACACAGGCCTCATCAGAATACGGGGTGTACAAACGCAACATAGTAATGATAAAGGTTTGCTCGTTTCTCTGACCGACCAGCGGCGCCGTCGCGTACTGCACCTGCTACCTGCTGCTCCCGGCTCCTAGCCCCGCGCTCTTCTACTACCGCGCGCGGGCCTTCGCGCGACCGGTCTCCGTCCGTGCCCCTGCAGCGCCAGCCGCCGCTTTACTTGGACCTCATCAAGCTGTTGCCCGATATTTTGCAAATTCTTTCTGCTTCATAGCGTGATTAGGCGGATTTTCAATGCGCATTTGAAGACATATACTATACGCCTTTCCTTCACCCTACCGTACGACTGCTATTGAATCGAATAATTTCTAGAGGATGGTCTACCTTGTGGTTCACGGCTTCTACGCATCTCGAGATTCGCTCGAGAATATGCGTGTACAGAAGAACCATTTCTGGAACATTTAGGTCGCCTCTGGCTCACGGACTGCAAGCAGCCAAGAATATCCAGTGACGCACGATTGCAGATGCGGAAGACAAGAAGACCTCCTTGACTTCGAGGGATGTAATATACGGCAGTCGGGTACCCCTTTGAGAGAGGTCTGAAATACCTGGCACTAATGCAAGCAGACCGGTGGTGCAGAATAGGACAATGAAATTATAAGGCTGCGGCCAGGTCGACATTTCCTGTATTGATGGCGAAACAGATGAGCATCAACCATCCCGAGCTCTCCGCTATTCCAGTATAATCGAAAAACACCTTGTATGCTCAATGACGTCTCCCGCCGCCAACGAAGGTCATCGCGAGGAAATTTCTGGTTGTCAAGTCGTGCTTGAATTCCATGCAACGGTCTCGAAACTAAGTCCACCCCACTCTATATGTTATGTGCTTTGGAGGCATATCTTGGTCGTCCGCATCACCCTCAACCCCATTATTGCCTTTTCAAACAAACAGCACGCTGCGGAAGTTGCAAATTTGAGGAAGTCACTATAATTACTGAAATGAAAGTAGAGCAAACATGAATATCATCCTGTATACAACACATGAAAAAGAGCTCTTTTTCGCTTTTTCTCTAGGGTTGAAGTAGTGGTTGCTCGTCTACTCTTCTTCTGCTGATAGTTTCTGAAACCAGCCTCCTCGTTTTCCTGTGACCTTTAGCTCAAGAAATAAAAGTCGTTAAACACCTTGTTGGTGAAATTGATTTCAAAACCGACCATTTTTCGAATTGATTACCTCACGTTTTTCTCATACCTTACCCGTCTGCGGCAAAAATTGGCATATTTGGCGAAGAACCGCCTCCCGCATCATCTCTGGCGACATGGAGACCGACCCAGGCACGATGCGCATGCTGCAGCTGAACGGCCGCTTCAATCGCAACCCTGCCTGTGCTGCGCAGTTGGCCAATCTGGCCTAGAATACGTTGGATGTCCTCTTCTTCTCTGAAACATGGCTGCGGGGGAAAGAATAGGGCGCCGCGCAGCGTCGGTTTTAGACTGGTTAACCGAGTTGACCGGACTGACGGCTCATCTCTGGGCATGACGTACGCTCGAATCGGACTCCCGGTCACATGCCGCGGAACATGGCGCGGAGAAAAAGCCGAAGTCGCGAAATGCGGTGTACGCTTTGTGATTCGGGACGCTCCATCTCCATTTCCAATGTCTACATCTCCCCGGACGCATTTAAACGCCTCAACTGCAGAGACATGCTCCGTCAGAACTCCTTGCTCTGTGGGGACTGCAATGTTCACGGTTAATGGGACCCAAAACTACGACCCGAACGCGGCCCGCGATCTAGAGGAACACTTAGAATCCATCGGTCGCGAAGTTCCGAACAACGGGGCACCGACGTTGCTCACCGCGATAGGGCCATCGGCGGTCTACATCACAGCGTGCCCCGGAGAGCTCGCGATGGAGAGCGAATGGAAAGTGCTGCCGGTACCTTTCAGTAACCACCTTCCTACGTTTGTACCATACGGCCTCTGTTGCAGGAGCGGAAGCGGTTCGGGCTCGCATGTTCGTCTCTGAAGAAAACGGGTTTGAAAAGTTGACGAAAATCTGCTAAATTCGTCTGCGAACCAATCCACTATAGATGAGGATAACAGGCGCTTAGTTACCGCTATCCTCGCCGCCGCAAGCCATTCTGTACACAGAAGAAATCTTCGTCGTAAATTTGATTCGGCTGCAACTGCCGTAGAAGATCGTAAACAGGGGGCTTAAGCGTACGAAAGCGGCTCATCAACTGAGTCTCTTTTCGTACTCAATGAGGTGCGAGCAGACACAGATATGTTCATCGCCGCAGCGATGCGAGTCTGCTGGCGGGACCGCGCATTGACCGTCAAGGCGAATGGCAATGGATGGAAACTCCTCGCTGCCATCGAGGGAAATCGAAGAAGCAGGGCCGCTATTGTGCGCTTCTGTAGGAAGTCTGACAAGAATCTCGCTGACGAATTTGTGAAACGCTACGTTGCGAAGAACCGCAACTTTGTCAAGAACGAGGTCCTGAAGTGGAAGAAAGCAGTAATTGACTGCTGTTCGTCAGGTGCGCAACGAGCGGCGATCTGTGCCTGAATTCTCCCTACGGGAGATCCAGGCTGCTATCCGCGCGATGCCCACGCACACTGCATCCGGTCCGGATGGTGTAGAGGTCGCATTCCTCGCCACCTCTCTGCTATCGCCATCCAGAGTCTGCTCGACCTCATCAACCGAAGCTGGCGTAAAGGGGTGTTTTCGACCGCTTAGCGAGAGGTGCGTTTAATTGGCGCACCCAAATCAAATAATACAGCTTCCCTCCGTCCGATATCGCTTTCATCCATGGTGAACCGAGTAGCAGAACGCTTTGTTGGATTGCGCTTGACACCGTGGATTGATGCGGAGATTCCCCCAACACAAGCCCGGTTGCGAAGGTCACGCAGCACGAAAAAACACATTGCAGCTATGGCCCAACGCATGGTACACACATTTGCTCAACACGGAAGGTTTGCTGCATTATTTGTGGACTTTATTCCGCATACGACAGAGTTGTAATCCCCGCGCTACTCTCTACAATGTCCCTGCTGTGCTGGATGCACTTTTATCTAAAAGGTCTGAGGGCACGAGGTTTTCACATCAGCAGTATCGGTCGCTCGCCAGTCCTCGGTTGTGGCCTCCCGCAACGCAGTTCTCTTTCGGCCAGCCTGTGGACACTTTACATTCTGAACCTTGACGTCAGAATTGACGATGTTGTATAACTCAGCCTTGCGGACGATACAAGCTTCCATGCCACAAGAAAAACCTGGAAGGATGTCATCTCGAAACGTAATAATGCTTCTCAGGCCTTATCTGCTCTTTGCAACCGAGTGCGCATTATGGTAAAACGCGCGCAAATGAAAAGTGCTAGGTTTCGCACCCGGGGGACGATCTCCATAGCGAATCGTCGACGACCAAGTCCACATTGCGGCGGAGGCGATCGAAGCAGTTTTAGATTACAAGTTCCCTGTGTCCATTTCGACCCACGGTTGAGCTTCAAAAAGCGCTGCCTGGAGACCAGTCGGAAGGTGAAGTCGAAGGCCAGGTTCATTCAAGCTCTTAGCGGAACGACGTAGGGCGCAGAGTCCCCTACGGTTGAAGCGTTTCGAGACAGCTTCTGTGAACCGGTCGCCATGTATGATGGATGGGCGTATGCAGTTCATGGCTTCCAGGCATATATCACGCACGTGGAAACGGCGCGCAACGACGCAGCACTAGCATCCACCGGATGTTTGAAAGAGACCAAGGTTGACAAGCTCAGAGCACTAGTTGGGGTGCGTAGCATGCGCGGCATTGGGAAAAAGGAGCTGCACTGGTCATGGAGAAGTCCCTTGGAATGGACTCGGACACCCCGTAGTCCGAGCGTCGCACGACATGGATTCCGCCCTGTGCGGTGGGAAAAGAAAGTAGAAGGCAATGAGAGAAGGTTCCAAGATGACCGATTGACACGAGCATCTAAATGGTTTCCAACCCGGGGCATCCCTTCGAAGGACGGCGATTGTAGATGTGGCAGTAGACTATATATCGGTATGGATTTCAGACTAGCCGCAGGTCTGCACTTTCTGCAGCTTTGAGTAGCGTTGGAGCGTAAGGATGTGGAGTTCCTCGAGGGCAGCTTCTGAGAACCTGCAATAAAGAAGAAGAAGAAAGGGTTCTGAAATCAAAGCGACAAGTCGGATTATGGCGAGAACAAGCGCGACGTGTCTGGCAACGAAAGGAATTCTCGCCCTTCCTCGTTGCGGGCTTCAACCACCAATTCCAAAGGACGGTTCCAAAAGCCGCCTCAACACGTCAACGACGCCCATATCGGCAAAAGGAAAGAATGAGGAAAAACGGACTGCTGCAGAAGCTTTGATATTGGAGCGCAATGCAACCCGCTGTCATCGAAGTGTGGACCGACGGCAGTGTAGGCAAAATTCGCCAGGAATTCATACACCGCCTAATTGACGGCGAACAAGTTTCCGTGAAATGGAACGGAAGGTTGTATACCGCTTCTTTGAAGAACTTCAGCGACTCTCCTTACCGGAACCACCACGCGGTGAAGAAAATTGAAGATCAACATAGCAAGGTACCGGACATCATCCTCATGTACGACGATGGAGATGAGCACCCCTACAGCGCACACCCGATATCCTCGACCCAACACGTCATCATATGCGACGAGGACGGGGAAACTCTGGGCATGTACCGGACAATCTCTTCTCAAGTCGGGGGCGCTGGAGTCTTGATGCTTCGACGTGGCGAAAGCATAGCCGAATTGGCACTGACTGCCGAAACAGTTGGATCTTCCTTCGACGCGGAATGTTTTGTAGAATTCATCTGGATACCTAGTCACTGTGGGCTCCCGAAGAATGATGCTGCGGAAGAGTTGGCTCGAAGTGGAATTCTCGAATCCAATCTCCTGGCTCAGCAAGCCGTCCCACTCGCTATGGAATCAGCACAGTCCGTCATAAAACCAACGATGCAGACCAATTTTATACGTGTTCCCTCACTTCCAGACGAACTAAACATCTCTAACAGACGTGCGGAGGATGCTCATGGCGAACTGCCGCGCACTTGTTGCAAATTGTCACCACAGGGCGTGCGGGGATGAGGTTGTACAGTAAAATCCTGTACGTTCAACGTGCCCGCACAGCGTCCAGAGGACTTTAGAACACTCGCTTCAGCCCTGTGCTGGCCGCGTCGTACCTACCCGCAAGCATATTGGGCGTATAGGAGATAAAAGAGTGGAAGAGCTGTGCCAAGAGAAGGCACTGGAGGCACTCAGATTCTTGAACAACGAGAAATTTCTCGAGAGTAATTTCAAGCGTCACGTTGGTTGGCGCTACTCGGCAATAAACAAAGAAAGAAGAAAGCTTAATAAATCTGTTTCAGAGGAGCGAAATCGAGCTTTTTCTTAAATCCAACAGCGGAGGAGGATTGTTTTCCGGCTTTGAAATACCTGCTATGCATGGCCTTGAGCTTTGCTGAGAATTACTTGATTGAATTACTGGAGGGCAGCCTTGCAGTCGTCTAGCCGAGCAGTGTAGAGCCCTCCGCAGGGGCGACCATTACTAAACACTACGCTTACAAAGCTTTCTCACGAGTTCACTGCAACATTTCGGTCAGGATAATTCACTTGCCAGGGTAGAGCAAACCAATTTCCGAGTTTTGCCACTGGTCTGAATTTGAGCAATCTCTTATCGATATATCCACGCTGATCGAAATATAAAACTGAGAAAAGGGCGCCAGTATCGATCATCTATGTTCTGCTGCCCTCCACGTGCAATGTGGGACTGACGAATGTACAGAACTTACATTAAATAAACAATTACGATGTAAAGCGGATGTGTGCTGCAGAGAACAAAAAACTCCAAGATAAATCGGACATTAATATTCCTGCTCTGTATTGTGCTCTTCGGTGCGCGGCCCAGAGTCTCCCTGGTTTCTGCGGGGGGAGGCACTTTGAAAGAGCAATCTAGGAGGCAGTACAGAGGCTCGTGAAACCATGGCATCTCCAGTCAATTCCGCATTACGACATGGAATTGCGCTGGCCTCTCCAACCTCACCATGACAATCTGCAAGGAAATGGAATTCGACATCCTCGGAATTACTGAGATAGACGAATGGCAAGGGGATCCCACAGCGATCAACACAGAGCAAGCTACGGTGGGGGACAAGTACGCTTGGTGCTGCATGTCGCTCTCCGCGCCGGTAAGAGCACCCGTCATGCAAACTCCTGCATGATGCACCGCCCTTTACATTACTCACCAATTTCAAACGGATTCTGACACCCTCAAGACTTCAAAGGGCTTCCGCCTTCGCCTTTTGAATGCATCAGTCATATCGACCCTCCTTTACGGATGTGAGGCCTGTAAACTGACAGCGAAAGCCGGACGCAAGCTGACCGGCACCCTTTCCAATATACTATCAAGAATTACAGGCCGGACTATCGCCGACGAGGCCCGTGAACAGACTCTGGACGTCATGATGCTAGCAAGAAGCAGGCAGTGGAACTGGCTCGGTCGCATCCTCCGCCTGGAAGAGCACCTGGTAATACGACGAGTGCTTATGAACTGCATCAGGCTAACCCCGGACGACTTTTCGGCGATGTCCCAGGTATAGATAGTAGAAAGGCAGCATAAATAGCAAAGGACAGGGAAAAGTGGAAAACATTAGGCATTCAAAACGCTGCTAACCTCTTCACCGGGAATTGCTGTAAAAACTTGGATATGTTACTTAAAGGGACTCAAACTCGAGAACAATACAATGTACCTTCTCACATGATAAAGGGCAACAGTGTTTCATTAGCGCCATGAATGGTGCAACAAGAACCTGAACAAAATGATTTTCAGCTTTCTTGTGTTGCAATCGCGAATGCACGAGTTCAAGAGGAAATTTCTATGCTCGCAGGAAGCGGGAAGAAATTTGTCCAGAATACGTCAACCATTCACCTATAGGGTGCGCTCTGGAGACTCTGTGATGTTTCATTTGCGCAATGAATGCCTATATCTAATGCTTTTCGTCCGTTCTTTTAAGAGATGAAAAAAGGATAAAAATCAAAAGAATATAGTATAAATTTTGGTTCGCAGAGGCGCAACTTCCGTTCGATTGGAAGTAGTGGCCAATGATATTCTTCCTCGGTAGGCTTCTGCTCTTTCATTTTCACGAGGCCATATTGCATAAGACCATATTCCTAGACTTTAGTCTATGTATTTGCCGAAGTAGCAGAAACTTTTCACATTCACCCCTTGGATTTTGCAGGTTGTAGATGCGAAAGAAGGAAAACATGGAAGTTGAGACATTGATATAGAGTTACCTGACAACAATTTGTTCTTTCCTCGCATGACAGCTGAGCAATTATGCAATTTGTAGGAAACAAAGGGTATCGCATTATCTTGAATATGAGGAAAAAGATATTCAAATTACGAATCAAGATGATTTTAAGCCAGTTCCCCTCCAACATAGGCGGCTAAAGGTTGCTCACTCGCCACGCTGCATAAGACTCCAAAACTTGTAGCCTCATGAAACATGGTACCCAGAGGGAAGTCAACTCCGACAAGAGTGCCGTCAGTTCCGTTTGAAATGCATATTTAAACAGCGATGTTTTGTGTAAATCGGACTGGCATACCCGGCAAAAAGGGTAAAAGACACGCAAGATTTCCTGTCTTATTGTCCGGCGCCCTGAAAAAAGACTGCAAATCTCTCGTTGAGAAGTGCTGCTGCTTTGAAAGTTTATATCAGCCACGAATATAATTGGCTTCAAACCCAGATGTTGAACCATAGTACTTATAAACTGCCAATTCAATGCCATTCGAAGTTGGTTTCCACTGAGGACCAGTGGCACTTTTCCGTTCTTACCCCAACACTTCTGCAGTTCGTCTGTGAGTGCTTGATCAATGACTCTTTTGTTCAGGAGCTCTATCTCGTGGGGCAAATAAATTCCTCTCCGTATATTTGCCATACAGTGGAAGAACGCAATATGGGTGCTGTTTCTCATGCTTTGGTTCAAAACGATGACATTCCTTATCGACTTCCACAGTCTAAATCCCAACGCGTCAAGAGCATCCAGAGTCTACGACGAATTATCGGCTGCACGATATACGAGTCTGATCGAACTGGTGGGATTTGGGAGAAGTCACCAGCAAAAATGATCATTGCACCACCGAGGTCTTTTTTCTGGACTTTCTTTAGCTTTCTGCAGGTACACAGATATTGCGCAGACGTATTTTCTGTTTAGCATCGACATCTCATTGTTCAATCAATTCTTATTGGGATTGTTACACATTTTGTATAAACTGCCTGCTCGTACTTCAATGAGAGAAGGAAAGGTCTGGCCCAGAATCAGTGAAGCCGCGATTCCCGTTGGCGCGCACGTGCGAACGGCATCGGAAAAATACCATTTCTCTGCCAGATAAAGAAGCGAGTTAATCACTCTTGTCATTCCTGTGCCACCTTCTTCTCCAAGATACATAGTGAAGGGCTGAGACGTGTCCAAATCTGGGCGATGTGAAGGATCTTCTTGAGGGGTGCAGTGCCTGTAACACGGAATCCATGTGTTTGCAGAGTATTCAGCTGAAACTTAACAGCAACATGACGAAGAGATGGGAAACACTCTGATGCAGAAGGTGGCTCCTTATGCTCTAAAGTGGAGAACGCACTGAAACTTTGCAGGGATCTGCCGCTGTCCAAAGGACCCTTCGAAGCAGTTCAAATGTATCCGAACACTGGTTCGGAGGGCTTACAGTTTTAGATCACTTTTTCGTACATTTTACGAAATTGTAGAAAATTGAAAACACTATATGCTAATAAACAGCACTAACATGCACAATATGCAATATGATTCAACATTTGGATAAAAACATAGCCAGAGCTACGGCCACAATTACAGCACTGTGGAAAACCAGAAGTATGGGTTTGAAAAATGACTCATATTAGCATAAAAAGGAAACTATGTCGACGAGTTTTAGATAACTTCAGGATTCTTGGTGCCAAACTCAACTGTAAGCATCATGATCTGTACGTGCTAAAACAAAAAACATTTGGCTATTTTTGGGGTTACTTTAAGGTGATTTTCGGTATAAAATATTATTCGCAAAATGCCTCAACTATTGCCTCTAAAAGATATCCGCACGCTCGAATCGCGAAAAAACCTTTTCCCGTGATTTCCTGATGTGACATCAATGCAACATTCAATTTGTGATTAGTTTTAGAAAAATGTGCATAATTCATTAGATAATCCTTTCCGACGTCCATCAAATTAGAGCAAGGCTATTCGTGTGCCAGATTGCTACATGTGCAGGGGTATCATACTGAATGTAGGATTTCACGGCGCGAGGCATGTCCATTGGGATTTTGCAACTAAAACCTTGTGCCAGATTGATATTACTTGTGCCAAA
>JADWZK010113499.1_pt1 | contig 17452 bp, 16 predicted proteins | sample 8957641 | NCBI WGS metagenome assembly JADWZK01 (sample SAMN16576796, study PRJNA672827) | algae metagenome | host: rhodolith | place: South Korea: Udo, Jeju | collected 2014-09-18 | reverse complement strand
GAGGACACGCCGGCGCCTGCTTTGGACGCGTTTTTTGGATTACTGCTTTCGCGCGCTTCGCAGGTCCACAAAGGTTGCGCACTCGGCAGACGAGCTACGCGCCGTTGTCGGACTCTGCGCGGAGTACGCTGGCGTGAAGATGCCGGCCCGTGCGGCAAAGGTTTTCCCCCACTTTCTTGTCGCTGCGGGCTGCGCGACCGATTCGCAGATTACGGATGCAGGTGTAGACGCGTTGAAGCGAGTTGATGCGACGGAGGAATTGTTGGAACACCGACCGGAACTGGTGGATTTGTTTTTTGAATTGTTTTGTGAAGAGGGTGCTCATGTCGCGCTGCGTACAGTGGTCCTGTCGAAGGGATTGCTGCGCGCACCCGGCGGAGCCAGTCGTTTTCCGGAAGTGGTTACCGTTTTGGACGAGGCGTTGTACTCGCAGGATATTCCGATGCGTTTGCGGGCCTGCGGAATGCAGTATTTGTCGTACGTCATCAAACACGCCTCTCAACCGATGATACATTCTAATGAGAAGACTCTGAGGGCGGGTATCATGACCGTCATTAATAATCCCGGTACTGTACCTTTTGCTGCGCGAGCGTTCCTATACACCGCTCTCGTACAGCTTATTGTACGCGTCCCAGAGTCCATAGGGGAACACGACCGTTTCATTCCAGAGGTTCTCTTCACTGCGGCTCAGGACCCTAACGAACCGGCTGAGGTACGCGCATCCGCCGCTCATGCTCTTGTCGTCCTGGCAGATACGTATGCAGCTTCAAATTCGGCTCAGGCTGAAAAGATTCTGGGCATTTTGAAAAAGACTATTGCCAACCAGTCCGACGTGGCTTCAGGTGCGCGCGCATCCGCCGTGCAGTGGGCGAACCAATGCTTTCCGTTTTCACATGCACAGGCCAGGCTCATCAATATTGCTGCGAGCGCGGACCAGCGAACTGAAGTTCGGGATGCTGCACTTGCAGGTCTCTCGCCGAAACGGTATAGAAACTTGTCTCTTGCACGCGACATCGGTGCGAGTGACAAAGAGTCCAAGGAGCGAGAAGCTGCAGATGCACTGTCGTTCTATCCAAACTTCGTTGATGTCGTATGGGCGATGCGTGATGAATGTGCTGATAGTGCAACTGGTATTGTCATGTACCCGGAGGCTTGGGCTTCTTTTTTCCATTTTGCATTACGAAACCTCAAGGAAAATGCAAAGGGCGATCGGCCGACAGGTGATATTGAGACGCTGGCAAAGTACGTCGAAAACAGTGCCCAGGTAAAGGCAGCACTTGGAACACTGCGTAGCTATGCGGATCAGCGCATCGTGGCTCGTCAATTTGAGACGAGTGCGCGCATGAAGCGTTCGGCCCTGGCGGTGGTGCTCACAGTTGCACAGGTTGAGCTTGGTACTTCGTCTGTTGCAAGAGTGTACGGGCCGCAAATTCCGGTACTACTTGAGAATTGCACACAGTGCTCAAGCTCAGGTGACACAATAATTGTTGAAGCTTTTGCCGCTCTTATTGGTGTGGCTTCAACGGCTTTGGCGAAGGACGACACGGTCTCATTGTTTGAGCAGCTTGAACATGGCTTGGAGCCACCTTCGTCAGGGAAATTAGACTCTCGACAGGGAGAGCATGACCGCATCGCAAAACTTTTGACTCTTGGACACGTGATTACAGAGCAGGTTCGAGGAGGCAGTTCGTCCGCATTTCACAGTAACATTTTGAAAGCCTCTCGTAAACTTCTCTGTCGGACTCAAGACTCCGTGGAACCTTCCCAGTCCGTCCGAGCTGCGGCGTGCAAAGCGATTGCATTGGTTGGTGTTCTTGGACCCATGTTTTCGTTGGACAAAACGAAAGCTGGAAATAACGGCAGCGGAAGCTCAACGGCAATGCAAGGGGACGAATCTGCAATTACGCAAATATCAAACATTGTACAGGCTTCTAGCTCTGAAGCCGTGCTTGTTGAAGTGGCTTGTACAGCCCTTGCAGGGATTTGTGTCGGTGAGCCCAGTACAGAGAACATTTCCAGTGCCCTCAAGACTATTTTTGAGTTGGCCAAAAGCAAAAAGGAGGACGAAGTTCAATTTACTGCTGCAGAAAGCCTGGTCCGAATCGGGACTGGTTTTAGTATACCTCCTCCTCGTATTTTGGATGACGCAACGAAGAGCGCAGAGGACGATGACCTACAGGAATTGCTTCATCGGCGAGGGGTTCCCCTTTCATCACATAAGTCTAACACAGCTGAAAACGTTGGAAAGGTGATGCTGTTTGACGAAGAATATTCTTTGAATGTTCCTGGCATCCTAGATGCATGTGCCAACTTATGCCTTAACCCACGTCCACAAGCACGCGCGTGTGGTGGCCTATTTTTGTTTACCTTTTTGAAGCTTATCGGCTCTGTGCATGGAAGCAGTCTAAGCGCCGAATATAAGTTTGCAACGTCAAGGGACGAAGAGATGTTCAAAACTGTCCAAGAGCACGTCGGGAATATTTTGCCTAAAGCCCACAGGTCGTTTACTACTCTTCTAAGCGATCGGTCTGATTTGGTACAACAACTTGCATCTCGAGGAATTTCGTTGGTGTATGAGCTTTCTCCTCCGAATGCCCAGGAGGATCTTGTCCACTCTCTCATCCGTTCTCTTACGGCATCTAGCGCTCGGTTAGGTTCTACCGTTGCTGGAGATGAGGGCGGTCTCGTTGAATTATCTGGACTCCCTTCTGGAAGTGACGGAGCTGCACCAGCGACTTCGAAACCTGGCGGTGCGACTTACAAAGAACTGTGCTCCTTGGCGCAGGATATGGGGCAACCAGATCTTGTCTACAAATTTATGGACCTTGCGGGACATACTGCATTGTGGAATAGTCGACGTGGAGCCGCTCTTGCTGGGAGTTCTCTTTTGGACACGGACATTGCTGCAAAGCAACTGCAACCTCATGCGAAAACGTTATTACCTCGATTGTATGTATACTGCTATGATCCGTCGGAAGGTATTCGGTTAGCTATGAGTCTGTGCTGAAGGCGGTTGCGAAGGCGGCAGGGCACAATACTGTTGTCGCTGCAGTGAATGCATTCTACGACGATATCGTCAGACAGTGTCTCAAATCCATTGTGGGTAAGCAATGGAGGGTTCGCGAAGCTGGGTGTGGAGTCTACGAGATGCACTTTCTTCCCGCAGCTGGGAGGAAGTGGAAGAGTGGCTCAAGGAATTTTGGTACATTTGTCTCAGGGCTTTGGACGACATTTCTGAGCGAGTGCGAAAGCAAGCATGGGGCCTGGGCCAGGCGCTCTCAGAGCTCTCCATTTCTCTTTGTGACCCAACTCAGTCAGGCTTGGAGAATGCATCCAAGGCTGCAGGTATTGCTGTGCCGGCGCTACTGGAGGCTTTCACTCATCGAGTAGACGAGGTACGAGCACTCGCGAGCAAGACATTATCTAAAATTCTGCGCTTTGGCGGGGAGGCTCTGAAGGAGTCTATTCCGGACATCGCTTACCGCATGCTGGAGTCTGCGACCGAGGTTGAGGCTCCTATACTAAACTATGCTCAATTCCACATCGAGCAGAAGGAGGAGCTCGAGTCTGTACGAGCGCAAATTGCAAGCGATTCTACCCAGCCATGGATTGAATCCTTGGAGCGGATTGTGGTCCTGGTAGACGAACCGGTTGCGAAAGCGCTCGTCCCCTAAGATCACTACGCTTGCTCGCAGTGGTGTCGGAGTTCCCACTCGCGCCGCCACAGCGCGCTTTTTCTCATCGCTTCTGCGGGCGCGTCCTGATGTTATGAAGAAGCATGCACATCGCCTCATGAAGGCGAGTACGACGGCAGCGCGTATGGATCGTAACGCTACACTTCGCCGTGCGTGGTGCGCAGCGGTTGGAATGGCTGCCAGAATTGCGTCTGTGGAAGCTGTGGGAAAGATATGCGACGAAATGGCCGATCTCGCTGGCTCTGACGATGCAAAGGACCGCGCTCTGGCCTCATTTCTAGCAATTGGCCTGTGGAGGCAGGCTCCAGATATCGCCAAAAAACATGGGTCCGCTCTTCTGCCCGTGGCATACATGGGTATGTTTGAAACTGATTGTGGGGAAGATGTTGTTACCAATTGGGTCGACGTTTGGAACGAGGGATGTCCCAGTTCGGATGCTGGGTTGCGTATCTATGCGACGGAGATCTGCGACATCTGCGTGGAACGACTCGAATCCTCTACACAATATAAGGTAAAACAGTGCGCCGCTGTTTCACTTGGTGCCCTCGCAGATGCGAGTAACAGCTCGGTCAATGTCGACCTTCTTGCAAAGGCTGCTTCGGCGCTCCTCAAGGCGCTTCCGGGACGTATGTTTGATGGCAAGGCCGCTATTATCGACGCGCTTGGCTCCATCGCGGACGTCGACAACGCAAGCGCGATATGGGAGCGCGTGGGCGGATCGGAAACGGTCGTAAACGCAGCGCTGAAAGAATGCTTCCGCGGGAAGCAGCCGTATCGCGCAGCAGCGCTCGCGGCGCTCGCGGCAATTCTGAAGTCTGCGCGCAGCGCGGAACATGACTTCTTCCCGCAAATTCAGAAACAACTGGCGCCATTGTGGTCAGCTGCAGACGCACCGAGTAGCATCGCAGCTACAACGGCGGCCGCAGACGAGACTGGCGATGATGCCACCGCGGTGGACGAGCGCAACAAGGCGCGAAAGGCTCTGCGAGCGGCGACGGTTGCCTCGTTGCAGTGTGCAGGGGCCGCTTATGTCGGAGGTGACTCGAAGGAGAAGGAGAAGCAAAAATCTCATTTCAAAGTGATTCTAAGCGCTATCAGCGAGGCCATGCATCATGAGAGAGATGTTCGAGGCCCGGTGCTGGAATGCCTCGCGGCAGCCGTGGGTCGCACGGACCGCTCGGTGCTCTTGGAAGCTACTGTCATGCCCACGTTGCTGCAGTGCGCGACGCAAGGTATTAAAGACGCCAAGTTCGCCAAGGTGAGGCGCGCCGCTATCGCTCTTCTTGAAAAGATGAGGGGAAACGTCACAGATCAAGCATTCAAGGCGAGCGTGGGCGAGGACATTCGTTCCTTGATTACTCAGATCGCTGCGAAAGATTCTGATCCCTTGGTCCAAGCGGAAGCGGAGAAGTTGCGCTCCGCTTTAATGAGTCGTTGAGAATTTTTATCTCGGACAATCTCCTTGCGCAAGGCCATTGCACAGCAGTAAAGTAAATTAATCATACTCTAACTTACAGTTAGACTGCGTTTGATTGGTCTATTCAATAACTAAATGGCGTTTGCTTACAGTGGTTTTTACGTAGACCAAGTTCGGCGGAATTTGTGGTGGCTGTTCCATGCTGGACATCATCGCGCTTCCTGTTGACCCAACTTTCAATCTCGAGGCCATAACAACATTCCGCGTACACCGCAACGGTAAGTATATGTTCTGTAATAGCGGATGCGCGCCGCTTTCATTCCCGTTGCCGTAGGTGTTTTTCCGCGGGGTATATCCCTCCCGTCTTCCCTTCGCCAAAGACTCTCGTACCTTCAGCAGCAGAAACGTGCTCGAATACGCCAGTCGGACTTCCCCTCAGACCTGCCCTCCATTGGCGTTGAGCGGTGTTCTGTCAAAATGGTGCAGGTTCTAGACAGTCGCTTCCTGGCGTTTACGGCAGTCGTGACAGTGCTTTACCAGCTGTCGTTCTTCCTGGTGACTTACTTGGCTCGGTTCGACACCCTGACGGACTTTGCAGGGTCCACCAACTTCGTCCTTCTCGCTTTACTTACGCTCACGATCGGCAAGTCGTATTACGCGCGCCAAATCATCTTGAGCACCTGCGTGTTTGCGTGGGGCGCGCGTCTAGGTGGCTTCCTGTTGTACAGGATCCTGTTGTGGGGCGAGGACCGCCGCTTCGACGATAAGCGCAACGACCTCGTCCAATTGTCCATCTTCTGGGCCATCCAGGCGGTGTGGGTGTGGACTGTGTCGCTGCCAATCACGCTCGTCAACGCGTCGAGCTTCGATCCCGCTTTCCGCGTGCAGGACTACATTGGTTGGGTCCTTTTCGCGGTCGGCCTCGTGCTCGAAGCTGTCGCGGACCAGCAGAAATTGTTGTACAAGCGCTCCCCGGCATCGAAGGGCCGGTGGACGGATGTCGGTGTGTGGGGCTGGAGTAGGCATCCCAACTATTTCGGCGAAATTACGCTCTGGTTTGGACTGTATCTCTCCAGCACGTCGGTGTTGCGAGGGGCGGAGCATCTCGCCGTGCTTGGGCCTATTTTTATTACATTCATTCTTCTCTTTGTGAGTGGCATTCCACTGTTGGAACAGGGCGCGGATAAGAAGCATGGCAAGAAGGAAGATTATTTAAGGTACAAGAAGCGGACTAGTGTGCTGCTTCCGGTACCGCCGTCGCTTTACGAAAAGTTACCGGAGGGTATCAAGACGACCTTGTTTTTGGATTTCCCAATGTATAACAAGCTCGATCAGTCTACCGTAAGTGATGTTGAAATAGGTGCCGCCGACAAGGCGGAAACCACTCCTATTGCGGAATCCAATGAGGCTTAAGAGTCCTCGTCCACGTGGTCTACTCACATTTGTAAACTATGTTTTTCGTCTCACCTGTAGAAGCTGACGTAGGAGCTCCCTACTTGCGCTTTGCTTCTTCCTGCTCCGCTTTGCTGTTCTTCAACGCTTCAAAGCCTCAGTGACAGGACCCAGAATGATTTTCTGGACAGGTACAGGTACAGGTATTGCAAATCTGCCGGTAGCGCCATCTATATGAGGCTGAAGTTTTGTACTGTAAATGATTTAATTTGACAAATTTTATGACATGTGCTCTTCAATCCGCCACTATAAATTCGTGTCGCCTCGTCGGCGGCCACAGTCGGGTATTGCTGGTGAGGCAAAATGGGCCTCCGCAGACCTTTTGCTCCGAAGCGAGCGGCTTGAACAAGGTGAGTCTCTTGCTTTTCCTCTTGGTTGTTCGTTGATAGCTTTCCTTCTGCAGCGCTGAATGATGATTGCGAAACATATATCAAAACGACTTTTTCTTCCAATGATCAGCCGTCAGGCACTGATTAAGTGTTCGCGATATTTCTGACTTTTTACCGCAGCGGAAAGGCGAGACCCCTCCTCATCCTCAAGCCTGCTGAAAACCTCGAACTAACAGTGAGAACGTCCTCCCTTCACCTTCGAAATCGTGTACGTTAGGAAATCGAAACTGCAAATGTTTTGTTTGCAGTCTCCGGTCCACGACACAGAAGATTTTCCTTGATCGTTTCAAGGGTTCTTCAGTGTGATGAATGAGTCAAACCGTTCTATATGCTACCTACTTCTTCTTGCAGGTGTGTGGTATACGTCTTCGTCCATTGCTGTGTTGTTGGTGAAAGCTCTGTTCTCCGGGCGCATCAATGGGGTGTCTCCGTTTCGATTCCCACTGACTCTCACCATGACAAGCAATATAATCTCTGCTATCCTGGCAATGTATGTCTCCTCTAAGAGGGAATCAACAATGGATCGTTACCAGCGAAGATATGCCATAGTGATCGGAGCTACAACAGCAGGTGAAATTGGATTGTCGAATTGGGCACTGAGCCTACTAACCGTCGTCTTGGCAACGATGATGAAAGGCATGGCCCCGTTCTTGGTCATGGCCTGGGGCGTATCCTGAGAGTGTATAAACCGAGCTACCGCCTGTGTATTGTGGTCGCGACTGTATGTGCTGGCCTCACTCTCGCAGTTTACGGCCAGAAAAATTTGCAAGATTCCACACGAGCTCTGAGCTACGGTGTCGTGGCCCAGTTTTTGTCAGGATGCTTGTCTGGACTGCGGTGGGTGATAACTCAAATTTTTGTAAAAGGTTCGGATGGTGAAGAGGGAGAACCGCATTGCCTTTCGTTTTTGTTCGGCCGGCAAATGGAGCGTCCAATGTCGGCGATAGTCGCGATTCGCACAACCGCGCCGTACACTGCTGCATCAGTAGCTCCGTTCGTATTGCTGCTTGAAGGTCCAGACCTTGTCAACTGGTTTATGTCCTCGACGGCTGTGCAAGGGCTCACGGTCGGGTCGGCCATCCTTTCAGTTGGCTTCTGCGTCTTCACCCTTCTATGGTCAGAGTACGCCCTGGTCAAGTCTACGTCCTCTCTGACGGTATCAATAGCCTTTGTGGTCAAAGAAGTGGTCGTAATTTTTGGCGGCATTGTCTTGTTCGGAGACAAGCTGACTTGGATGAGTGTAGCAGGGTTTTGCCTAGTACAAGTCGGAGTGATAGGGTACGCCCTCGAGAAGAACCCCGTTGGGAATAGTAGACTACCGAAGTGATTCTGTCAAAAATGATGAATATTTATTCTACTGCAGAAACCGTGTTGTTTCATCGAAGATGAGCAGTGCATACACTAGACTAGAAACATGACGCCTGGCCAGAAACGAAAGCGACCTTTTATACACCGAGTGAAGCATTTCCTGCTTCCTATTCTTAAACCATTCTTCCCATTTTCCTACTCGAGGCCGATAACTTGTTGACCATAAACGCCGCGACGACCAAAAAGCATTGCAGAACTCCAAATAGAATTAGGAAACTGGAATCCGCGCCACCCTTCTTCTCCGCGAGAGCCGCAAGGCTCTCTTGATGATGGTCAATATTATCTTGAATGTCATCGTGCGTCCGGTGAATTTCCTTGGTACGCGTACGCAACGCTCTAACGGAGCTCTGCATTGCCTTCACGTGGGACGTGAAGCGGCTCGTTGTATATTGTAGATCCCCAGCACTAGACTTCAGATGGTTCAGAGTCTCCACGGCCTCCTTGAGCTCATCGCGTTGTCTGCCAATTTCATGCAAGACATGAGAAGTCATATCGCGAACTCCACTCAAACGCTGCTTGGTATCCTCTGCATCGTGGTCGTTGTACCCGCGCATGTGATCGGACAGAGAATTGAACACGTCCGCCACTTGCTTGTCGAGAGAACCAGAAAGAGAACGCGAGGCCTCGCCGGCCATTCTCTGACCGTCCGAGGACCCGTAATTCGGGTGAGAGTCTTGACGATATCCCTGGGATTGCGTGTCGCGCTCCCGATGCTCTCGCTCCATCCTTTCCCGGTACTCTCGTTCTTCGCGCTCTCTTCGCTCACGTTCATAACGCTCGCGATCCTGCTGCCGCCGCCGTTCTTCCATTTGATGCTGTTCCATCATTTCCCGCTCCTTTTTCTGGCGTTCCAAGTCGCCATTAAAATGATTGGGTGGCCGTTCTGCAACGAAGGAAGCGGCGTGCACCTCATGTGCTGCAAAGAAATGGCCAGTTTCCCCGGAGAACGCAAGGTACCCGCCGTCGGAAAATGGAAGCTTCACGTTGTCCGCCTTGAAGCACAAATGCCAGTGGTTCGGCGTGTGCGGCGTAAGGGAAACCCCCACTGTGAGCTTCTCGTCAATGTACTGCACAAAGATCCGCATCGGCTTGTTCAGTTCAAGGTGGCACCCATTCGTGATTTGGGTGTCAGCGCCGTCGGTATCCGGGTTCCACTCCTTGCGGCCGTCCGAAATGTACGCGTACATGTAAGGAACCTGTCTGGTGCGCGAGTTCGAAAAAGTATCTATGACGATACCCAGACCTGCAAGAGTGTGGGAAATACCCATGGCAGAGCCGATGATGGGGCGGTTATTAGAGAAAAACAGCGCCATCCCATCAGCAGCTTCATGGCTTTCAGGAGACGTGGTGATTTGAATGTCGAACCACCCGTTGAAGTTATTAGAATGCGTGCGGGTATACGCGTACAATAGACCCTGGTTTGCTTGAGCTGTTGTGGTTAAACGCACAATGTCCCTCCCTTGGGCGTCCGAAGTGACTGTACTGCTTCCAAGCTGAACCCATCCATTTACAGGATCTCCGTCCTCGTCGGGTTGATACGGCTGATGAAAAGAGAGAATGTGATCTCCATGACCCATGTACGGAAACTGAAATAAGTCTGGAAGACTGCGTTCACGTTCTTGTCGCGTCGAGGCGTCGGCTCCGTTCGTGATGAAACTTCCCGAGATCGCAATTAACAGCAGAACGACGACTGCATTTGGCTGAGGAACAGCCCAGCGCCTAAAAGTCGACTTCATTTTCAGTTACGCCCGCTGTACTTGTTCGGCCGCAAAAGACGATGGAGGCTTGAGCAAATCCTGCAGTAACAGAAAGATAACTTGAGAACACTGACGCGCTTTTCCCTAGCGCATTTGTGCGGAGTACTTTCTTCGTCCAGGAAACTCTATTTCAGCCCGATCTTTTCAACAAGGGTGGCCTTATCGAGCACCAAGAATTTGAGAACTGCTTTCACGGACAGGACCAAAACAGGAACAGCAATTCCTATTTTTGAAGTTCTAGTTATGATGGGAATATACACGTGGCGCTGTCCTCATTCGTTCAATCTTTTCTTCAATCAACTCAGGGGTCGAGATCAGGAATCCGCCGTAGATAATTGCGGGTCAATAGGCAGTATGATACTGTGCTTGGTACGGACGGCACGATACGGGTTGTCACAAACTTTTCCAGAGCTGTGAGATTCTCCACTCCCGTCAAAACTCGGCCGAACGCCACACACTCCTTTTCGAGTAGTGATGAAAAACCGCGAATCAATGTTCCCCTTTTCGTCGCGCCATGGAAACAATCCCCGGAATGGTGTGACTCACGACATAATTTTCAGCAGGAATCGGGTTCCCATCACTTGCGCCTGATCTTCCTTTTGCGCCCCCGTTCCTCAGAACATCCCCCATTTGTATTGTCAAAGACGGGGCGATGCGGTAGACCGCGGTTCCGGCGTACTTCTCTTTTCTGGGGGTCTTAATGTTTGCGACGGTTATTGCAGTGATGTCGCCGTACAAGCCGAGCGTAATCCTACCCGCGAAATTAGGTCCAGCTCGAAGGTCCAGAAAAACCTTGTCCGTAATGGTCAGTTCGTTCAGTCGCGGGTCTATGAGCTTTACGCCGTTAAAGCTGTCTCCCGGTGCGCCTTCTGCATCTGTACCACTCGCAATACCAGATCCCGTTGCAATCTTGAGATGCCAATAGCTGCAGAAACTGCCACGATCCGCTGCGGTGCTGCTCGTCGGGTTTCTCGAATCCGTGCTTTCGTACTGCACTTTACGCTGGAACAGCAAATGCAGCATGCCGCCACCACAGGAGAGACAAATCCCGCCTGAAAGTCATGCTTTTACCGCTGTTCATTGTGAAGTTGCAGTTTGACACACGTATATTACACTGCATTTCCTCCGTATCCTAAGCTTGATCAAGTCTTTTGAGGTCTGTTTGAGCAACAATGGAAAAGTACTGCTATTGTCTGATGCTCGCGAGATATGCGCGAATCGGTGGTGAGCATCTCACACGTTAAAAAAAAAAAATAGAAGACAATTTCAAAGAAAAAATATGGAATTTCGAGCATCACATAGGGTTGCACTTCGCGTCACTTCTTTGTACGGGAGTTTGTATAAAATTCTTAGATATATTCTTGAATTGCGGTAGTCGACTTTGCTATCTTTACTTGTTTTTATTGTGCTATAAAAGCTACGCAGATGCTATCGTAGAACTTGAGCATTCCATTTCATTCAAGTCTTTACGTAAGGCCCTTGTGGATTGTTGGACTAGTTGCCTTGTTCCAATTTCCAGCAGCGATCCACAGAGCAATAATGATGAGCGCTCCGGTGGCGGAACGATGCTGCAGAAAATAAGTTTTACGACGTGCATTGCAAATCGTGAGCATCATTGATTCTACTGGCTATTCTTGTTCGATGAAGCTGGGTGAGCTGGCCGCCGAGGAACAGGCCTAGTATGGAGAATAATAAGTGCTGCTGACGAGCATCTTCTAGTGACCAACGGAACCCCTCAAATGTCGACATACGGTATGAAGAAAAAGAGCACAGCATTTATTTATTGGTTAAAATTTCGCACAACAGCAAAGACACCGGCGATCTTCTTCTAGAATGGTGAAAAATGTGTCTGCGGTGCTCATTCTGCACGATATCATAGCAGCGGGATCGTATGAAATAGCCAACCGGATCTCAGTTGGGGTTTCTGACGCCGTCGCGGGATCGATGCTGTGCCGGTTGCTGCCTCCCTCGAGGGAGGCGATCGCCGATTACCAATCTGATTCCTCCAATTTACTTTTCTGCGGACGCAATACCACCTGCTCATCGGTGAATATCATCTTTGTCCTCTCTATACACGTCTAAGCACCATCGATCTCTGTGAGATCCTTTTTGCACCGCTTAAATTGCCCACTCGCACCCTCCGCTCGCTATATTGCATGTTCATTATTGGACTTCGACTACAAGCACCGCCTCATCCCACCTCCTTTTCCGTTATTCTGCCTTTTGTGCACTCCTCCCGATCCTCCCGCCCTGCCGTCTCTTTGCGAACCCCCACGACATCCTCCGGAACCTCAGCCAACCACCGCTGTAGCGATGGCACCCCCCGCCATCGAGCTCGACGCGCCGGCGCTCGGCAAGAACAGGTCTGAGCTTCGCCGACGTGCGACCCTCGTGTCGATGCACCTTGCCGGCGACAAGAAGGCGGCCCAGGCGACCTTTGTCACCGACGAGGATATCCCCTCCTTGGCCGAGATCAAGCGTGTTATCCCCGCGCACTGCTTCCGGCCGAGTCTGGCCCTGAGCATATACTATGTCGCTCGCGACATATTCTTCCTCGGCGTTCTGTACTTTGGCGCCTATCTCACGCATGACACACCATGGCATATCCCCTACCTCCCGTTTTTCTGGTTTTTCACCGGTTTTTTCATGTGGGCCGTGTTTGTGTTGGGACACGATTGCGGGCACGGGTCCTTCTCGCGCAGCAGTACCATAAACAGCATTTTCGGGCACCTCCTGCATTCACCAATTCTCGTGCCGTTCCACTCCTGGAGAATATCTCACCGCAAGCACCACAAGAACACCGGCAACTATGAGAAGGACGAGATCTTCTACCCGATGACCGAGACCGAGTATGGCGGCCTCAAGGCGGCTGCGCGTTTCATATACAAGGAGCTCTTCTTCTGTTATCCCTTTGCATTTCTCATCTACCTCATTAAGGGCTACGGCAACCACGAGTCAACCGGGTCGCACCTCTCTCCCAATTCGGGACTCTTCTCTGATCACGAACGTGGTCTCATCCGCACCTCGGTCATTTGCTGGTGGGCCATGGTCACCTTGCTAACAGGGCTCGGGTTCCGATACGGGGTTGTGAACATGGTCAAGTACTATTGGATCCCGTACTTCATTTACTGCTTCTGGCTTCTCGTCGTCACCTTCCTCCACCACACAGAACCCGGTACCAAATGGTACAACACAAAGAACTGGAACTATGTCAAAGGTAACCTTGAGAGCGTCGATCGCGCCTACGGCCTTTTGGAGCACTTTCATCACGACATAGGTACACACGTCGTGCACCACTTGTTCCCCGCTATCCCTCACTACCACTTGTGTGAGGCCAACAGGGCCCTCAGGCCGTTCTTGGGCGCATTGCACAGGATTGAAAAGGCTAATCCTGTTGTGCAGCTCCCAAAGTCAATACGCGCCTGGAGTGAGCATCACGTTATCCCAGATGAGACTGACCTGTTTGTCATTCCAACTGTGGACTAGGCATCTTCGACGTTTTCTGCAGCAGTAGATATTGTCTTTGTAGTTTTTTGTCGCGATCTTCTGTTTTTTATCGATTATTCGAGACGCCTACAGCTTCTCTATTCTCAATTTTGACATAAACAGGGACCAATTTTCGATGTCTTTCGGTCACGGACGAACGTCAATCGTCTCCCACAGTAACTATTAAGGAGAGAAGACGACGCAAATGAGCTGCGTCAGTTATGTGAAAGTTGCTGATCAGTTTGGCAATTCTTACATTCAGCTTCCACTGGCGGAGAAATTCGATCAACAATTGCCCATTTCGCGTCATTGCTTCTTTTTTGCGATCTTCGAAAACCGAGAGCAGGGCTCCCCCTATCAAGATGAGTCGCCTACTGCAGGGTGCGCGGTGTTTGGTGACATCTGCAAAAGCGCCGCGGGATGAGTCATTGAAGATTTGTAAAGATTTGAATTCACGCATTAGCGGAAGTGGCCTTCCGAAGTTACTGGGATGTAAAATTGATGCCGTATCCGTGTCGGAAAAGGTCGTCAATGCGTCAATGAAGTTGAAAGAGCATCATTTGGCCCCCAATGGCTACTGCCATGCTGGCTCTGTGGTCTCTTTCGCTGATACAGCGTGTGGCGCAGGCACATTTATGCTGCTGCCAAAATCGGCGAAGAACTTCACGACAATAGAACTCAAGAGCAATTTTGTCGACTCGGCACTGGAGGGGAAACTGACGTGCCGTGCCATGCAGTTGCATTCTGGAAAGAGCACTCAGGTGTGGGACGCAGTCGTGACATCCCCGGGTGGAAAGCCAATGGCGTACTTTCGGGCCACGCAAATGATTATGTACTGAGGACCAGCCATCGCATTCACACATCCTGGCCACTCGGCAGCACTGAGCTCGACGGTGCCCTGGTCTCACCCCCGCCATCTCGCTCCCTCCTTCGCTTGTTCCCTCCTTCGCTCGCCCGCTGCACCATTCTTCATGCGTCTACCGGCGCTTGCACGCATTGATGCCGCTACGCTGCAATTGAATTTCACAGAGGAACGTGCATTTTACCGCGAGACGAAGCAACGTCGAGAACGAAGTTTTGTGTTTACAGTTTCAAAAGAAAGGACTCGGAGCGCCGCAAAATTTAAAAAAGAGATATAGTGTTAATGAAAAAAAGTTACGGTATATCGTTCTCAGGCCGCGGTTTCAACTCAGGCCGCGGTTTCAACTTCCGTTGCGTATACCAGATGACGCCAGTCAATGTGAGGGTCATGCCAAGGAAATTTTCCAAGTCAAACGGCCTTCCAAAATACAAATAGTCTACGCACAGCAGGAACGCTGTCTTCGCGTTCCCGACCACATTGTACGTCACCGCCTCGGTCTTCCCAATCACGAGGAAGATGGAAATATTAACACACACGGCCAGCAATCCAGTGAGCAGAATCCTGGCCACCTTCGCTGGCGTCGGCTCGTAGGCGAAGATGCTTCCCGGGTCGCCAAACTTGTAGTTATCGAGCACAGGCATAACGGGAAGAATGAACATCGCCGACAGAGGCGCAATGTACAGTTGCAACTGCAGCGGGTCCGCGTCGAGCGACTTTTGCAGCGACTTGCACCATATTTGATAGAACGAGGTACACAAAATGTTGAGCAGCGCGAAGACGGTGCCGAGGAAGTTCTGCTTGAAATCCGTCAACCCGGTGATGGTGATTCCCGTGCACATCACCAGAACCGGCAGCGCCAGGTTGCGCGGCAGATACTTCCGCATCACCAGTGCCTCGATAATGATGACGCCGACGATAGTCATGTGCTTCATGACCTGGTAGAACCCGACCGAGTTGTACTGCAGACTCAGGTTGGAAAACACGACAAAGCCCATGCCGGCCAGCGCCAGCTTGGCCGCCTTTCGGATGTCGAGCCGCTTGGGTGTGAAGACGTTAAGGCGGGCGAGAGTGAGCATGCCCAGGGTGGTGCAAACAAAATGGATAAAGGTGAGCGTGGTGGCAAATGCGAAACCATCTTGATAAACTGTTTTGTTCGCCGATACGATTCCCGTCGACGAGAAGAAATTGAACGCAATGCAGGCGGCAACCTCGCCGTTCGACGGTGTGTTTTTCGATCGTCGTCACTGGCCGCATTGCTGCCATTCTCAGTGGTCATCCTGCCAGATGCCCAGGTGACAGCGCTCGGGCTCTTCGTCCCGTTGGCGCTTGTACGGGAGCGCGCGTTTCGTGCGGATTTCCAGAAGCGGTCTTTCAAGCTGCGGTCGGCCTCAGCAACCATTGCCCGTGCTTAGTTTGGGGTATCAGCAGCAAGAAACTTAAAGGAACACTGATATGATTGCGGTGTCAATAGAATGCGTCATCAACGCCAAGCATCTCACCGGATTTTTGTATAATTTTTGCAATTTTTTCTGCGAATTGTTCCAAACGTAAACAATGGCCCAATGGCCCAATAATATAAGTGTTTTTCATGATCTCAAGGTCCAGTGTAAGCGGACACGTTGATGAGAAGCTGATGCGTGCACCACACGGTGCTTCCCCTTGTGATGGCCGGGCAAATCTCAAGTTTGTGTAGTCTCATTGTGATAAGCAATTGAACCCTTTTCGTCGCTAGAGCTTCACGAACGGAGCTGCGTTCACAGTCATTGAGAATCCTCGTGATGGGCGCTGCCGTTTGCGAAGACCCGCAGGCACCCAAGTCGAGCTGAAGGCGATCTTAGACTTCTGGAACCTCGAAATAAATTCACCGGTTCAAGGAGCAACTGCGCACAGGCACGTGATATGTACGAGACTGGATTCAGTATCCTTCTGGAGGAATTATAATGGCAGAAGTTTATTGTGAACCTTATGTTGATTTTCGAAAATGCTTTCAACGGAGTACCTTCGCTTGCTAAGGTCAAACTGCCGAGACATCAGAAATTTGATTTCCGACGATCTGCGTAGCCCAAAATCTTCTTAAGTACAACTACGGCAAAACTTTTTGTTCATGTTCAGCAGAGAACGTTACAGTCTTTCAGAAGAAATTCTTGAATCTTGAGGCCGGCATTATACAGCACTCTATATGGGAACACTTCTCTGAGGGGACTGAGGGGAACCCAGTTCCAGTACACAGATGAGGGAATAGATCCGGATGCCAATTAGATATGGCACTCGTTACAAACGACACGAAAAATAGAGAAAACAAAACCCCGCGCTCCTCCCAGGCGGCCGCGCAATGGTAATACGATTTATTTCTTCCGAATATAATCGACCGTGCAGCAACTTACGCAGCTACGCATCTCCAATTTCGAAAAACTAATAACCTTGTCCTTTAGAATGTCGCAAAAATTGCTCTCTCACGGAACAACCGCGCAGTATCACTCACATCGCTATCATCCACATCGCGAAGGAAAATCTCGTCATCGCTCGACTGACCACTTCTCGCAAAACCGATGCAAATCGCGAACAGCGCGACGCAAACCACAGCAACGATCCCGATTTTCCGCCCGGCATTCGGCTTTCAACAACACCACCCGCCCTCGATGCACCAGCTCCTGGTACATTGCTAATACCTGACACTTGCTCACCGGTCTTTTGCACGGTTTCTTTCGCAGCATCGGCCGCACCTTCTTGCGGCTCGAGTGCACTGCTTCCAGGTAGAACCGAAGTTGCATCCTTCGCACCAGCTACACCCGACACGGCTGGCTTCTGAGCCACCGCTTCCACCGCGGTCGGTGGTCGCACAACTGGACTGGGTTCCGGTTTCGCCTTCGCCTTTCCGACGCCACCGACTCCCGCCGCCGCCTTTGTCTCCTTAAGCACTTTTGCCGCCGCTGCCTCATCTTTCCCAGGTCCCTCCTTCGCCGCGCCACCCACTTGCAACACTGCGCCGTCTTTACTCGCAGCCATCCCGAGGGCCGCATCCAACC
>JADWZK010066351.1_pt1 | contig 17558 bp, 16 predicted proteins | sample 8957641 | NCBI WGS metagenome assembly JADWZK01 (sample SAMN16576796, study PRJNA672827) | algae metagenome | host: rhodolith | place: South Korea: Udo, Jeju | collected 2014-09-18 | reverse complement strand
TCTCCCACAGTCCCCTACGACCATTGAGCAGTGTGCGTGGCTGGGCGAGGCGAACACATGACTAAAGTTCTTGAGACTCTACGTGTGCTCTGCAATGGCCACAGTTTACTCTCTTGAGCGACCTTCGCCGCCCTCGTGCTATTCTTCCTCCGTCTTGGACGCTTTCCCGACTGCTTCCAGGCCGGTACTCCCACCGCTCCAAGGGACATTTTCGCCGACGAGTCCGACGTCGGCCAGGACGAAGGCCTTAAGACCCCACCGGCATCCCCGCGTCCTCAGAGCTCTGCATTGACCCGGCATCCGAGCCGACCAGGGTCCAACACGTTCCCCGGTCACGTCTGAAGTCGCTTCTGAGGCAATTGCTCACCGACGTATTTGTCGGACAACCTATGCTCGACACTGCCGCTGCTGCGATCCGACGACACAACGCTGCAGAACAACAAAGTCTCAGGGACCGCCGACAGTTTTTTCGCAGCGTAGATTCCACCTCCGATTGGATCCAGAAGACCGTGCGACACCGCCACAAACCGAAGCGCAGTAAGACCTAGAAGATTTTCAAGTGCGGCCCTTGCGACGTCATCTGCACTTCAAATTACTACCGTGCCTCCCACGAAAAGACTCGTGCACACAAGCGCAAGATCTCTTTCAAACCTCTCAAGTGCGAGCCTTGCGATCTCACGTTTTTCGGCAAGGAGGACCACCAGCGCCATATCAACGGCAAAAAGCGCAAGGTAGTCGTATCCTGTGTCAATTAGGATAATGAAACATCACTTTCCCTAATGACTACTCCAATTCCGACACTCGAGCAACTGGCTGAAGCGTACAATAAACTGCTGGCCCAGTTCACTAATGCCCAACAGCAGATTCCTTCTTTGCGCAACGACCTGGGATAGACAAGAACCAACCTCTGACTGACACAGACCGCCCTACAGAACGCCAGAATCAGCTGGCCCCCTGCCCCTAAGCCCCGAAACAAACGGCTCCGCAACCCTTCAAAGGAAAATAGTCCGTAAAAGGTTAGACTGCGCACATGGAAAACTATCTTACCAATGCCTCCGAGCAGCAAAAGCTGTCGATCGCGATAAGTTATCTAGATGGAAATGCGCATGAGTGGTAAATCGTGTACAAGGAACCCAACGAATGCAGAAACATCGCCATCTGGCCTCAACTCAAGGACGCTTTTATCAATAGATTCGAAACTCTGACAAAAAAAGGTCGCGTGCGACAAGTTGGCCAAAAGGAAGCAGCTCAAGGACGTCGCAACGTTTAACGATGACTTCGAGAATATCATCCTCGACATTCCCAATAGCAGCATCGAACAGAAAATCGATCACTACATTCCTGGATTATATTCTTACATTTGGAAAGAACTTTGTACAAATGATTGCAAAAATAATTTTGACGCTATTCGCGACGCCGAACGCGTGGAGTCTGCGCAGCGCCAGCTGAAGCCATCCAGTTACTCAAAGTCGTCCAGTTATTCAAAAGCTAGGTCTGGTGGCGCGGACAGCAAGGCCCCATCCTCTGAGCCCATGGACAACGGTAACGTCACCATAGGAGAGGGGACACCAGAAGAACGCGAAAATGCATGAAAGAAGGCGTTTGCTTTCGCTGACGCGCTGAAGGACATAGAGCGAAGGAGTGCCTGAAAGGCCGGAGGAACTGAGTACTACTACATCTATCGACAACAAACACATACCATCAGATAGTACCTCAGTTCCTATTTCCCTAAATTAACCGGATCACCCCACAGCACTTCCCCTTGTGAACCAGATGACCCTTTGAGACCTGAGAATCAGTCTATTTCATTACCAATGCACCTATATCTGGAATTCGCGCCATGATTCTAATTCATTACGACGCAGAACCCAATCGCATCAGTCAAGAATTCTACATACGGAGCAGCATGTTACCTCATTGGCTAATAATACACATCAGAAACTCATGTCCACCGTACACCCACTGACGGTCATTTTTGGACTTCACCCCGAGAAAATGCACGTCGCCTCCAACTATTTGAATTATGGCGTAATTCTCGGAAAGAAATGGACCTCGAAGCATCATGCGATCCCCAACTGCTACAAAAACGAGATAAAATTTGAACACAAAGGAAATACGCATTCCATAGTCGCTAGAGAACCGAGCAACGACAGTTTAGTGCCTGTCAATGCAATTACGAAAGATTATGACCAGAAGTACGCCATTAAGGCAGTCGTACTTCGCAATATCCCAGAAAACAACCAAGAAATGTACGAGAAAAATAGGGCTCAAGATGTCCAGCGTAGATTACAAGAATACAAAGATGTATTTCCTAAGCAGAAAAGTGCTTGTGATATCACCATCACCCTGAAAGAAGGCAGAATCCCACAGAGAAAAGGGATTATACCGAATGTCCTCCACAGAGCTCAATGAGTTGAAAACGCAATTATCGGGTCACATTGATCAAGAATTCATACGACCCAGTTCAAGTCTATGCGGAGCACCTGCTCTATTGGTTAGTAAAAAGGACAGTTCATTACGACTGTGTGTCGACTACCACGCATTGAATCGCCTAACTGTAAAGAACAATTATCCTCTTCCCCGAATCGACTACATCATGGATCAGTTACCCCGCCAAGTGTTTCACCAAGATCGACATCAGAAACGGTTACCACTATACCCCACACCATTGATAGCATTCCGAACACGTTACGAATATTTCGAGTTTTAGGTGTTACCGTTCCGATTAACAAATGCTACTGCTACGTTCATGTACCTTATGAATGTAGTGTCTCCGAATACTTAGACAAGTTCACGACATTCTAGTATGCAGCGATGCCTGAGAGGAGTATTTGGATCATATTCGAAAAATATTACGAGAGAGAGCAGAAACTTTACAATAAGGAATAAAAATGTCTTTTTGGCTTCTCAAGAAGTTGAATACCTCCGGTTTGTAATTAAGCCTCCCGGAGTGGCCATTAACCCTCATAAGACCGAATCCATAGACAAATTGTCTACACCCACCTCGAAAAAGGTAATGAAATCCTTCCTTGGCCTTTTTAACTTTCGTTACACCCTTTCCCAAGACACGCAAAGCCAACATGGGAATCCTGACAGTCGAGGAAAAGCTCTCCAAAGTGATTGCTTCAATACAAATTCCTTACAATATTGACGCAATCACTGTCAGAAAGCTATTTAAAGACAACATCTAGCGAAATCATGGACTTCCTCAGACACTCATATCGGATAGAGATGCTGCCTTTATGAGCAAGTTCTGGAAACCCTTTTACAACTCCTCGGTACCAAAATAGCGCTATCCATTGCATACCATCCGCAAACAGATGGCTGAACGGAAATAGCCAACAGAAAAGTCAAAGAAATGACTCGCACATTCGCAGAGTTTCGAAAAGATAACTCAGATGAGCACCTAAGCGATTTCACAGTGGCAGACAACTCTTCTCTTCATAGCAAAACTTTCTACAGACTATTCTATTTGACCTATGGCGTCAACCCGAAAACAATTCGAATTGAAACACTCTCGTTAGACAATCCCTCCGTATCATTACTCATCTAAGAAGTACAGAGAAGCACATAAGTTGCTTTTGAATAAATTTGGAAGCAAATCAAGAAAATGGCAGAACATGCAAACAAACATCTCCTTCCTCGCCAGTTCGCAGTGGACGACAAGTTCTGGCTATCGACAAAATTGTTTTTTGGAAGACAGCTCCTGATCCCGGAAACTTTACACGAAATTTCGCCGACCGTTCGTTATCAAGAAAACCTTAAACAACGTCTTTTTTCAGCTATAACTTTCTGAACCAAAGAATTTACGCGCAATTCATAACACATTTCATGTCAGCCTTCTCAAACCCCCGCACAAAAAGCCTTTTTTGTTGCAAATCACAGCCAAAACCAGCCGTTCTTTTCGACAACGGAAATGAAAAATTTGCAGTCGAAAAAACACTCTCTCATCGAAAAAACGTGGCAAGTACCAGTATCTCATAAAATAGACAAGCAACGCGGACCACGAAAACGCATGCGTGAACACCGATAATCTCAAAAACTGCTATAAGATTCTCCAAGAGTAGAACGCATCGAGACAATGCTTTCCATAAGAAAGGAGGGATGTTGTGACATCCTCACGTAGGTCCCAGACGCCTCCCTAGATTAGACCTTATTTTCCTCCTCAAAGTAGTATTCTATTCTCCAAGCAGTGCTGGCAGTACTCTTCATTTCTGTATTGCTCACCGTGCTGACATTACTCTTCAACTTTGTATGGCTTACAGTACCGTTCGTTTTAGCCCGGGAGTCCCGGTACTGCAGACATTTCCTTTGATCCAATCCGTTCCTAGGTGTTGTTTCTTTCTCTATAGAACACCTCAGGTTGCGTTCCGACCTCTCCTTAGTCTTAGGAAACTTTCCCAACAGTGTAACATCTTGTGCAACCACGCCGACAGTGCCTGCAGTGTAACCCGTATCGTGAATGTTAGCAAGGTGAGCAGTATCGTGACTGTAAACACAGTAACCAACTCCAATGTGAAAAGTACTGTCCGCACAGTATGCAACATTAAGATGAAGAGTATTGTCAGCACTCTCAGCAGTTACAAGATGAGGAGTAGTGTCAGCACTGTCCGCAGCACCAGGATGAAGAGAACTGTCAGCTCGGTGAGCAATACTAAGGTGTAGAGTACTGTCAGAACAGCAAGGAGAGTAGAATACGTCTTTGAGAATGCAACTAAGGTCTTATCTGGGGAGTCGTCAGGGACATACGTGAGGAGTTCACCACATCCCTTCTCTCTGATGAAGAAAATCGTGTAGATGCAGTGTATTCTTGGAGAATCTTTTAGCAGTTTTTTAGATTTTCGGGGGTGCCGAACGGATTGATACGACTGAGTTCAAGCGACCCAAGAGCCTGTCGTTTGAGATACTTGAAAGAGTGGTTTCTATTCATCCATAAGCAACAAGTGCTGCCTGCGGCAGTTTCTTGCGCCATACAGTTCATTCTCTCCGTTGACAAACGTAGCGAAATATGTCAGGAAAGAAAGAGGCTGTTCTTCTTCTTTGTGACCATGGTAAGATCGCCTTATGAGTAAGCGTTCATCTCAGAATCGGAATGAAGCTTTTCAGCTCCGCAAATGTTTCCGCTAACCTTATGGAGGTCTTCACTTCACGCGAATTTGCACACGAAGATGGTCAAACATTTCTTCAGACATAGTATCTTCGATGAAGCACTATTATAGAGCGGATATTCCGCAGGAAACAGTGCCATGCTTGTGTTCTGTTGCTTAACGTGGTTTACGGAGCAGACAAAAATAGTCTCGATGCTCACGTTCTAGGCTTTTCTTGAAGTTTTTGAGCGCGTCTTCCTCTCTCACTCACTTATATTGTGTCACAGGAATTGTCGTCAGAATGAAAAGAGGAATATGAACTTCAATATTTAACATTGAAGCTATTATTTCCAAATCTACAACCAGATATCGTTTTCATTGCCAGTGATGCCATTTCAGTCACAGGGTTTGGAAAAGATCAAATAAATGTGGTAGAATACACTACGATTTAATTTTCAGTTTCTAAACTATTTTGCTAAAAACGTCGAATGGCAATTTCTGTTTTTCATTTCACTGTTTAGAGTGAGTGTGCACAACAGGGCTTCGATACAGCCATTCGTGCCCTGGAATCGTAATAATCATTTTTCTCCCGCGAACTGCTGTGCTACGCTATTCTGGCTAGTCTGCTCGAAACAAGTACAGATTATTAACTGCTTCCAAATGTGTACTCCCCGAGGGCCACGAAGGGTCCCTGACGGACCAATAAATGCACTTAGGGCAGCGAATCCAATTCTGGTCATAGCGCACATGTGAAAATGTGCTTGTCTGCCGGTGTGGAAGTGCAACATTTTCTGAAGTTTAGTTGACTTTAGACACGAATTCTTGAAGATTTCGAGTCCAACTTTAATCGAACGCGGGTAAATGTTGTGATGCTTTTGCATCGAAAACGCGTCGGTATCAGGTCCTGTTCTGAATTTTCAAAGATATTGACTGAGCAGACTACAAAATCAGATGCCCTTGGGTATATCATTACCATCTTTTCCACTGAGCCAGAACACAAATTGCACCCATTCCTTCTCGCTCCGCAGCCGTTTCTGCGGATTGGAATGGTGAGCGTTGATGATTTCGAGGGCCAAGCCCTCGAAACCGGCTGCTGCGGGGCGGCGTCGAAATGGATGAATATCACGAGTACCGCCGTACGGCACGGCGTCCGAACAACGCGTTTGTGTGCGATATACTCGCGCTCGATGCAACCCTCTCGCCGATTCTCGGGACGCCGATTGCGCCTGAGTCGATAAAGAATTTTTTCGTCAGATCCTTGTCAAATATGGTCATCTTGTTCGTTCACAATAGCGTAGATAACGGACGGTGTCTCAAGCTAAAGCACCCTTTTCCACTGTTACAGCCTTCTCCGGCGACAGCTACCCGACCGTGGGCTGATGATAAGAGCAAATGCAAACGGTAGGGGCTATACTCTGGCGCGGCGCACTCGCTCAAGTATTTGACAAGGATGCGCTTACATGTGGAATAGTTACTCGAAGCTAGGAATAGATAGTACAGCTATGAGGTACATTACGACTAATACAAGTACTCCGCAGGAAGCGCGAGGAATTCGAGAGCCCAACCTTGAAATTATAGTAAAGGTTGTTCTATTCTTGGAAGAGTATTTCGTTGCCCAAGACTTTGCTCAAAATAAGAAAATGCAACATAACTTTTTGACCTCTACTTATGACAAATCAGGCCTGAATCAATGCAAGTGTGATATAGAAGGGTCGCAAGATTTCTACGTGTGTAATGTTTTGTATATTCATCTGTCTATCCTGGATCGTTCTGAAACCTTCGTTATTCATATTCGAGCTCGTTGCACCGATGAGAAGGCAGAAATTCTGCGCGGTATTTAAGATATCAAGACTGCAGGAACTGTGTTCCATTTGCGGTAACAATACTACCCCTCTTTGTACGGCAGCTGTGCATTTGCTGCGTGGGGCAGGTCCCGCGATAACAGCAGAACTGTACTTGTCGCCTTCACCTGCTTGAATATGTGGGGCACTAGGAGCGTGCTTTCGATGTCTGACCCTTGACACAGAAATTGGTGAGAGTTAGCAGCCAAAAAACGCTTAAAACTGTCCATGAAAATGTGCATGAGCTCTTGCTCGAGTTCTGTTCTGGAAACGTTTGTTCAACAGCTCAGAAGAATATTTGTCTTCAGATCCACATGGGCATACGTAAGAGATGATAGTCCCATTGCGACTTCAAGAAGAATGCGCGTTTGGCCGTTGCTGGTTCTGATACGAGGTTGCCTTGGCAAAGAGGCGTGAAGCCGTTTACGGCTTTCATAGAAGGCATACTTGACGCTGTCCTCCGCGACAGCGACGACGAGTGAATAGTGATGGCGCATGCCAATGTTATTGCTTTTTCGTACATCCAAATGGACAAAATGAGCAACCTAGTAGGAACACAAAAACAAGTGCCACGCCTGCGCTGTGAAATAAATGAACACAGCTAAAAATTAATATGACATTGAACAGACGTCAAATTAAATCTTAAAAAACGGAAAACAAAAACATTCACTCATAGAATAACTAATGCAATACAATTTCGAATTTAGAAGTATCAAAACGTACGCCGAGTTACGATGCAAATTACAGCATTATCGAAAACCAAAAGATTGGCAGTAGCGCACAGCAGCATAATTGATTAAAAAGAACATTACGCCGACAATTTCGAGATTACTCAATGTCCAGTGCATTTTTAGTGTATGGAACATGTTCTGCGCGTGAACGTATTACTACAAAGCTGGTTGAAAATAATATGTCTTCAAAAGAAAGTGCCCCTGACGGCCTGGAATCGATATCCGGCGCTCTGCGAGCGGGCAAAATTGGCTTCAGGCGCTTGAGTTGTGGAGGAAAAACAAATATTGACGTACTTGATTATAAATATATTTAATACTTCAGGTTTGCAAGAACAAGAAAAAGTCTGTAAAAATTTCGAAAACTTTTCCACATCTGGGTAAAAATTAGATATAAAATCTATGCATCATCAAATTTGTCAAGATTAGTATTTTTTTTGGTCCGGTCGCGACGAATATTTATTCTAAGCAGTCAGAAGCACGTTCTCTGGGAATATTTGTACTGTGAAACCGCCTTAGAGTAATGATAATCTGTTTCATTCTAGCCAATCGCGTCCGAAAAGTGGTGGATACAGTAAAACTGTTCAGAATGGATGATATAATGTGGAAATCAGCGAAACTGTCTCCTCTCTATGGCAGTGTACGTCTGTTCATTTAACCGTTACTCGTGGGTTTCTGCGAGTGTTTGGATGCGGCTTTGTTAATTACTCTATGAGTCAGCGTATTTTGACTGTTTTGCAGAGAATGCGCAGCATAAGCTTAACTTCTCTCTACAAACGAAATCTGTCTGAACCTGTTGTATTGGAGCTTCGCTCTCGCTTGCTGAGTTCGATCTAGGGCGAAACGGTCTCTGATTCTTCCGTAAGAAAATTATCGGTATTGTTGTGAGTGTGTCTTTTTGTCTATGTCTCTAGGTGTTTTTACTGGAGGATATTATAGTACACTCCAGGAATATACACAGACTATGAAAAAAGTTCCGAATATTTCCCTGTGGTCAGCCGTGGAAGGAAAGTCCAGGGAGAGAGGGAGTGCGCTGGACTAGCTGGTACTGTTCAAAAAGAGGCGTGAGAGAGAAGAGGACGGAAAGATGAAGCAAGGATGAAGAGAATGAGGGACTAAGCACGAGAGGGCTAGGGTATAACGGTACCAGACACGAGAAGGCGAGGGAACGGAGGAGAGGATCAGGGGAGGGAAGGGCGAGGAAAACGGTGGGAAATAGGACGAAAGTAGCAATGGATAAGGCGGGACGGGGGAAGAGGAGGTAGTACGGAACGCGAACGATGCGGAGCAGAGGGGAGACGTAGCGGATGGGAACAGCGCTGACGGCAGGTGGAACGGAAGCGAAACGGAGCAGACGTACGACACAGAGAGACGGACAAAGCAGTGAAGGCGCGAAGCGCCACGGGGGGCCTCTGGGCAGAACAGAGCGAAGACGGAGGGAAGAGGCGAAGCAGAACAGGTACTTCACGGAGCGACGCATTTCTTGTCTTACCAAAACAGTGGAGTCGTCGAACGCCACCACGAAGCGTTTTGTCCTCCCTTACTGAAATAGCTGTCTGTGTGTCTCTGGGCTTCTTAAGAGCTACCGAAACAGCATCACCAAGACCGCCCCATGAAGTTCAGTCCAGGGACACAACAGCCACTGAATGTCAATTTGAGCTCCCGATGCGCTACCCAAAACCCCTCACGAAGTCTCTCTCCTCCCAAAACGTCCCCTCGCATCCCCAGTCCCACCGCAATATAAACATTCTCCCTCGGTTCCGCGAGTCCTGATCGACGTCGGGCGGGTGTCCGGGACCACAGGTACACTCACAAATAGTTTCCACAAGTATGACATCGGCAAGCCCGGAGCGCGCGTGGGTTTATTGAATGTAGAAACCCGTGTCATAAATACTTGTGAGTATTAAACTCTTTCCAGAAAGTACTGGTACGGCACCGTTTGGAGACCCGATTTCCAAGAATTAAGCACGATTTCCAGAATTAAGCACGATTCTTGAGGAATTTTTCCACACTACAGAATCCGAATTCAGCAAAATGTCGCGTAAATAAATGAAACCGTAAGGAAAATATCAGTTCCTTACAGCGCAGCTTTTCATTGTGTCCAGGTGGCCAATCATGGCGAAAGTCTACTTGAAAATCTCTAAATACAAAGGGAAAATTAATTTGAAATATATATTTCATTGCATTTGTTACGATCTCTGTGGAAGAAAAGCTCAAGAAAAGTGGATCAATGAAGTATTATTTTCTTGCGAAAGGTTTCGTTATGAAACCCGCACAGCACAGGTATCATAATGTCAATTGTAATAGATGCAGTTGCATACGATATTATGGAAATTATTAATTTTGAAAATCTACCAGATTTTTACTTGTATATAGAAATGGCCCAGGTATCGGCAGCACGCAATTGGCTTCGATCATTCAATTGAGGCCCTGTTGTTTGATAGGACCCAGGCATGTAAAACCCCCTTCGCGTAATCGATTTGAGTTCCAGAAGTCGTAGAATTGAAGCAACGAGAGCGGTCACGTGCGGAATTCTGCCCTAATGTTGCGAGAACCACTTCAGCACTGGACGATAATGTGCTCGCTCTCTCTTTCATAGAATGAAAACTCTTTGCTCAAAATACTCCACGTGTGCCGAATCCGAGCTCGTGACATGGAACATATAGATCACGGCAGCCATTTCTTTGTTCCCAGTATTATCAGGGGCACCGTAACCATCCATGCTGTTATAAAGAGTGTGTAGACAATTAATTAGAATATCCAGATTTGCCTCTACTTTCGCTCTATGAGCTGAATGTCCGCACTTGGACTGATCCTTGCGTAATCCACCTATGCAGTCCGCCGTGGATAAACGAGAAACAAGATAACGTAATGAGCGTTAGTCACGCAAAACTCATGAAGAAAACGGCTTCGCGAAGATACGTTCGAAGTTCGTAGTTGAAATTGTCCCGTTCAACGCAACATTAAACATGAACAGCTGCCGCACCAAGAGCATCTGGAACCCCTTGGCGACTTGTCGGTATTTAAGTACTTCTCGAAATTCGAAATTTCGAGTTATCATGCGTCGAACTGGATCCCGGAGGATGGTGACTAGACATAGGACGACTGTAGAATGTCCCACACATGGAACGCTTCCGCCGTTCCATGTGTGCGAATTTCGCATCATACTGGCTTTGATCGAACCGTTTTGCTTTCAATACCCTTAGTCGGGATAATTATGAAGTATTTTGCTTGTTTTAAACCAAGGCAAGGGTATGGAACTTCTATATCGTTAATAGAAATGAGTTTTCTGTATTCTCCCGGTTGAGCTCGCGAGCATATCGCGCTCCCGGAGATATATGTGGTAGTCTTGCTCCTTCCCTTTTAGGAAAGAAGGCAGCATCCTTAGAAGAACTGACTCAAGAGTAAACGTTACCTAGCCTTATTCGCTTGCTTCTTGCGTTGCTTGATAGCTCCACTCCAAGTGCGCGGCTATCGTCGACTACGGCGCCCGTATCTACCCTTCGGTTTAGCTTGTTCATTTAAGTTTCGATAAGAAAAAATCAGACCGAGCAAGACTTTGGAAAGTTGTGACACCGCGGGGACAGCGGCCTTTCGCCGGTTTCGCGACGCGGTGACCGCCGCTACTACACGGGTATATCATTGGAATCTACTATTTCTCTGCTCGACGGTACCGTTCGATTGTTGCGCTTGTGTAACCGACTGGAGGAGAAGAACGGCAACAGGTTGACTATCTCGCCTAAGTAGCTGATTTTTCCAAAGCAAGATTTCACAGCAAGAGGTGTGGGAACGCGAGACTGTCCGGTCTCTGAATCTAGAATTCTGCTTAGCTGAACATGAGCACTCAATACGAAATCGTTTGGGATCAACAGTGTTTCTCGGTTGCATTGAGCGTGCATATAAACTGGATTTACGACCCATCCAACTCGGTTGTAGTTATTGCACTAACTGGTCTCCCACCCAAGGAACGGAAGGCAATTTTTGCACTTGCAAAGGAAACGTACGAACATTCTGTGAATCTCAGGTGGATTAAAGGATAACGGATTTCGAGAAGTGCCCTACCATGTTGGGGAGATTGCGGTCCGTAAATGGTATCTTGCTTGTACTTGTTGAAACTTTCTATTTCAAGGTTCATTTGGAAAATGATGAGTTAGATGCCGGTTGTTCTGATATCGCTGGGGAAGAGTATCTGGAAATACGTCAAGCGCATTGTTTGAGGACAAGTATTGCTATGAAAATTGTACTTCTCTTACTCTTTGAGGCATATACACTATAACCTCACAGTCAATAGGTTCCGAAACCACCCCGTGATTAATTGTGCAATCGGGCATCTACCATTTAGTCGAGAATTCTGCGGTTATTCTCAGAAACATCCTTCCGGTATACATTTGTACACATTCTTTGCACGCTCTGTCTACTATCTGTAGACAAGAATAAAACAAATATTACATGAAGGCAACAAAAAGGTAGAAAAATGTCGAACGAAGTGTCCAAACGTCACGTCATCGCAGTCGGAAGAACAATCGAAGCACGTTAGAAAACTGTGTGAAGGATTCGTCAGTCCCGGAAAATGGAACATCTTAAAACGTCACTCGACCGTTTCAACGTAATGCTCGAGGCCGTTATGTTGCTGAGTCGAATCCCACAGGATAAAAGCAGGACCCAATCAGTCTTCACGAAACGATCAAGCGATCCATCCTCTGGATCCTTCTCTACCGAGAGAAGCGTCTTCTGTTACAGGATGGAAAGATACATCCGTTCGTGCGTCACGGACAGGCCCACCGAGTGCTGGCCATAACCGTTCTGGGAAAGAAAGCGAAGACGTGTTTTAGTCGCTACAAGGTGCTTTGACTCCAGTAAAATGTGACGCGCAGCTTGTGCAGGCAATTCTAGAAGAAATGAAATTTGAATTGCGTTTCAAAAATTGAGGCTGAAGCTTTCGCTCGCCAGATTGCTTAGCAGGATGCTGAATTTTCCCGCGAAATGATGATAATCATGTTCAAGGCGAGTCTTCTCGAGAAAAAGATCTGTGAAATGGTTTTTGAACAGTTTATGCCATGTTTCGCACGGCCGAATACGAGAATCATCATCTACATCTTGGAGAAGTACCGATGAGATGCGTATGAACTCGATAGATTGGTGAAGAAGCTAGCACCGCTCCTTCAGGAACGTGAGGCTGCCGCGAAGGCATGTGTTGGTTCCGGTCCGAAACTAAGAGCCCTATTCGCATCCCCTATTGTCCGAGATATTGTCTTGAAGCTGAACGCGAAGAAGAGCCACTGGGAACGCGAGATAGTTTCTGACGCTCGAACGGAACACAAAATCAGTGAGGGAAAGCTTCCATAGCGCTATCGGATCTATAGGTGCCAAGTTCGGAAGAACAGATATCCAACTGATGCCGGAGATGCGGAAACTGGACAAGTCGAACGACACAGGACTAGAAGAGTTCTGCGGAAAAGGTTATTCAAAGACCTATCAAACCTATTGACTGAGGGACTCGGATCAGAGTTTCTACCTCGACACTGAGATAGCCATGGGTACTACAAGAAACGCTTCAGGGTTATCCTTGATGCCGAGCTGTTCAGCGGTGAAGGGGAAATTGAAGTTTTATATTTCTTGACCAAATAAAATCGAGCTTGCAACGACAGCGGCATTTCTGATGGAAATTCGCTTCCGTTGTCCAGGTGGAACCTAAGGGCTGTCGCTCAGGCGTCGTTCGAGATTGATCACAATCGTCACAGTCATGGCGGTGCCAAAGGGGAAGATTACATTGAATCGTATAGCGATGCTATCCGCTGGTTCTTGAATACGTTCCACACCGATAAAATACTATCCGGAGGATTCCGGAGAGTGCCGCAGATGAAAAAGAATCAAAACGAGGCAGACACGGACTCCGCAACGAAATTGGCAGCGGTATTATTCTTGATGAAGAAAATCTGACGCTGATGCAAATCAATTGGCTGGGCGAAAGAATGTGCTCCCTTGTTCAGCATGCTGCCAGTTGAAACCCGAAAATATCGATTTTAACGATAAAAAGAGGAGCTTTAAGCTTCAGTGAGTCCCAGAGAGCAGGGATAAATTGTAGGAATTCCAAATGCATTGATCACTAGCTCTTGCTTTCGAAGTGCAGAAATTCGTGTCTCACGTGAAATCCTACGCGTTCACCCGAATGCCTTTCGGTTTGACAAATGCACCAGCAGCGTTTCAGACGGCTTTAGGTATTCTGTTATCCGGAGCTAAGTGGCAATTCTGCCTCGTGTACCTGGATGACGTAATCACCTATTCTAATCCCGAGAGAGACCACATCTAACGCGTCGCTCGAGAGCTTGCTGTTCTTCGACGACAAGGATCATCTCTGAAATTTTAGAAAGCCAGTTATACTTGGGTCATACAATACGACCGGCTGACTTAGAAATTGCGATGAAGCGGACGGAATATTTAGAGGGCTTCCAATTTCCGAAAACAAAAACACAAGTACGTATTTTCCTTGGACTATGCAATTTTTTATTGTCGGGTCGCAAAGGGATTTGCGAAAAGTCGCAGAAGCACTGAAAAATTGGCTGAAAACTGGTGTCCTGGCGAATTTTCCACGCCGTCGGACGAGCAGTTGAAGTCCTTCTTCGATTTCAAGCATGCGCTTCTCAACCTACCGATAATATGCTCAGTCTGGAAAATCGTATACCATCGATGTAGACAGCTCGGGTGTGCTCTGGTGCAAGAGCAAGGAAACGGAAACACTTACCTGTTGGGTGTTGGAGTAGAACTCTGAACCAAGTAAAACGAAATTACTTGGCCACAGGAAGAGAATGGCTTGGGCACCATCTGCACAATTTCTAATCTTAGGACGTCCCCCGAAACAACGACAGTCACGATCAAGATTCGAAGAGTGGGCATTGTTTCTATAGAGTGCCGAAGGCAGGCTTGCGGTGCAAAAGAGGTTTTGATAAGAATGTATATTCTTCCCATAACAAAAATCTTAGAATATAGAATCGGTGCGTTTTGGACGCGCGGAGCAGTCCAGCGGAAAAAATGCTGAGAAGGCGCAGGAATGCGTTAGATGCCAAAACAATGCGCCCCTTCACAGACATACCCTCGATATTGGCCTAAACGGCAGACAAGAATGCATCTCGTCTGCCCGAGTCAGACCTGCCCCTAGCAGCGTCGACCGCCAAAGCGCTCTTGACCCTGATACCAAAAATATCACAGATGAGATAAGCCCATCAGCACATGTCTTCAAAACAACCTGTGGGAATCGATCTGCAGCAAAATCCACCGAAGAGATTGTAATCGAGAAGCTGGGATAGGACAAATACTGTGCAAAGAATACATTCGTAAAATGGTACAAACATTCGAAAGAAGAAAACGCATGCGAATCTATTGACAATGTCACTACGCCTGCTCCATTGTAAGCAAGGTTTTCAAAATCTAGAAGGGCGAGGAAGTTAATTACGTTTCAGGGATTTTCTCGTACTTCCGTAGAAAGGGAAAATAGCTGAGCAACGTTTATTTCAACCCAATAATTGCGTAGAAAACGCTGCACCGAAGGAGTGACCCTGACGTCATTTCGGACTCACAATTGCTTGAGTCGAAAACCTGGGTCACTATTTCCTTTGAAATATATCAATATAATCCCATTGCTACACCGAAGGAAAGATTTAAAAATAGATCGCGAAAAAAGAATTTTTTCATGCTGTACATGCAATGAAAATTGGTGGAATGCAAACCAGTGGATGTGAGCTGCGCCAAACTTTTCGCCGGATGCAGAACTGACACACAGAGACAAAGCACTCCGTTTTTGTCGTTTTTATACAAAACGAGCTTAGCGAAATGTATCGGCCGTGCGATACGCGCCCAGCAGTCAGCTGAGTTGGCTCGCGCGTCACGAGTGGCACAACGCGAATAGTTGCTTCTTCCACAGTGGGCCCGGGGACGCACAGTGCACAAGAGGGCCATGAGATGCAACGCAGACTGCGAGGAGGGCGAGATGCCTTTATTCCCTGAGCTGTTTCAACCAACAAGTACATTTCGCGCGAACTACGAACGTCAGCACGACTCCTCGAAAGAAATATTGGAGGCTAATTTCAATTTTCAAGCATCCCTGAGGGAATGCACTGCAAAGCGAAACGTTTATTCAGATGATCCTCTGCATGTTCGAGAACTGGATCAACTCAGAGTGGAGTCAAGAGGAGTACTGCCACGAGCAGAGATTTTGGACTCGTTAGGGGCGTTATCCACTGTGGGAGATACACAGATATCTCGCTTCCATTTCTATGACGCAAATGTGTACGAGGGCTCGGGTCTACGATATCCGCGACATAAGAAATCCGTTCGGATATCACCTGTTCTGCTGGCCTAGAGTTCGGTCTGTTAGGAGCAATATCGCGTTCATAAGAAAGTCTCATTTTTCTTGGGAACACCCAAAGGCCCCTGGAACATTACGAAATCGTTAGGTGATTTCTTTGCTTCGGCCATGCCTCCCACTCGGTCAGAAGAGGACACAATGGTCCCATTTGCTTTGTAAACTTCGAATTTATATATCTAAATTACGCAGGGTCTCGAAGAAGAAGGCGGAGATAGGGAACAACATTACCTCGGGGGTAACCGACTGGTTTCCGTTCAGCTGTGGACAGTACCGGACTGTTCACACAACAACCAACCCGGGACTCACATATACAGGTCTTGGATAAAGTTTGAAACGGATGTTCCATACGAAGAATCCCTATAAATCTAACCGCCGCCGCAAATGTATGTTTGCCGTCGGCAGAATTCTAAATTGAGACTCTTTGGTGTCAAAGGGGAAAGAACGAGCTCCAAGTATTCATTAATATTCGTAACCGAATATGTATAAGTACTCAGAACAGCTCTGAACCTCTCCTGGACAGACATACTTGCTAGAATCATTTGGATTCTAATCGTTTTCGTGGAGGATATGCCTAAACGTCTCTCTGTAACGGTTTCTCAAAAACTGTACTCTGCGTGGAGAGGACATTTTTCAAGCGAAATCCCAAAGAGCCTACACGAGCACAAGTCTTCAGTGATAGGCTGGACCTATCTCTTCGGAATACAGCCGCTGATGCGGGTTTAAGGAGACAGTGCCATGTGAAGACCTGGCCGCACTTCGCGCAACTGTATGCTTGCTCACCCGTGTGGATCCTAAGATGTGCTTTCTTATTTGAAAGACGTGTGAAGTCTACGTGCCACTCGAGAAATCAGATAGCTCATTCTTTGTCAACCGTTTTGCATCGTAAGTGTCCCAAGATACGGACACTCTTCTACGTTTTAGTCCTACCAGAGCCATGAAAACCCAGGTTTCTCTCCAGTTTAACGCGCATAACTCGAATGAAACCCATATTAGTTTTATGTCATGGAACTACCCCAGGCTATACGTTCGACAAACTACGTTGGTTCTATGATGCTTGTGATTTCCTGCAGGATTCAAACCTATCTGTCGATGACGATTGTTTTGACATTCTTTCGATGACGCTCGAAGCTAGCGTCGCGAATTTCCTGCGGGTGCTGACAAACAACTGGGCCGCTAGCCTCGCGGAGTATCGCTCGGTCTCATTGTATCGTATTGAAGCGTGAATGAACAGACTAATCAAAAGGGTTAGACGCGGGCGCGGTAGTCGAAAGTGGTCGCGCACGTCGAGGTTGAGCTATGAACCAGCGGAAGACGTAAAGGGTCTGGAGAAGGACCCATTCACTCTTAGCTAGTTCCGCGAAGACATTCTGCATTCTCTCCAAAAGTGGAGGAGGAGGACTGCTACATACATCCCCGGGAGCCGCGAGGTACTCAAACGCTCACACACGAGACTGAAGAAAAATTAGATCTATTAACGGTGTAGAAGTTCCATGCCCTTGCCTTGGTTCGAAACACGAAAAATATTGCATTATTGTCCTGA
>JADWZK010245287.1_pt1 | contig 17587 bp, 4 predicted proteins | sample 8957641 | NCBI WGS metagenome assembly JADWZK01 (sample SAMN16576796, study PRJNA672827) | algae metagenome | host: rhodolith | place: South Korea: Udo, Jeju | collected 2014-09-18 | reverse complement strand
TATTCCGGGTCCTCCAATAGATGACGACCCATCACGGTGATGTGACATTCACGCCCCCTGACTCCAACCGCGCGCGTTGTCAGGGGGGCTGAATGCCGCATACCTAGGGGCTTCAAAAATAATCAAAATTATAAGAGTGTTTTCACAAAGCTCAGGTGGTACTCAGTATTGCCTTAAAGCCAATTGAATCAATGCTGGGAAACCGATCACCCAATAGTGAAACTCTTACAGTTGGTCTATCCAATGGAATCGTTGCAGAATTGGTAGGAGTATAACCCTAATTTTCCAGGCCCAAAAGGGTTAAAAAAACGTATGTTTTATTATTACCGACACTCGGAAGAGCAGTTGACGCAAAACGATGTATTATGACATGATATATCACTAAATGTTTTTGGAAGTTGTACTTTCTGAAAAAGATATTGTTGTGGTGTCAGTACAATATTGTGGCGGTGTCCAAGGAGTGTGAGCGCACCAGTACATCCCCGCTGTCTCAAGTTCCGCTCATCTGCACCTTGTGCTATACCACCCCAATGCGCGCGCGCGCGCGAACGCTTTACCAACGTAATGACGGGGCAAACGCCAGTGCTTGATGAGGTGCTAATATCTGCAGAGATTTCGCATGGGATGGATGATTCCGTCGCTCAAAGTGAGCCTCCGCGCCCGCCGACGAGTTGGCGAAGTACCTTCACGGACATCACGAATATGCTGAAAGCATTTATCGGGCTTAACTTCATGTACGTGGCGTACGCCTTTTTGCAGGCTGGCCTCGTTCGCGGCATTCTTGGCCTGTGTTTCATCGCGTTCATCACGGAACATTGCTGTCTGCTACTTGTTGACGTGAGGAAACAGATGCCTGTCGGAGACAATCCCAAAAAGCCACCGACATATGGCGACATCGGACGCTTCGTCGGCGGAGAAGAGCATGGAAAACTGCTGAAATTTGTAATCGACGCGGCTCTAGTGCTTACGCAGTTTGGATACTGCGTGGGCTACTTGATTTTTATCTCGCAGACCGTGCACGACTTAATGGGGGCGCATGGAGGGGTCTGGATGTTCATTTTTATTCCAGTGCCGATTCTGTCGGGACTTGCGATGCTCAAGTCCATTCGCTCGCTGGGTCCGTTCTCTCTGCTAGCGAACGCTGCTCTGCTCACCGGGTTCATTGCCGTGGTGGTGTACATTGGACGACACTTCCAGTGGCAGAATACATACCCGAGTTGGCGAACGTACCCGCTCTTCTTCGGACAGATGACGGCGGCTTTGGAGGGAATTGGACTCGTGATTCCTGTGGAGACGTCGATGCGCGATCCGAACCAGTTCCCGTTCGTGTTGCGCACAGCGTTGTTCGTTCTCACGGCCGTGCTCATGACAGTCGGCACACTTGGCTACATGACATTTGGCAACGACACGCAGTCGATCTTATTGCTCAACTTTGGACAGTCACCGGTGGTCAATGTCGTCAAAATCATCTTGGTGTGCGGCATCTTGTTCACGTATCCGTTGCAAATTTTCCCTGTGTTCCAGCTCGTCGAAGGGTACATGTTGGGCATGTAAAGCGGCGTAATGCTGGTCCTGGACAATCGGACGCTTCTTCGCCTGCCGCGACCGAGAATGGGGAAATTAGAGAGTTACAGCAGTTAAGCGCTGGGGCCGACTACAGTGATACGGACACCGAGATGTCGGAATCAGATGACGAGGTACAGGAATCTAGTGTGACACCGGTACCGGAAACAACGCGCACGCATGTGGAACGGAGAGAACGTTTTGTGCGCGAGAAGGTGCGAATTGTGTTTCGATTGGTGATTGTAATTGCAACGGCAATGACAGCCATGCTTGCCGGAGCGAATTTTGGGCTCTTCCAGTCGCTCGTGGGTTCTATGGGCGCATCATGTCTTGCGTACTCGGCACCCGCTTTCTTTCACGTGGTCGTGTTTCGTCGCCAACTTTCATTTTGGGAGAAATTGAAGGACTGGTTGATCGTTGCCTTTGGAGTCGTCGGTGCTATTATCGGGACTCTGGCGACGCTATACGAGTTTTCAAAAGTGCACGGGTTGAAGGCTTGAGTCGGGCTATGGCTGGTGACAGAGAGCTAACTTTCGATTCTTTTTTACTGTATTTATTTTTAACGTTTTGCTGCAATTTCGTGTAGCTGTTGCTCAGTGGCGCGTTCGTGCTGTAGAATGCCGGGGCCGGTTTCCCCTTTTTTTGTGTACATTTTTTGTAGGCGGGACGTGGGATGGTACAATGCTTATAAATTTTATATGCTCCGGTAGTATTCGTTGTCTTCGCATCTTGCTGAGGAAGAAAATGTTTCTCCTTAGGCGCACTCTGTGATGCTCTTTGATGGAAGTGAAAAACGCTTGTGGGAATTAACTAGAGCAGTTTTCGAGTACCGGTAGTCGAGAATAATAATTGACCACCTAGCGCATGGCGACAAAAGAAAGATTACTGAAACTGCGATAATTATACGCAGTGGCGCAGGTCAATGAAAACAAAGAACAATCAAACCGGCGTGGGTGCAATAATATCTTTCTTGCATGTCAATCCAAGGTACATCCTTATTCCTGAAAGCAGTGACGTGATGGGGCGGTATTAGAGACAACAAACAACGAAAAATCGCCTTGAAAGAGTCCCACTGCAGTGCAACAATTGATCCTACGGAAGGGGCCTGGATAGCTCTTTTGGGTTTAAAAGCTGTCTGCGTCCGGTTTGTTTACGACTTGATACAGTCATTCCTTTCGCAAAATATAGGGATTGAGTTGATTTGGATCAATGGGAGCTAATTCAAGAAAAGATTAGATCAGTATTTTGGAAAATATTTCATAAAATATTGATAGAGTTGAAAATAAGTTTGAAAATCATGAAGAGGTTGAACATCATTGGTTTAAAAAATCACTTTTTGATGAACTTTGAAACCTTGACGGAAAAAGCGCACAACGGAGTGTAGGTCTGGATTTAGTGACAAAGCCCAAAGTTCACTTTTACGTTCCTTTCTTGCGCAGTTCCCAGCCCGGTCTTGACAAAAAACTGTTTTCAAACCTGAGGGAGCTTTCGCGGGGCAAGACTCCTTCGGAGCGCGCCTCCCTGCAACCCTGCGCGAGATGAACTCTACAGTACTAACCGCGGATAAATTCGAAAGCCACGCGGCTCGGCTTGTTGACCCTGGTATTCCCGACGAGGCCCGTCGCGTCCTGGCCGCTGAAGTACGCGATGCAATTGAAGTGGTCCATTCTCAAGATTATGCCGCGTTCCTTATTCATTTTCTGCCGGCCTTCGTGAAAGTATTAACTGTTATTACAAAGCCACAGACTGAAGACAACAGCATTCATAAGACAAGAGCAATTATTCTTGAGGTTATGCACCGACTGCCTCACAATGAGGTCCTGAAAGGAAGCTGCCATCAGCTTCTTCCGCTCGCGATGAACGTTATGCAGACTGACAATGAAGAAAATTCCGTTACTGCTATTCGCATTGTGTTCGACCTGCACAAAACGTTCCGTCCACATTTGGAGAGCCAGGTAGAACCTTTTCTCAGCTTCGTGCGCCAGCTGTACAATAACTTGGGGAAGACAGTCGATGCTGTTCTCAGGGCACCGAACGCCCAATTGCACCGCCCCCGCATACTTATGGCGACGCAGTCGTTTAAGGTTATTACAGAATGCCCTTTGGTGGTAATGTTCGTTTTCCAGCTGTACCCCAAGTGCATCAGGGCTAACATTAATGCTCTCCTGCCGCTCATGCTCAAGGCAATCCAGATTGAAATACCCGTGAATCAAGAGCATGAGTTGCCGAAGGCAAGCTACAAGGAATTTATTGCTGCTCAAGTGAAGACCGTGACTTTTCTTGTCTATCTATTGAAGCAAGTTCCAAATTTGATGAACTTCGATGAGTCATGGATACCTCAAAGTGTTGTTCAATTGCTGAAAGCTTGTCCGGGAGATGCTTTCACCATCCGAAAAGAACTGTTGGTTGCAACTCGTCATATGCTAGGCAGCCCCTACCGGAAGGGATTTTTCTCGCGAATTGACTCACTGCTCGATGAAAGAGTTATCGCTGGCACTGGCCGCGCTTCTACCGATGCTCTGCGTCCGCTTGGTTACGCGTTTCTGGCGGAGCTTATCCATGGTGTTCGGTTTGAGCTCAAGCTGCATCAACTGAGCAGAATCATCTCTATGTTCTCGACGAATTTGCATGACCCCGCTTCACGTTTGCTTTGCAAACAAATGCTGTTCGCCTCCTTTTAAATCTTGTCGAAGGAATATTGAGACTTAACTCCGAGCCGACAAATCCAGCGGCAAGACAGTTGCTTGTGAGAATAATGAAAACCATGGTCGCTAAGTACGTGACAATCGGGGATCAAGTACCACGACTTTTGAAAGCAGCTCGGGATGCCCAAGAGCGAACTTGCTCATTGGATTCGAGAATCCCCTTATCTGAACAGCCTATGGGAGATCCGATGAGAGAGATTAATGACTGCAAGACTCTTTTGAAGACGCTAACACTGGGACTCAAAACTGTTGTTTGGTCTGTTATTAACATTGGTGTGGTACCGAAGTCTGCGCCTGAGGTGCCAAAGAACATTGCAGGCTATTCGGCGTTGAAGGCTTCCGCTGGAGGAAAAACGGAACCAACTGTAGCAGGAAAGCCTACCAACCATAACCCTTCTGACGCTTCGGACACAGAGAGTAATCTGTGGATGGGTCTACTTGAAGAAGAGTCCGAGTTGATCACTCAACTGTTACCGGCAAGTCAGAAATGCTTCAAGCTTTATAGTCGCTTTGAACAACGAGGAAGTGGACGGTCGTCGCCTTCTGGAGATTTGCGGAACGACAGGAAGTTTATTGCACCCGGGGAGAAGGAAATTTTGGACCAATTTGCTCAGATTTTCACTATTCTCAACGTGCGAAGCTTTCAGGATGTATTCGGGTTGCGAATGGAGGAGCTTCTGGAGTATATTATGGACAACCCGGCCGCCATTGCTATAGTGCAACTCTTTCTTGCGAATACGAATATTTCCAAGTACTTCTCGGACATTCTCTTGAACTTCGCCGTCACTAAAATGTCGATCCTTGGCGTTCCCCGAGCAAAGCATAACTCAGAGCAGACTGTGGAGCAAAAACGAGCCTACACCCTGCTCCGCTTGTTTAAATCTTTGTTTGCGAGCGTTCCTAACTTCAACATGAATGAGCCTGTATTGCGAGTTCATGTGGGGACAATTGTTCGGGAGTGCCTTAATCATGCTTCGAAATGCGAAGATCCTTACAATTACCTGCAATTGCTCCGTGCACTGTTCAAGTCTCTCACAAGTGGAAGCGGAAAAAATGATATGCAGTTTGATTCCCTATTTCGGGACTTCATGCCGTTGGTTGAGCCGCTTCTGTCGGGTTTGCTGCGACTTTACAATGGACCGCATCGTCTTGCACATAAGGATCTAATCATTGAGCTCTGTCTGATCATTCCAGCACGACCATCGACTCTCTTCCCTTACCTTGGGCTACAAATTAAGCCCATTGTCTGGGCACTGACAGGGAGCAATGAGAACATGACGTTTGGTCTTCGAGCGTTGGAGTTTTGGCTTGAACTTCTCCAACCGGCCTACTTCGAGAAGTTGCTGCAGACAGTGGAACCCGAGCTGACTCAGGCCCTGCAGAGTCACTTACGCCAACCTCATTCGAATCAGTTCTCAACCACTGCGTTACGCATCCTTGGAAAACTAGGTGCAAGGTCGAGAAAATATTCTGCTGTCGTGAAATCACCATCGAGTAGAGCTCATTCGGAGCCTGCGCTGCAATTTCAGTTGGCATGGTCAGGTGTCAGCGATGGTGGATTGGATTTCAATTCGGATGATCTTGCTCAAAGGGCTACTGATCTTTTATTGTCCGAGAATCGAACTTCGAAGAGCTCCAGCAATACATCTCAAAAGCAAACTGCCTGGGAGTTTTGCAAGATTTGCCTTGCCCCTTTTCTTGGACTTCAAGAGAAAGATAATGTGGCTTACGCATCTCCGGATTCTCCTGTCTATGATGATTTGTGGACAATGCTGTCGAGCAGTGTATCACCTGGCTCCGAAAATCGGCTCGACAGGCTTAAACTGCAATTACCGGTATCTGAAGAAGCCCGTCGAACAGATGGCATGCGACCTAGGACAAGAGCGCGGCATGGAGCTGAGATGGCTACTGTGCGGAAGCTGCTAGTTGCCATTATCTGCGCAGGTGCTCTACCGGATTTCGAGCAGTCGAAAACGGAGAACCTATCTCGCGAAATAACTGTTAAGAAGGAATCGCCGAGAAGATTTGCACTTGGACTTTCGCGGTATTTTGCGATGCTTCTTGGGCGCCAAGGTTCCAAGCCGACGGCTGCAGATGCATTGTCCATTGAACAAGAAGCCAAGGGTTTTGCAGCGCCCACTATAATTGAACCAAGCGTCTTTTTGGACGCTTTAGCTGAAGCTATGTCGCGCGAACGGCGGGATCACCGGGAAGCTGGACTTCTCTGTTTGAAGCATTTTGTGGACTCCGTCATGTTCTTTTCTGGCTACGTTCACCCGTCGAAGGAGAAACAAGCCACAGAAAAGTCTCTGGCCCCTGGTGAACGTCACCCGGCGGCGTTGTCGAACAAAATGGACGTTGATAGTAACACCAACGCAAATGTGGACAAAGTCGCGAAATCGTCAGCAGAAAGTCCTGCAGGGAGCAGGGTAGATCTTTCAGGATCATTGAATTCCCCTCAGCGGAATATTGCTGCCAAAGCAGAACCGAAATCTCCCAAGACGAACGAAGGAGAAATACAGCAAAAAGCAGGCGTCCCGACAGGAAATGAGAACACGGCTCGTGCTGGGCACGCGTCGACTACCGTTGTAGCGAAACAAGAAGACATTCATATGAAGGAACCTGAAGCATTGAGGGATTCACGATTCTCTCCTAACTTGGGAGGTACTACGTCTACTGGTCATTCTGTATCAGTGGATGTAGAAGAGGACAATTGGATCATTCCGTCGGCCATCACCTCAATTATTGAAAGATTTTGCCATCACTGCTACAAAAGGAGCTGGTGTGCCAAATGGGCTGGTGCTGCTGGATTAGGGGCAGTTATCGGGAAAGTCCCTCCGAAAGTATTTAGGATTCGGGAATCTCCCGCCTATGAAGCCCACGTTGTACGTGCGTTAATGTTTGTGGTGCGAGATTTGTCGGATGATGTAAGCTATTTAACGACCAAGATTGCGAAGGCGTCATTGGAAAAGCTGCTCATTCGTTGTCACCAGTTGCAATTTGCGGGAAGCTCTCAAAGCAAAGCGAAAGGTTTAAGAGATGTTTCGATGTGTTTGGCGGTGGAATTAATATCTGACTCGACAAGCGCCCGGGACGTTGCGAAGCAAGCATTTCGCATTTTATCAAGTACGCTAAACATAGATTTAGCTGATATCTTGATTCCTATTAAGGAGCAAATTCTTCGTCCGCTGCAGCAACGGTCCATACGGCAGTTATCCTTCCCGGTTCAGATAGGGCTTGTTGATGCGGTATCATTTTGTCTTCAACTTGAAAAGCCTGTTCTATCAACAGAATTGTTCAGTCCACCTCTGAAAAATTTGTTCCTGATCGATGTCATCAACATTCCTGACGATCCAACTTTTGAGAAGTTAACCGAAGCAGAGGATGGACTACGTCACAAACTTGTCGAGAACAAACTGATTCATACGGATGTCGTGGAACATCTTGCTCAGTTGAGACGTCTTTCGGTCGAACTATTGTCGAACGTCGCTGTGAGGTGCGCAAAGCATCTTCAAGAACCAGCAAATGATGACCTTTTCCGAAAAATGATATCGATTTTCTTTAAGTGCTTGCAATCGCGGGACAAGGGCCTGGTTGCGACGGCGAAAACAGGCTTGAAGCAGGCAATATCTCAGCATCAAAAACCCAAGGAAACCTTGCAGCGCAATTTACGACCAGTCTTGAGCAATCTTTCAGACTACAAAAAGCTCTCACTCTCTTATCTCCAAGGGCTCAGTCGGATTTTGGAATTGCTCTCGCATTGGTTTAACGTTAACCTTGGCGACAAGCTTTTGGAGCATCTCGATCATTGGGCGGACCCACAGAAGATTGTTATGCTGAAGCGGGGATCCCCTGGTACAGAATCACGAATAGGGGCAGCGATTATCGACTTGTTTCACCTTCTACCTCCTGCCGCATCAAAGTTTATTGACGCACTCGTCTATATGGTTGTGAAACTCGAATGCGCATTAGGCGTTGCGGGTCCTGGAGTCGCACATCTGGGACTGAAGGGGAAAATGGCGGCGTCTACTTCCCTGTTTCGGGTACCTCTGTTAAGGTTTTGCAATAAGCATGCGGACGCAGCTATCAAGTTCTTCCTTTCGAACTTGAAAGAACCACAGATTAGGCATATGTTTTTTGTTCTTCTTAATGCGGATGATGCAAATCCGCTTCGAAGCAAACTGGCATCAGAACCGAAAGCTATTGTTGGCTCAACGTTTAATGTGGCTGTGCGGTCTCCTGCACATAGTGCGTTTGCGTTTTACGGTGTTTTGATCGTGAATGCTGTCTACGATGACACAAGACCGCAGTGGCTCCGTAATATGCCTATCGTGCTGTCGAGCTTATTGCAGCATTGGAATTCTAAAGCTCGTATTGACAAGCTGAGCCATCAGCGTGTCGTACCGATGGAGCAAGTACAGGAGAATCGCATAATGGCTGAAATTCTAATTCGATATTGCGAGAATAATCTTGATGCGAAAGAGGTTCTTTTCCATTTGCTGAAAGTGTTTTCTCTTAGAACGGAATGTGATTTTTCGTTTGTGAAAGATTTTCTTGCTCGAACTGTATCTCAAGCTTACTCGATAGCGAACAAGAAAGCGGTCATGGATCAGTTTCTTACGTTTTTCGCAGACGGAAGCAATTCTCAAGAGAAGAAGGTGCACGCTTTACAACTAATTGTCATTCCAATGCTTAAGAGTCACCTGGAAAGTTTAAGTTCTAAATGGGGTCCTGGTGTGGTTAATGAGAGCAAGTCAAGTGTGATTCAAGGGAAAACAGAAGATGCAACCGCTGTGAGTAGAGAAGTCGGACGCAAAAGTGAACCGGGTGGGCCTTCAGGACATGCAATGCCCACTGTAGCTCCTGCTAATCCACAATCAGGCGGTCTTGCATCTGGAGCCATTGTAACGAGTACGGGCTTACCTGCTAATCTGTCAGATGAAGTTTTGGATGCATCGACAATTCATCGGATTGTGAAAGAACTTTTGGATCGACCGGATGATGTTTTACGTGATTATGATGAGCCCTTGAGCGCTGAACTTCTGCAGCTTGCAACCTTGCTAATTCAATACATGCCTGCACAGGTCGGGGGATTTCGAAAAGAGCTGATTAAGTTTGGCTGGGCACACTTGAAGCGCGAAGATTCTATCGCCAAGCAATGGGCTTTTGTCAATGTTTCTCGATTTTTCGAAGCTTATCAAGCCCCTCCGAAAATTATCTTGCAAGTCTTTGTTGCTCTTCTGCGTGCGGTACAAGCCGATGGGAAACACCTTGTTCGACAGGCCTTGGATATTTTAACTCCCGCTCTTCCTCGGCGATTGGAGCATAATCCTGCTGACAAGAAATGCCCCATATGGATTCGGTATACGAAGAAAGTCCTTCTCGAAGAGGGGCATAGTATTGTTCACCTTGTGCATATCTGGCAACTGATTATTCGCCATGCGGGATTGTTTTACGTTGCAAGATCTCAATTTGTTCCCATCATGGTGAATACATTGGCAAGGATTGGTTTACAAAATACCCCTACCTCCCCTTCCGCAGAAAATCGTCGAGTTTCCCTAGACTTGGCCGATCTTATCATTTCATGGAAGGCGGACAGACCGTACAAGGCGGATAACATCTCAGAGAGTGGAAGTGTTTTCAGTGCTGCGAAAAGGCGACGTGTGGAAGGTCCGGCAAGTATCTCCACTGCGGGTTCTGCATCGGTACATTCATCGGAAAGTCAGAAAACGTCTCTTTCAGTGAAAGGCGTTAATAGAGTGAAATCTGTTCGAGCTGTGGACGCCACTCAGCAAAGCGCTACAGCGATTAAGAACAGCGGGATCCACAGTAACTCTCAAACTGTATCTGCTGCAGATAGAGACGATTTTCAACCGAGCCAGGGAGTCCTTGAAATGACTGTTAATTTCCTAACGCAGGTGCCGTTTCGTCCCATGGACAGGCGGGAGCGAGATATAATAGCAAATCGTTGTGTTTTGTTGATCGATATCGCGACAGAAATGTGCCCTGCCGTCAATGTGAAGTTTTCGAACATTGAACGAATTGTGGAGATATCGGAAAAGAATTCGCAACAGAACGCATCTGTGTCGAGGATGAAACCAACCCAGCAGACCCAAGTGCCAGCAGGTACTCCTGTCCCCACGGACGCGAAGATGGCTGCTGCTATGAAGGTGGAGACGGTCAAAAATGAGAAAATGGAAGCACTGCGTGCTGAGAAGATTTTGGTTCGAAAAGCGGCGTTGAAGGCGGCACTTGAAATGTGTGTTGTATTGTCAAGAAGGCAATGTGTTAATTTTGCTCGCAATAACACCGTTGCTCTATTTGCGCTCATAGCCCCATCTTTGACTGACCGCAATACTGCTGCTGCGAAATTGTTCGCAGAATTATTGAGCAATCTTTTAAGACATATCCCGACATTGCGGTCGCAACCGAGACAAGTAGTTGCCGCAAAACAGACTGGGCCCCACGCCTCAGGACCCGCTATTGCTTCTAAGCCAGTGGAAGGTATCACTAAGACATCTGCCAATCTGGGAAAACCGAGACCCGCTTCGCTGCCAACTTCCGTTGTACCTCCTAGCGTGACGCCTAGAACAGTTGGAGGCATTGCAACAACCAACGCCATCGGGCAAGTTGCGCCTCCGGCTGCGTCTGGTGCAACCATTGACAGGTTCTATGGTGTTGTCCTGGAAACAGTTGAACGTTGTATTCGTTCTGAAGACTTAAATGTCAATCATTGTGGCCTTATTGTAATGCAAGCCGTTCTTGCTCAAAGACCTGAAGAATTTTTCAGGTTTCGAGACGTACTTGCGAAATCGTTTTCGCGTATGGTGAAAGAGAACCCTCAGATTTCACAGCAGATATCGGGAACTGCGAACAGTGGCACTGGCAACACTCAAAATCAGAAGTCAGGTACTAGTGCTAATCACAGTCGAACATCTGCAGGTCAGGAGAAGTCTGCAGTGTCCGCAGGGTCTTCTGCAGGAAATGCTGGCAGCGCGCGTGCAAACCCTGGGAAGGGGTCAGGGCCATCCTCCGAAGAAAGCGCAATGAATTCGTCTGCGAAATCTGGAGGTCGGGAATCAGCGACTGGGAACCCTAGTGATGGTCGAACTATGAGTTTATGTCTTTCCATTCTTGGTGGTAATATTTCGAATCTTGAGCCGGTTCAGCGAAGACTTTTTATCCAAGGAATGGTCGTTTTAATTGAACGCTGTATTCAAGTCGACGTGCTTCTTGAAATCGTAAGAGTTATAGGAATTTGGGTGACATGGCGCTCACGTCCTCTGTCAAATGAGCCTGGAACTGGGCAAAGCAGGGTGGTGCAGAAAGACCCGTTGACACCGAAAGAGAAATCACAGTTTCTTTTGAAGATGATCGTATTTGAGCGTATTACCGGTCCAGGTTCGCAGCAGCTCATGAACGCCTTTTTGGACATTATCCTCACTGTATTCGGGTCAAATTCGTCTGCGGATCGGCGACCGGAGCTCCTTCCAAAGCTCGAACGAGCGTTTCTTGTTGGGCTGAAATCGAAAAATGCTGCGATTAGAGCAAAGTTTTTCAAGCTCTTTGACGGAGCACTAACAAGAAACCCCCTTGGTCGGTTGCACTACATTATTTCTAGGCAAGATTGGCATCCCTTAGCAGAATATTTCTGGATCAAGCAAGCTGCGGAGCTCCTTGTTTCTGCAATTGATCCAACGGTTAATGTGTGTCTGGAACCATGTTCAGGCCGTCTTCCTCGAATAGCGAAAGGAAAGCCGTCTTCTGACAGTGTGATTGTCCCCGAGTCCAGAATTGATGAAGCGAAAGATTTGAACATGGGATTATCAAATCATCATGAGTCGAAGGAGATGCTGCGAGAGTTCGTCAGTTCAATGGAAGCTGTAAATGGACACTCACTGAGCAACGCCTTGCGTGAAATGCTGAACGATGATGTCGAAGTCGCTTATTTAACTTGGGTTTCGCTATTTCCAGTCGCTTGGTCGCTCAGTTCGAACTCCGAAAGATCAAACTTGGAAACTGGTCTCTCAAGTTTGATTGTCAAGGAGTACCACATTCATCAAACAACCTGGCCTCGTAATGTTGTACAGGCATTGCTTGACGGTGCTAGCAGGTGTAACCCTCCTCCGCACATACCTCCGGAAGTTATATTTCATCTTGGTTCACGGTGGAATGCGTGGCACACTGCGCTTCCGTATTTGAACCAAAGAGCAGATTGGCTTTCCACTTCTCTACAAGGTCCGTCGCAGTTGGACAACAAAGCCAGAATGCGATATGAAGATGAACTGGACTCGGTTTTGAATGCGTCTGCGGAAATGTACAGAAGATTGAACGAGAAAGATTTCTTTGTTGGTATTTGGAAGAGACGAGCAACTTGTGCCTCGACTTCTGAGGCCTTAGCCTGGAGCAGCGTGGTCAGATATCTGAAGCCCAAGAGTTGTACTCGCAATGTATGCTTGAGTACCAAGCGATGTTTGCCTCCGCTGGCAATGGTGCAGATCACAGAATGCAGAATGGAGTTGCTCCTTTTCCAAATCCTATTGAAAAACATGAAGTTTGTCTTTGGGAAGAGCGATGGGTTGTCTGTGCGCAACACTTATGTCAATGGGACATTCTTACGGAGTTTTCGAGAAGTATGGTGCACTCAGATCTACTCCATGAGTGTTTGTGGAGAGTACCAGATTGGAGTGCTTTGAAGGAGTTACTTTACAGACAGCCCGTCGAAGATGGACCAACGCTCAGGTTTTATCAAGCCTATGTGCACATTCAAGAAAACAAGCTTGAAACGGCGGATAATAGCGTTCAGCACGGATATCAGAAAGCTCTCGAAAGATACTGCTCCCTTCCCCAAAACGCCGGACCGGACTGCCATTTGGATGTTCTTGTTCAGTTTCAACAACTTGTTGAACTCCATGAGTCAAGCCGAATTTTGGCAGAACTAAACGCATTGAGCAGGCATGGCAGCGGTGGAGTTAATGTCGACCAGAAGATTGAGAGCGTAAGGTCTATTCTTGTGGGATGGCGGGAACGCCTTCCTGCCCCTCATGAGCCGCTTCCAGTCTGGAACAAAATTTTGACTTGGAGGAACCATGTTCACGCTGTCGTAGTGAATGTCTTGGAGACTCTGAAAGATGCCGCAAATGCTAAAGTTGCTGCTGCGCAAAATCAAGCCACCGTGAACACCGGCAATGGGCGAGGTGGTGCAGCGCAATCTCCTTCGTCAACGACAGCACAAGTACAGGCCGCGTTTGCTATCGCACAATCTCTTCCACAGCAAGTCCTTGTCATGGGAGTCAACGAGACGGCATGGAATATTCACCGGTTTGCTAGAGCTTGCAGAAAGCAAGGACAACCCAATGTTGCGATCAATGCTCTCCTTAAGCTCTATCCTTTTGGCACGATGGAGCTTTCTGAATATTTTGTGAAAACGAAAGAAACGGCTAAGTCCTTTATGGCAGGCCCGTCTGGATTGGATAACAATTTGCAGTATGGGCTTAATGAGCTTAATCGCTGTAACATGGACCATTTTAATGCCCGCCAGAAAGCGCAGCTCTTTACCATGAAAGGAAAGTTCTATAAGAAGCTTGGAAAGGATGCTGATGTTGCTGAATCGTACGCTACAGCGCTTTCTATATCTGGGGACGTAGCTTCGGGATGGCTTGCATGGGCTCATCACTGTGATGACTTGCAGAAAAAGAAAAGTGGTACATCAAGTGGAGGACCTTCCTTGGGTGTCGGTTCCACCGAGGAATTCCAATGGCGAGAGGCTGCCGTGAACTGTTACTTACAAGCTATCCGATTTGGTTCGAGAAAGGCGAGAAACTATCTACCTCGATCTTTGCGATTGCTCACTGAGGACATAATTGCTCGTCAGAAGACTACCAGCTCAAGAAGTTCGGTTCCTCAGGCTTCCAACTCTCCAGGTCCTGTGAGGAATAATGCGGAAAGTGCAGTAACATCTAAAGCTGTAGGTGCAGGGCCCGATGCCATGCATGTTGATAGTAATTCTCCGACGAGGGGATCGGCTTCTACTTCATCAGGGACTGATGCAAATCGTTTACAGAAAGAAGGTGTGGTAACCGTCTTTGCAAACTTCGTTGAGATTTTGCCGGCCTGGATTTGGCTGCCCTGGTTGACCCAAATAATAGCAATGCTCTCGAGACGGGAGGCGATCGTTGCTCGTGCAATATTAAGTCGAGTGGTACCGCACTACCCCCAAGCTGTATTTTTTCCTCTGCGTGCGTTTATGGAAGAGCGGAAAGGTACTGACCGCCCGTCAAGGAACTTGACCGCTGAGGCATTGAAGTCAAGTAGAGCGAATACGTCAGCTCTCTTACCAGCAGCGTCAAATGCTCAAGTATCCACAGCCGCTCGTCAAGTTCAAGCACTTAAAGAACAAGTAAGGGTTATACTGCAAAGATTACAAGACAAAATGGCGGAACAGAAGAGCGCAGAAGCAGAGCTTGTATCCGCGAAAAGGGGAACACCAGAACACGAAGCTGCCAATGCTAAGGTGATGGCATTGAAAGAGCAGGTCACAGTCATGCGCCGAAACTACCAACACCTCATGGATGGTTATCGTAAAGCTCAGCAGAAACAATCTCAAGTGCAAACACAACAACCACACACCCAAGCGCAGCAAGCCCAAGCGCTGTCACAAACTCAACCTATGCAATCCGTTTCTCAGAAACCTGTGACACCAAGTTCTCAAGAGCAAATTCTAAATTCGAATCCTCAACCCGCTGGAAGTGCATCTTCTCCAAAGCCCCCGCATGGGAATGGCAGAATGAGTGGATCTCAGGTGAGCCCGCCTGTAAGTAATGCTGTAGCTGGACAGTCCAGAACAGCACAGAGGCAAGAAAGCGGAACGCAAGTTTCGAGTCGGCAAAGTCCACAGCAGGCTAGAGTCGCTGCTGGCAGCTCACATGCCTCGCCTCGAACTCCATATGAGTTTGCGGACCAAGTTATGGCGCGGCTGGTGAAGTCGCATCAAAGTCTTTATGTCGATATCGAGCGCGTAGCGTATTCCCTGGCCAAGAGGATGAAACCACATCAAGAGGAGCAACTTCTGAATCTCATCAATGCTTTACTACATCGCTGTTACCAGCTGTCTGTGCAGCCTGGAAAGGAAGTGGCGCCGTCTTTACGATCGGCATTAGAAGACGTTTCGCGCATGTGCTTCGGTACGGCTACGAAAGATTTGCCTCCACCTCCTGATTTCAAAATCCATCCAAGTATGGTAGATCTCAAGCCTGTGTTTGAGGCCGAGCTGGCTCCGCAGGTGTCAAAAGACTTTCCAACTCGCATTGAACCTTTCATTGCACGGCTGCGGAGGTGGAAGAGCATTTTGCAGCGCCGGGTGGATTGTTTGGGAGCAACCCAAAATCTGGAAGTTATGTGCAGGCATCTTGTTGAAATTCACGGGTCTGATGTGGAAGTATTCGGACAGTATCTGATGGCGGAAGCAGTTGAAATAAGCACCGATTCTCTTGCCACTATTGACAAATTTAGTGCTGATTCTGTTGTTGTTCGTCGTCACTCTGGAGCTGCCCGCGGTGTGTATGTGCTAGCAAAGGACGGAAAGGAATATCGATTTATTCTGGAGACAAGCGCAAACGCAGCAGTCCAACCCACAGAAGAACGAGCAGCTCAATTATGCCGATTATTCAATGCATCGTTCTTTGCTCGACATGCGGAAGCACAACGTCGCCGAATCCGCATTGAAGTTCCCAAACTCATTCCTACCGGCCATCACACTCGTCTCGTTTCATATGATCCCCATACTTCTTCGCTGGCGGACGGTCTCGAAGGGTACATGGAGGCCCAAGGGCTTACGCTAGACGATCCGCTCATGGCATTTCGGCATGTCGCATCGACGGCATTTAACCGGCGAAGGGCCCAGTCCAACGGTCAGTCGGGTGAGAAACTTGGTCGTGAAGGCTCTATCGCAGCTCGTGTAGAGGCATACCACAAAGTTTGCAAAGATAACGTGCCGGAAACGTGCCTTTCAGATTGGCTTATGTCGCGCATTCCAACACCAAATTTACTTTTCGCGTTCCGCAAGACGTTCACCGAAACACTCGGCTCAAGCTCTCTCATCTGTTATGCTTTGGCTGTAGGAGCTCGTCTACCCCAAAATATTACTTTCTCGTGGAACACCGGCGCAGTATGCAATTTGCACGTACGGCCGTTGGTGTCTCCCGTCACTGGGATACTTGAATGCGATGAGGCCGTGCCATTCCGACTCACTCGTAATATTCGCAACTTTCTTGGACCTGTCGGCGTGAATGGTCCCTTATTTGGTTCCATGGCTGTAACAATGGAGGCGCTGCGTACCAACCCGCAGCTATTGCGGGTGTATCTTGACACCATTCTCCACGACGAACTTGCTGTGTGGGTACCACATCGCTCTTCGATCACTTCATCCGGGTCACAAGGCAGCCCAGCGCGAGTTGAAGCTGGCAGTTTGGAGAAGAGACTGAACCTTAGTGTGGAGAATGTGCTGGGCAGATTAGATCCGGCCAAAGCTTTACCAGAAGGTTTTAACAGAGATGACGTGTCGCCAGTTACTGTTTTGTCTCATGGGATTAATGCGCTGATTGAACGTGCTGGAAAACCAGAGAACCTTGCCGAAATGGACTCAAGCTGGCAAGCGTGGTTCTAAGTTATAGATTTATTGTCGCCAAGCTGCGGGCGCGAAAACAAAACGCTGAATAATCGGTGTTCGAAAGATTAGTATGTAGTGTTTTCGATATTCGCAGCGTCCAGATCACTCCTATAAAGAAACTGTTCTATTTGCGTCTTTGAATGCCGAATACAATACTTGAAAATCACGCGAGAATTGCACATGGCGCCAGAAACTCTCTGCAAGTACAGCAATTTGACATCATCTCGATCAATCTCCAAATGACGTTCCTCAGCAGACAAAATTGACAGCTCCGCGACGGTTACACAGATGTCTTAAAACCCATCGACGTCGCGGAAACCTTTCAGACAAATTATAATTCGTGCGCAACGAAGTGTCAAGGTTCCACAAAAGAGTCAATATAGAGCAATAATGAGTTAAGAATGGACGAGAATATCGAAAAGGCAAGGAAAATCGCAAAAAGCAGAAAAAACGGCAGTAAGATTTCCGAACGGCTGCGTCCCACGGCCCGCATCGTGACGGTACGCGCGGTGCATAAAAACATGGTCCCCATCAAAGTCCCGCTGGAACTGCTCAAACACAACTGGAAATCGTCATCCGTAAAGCCGCGCCGCGCCCGCCGTCGGAAATGCGGGTGCCGGTGGCCCCCATGGCGGCGCACCGGCGCGCTCGG
>JADWZK010368923.1_pt1 | contig 17602 bp, 12 predicted proteins | sample 8957641 | NCBI WGS metagenome assembly JADWZK01 (sample SAMN16576796, study PRJNA672827) | algae metagenome | host: rhodolith | place: South Korea: Udo, Jeju | collected 2014-09-18 | reverse complement strand
GTGACGTGCGCATGGTTGTGGCTGCCGAAGTCGCGTCCAAGGTCCCCGCCATTGTCAAGGCGAACCTCGGTTACTTCCGCGGCATGTACGCCCGATCCATCGATGCGTTGGGATGCGTTAAGAAATCGCGGTCAGGGCTATGGGAGCGTGACATGTCGCGGCGGGTCAAAAATCACTCCTGAGACGACTCCCTGCGCAGCTGAAGACGGAAATCAAAACCGTGCTCGGAAAGCACAACGACAGGTTCGAGAGCGTCGTGGATAAGCTCGGTAATGAGAATTCGGCGCTGGTGAAGAAGGCCGTTGTTGCTGCTGTCGGCGCTATTGTCGCGCGCAGCAGCATGCAGCAATCTATCAAAGGCATTTTCACCGCTGGTGCTGCGACAAGCGCGCGATACGCTTTTGCGAAACTGTCAAAGTCACTGGCGGCAAGGCTAAGAACTTCTAACATGGCTGTTTTCTCGAAGTGAAGGAATATGGGGGGCAATCGTACCACAGGAGTCATTCGTCCCGTGTTTATTTATATTTTAGGAATAGTTCCGTAACCTTGATTTGGTTGCATCAGGCCCAATCAACAGTTAAAGTGAGGACTCTTAGTCTGCTATGGCATAGGGAGAGTCCGAGCAAATTACATCCTAAGAAGCAGTTATCAGTGGAAACGCGATGCAGATGAGCCTAACTCTCTGCAAACGTGTGCAAAACCGTCCAGGACGATTTCGGCTTTCGGCTTTCAACAGAAGTAACCTCGCATAACTGCATTTTCGCGCGTCGACACGAATGGAATGCATCATCGCCCGACTCGGCCGAGTCTCGAATCCGTCTTTGGGTTTGCGGTAACGCTTTGCATTTCTGCAATGGCCTCATTGATACGGTTTTGAAGTTTCCGAAGTTCGCGTACATGCAAGACGCGTAATATTTTCGCAAGCCGGTCGAGCTCCGTATCTGAAGTCGAGAATCCGAGCGGGAGTTCTTCGATGGAGGCCGTACCCGCGGAGTCGTCTATTTCCACATCTCCCACCAATCGCTCTTCAACAACATCGGCGACAATTTTAATTCCGTCAGCTGCATTGAACATCGTGGGATCCACATCAATAATCTTCAGAAGTTGATGCACCTGGTCTAAAATCTGCGGGTCCTCTGCCGCGCCAGCGATGACGGGGATGCTACGACCTTCCCATGGGTCTGCGGGAATGTTGTACTCCTCGGCCCCGTCCTCGAATTGAAGCTGGACCGCGAAATCAACAAGCCACTGCGCTGCAGCGACCACTCCGCCATTGCCTGTAGGCGGGGATACTTCTGCATCGAGTTCACGCAGGTATGTCGATAATGCTGCAAGAAAGGAGGACGAGCGCAGCGGTTTTCGTTTGGGAACTGGCCAACGGCGAATATGCGTGTCCTCCAGCCAACAAGTCAGCTTTTGCAGAAATTTCTGATCTGCATTATGGGTGGAGATAAAAGAAGAATTTGTCAGCTCGCAAGAAAAACAATCTCGAAATACAGATAAGATGAGACAAGAGGCGACGGACCTGAAAGGTTAACATCCGAAAGAAAAGGACATCGAAGGGCTTCCAATCTTCCGCGTAAAACCTTTTCTTCGTTACTCATCGTGGTATATCTCTTTCAGATGCACGCTTTCGATAAGAAGCACAGCTTCTTGCTTTAGTGGTGACGGCAGAGAGTCTGGTGCAATCCGGGTTTGACGCAGTCATCAGCCCAAGGGCTGGCCCTTGCATGAGCTTGCTGAGCTGTGGGCCCAACAAAGAACGCACACACGTGTCACCAGAACCCTAAAAATGATTGGACTAAGATGACTGTAGATGACCAATCGTGAACGTTGTTATGTCGTACAATTCCGCCAGTTTGTGGGCTTGTATCATATCGATAGAGGGCAACTGAATATGGTTCGACGACAATTGCAGAAGCACCAACTTGCTACAGTACCTGTACAATTGCGAAGCTGCTGTATCTTTAGGGAAGTGAGGCAGATGGTTTGCGCGAAGAATCTTTGATTGTCTACGTTGGCAATGAGTCGGAGGAAAATAGGATAATCAATCGACTTCGGGAGATGTCTATAGAATTCGAACGCATCTTTGCTGTAGGGTGCTGGGTTCTATTAATTGGTTCTCATGGGTTGTTTTCGCCCACTGGTCTGTGAAGACAAATACAGGACAAGAAGCTTGAGAGTATTGTAACCGTTCGCAGGCAATTAATGAGGAAGGCAAAGAAGATTCCTTGAGTCAATTCGACTTCAAATCATCCAAATTGCGGAATTGGTGGCACTGAAGCGCATAGAAAACCGCCAGTACGAAGTGCACTTTTGCTACGTGATCGTTGGAATTTGAGGAAACCTAACAGTAACTCAGCACAGTTCTAAGGTATTTGAGGCATTAGCGAGACGGAGGTCACGGAATGTTGAGACCAAGCACAGTCAGAGCCATCATTGATAGCCGGCTGCAGCGGATGAACCTCGCTGGTTCAGGGGTGGGAAACAATAATTTGTATCCTTGCGTACCTCCTCCTGTCCATTTATTCTCCTCTGAAGCACTGTGCAGTATGCGAAGGAGACTCGTTCGTGAAGTCTCGAATATTGAAGTCGTAATTCTGACGTTCAGGTCTCTAGGTCAGAACCGTTCAGAAGTCGGTCCTCAAAAAACATGGCGCAAGACGGGCCTATCGCACTGTAATGCACTTTCGGACTACATAACAGAAATCATTTGATACTGCCGCGGTAATCAAATTTGAAAAAGTGTCCAATCACAGCGACGGATGAAGATGCAAAAAAGCGCACCGGCAAGTAGCCGTTCAATTCAATGAAGCCGTTTCGACTTTGCATTGCTTTGCATCATGTGGCACGCCTGACGCGTGTGCAGGATCTTTCTTAAGACCTGCCGCTGGGCTTTTCGCGGAAGCCGCTCATCGAATCCCCCATTGTTCGCGTCATTGCAAGGCATCCCGACTTTGCACGCCGACACGCAAGATGGAACACTATAAGCGCACCGAGCTCCTCGGCCAGGGCACATACGGAAAGGTCTACAAGGCGCAACACATCCAGACCGGGAAGGTTGTTGCACTCAAGAAGACCATTCTGAGCAAAGATGATGAGGGTGTGCCCGCCACTACCCTCCGCGAAGTCTCCATTCTCCGTTCTCTCGAGTCGCCCTATGTTGTGAAGTAAGTCATTCCCTTCGTCCATATTTAATACGGCTGAAGACGAAGGCAAAATTCATATCTGACTTGATTGGCATTGTTTTGTATTCGCTTTTCTCTACAGGCTCGAGGAAGTCGTACATACCGAGGGACAGAATGGCAGACCACTGCTCTTCCTTGTTTTCGAGTACCTAGACTATGACCTGAAGCAATTTATGCATTCCAAGTACGGTAAGGGTGTCGGCATCGATCACGAACTGGCAAAGAATTTCTGCTATCAGATTCTCCTCGGCCTGCAGCACTGCCATGCGAACAGCATCATGCATCGTGATCTCAAGCCGCAGAATCTGCTCGTGGATGTGAAGAACAATGTGATCAAACTCGCCGATTTCGGGCTCGGCCGCGTCTTCTCTCTCCCGGTTGCCAAGTACACGCACGAGGTTGTGACGCTCTGGTACCGCGCGCCGGAGATTCTGCTAGGCACCAAGTGCTATTCGACCGCCGTGGACATCTGGAGCGTCGGTTGCATTTTCGCGGAGATGTTGCTCGGTCGTTCAATTTTCTGCGGCGAATGCGAACTGGAGCAGCTGCTCGCTATTTTCCGTATCCTCGGCACTCCCACCCCTGAGACCTGGCCCGGCGTGAAGAACCACCGCGACTGGCATGTGTATCCAATGTGGAAGCCGGTCCCCCTCGCTACGGCCGTGAAGTGGGGCACGCAGCCTGAAAAGGCCGCCCTCGACCTTCTAGAGGGTATGCTCCAACTCGACCCTGCAAAGAGACTTACTACCATGGACGCCTTGAAGAGCCCTTACTTTGACAGCATTCGCGCAAACTACCCCGTTGCCCACGGCGCGGACTTGTACCCATCTTCCGGCGGTAACAAGGAGAACGAGTCCATGTCGCAGCAATGATGTTTTGAGCATTTTTGTATTCGACTTCTGTGTGTGACTACTTTTGTAGTACCGTGCAACCAATTGAAAGTTTTTGTGGCTTCATGACAAGTAGTGCTTTCTGCCACTGAAATATGTTTTACTTGCGGCCATGGCAGAGGAGAGTCGTGAAGTAGATTTCCTTCCAGACTTCCGCTGTAGATACCTCATCCCTGCTCAACTCAACCTCCAAAATCTGAAATTTTACTGGCTTCTATTGCTCTTCTTGGTCTTGTGTACCAGTATTCAAGGATATGATTCCAACAATGTTGTGATAGCTGTCCAGATGATGTCCAATATCTCGATCGGTCCGGAGGCCTCCCTTCGTGCGCCGGAGACATATCGCTACCGTACCAGTACAACTTTGTTACATATCTGAAAAATGAAAAAAAATGAAATTAATTAATTCTGTACAGCGCAATTCGCTCACTACAACAATGTACAGTGCCAGCGAGCATACGATTGCTGCACTGTACAGGTTTCAGGAGAGGGCCGTTTTAGTATTTCAGAGCGAAGTCTCCGAACGACGTCGAATGCATCAGATTCTTGTCGCTCCCCAGGATGGAATTTGTTGCGGGGAAAGGGCTTCGAGTGACAGGCCTTATTGAGTTCATCGTGCTCTGCCTCCATCTGGCGCCGCGAGTGAGCTATTCGAGTTCTGATCATGAGTCGCCAGAACATTCAGTGGTCGACATTGCCTTCAGCCTAATAGGCTTTGGACTCATGTTCCCCGTTTTGTACTTTCTCCGGGTTGATACTCGTCCGTGCAACGACAAAACTATTACCCTTGCGTTCTGGCTCACTGTTGCCGTGTTCATTTGTGCATGTGTTCACAAATTCATCTCGAAGGTCCGCGAATGTTTACCTCTGGCAGTTGAAAGAGATGATGACATTGACCCTGCTGAACTCCAATACTTGGAACAGAAAGAATCACTATTGATCAGCTGTATGAGGTCTTTCTGGGACCGACTTTCAAAGATGCCGCGGATGTTTAAAATATTGGGATTCGCTGGGCTCATCGTTTTCTTTTTGTTCATCGTTGCCCTTGGCATGTTCTTCTTCATCACCATATTCAAACTCGCCATTCCGGGGACGTATGCTACCCCTTGCGAAGTCACAAACTCTACGTCCAGGGTTCTCCTTCTTGCAATTCCATACACATCATTGGTTGTAGCGGCTCTCAGAATTATTTATGAATGTATTGCCTGCTTCTCCAAGTTGTTTTGGTCAAGAATGGATCTTTTCCGAGAAGATTCAGCGAACAGGCGACGCTTCGTTTTTGGAGTTGCAACCGTAACAGCGATTCTAGTCTTCATTGCGAATACGACACTCGGGGTTTTCGTGTATATCCTTACATGCCGAGTAGCCCGCATTTGGCGAGGGCACGACGTTGATCTTTACGAGTTTTTTGCACTGACTGCAGCCCTTCCAGCTCTTTTGTAAATCAGTTTCCTATTTATGAAATTGTACTTTGCCCGATACCAAGTCCTCCTGCTTCGTATTCATGATCCTTGTAATTGAGATCTTACGGTTTGCGACCAGAAAAGCATGGTGGTTTTTTGAATTTTCCGCTCGAATGGTTCGTAGTGCAAATTTACAATACCTTTTCTACTACGGTCTTAACAGCAGTATCTAATGAACCAAAACGTGACCTCAACCAAATCGGATGCATGCGCAACATTGAGTATCGCTTCCCCAGAAGACTACGTGCCGTTCGGACGCGACCACCCCAAATTTTGGTCATGTTGAAAACGTTCAAAATGTCCTGTTTTCTTCATTCACATTACCTACAGCTGCACTCGGTGCTCGTTTGCCACCAGTGGACAGTGCTTTGCGGTGAGGAAAGGACACCAACGCACAAGAGTACATTAGCTCTCTAGAGAGAAAGTCAATTTATAAATTTACACTTCCTCATTGAGGATGAAATATTACCTTCCCAAGTGTTAGTATCTTAACTACTACAGTGGCACCTGCTGTCTGATTTGTTCCTTCAGATTGTTGCTCTACCGTTCAACAGAAGCATCCCGCCACATGCAGCAGAAACCCCAGAGAATATGCCACAGGTCCAAAAAAACTTAAGTTGTGAATTCGATCTTCCTCACTTTGAGTGTATCCTTATTCTTCTTTTCCACAAAGTTATGAATTCTTCTCCGCGAGTACTTGCGGTTCGTGTACGCCACCGCGCGTTGCCACACTCGATCCCTCTGCTTCAGCTTCTCAGATGACGAAGCTGATCCATGACCGCCAACACCCCTTTCAAAAGGAGCATTGAATACGCCAACCGAGTACCCATTAACCCAAGCCTCATAGCTGAAGACACAGTCCTGCCATACCCCGGGTTCGCCGCGCTTCGCTATCGCGAGCTCCAGCCCGCCAGCCTTCCGCAGCAAACTTCGTCTGATGAACACCGGTGCGATCCAAGCGCATTCGCCATACATAAACGGGATATTGGTAGTTGGTTCAATGAATGCAATGGGCTTCGTGTTTCCCTTCCGTACGCCACCGTGAGTGCTAACTTGCTCCCCAAACTCGTACCCAACGCCAGTATCCGGATCCCACAGCTGACCGATGTAACCGCCGAGAACACCAAGGTCCGGAAGGGTGTCAAAGAGACGGAGTGCATTCTCAAGCCATTCATCATCGGCGGGAAGTAGATCATCGTCCTGCAGAAGTACGACAACATCGCCGTCGCTCATACGCATGGCCCGGTTATAACTTCGAAGCTCATGCAAATTGTTTGAACGAATGACAAAATGATTAGGCCCTCGCAAGACGCGCGCCCATTCTTCCAATGATCCGTCACTAGAACCATCTTCACAAATCGCAATTTCCTCCACGTGCTTAGACGATGTGAGGGACGTCGAGATATTGCCGATGTTCGCCCGATGATTAAAACTCTGCACAATTGCCGTAAGCCGCGGTTTCGCCCCCGCATACGCCTCTGGTAGCTGGCAGCGGCATTGATACCGTGCCGGTGCAGTGCCAGCGGCGGTGTCAGAATCGACAGGCGTCCCGACGAATGCAGACCGTAACCATATGGCGCCCGCCTCGCCAATGTCCGCTAAACCTGCCGACAGACGCGGCGCACAGCCTGCCCAGAGACCCTCATCGGCGGGATCCGGTGGGGCGTAGATGCGACCAGGTCGAGTTCCGACAAATGTGGACGAAATGTAGAGCTGTCCCTTGAGAAGGGCGAAGGCAACGACGGCGATGAGTGCGGCAAAGCGTAAACTTGCACCGCGTGAAGATGCGGGTGAGAGCGACCGCTCCGAAAGGGCGTCAGAGGACCTCATAGCAGGGATCGCAGGATGGTCAGAGGAAGGCCGTAATGCTTGGGCATCTTCAAGATTTAGTGAGCTTGGCGCAGTTCACCACTGCAGTTTGTTACCGGTACTGACGGTTGTTGGGTATCGCTCTTGCGTACGACTTACAGTTACATAAACGGATATCATAAATTTCATGCATCATACATGTGTACCAATGAAGGCTTTATCCGCGAAACGGGATTACAGTGATCCATAGATACGATACCAGTTGAGATCAGCAAGTCCTCCCGACGCACATTGACCAAATTCTACTCTCGGCATGGAAGAAATCCATCGTGAACAAAATACGTTTATTGCCCAAAAACATTGCAGCTCAGAGACTGATACGGAATTGCCTTAAACTACATCTTGAGTATCTCCTAGACCATACTTTTCAATATACAATTTAAGTCCCTCCTTACCCAGGGCACCTTCCTGTACCCCAAAGGCCTCCCCCATTTTTGAAAACAGCAAACGTTGGGAGCCCATGAATTCCGTACTGTTTCACAAATGAATCATTCTCCTCTGTGTCCACTTTTACAACCTTAAGCTTTCCCTCGTATTCTGTTGCCGCCCAATCCATTCTGCAAAAAAAGAAAACACATTATGAAGAATACAGAAACGCCCATTAGTTCAGTTCAATACCCACGCTCCGACGCATTGCGCCACCTTGAATAATCAGTACGTACAATGGAGAGACAAGTTTGCAAGGCCCGCACCACGCCGCATAAAAATCAACGAGTACAGGCAAATCCTACAGGAAAAATTAGGACCCCGGGAATTCAAATCGTTCGACTCGTCAGAGAAAAATCATAAATAAGTTCCACGCACAGTCCGGCGCCTTAAAGCCAACGCACCGCTTCCAAAACCTCCGCAGGGAAAGTGTCTTCTGAGACCTCAACCGGCACTGCAGACATTACTGGGGCCCGTGCCCGTCGTACTCTCGCCAAGCCATGACGAGGCGGGCGACCTGTCGTGAATGCGCTAAGGGTTAACGAACGCGAGTCACAGAGCAGCCCCTGCCCGGAGCAGGGTACAAACCCGCCGTTCATACAAGCTGTGGTGATGCAAAGCAGAATTCGGCTGGAAAATCAATGCGTCTCTCTTTCTGGTAGCTGGCGTTTCGATGGCGCCAATTGCAAAATCTTTCTTTCTCCTCGAAAGCAGGATCCTCCGTATGACCTCGGTCGCAGATTCTATTTTATGATTTATGAGTGCTCTCGCCATTACAGTACAGCTGAGGTTGCGTAAGAGTTCAACCTGAAAAACACTGTATAAAACGGCAGCAACAAAACGATACGATTTCGAAAAAAAACCTTCCATCATCAAGGAAAAACGAAGTTAGAGTTAGTGCAACGAGAATGCTACACGAAAACGTGGCCATCCCGATTGTAAACGCGCATCCATCCAAGCGAACATCTTAAACACCGCGTCCATTATAGCGGTTGAGATGTTTGGTACTGAATAGGGCCCATCACCGCTGCCCTTCACGTTCGATTGCAGTTACCACTGTCTTAATCTTAATGTTCTCCGTGAAAGCTGTTTCTGCTCTTCTCCAGAAAAAAGCCCTCATCTTAAAAGCTGAGTAAGCACCCGTCATACGAAGGAAGGTGATCACACGAGGGCTACGACTACGATGGTACACACCATGCAAGCAATAGGTAGTAAAGCAAATAATGGTATGTCTGCATTCGTGAACAGCACAAAGCATCTGGAATTCAAAGGGCAGAGAAGAACTGCGCAAGAAGGCTTGGCAGAAAAATACGAAAGGGACTAAACACTTATACCAACATACAGGCCCCGGTATCCACCATCGTCGACATCACTGCAGAACAGATGAGAATACTGAGATAAAGAAACTATTTTTGATATGCACTGTTTGGCCAACCCGCTCGAGAAAAAACGAGGCGCAATTCAGCTTTACGTCTTACAAACTACAAGTTGGCAAAGATGAAGAATGGTACATTCAAGCCGAAGCCAAATCTATTCCAGTGCCCACGCACGGAACGTAATATAAAATCTGCCATTGTCTACGAAGATTACTTCAGTCTACGACCTTCGAATGAGTCAAATTTCAGAAAGACCAAAACCATCAATCTTAATCGACTTCCTCCATGTTGGACGCGGCGGCGCCTTCCTCAAGCGGAGGAAGCTCCTCATCATCACCCTTGCCGGCCTCGTCGACATCCTCCTCATCATCGTCAATGCTCAGTCCGAGCTTGATCATACGGTGGATACGCGCAGCGAAAATATTCGGCTCATCGAGGGAGAAACCAGATGTCAAGAGGGCAGTATCAAACAGCAGGTTGACAAGATCCTTGACTGTCTTCTCCGTCTTGTCCGCGTCAACGCGTTTCCGGAGCTCCTTGATAATAGAGTTCGAGGGGTTAATCTCCATGGTCTTGCGAGAACTCATGTAGGTAGAGAGCGAGGAGTCACGAAGTGCCTGAGCCTTCATAATACGCTCCATGTTGGCGGACCAGCCGTATTCGCCCGTGACGAGAATGCAAGGAGAGTCGGAGAGGCGCTCGGACACAATGACCTTCTCCACTCTGTCGCCGAGGTGCTCTTTGATAACCTTGCAAAGCTCCTCGCATGCCTTCTTCTCCTCCTCGCGCTTGGCCTTCTCCTCCTCGCTCTCCTCGAGCTCCATGCCCTCCTTAGAGGCGCACACAAGCTTCTTGCCGTCGTACTCCTTGAGCTGCTGGACGCAGTACTCATCAATGGGTTCAACCATGAAGAGAACCTCGAAGCCCTTCTGCTTAAGCTTCTCAAGGAAAGGAGAATTCTCAACAGCCTTCTTGCTTTCACCAGTAATATAATAGATGTTATTCTGTCCCTCCTTCATGCGCTCCACGTACTCCTTGAGAGAAGTGTACTCGTCAGGATACTTGGTAGAGTGGTAACGGAGGAGAGAAGCAAGCTTATCGCGGTTGGTAGCATCCTCGTGGATTCCAAGCTTGATGTTCTTCGAGAACTGCTCATAAAAGGTGTTGTAATCTTCCTTATTCTCCGCGAGTTCCGTGAAGAGCTCCATCGTCTTCTTGACCAGAGTCTTGCGGATGACCTTCAGAATCTTGTTCTGCTGCAACATTTCACGGCTGAGGTTAAGGGGAAGATCCTCAGAGTCGACAACACCCTTGACAAAGTTCAGATACTCGGGAATGATTTCCTCGCAGTTGTCCATGATGAAAACGCGCTTCACATATAGCTTGATGTTGTTCAGCTTCTTCCGCGGCTCGAAGAGATCGAACGGTGCGCGCTTCGGGATAAAGATAATAGCCTTAAATTCAAGCTGACCTTCGAGAGAGAAATGCTTGACGGCAAGATGCTCCTCCCAATCATTGGTGATGCTCTTGTAGAAGGACGCATACTCTTCCTTCGTCACGTCATCAGCCTTGCGCGTCCAGATAGGCTTGTTCTTGTTGAGAAGTTGCCACTCATGCTCTTTAACCTTGATAGTCTTCTTTTTCTTCTCGTCCTTGCTATCCTCCTCAGTGACGTCCTCAACCTTGGTGTCATCCTCGTCATCCTTGGTGGCGTCAACAGTTTCTTCCTCCTCATCCTCCTTCTTCGCTTCATCATCCTCACCCTCAACTTCCTTCTCCACCTCCTTCTCGACAAGAAGGTTGATCGGATACTGAATGAATTCGGAATGTTTCTTGACGAGATCCTTCAGGCGACGCTCCTCCAAGTACTCCGACTGGTCATCCTTGAGCTGCAGGACAATCCAGGAACCGCGAGTAATCTGAGTGCCAGTGTCCTTGGTGATGGTAAAGGAACCTCCAGCGGAGGACTCCCACACGTATTGCTCATCATCATTGTGCTTCGTGTGGACGACAACATTGTCGGCAACGAGGTACGCGGAGTAGAAACCGACACCGAATTGACCGATCATGGAGACATCGGCACCGGCGGCAAGGGCCTCCATGTAGCTCTTGGTTCCGGAGTTGGCAATCATGCCGAGGTTGTTGACCAGTTCGGCCTTGGTCATTCCGATACCAGTATCTTGAATGGTGAGAGTTTTCGCTTCCTTGTCAGCGACAATGCGGATTTCCATCTTCGGTTCCGTGTCGAGGATGCTCTTGTCCGACAGGGACTGGTAGCGGACTTTGTTGAGTGCATCAGAGGCATTGGAAATAAGCTCCCTGAGGAAAATCTCTTTGTTCGAGTAGACAGTGTTGATAATCAAGCTCATAAGCTGGTTGATCTCAGCTTGGAACTACATTGAGACAAGCAGAACGACAAATAGTACGCAAACTGTTAGCGTCTGAAGCGCAGAGAAATTCAAACGGAGATCAAATAAATCGCAGAGCACTACGCCCCATCGGCGAAAGAAGAAACTGTTGCTTACCTCGTAGGTCTCCTTCTCAGGCGCGTCGGCAGCCGGGGCCGCAGCGGCAGCGGGGGTATCCGTGACCATGATGCAGACGATCTGTTATCTCACACACAAGCAGATCTTCGTTGATGCCCTTCGACGACGAAATTTCCCAGGTGACTTCGATACACACGTGCAAGGTCGACCACGTTTATGTATTCCTACTCAGTGCAGTTTGCCGAGCTATAAGGCAGTAGGGAAGCCGTCGGCGACCGGCAACAGATGTATGAATCTCAGAAAATATGTAAAAAATAGGATTTCCAGAAGCTTAGTCGTTCTAGAAATAAAACTCGAGAAACTTCCACAGAGACTCGGCTGCCTGCAGCGTTGATCCTCTGTCCAAGTGCGCGTACTTTATTGGTAGATTCCAATACAAACAAAAATTAGACAGGCTGTCTATGCTCGAGACCGAAAAAAAGAGAATCTCTCTAGAACAACGTTCGCGTACGTACACGTCATAGCATTTGTGTACTAATGCTACAGCAAGTGCAAGATTATCATATCCTAAGTATTCCATGGTAAGTAAGTCTGGGAATACGTTCCATTACAGTAGTAGTGCACTGTTTCGGTAACGGCACTATTGCAGAGGTCGTGTATGACAAAAGCGCATCATTGTTTCCAGCCAGTCAGAAAACCGCAGGTCGCTCGAGCCTGGAGAAGATTAGGACTGAGCATCAAAATATATTCTCGAATCAATCAATATATCAGCTCCTCACCGCGCATAAAAACTGATGATATCCATTCTTATGACAAATATCATTTCTAGGAAAGAAGAATTGATATGCACTAAATATCAGATATCAGTTTGTTCGGCGCCCACAACAACCCGACTGGGACCATATATGATATGATACGCAACGATGAGAAAACACAAGGCAGCCTGAAATTATCACATACAGTATCACACAAAACCTTTTTTGATGTGATGAATTTGCAATGTCATACGTCTTTAAATTTCCTTTGCAAAATAAGCGAAAAATTAATGTCCTGTGATCTCACAACAAAAAGTATGTTGCGTGTAGAGGAGAAAGAATGATACCAAGGGGGTTGCACATATCAGATTTATGTAAAATTTATTTGATACCAACGATTCATCCGATATTGATATATCATTGCCGTTTCCTGAAAAGGATGCATCGCCGACCATGAAGAAGAAACGTTCATGAACGGCACAGCATGCCTCTTCACTTCGCATCATTGCACTTGGCTTTCTTAATCAAGTCGGAATCCATCCGTCAGTAATCCCGTACAAGCGCCCGCACAAGCGCCGGGAAGCCAGTATCTGAATGGTTTTAGACAGCTCGCTGCCGCCACCGTCGCCACGCCGCCGAGTTCCCGAAATCGATCTGACCGGCGCCCCGTACGCCGCAATGCCGTCACATGTGCGGGCGAGCCCGCGCAACTTCAACCGCGCCATGCGCCGCATCTACACCCGTCGCGAGCGCACCTACGACCGAGCCAATCCTTCCGTGCTGCGCGAGCAGCTCGATGTCGCCGAGGAGTGCCCGCCGCCGGAACTGCACCCAGCGCGCGAGAGCGCCCTCGCCCATCTTTCGCGTGCCTACGCCGTCGCCGGTTACGCGCAGGCCGCGCTCTGCGTGGTGGTGTCAGCCGTTCTCGTCGCGTTCATCATTTCGTTCGCACGTGGGCTTCTCTCAGACGTGTCGCGCAAGACTCGCGTACGAGCAAGCGTCTCCGTGCGGGAAGCTGCCCTCTGCCGCCGCAACTTCGCCGAAAATAGATGCGCGAATATCAATGTGGGCCTTACGCCGGCGCTCAAGGATATGTGCGCGGAATGGAAGGACTGCATTGCACGCGGCGAAACAGCGACCCAGGACGCTGTGTCCGCGACCGTTTGGGCGGAGGCGGCCGCGGAGACTATCAACGCTTTCGCGGAGCGCATTTCGTCGACTAGCATCGTCATCGGCCTCGCAGCTGCTGTGGTGCTTCTCTTCTTCATGAGCAGTGCGGCCTTTGGCTTCATGCATCGCAGATTGGTAGATGACCGCCTTGTGGCAACTGCAGGGTCTCCGACGCCAAAGACTCCACTGGATATTGATGAGAGGTACAAATCGCCTTACAAAGCTGGTGGGATTCGCCCGCGAGCTATCACTTTCGACCCGAATCACTCTGCAGAGAAGACTTCGTGATAACTTTTTTATTCGCTTTGTACATTTGGAGTATTTATTCCCTCGTCGTTTTACAGACGGCGAGCACGGGCCATGGGAACACTGCTCTAAACATTGTCGTAGAAAAGGATGTTCCTTTCTATTTTTAAAACCTCTCCCATCCAAGATGGTTTCGCGTAATGTCGACCGAATTTCTAACAGTGTGTTCAATTCTGGGCCTTTTTGCCTTGTCAGGTTCATCATCTCTTCTCTCTACACACGCACCTTAGAGGTTATCTATGGTGCATTAATTCTGGAACAGCTATGGTTATATGGTTTGACAAAGCCTAAGACACAGTAAAGTTTGCACGCAGAATACAACCTATGCATAACTCACAGAAACTTTGCGTTCAGAGAATGATGTCTTGGTGTCGAACGGTGCTGCGGGGATCATCCACGGGTGCGGCTGTTTGGAGTAGAAAATGTCGTTCAAAGTCTTCCTCAGCAATTTGCCAATTTCCCCATTTCCCTTCACGAAGGTCTCAACACCGTCATACGTAATGCTTCGAATTGGCGTTATAACCGCAGCAGTCCCTGTCCCAAACGCCTCTGTAATTGTTCCATCACGTAACCCCTGCAAGACTTCATCAAGCCAAATATCTCTTTCCTCTATCTCAATCCCTAGCCCAGGTGCCAAGTCAATGATGCTCTGTCGTGTAATTCCAGGCAGAATAGTGCCGTCAAGACGCGGCGTGACTATGTGCGGCGAAGGACCGTCAAAGACAAACATGGCATTCATCATACCGACCTCGCCAACTTTACGCTCCTTCTTGTCACTGAGCCACAAAATCTGGTCAAAACCGCGGTCCTGTGCCTGTTTCGCGGGTGCAATAGTGAGCGCATAGTTACCACCCGTCTTGTAATGTCCGACGCCACCGGGCCACGAACGGACGAACGTCGGATCAGCGACCAAACGCACGCCGTCGTACCCCGAGGAGAAGAAGCTACCGCCCGGTGCCGCAAGAACGTACAGCAAGGCTGAGTCCGAGTGCCTGACCCCAATCTTAGGGTCCGTGCCAATCAGCGTTGGTCGTATATAGAGCGAGCTTCCCGGTGACTGCGGGACCCACTCTGCCTGAGCGTGCACAAAGCCACGCAATGCGGACATAAATGTTGTAGGATCCACAGTGGGAAGCGCCATGCGCTTTGCAGATGCATTGAGACGTGCTATGTTCAAGTCCGGCCGGAAAAGACGCGGCGGGCCAGAATGGGATGGATAGGCCTTCAGACCCTCGAATACGGCCATGCCGTAATGGAAGACCATCGCTGCCGGCGACAGCGTGAGTTTATCCGACGGCACTATTCGAGGGGCCGTCCAGCCGGCTGATCGAGTCCAGTTCATGCTCAGCATCTTGTCGGAGATTCGGCTGCCCCACTCGAGCTTACCTTGCGCAATGCGTGCGAAGATCTCCTTGCGTTGCGCCATGGTTGCAGGAGTGCGTTGCCATCGCTCGTTCGGCGCCGTAGGAAGTGAGATTTGAAGTTATTAAGAGAATTTTGAGGTTGAGTGGAAGAAGACAAAATTTACCGCGGGGGTTCATGAACGCAACCAAGTTCGCTTCAAATTCTGTGCTGTAGTGGATCATACAATGGCCATCCATCCGCTTCAGGACGTGGCCACCTCGGTCTTGTTCGCCTGTGAGTTTCAAATCTCTTACATTTGGCACCAAGGGAAGGACCCACTGTACCTTGGTGGAAGAATAGTATGAAATTATGATATGTCCCACTTCCACGTCAACACAGCTCACGTTCAACGCAGATATCCTAGACAATATCTCAAATATATTGTCAAGAATACCTGTCCACGTAGAAAGTGAAGTGAATCCCAATCCGACATTTTAAAAGTGAGTTCAGCGCCATTAAACACTTCATAGTAGTTGCTGAAGGAGGGCTGCAGTAGGCTTCACAAGAATGATTCTGACGAACGCGACTGCCTTGTGATATACAGTATCAGCAGCATACACGCAGGGTTCTGTCTAATTGATCCGAACATCTGTTCTTACTGTCACGCCAACAGCTCTGCTCTGTCCATACAGTATTCATTCGTAGCTCTATTCCAGAATGTCGGAGGGAATATCCGTTTCGGGTCTGCAAGCTTCTCGGTTCCATTCGTATGAAGAAAAAATCAGAGCGGAGCTTCGCGGCTCTGATGTCATGTTTGCACACGGTTATTGACGTGATGCAAAAACGGGACCATTGCGGTGTGGGTCATAGCGACTGTCATCAAGGAAGAAGTGCTAAGCGCACGCGCCTGCTCATAAACAATTTCGGGTGTACGCGTACGTCGTGTGACTTGAGGAGCAAGTTTTGGAACATTTCTTTCAAGGTGCTATCCACAGGCACACGCACAAAGATTAACGCTACTGTAGCATCGTGAGCCTGGGCGCTTAAGTGCCCAGACCTTCTACTTGCACAAAAACGAGAAGCTTGGAGAAGCATGGCCTGCTGATCTCGTAAAATTTTCGTCACATTAGCCTGGTCGAGCTTCCTTTTGCGCGACGCGAAAATCCGAGCATACCAGGCGATACTTGGAAATCGAAAAGGAAAGCCGCAGTATTTTTGAACGCATTACCCCCTTCAGTGTGGTAAGTTCAAAGTCGAATGGAGCCCTTGCAAAGTTTTGCTCACTGTCTTCTTGAAGAATAATACTACAGTATTCAAGAAGACAGAAACGATCCTTTTTCCTTTTTGCATACTATGAAAAGGAGGGTTTTCTTTGACGCAAGAACCACTACATCGAAACACCCGACAAGCTATTCAGAATTGAAACATCCCCATGTCCGTCCACACAAAACTTATTCATTCCTCCTTCTAAGTAAACTTCTACAATAAGTAAAAATACATTGCTTTCGTACCAATAATTTGCAGACCTGCACTGGGCACAAGGATTTTTTGCCTCGTGCAAATAATTCGGTACCGCGACATCTATGTTCCTATCGCATTCGTATGGCGACAGAGCCGGCCGAATTCAACCATTCGCTTACAGCGCAAATTCTGTTGGATGAATCACCGGGACGATGGTATGCGTTCTCCATTTGAGGTATTGCATTCATTGTTCGATGATAATCCTCTGGACGTTCTCGTGGAATCTTCCCCGCTTAAAGCCTCTCTTCTATGTTTCGTACTTATGCTTTATCTCTTAAAATTGGTGACCAGTTCTTGTTATTATTTGCTTCCGCACTGCGAATGGCGCAGTATTTTTGAACAGGTCTTCTGCGTTGTGAAGAGATCAATATGAACTCTTGGACATGTCGATTTAACTCAGCAAATGCGTTCACTCCTGATGCTATCAAGGGAACCGTTATTGGCCACCCCGAGTTCAGTCTGCTTTTCGACGCGAGGCGTGTTGTGAGGACCTGTTCCTCCAGCAGAGCAGGGGATGGCGATGGAATCATCCCAAACTGCAAGTGGCCAACCTACACTCGACGCCACTTCTCTCAGCTTCTGAATCATTCCACATCGTGCGAACGAGATCAGATTTCTAGACATATCGATATTGAATTTAGAGTCGATAACAATTGATTCGGTGTATTTGATGAACCTAATGCCTCATTTTTATCAAAATAATGCAAAAGACTGTAAGCAAAATGCTTTCCTTTTCGATGAACGCATTGAAAGGTAAATTAATTTCGCACGCATCATTATCATACGGAATCTTGTGCGAACGACGACG